>Ga0123357_10012251_pt1 | contig 11051 bp, 7 predicted proteins | sample TergutEmb28metaG_FD_89873 | JGI IMG/M metagenome (GOLD analysis project Ga0123357, IMG submission 89873) | Embiratermes neotenicus P4 segment gut microbial communities from Petit-Saut dam, French Guiana - Emb289 P4 | ecosystem: Host-associated > Arthropoda: Insects > Digestive system > Gut ... | reverse complement strand
TTGGCGATTTCAAGTTCCTCGTTCGTGGGAATGATAAGCACCCGCACCCTAGATGCCGCTTTGCTGATGGCGCGAGCGCCGGGCTTGCGGATGCTGTTTTCCTGCACATCAATGAGGACGCCGAGTTCTTCCATGCCCTGACATACGCCTTCGCGCAGGGAGGCGTCATTTTCGCCGATGCCTGCGGTAAAGACAAGGGCGTCCACACGGCCCAAAATGGCCATGTACGCGCCGATTTGTTTCTTCACGCGCCATACGGCCATATCAAAGGCCAGTTGCGCTTTCGCATCGCCTTGGGCACGGTTGGCGTGCACGTCACGCATGTCATTGAAGCCGCAAATGCCGAGAAGGCCGGACTGTTTGTTCATCAGGGCATCGGCTTCCGTAGCGCTTAACTCTTTTGCATCCATGATGAAAGGCACGATGGCCGGGTCAATGGATCCGCAACGGGTGCCCATCATCAGCCCTTCCAGCGGGGTCAGGCCCATGGAGGTGTCGATGCACACGCCGCCGCGAACCGCCGTCATGGAACAGCCGTTGCCCAAGTGGCAGGTGATGTTGTTGACGTCTTCAGGCTGTTTCCCGAGGAATTGGGCCGTTTTTCCGGCAACGTACTTGTGCGAGGTCCCGTGAAAGCCGTAACGGCGGATGCGCAGTTCCTCATACAGGCTGTAGGGCAGCGGATACATAAAGGCATCGGCCTTCATCCCCATGCCGAACTCGGTGTCGTAGACCCCCACATTGGGCACGCCGGGAAAGAGCTTTTCCGCGACCTCAATACCCATGAGGTTGGGGGGATTGTGCAGAGGCGCAAAAATGAAGTTGTCGCGGATTATCTGTTTGGCCTTCGCATCAATGAGGGTAGGCGTGGTGATGTCCTCACCGCCGTGCACCACACGGTGCCCGATGGCAAGAATTTCAGCTTTGTCCCTGATCACGCCGTCCCGGGGATCCGTCAGCAGCCGGATCATCTCTTCCATAGCTTCCACATGGGTGGCGAACTTCCGCTCCAGTTTCACCGTCCTTTCCGTATCCGTGCCGGGGGCAATCTTGTGGGCCAGCACACCTGCCGGCGCGCCGATACGCTCCACAAGACCGGAGCAGAGCACAGACTCGTCGCCCATGCCAAACAGTTGATATTTGCAGGAAGAAGAACCGGCATTGATGACAAGCACATTCATAGCCATGTTTCCTTACATTTTCCCCGCCTGGGCCTGAATAGCCGTAATGGCGACGGTGTTGACGATATCAGGCACAGTGCAGCCGCGCGACAAATCGTTCACGGGCTTGTTGAGTCCTTGCAGCACCGGGCCGATGGCGATGGCGTCCGCGGCGCGCTGGACGGCCTTATACGTGTTGTTCCCGGTGTTCAGGTCGGGGAAGATGAACACCGTGGCCTGTCCCGCCACCAAACTGTTGGGCAGCTTGGTTTTTGCGACGTTGGGATCGATGGCGGCATCGTACTGAAGCGGGCCTTCAAGCAGGAGATCAGGGGCCATTGTCTTGGCGATGCCGGTGGCTTCGATAACCGCGTCCACGTCTTCGCCCGCGCCGGAAGAACCGGTAGAATAAGAAAGCATGGCCACACGCGGCGTAATGCCGAACACTTCCGCGTTCGCGGCGGTGCTGATGGCGATTTCGGCAAGCTGTTGCGCGGTGGGATTGGGATTGACGGCGCAGTCGGCAAAGACGAGCACACGGTCTTTGAGGCACATGAGAAACGCGCCGGACACCACGGAAACGCCGGGCTTGGTCTTGACGAATTCCAGGGCCGGGCGGATGGTATGGGCCGTGGTGTTGACAGCGCCGGAAACCATGCCGTCCGCGTCATTCTTGTAGACCATCATGGTGCCGAAATACGCCCCGTCATGCATGCGGTCGCGCGCTTGTTCGAGGGTGACGCCCTTGTGCTTGCGCAGTTCGGCGTAGGTGGCCGCATAGTCTTCAAAATGGGGGGAGTGCTCCGGCTGGAGGATGATAACGCCGTCCATCTCAAGGCCGAGGTTGGCAATCTTCTGCCCGATGCGGTTCGCGTCGCCAAGCAGAATAATGTCCGCCACATCGCGGCGCCGGATGATATCCACAGCGCGCAAGATGCGTTCTTCTTCGCCTTCGGGCAGGACGATGCGCATTTTCTTGCTCTTGGCGCGTTCTATGAGATCAAATTCGAACATGACCGGCGTAACCCTGGTAGAAATCCGCCCGATAAGGCGTCTCGACAACGCGGTTTTGTCCACATGCTTTTCAAAGGCGCCCAGCGCGGTGTTCACCTTGCGCGCGTTGGCGGGATCGATGCGCCCATACAGTTGGGAAAGGATCTGGATGGTTTTGTAGGTGTGATCCTTGGCCAGCAGGATGGGCAGGGGAACGCCGGTCCAGCCTTCGATCAGGCGATGCACGTTGGGCGTCAGATTAATGCCGCCGGTGAGCAGGATGCCCGATATGTCCGGATATGCCGAGGAAAGCCGGGTGGTCAGCGAAGCCAGAATGATGTCCGCGCGGTCGCCGGGGGTGATGATCAGGTTGTCGCCGGTGATATGATCCAAAAAGTTATGCACCTGCATGGCGGCAATCAGATAATCGCCCACCAGGGTGTCCATGCGTCCGTGTCCATACAGTATCTGGGCATCCAGCCATTTGCGCACATCTTCCATGGTGGGCTTGGCCAGAACGGGATCGTCCGGCAACATGTACACCAGGGGCTGGGCGGAGTGTTTGCAGTGCAGGCTCAGAGCGATGGTCTTTTGCATTTCTTCGTTTGCCGAAGTTCGGTTGATGACGACACTGGCGAGCTCAAGTCCTTTTTCCTCCAGCAGATCAATGGTGGACTGGGTGGAGGTGATGATTTCATCCATGCTTTTTTGTGCGCCGCTGCCCACCAGCATGGCCGCACAGCCAAGGTTGGCGGCGATATCCGCATTGAGCTCAAACTCGAACGCCACGTCTTTGTGCATGAAGTCCGTGCCTTCGCACAACACGAAGTCATAATTTTTGGAAAGTTCACGGAATTTTTTCAGGATATTTTCCAGCAACACGGTGCGCTGACCACTGTTGATCAGCGCGCGGGCTTCATCCAGCGTGTAGGCGAAGGTGTCGGGGTAGGGCTGGGAAAGCTTGAAATACTGCAACACCAGATTAATGTCATGATCCCGGTCATACAAAACGGATTCGTCGACAATAGGCCGGAAAAAAGCCACCTTGCGCACCTGCCGCAGCAAAAGCTGCATCATGCCGAGCACAATGGCGGATTTGCCTGTCCGGGCTTCTGTGGGCGTGATATACAGATTGCTGGGCATGGTTCTTCCCCTTGTTGAGGTGTGCGAACGCAGAGCAGCGGCCTTTCAGGGGCCGCTGCTCTGTGTGGTTACGGGGTCACTTCCGTTCACCCGGACCCGGCAGGTCCGCCAGCGCCTTGTACTGAGCGTAACGGTCATTACAGGACTTTTCCAGATCGGCCCGCAGTTTTTTGGAAGCCGCGGGATCTATCGCGGCAAGGGCCGCATACCGGTTTTCACCGGCCAGGAAGTCCTGCAAACTGCCGTCGGGCGCTTTGCTTTCCAGCAGGAAGGGATTTTTGCCTTCCTTCGCCAGATCGGGATGGAAGCGGTACAGGGGCCAGTAGCCGGATTCCACGGCCAGTTGACCCTGTTCCATGCTCCTGCCCATGCCCTTGCGGATGCCTTGGTTGATGCAGGGAGCATAGGCGATGATGAGCGAAGGGCCTTTGTAGGCTTCAGCTTCCTTAAAGGCTTTCAGGGTCTGCTGCTTGTTGGCGCCCATGCTCACGGAGGCCACATAGACATAGCCGTAGGTCATGGCCATGGCGCCGAGGTCTTTTTTGCCGATGCGCTTGCCGGCAGCGGCGAACTTGGCGATGGAGCCGAGCGGCGTGGCCTTGGAAGCCTGGCCGCCGGTGTTGGAATACACTTCGGTATCCATCACCAAAAGGTTGACGTCCGCGCCGGAAGCGATCACATGGTCGAGGCCGCCATAACCGATATCATAGGCCCAGCCGTCACCGCCGAAGACCCAGATGCTCTTCTTGACGAAGAGATCGGCCATGTTCCAGATTTCTTCCTCCTTGGAACCTGCAGGCGCTTCGGACAGAGCGCCCAGCAAATCGTCGCCCGCCTTCCTGGAACCTTCCGCATCGTCCTTGGCGGAGATCCAGGCCAGCAGGGCTTTCTTCAACGCGGCGGGCACGCCTTTCTCAGCGGCCAGCTCGCCAGCGATTTTAGCCAGATAGGCACGGCGCTGCTCGTAGGACGCGGCGATGCCGAAGCCGAATTCCGCGGCGTCTTCAAAGAGGGAGTTGCCCCAAGCCGGACCGCAACCGTCCTTGTTCACCGTGTAGGGAGTGGTGGGAGAAGAAGCGCCCCAGATGGAGGAGCAACCCGTGGCGTTGGCGATGATCATGCGTTCCCCGAAAAGCTGGGTCAGCACTTTGACGTAGGGGGTTTCGCCGCAGCCGCCGCAGGCACCGGAGAATTCATGCAAAGGCTGCCACATTTGCGAACCTTTGAGGGAATCGCGCGCGGTCAGGTTCTCCTTGAGGGAGATATGCTCTTCCGCAAAATCCAGGTTGGCGTTTTCGGCCGCCGCCAGCGCTTCCAGCGGCTTCATCACGAGCGCCTTCTGCTTGGCGGGGCAGACTTCGGCGCAGGAGCAGCAGCCTTGGCAGTCCAAAGCGTAGACCTGCATACGGAAGCGATGGCCTTTAAATTCCTTGCCGATGGCGTCCTTGGTCACAAAACTCGTGGGCGCTCCCTTGAGTTCGTCCTCGGTCGCCAGATACGGACGGATGGCGGCATGCGGACAGACGAAGGAACACTGGCAGCACTGGACGCAGTTGTCAGGAATCCACTCGGGCACGGCGTTCGCCACGCCGCGCTTTTCAAAGGCCGCCGTGCCGAGCGGCATCAAACCGGCCGGATCCATGGCGGAAACGGGCAGCTTGTCGCCTTGCTGGGCCAGGATGGGCTTGACTACCTTCGTGATGTACTCGGGATCGTCATGGGGGGCGGCAGGAGCGTCCTGCGCGACGGCCCAGGCGGCGGGGTATTTTACTTCCACCAGGGCGTCCAGCGCCTTGTCCACGGCGGCGATATTCATGTTGACGACCTTGTCGCCCTTGGAAGCGTAGGTATGCTTGATGCTGTCCTTGAGCATGGCCACGGCCTGCTCAAAGGGGATGACCTTGGCCAGCTTGAAAAAGGCGGTTTGCATGATCATGTTGATGCGTCCGCCAAGCCCCAGTTCCGTGGCCAGCTTCACGGCATCCACGTTGTAGAATTTGATCTTTTTCCCGGCGATGGTCCGGCGCATGGACGCGGGCAGTTCCTTCTCCATGTCCTTCACGGTCCAACGCGAGTTCAACACGAACACGCCGCCCTCCTTAATGCCTTCCAGAATATCATACTGGTTCACATAGGGCGCCTTGTGGCAGGCTACGTAGTCGGCCTGCTTGACCAGGTAGCTGGACTTGATGGGCTGCTTGCCGAAACGCAGATGCGATACGGTAAAGCCGCCGGACTTTTTGGAGTCATAGGCAAAATAGGCCTGGGCGTAGAGATCGGTGCTGTCGCCGATAATCTTGATGGCCTGTTTGTTCGCGCCCACAGTGCCGTCCGCGCCGAGGCCGAAGAACTTGCACTGCACGGTGCTGGCGGGCACGGTGTCGATATCCGGCCCCACGTCAAGGGAGGTGTGGGTAACGTCGTCTTCAATGCCCACTGTGAAGTGGTTCTTGGGCTTGACGGCGCGCATATTGTCGAACACGGCGATGGCCATGGCGGTGGTGAAGTCTTTGGACCCAAGGCCGTAACGTCCGCCGATGATGGTGGGCATTTCGCCCTGTTCCATAAAAGCCGTGCATATATCGGCATACAGCGGCTCCCCGAGCGCGCCGGCTTCCTTGGTGCGGTCCAGCACGGCAATGCAAGAGGCGGAGGCAGGAAGAACCCGCATCAGATAGTCGGCGGCGAAGGGACGGTACAGACGCACTTTGACAAGCCCCACGCGCTGGCCCTGGCCGTTCAAATACGCAATGGCTTCTTCGATCACTTCGCAGGCCGAACCCATGGCGATGATCACGCGGTCAGCTTCGGGATCCCCCACGTAATCAAAGGGTTTGTAATGGCGTCCGGTCAGCGCGCCGACCTTTTTCATGTTCTCGACCACGATGCCGGGCAGGGCGTCATAGAAGCTGTTGGCGGCTTCACGGTTCTGGAAATAGATGTCGGGATTCTGGGCGGTGCCGCGGATGTGCGGATGTTCGGGACTCATGCAGTTCGCGCGGAATTCCTCCACTTTTTCCCAGTTCACCAGTTTGCGGATGTCTTCATAGTCAATGACGCTGATTTTCTGCACCTCGTGCGAGGTGCGGAAGCCGTCAAAGAAATGGCAGAAGGGGAGGCTGCCGGCAATGGCCGAAAGGTGCGCCACCAGAGCCAGATCCATACATTCCTGCACGGAACAGGAAGCCAGGAAGGCGAAGCCCGTCTGGCGGCAGGCCATGACGTCGGCATGATCGCCGAAGATCGACAGGGCGTGCGCCGCCAAAGCGCGGGCCGACACATGGAAGACGCCGGGCAGCAGCTCGCCGGAAATTTTATACATATTGGGGATCATCAGCAACAGACCCTGCGAGGCCGTAAACGTGGAGGTCAGCGCGCCGGCGGCCAAAGCGCCGTGGACGGCGCCCGCCGCGCCGGCTTCCGATTGCATCTCGTGCACGGCGACCGTCTGCCCCATGAGATTCGTGCGTCCTTCCGCCGCCCAGTCGTCCGCCAATTCACCCATGACGGAAGAAGGCGTGATGGGAAATATCGCCGCCACATCGCTCAAGGCATACGCGATGTGCGTGGTGGCGGTATTGCCGTCCATTGTTTTCATCTTAGCCATATTCCTGCTCCTTGGACCGCAGCGCGGCCGATACGGGTTGGAAAGAAAACTCCCCATTGCGTGCATACGACATTTTTTTGCGGATATATCCTAAAACCACGCCCCTGTCATGCGCCGCAACGAGGAATTTTTTGACGCCGCTCGTGCGGGCGGCCGGGCGCCGGCACACGTTTTGCCAACAGGCGCAAGCCCTGGCAAATAATTTGCAGAACCGCCGACATGAGCTTGTTCCGTAAGGAGGATCATATGCTTTTTCTGCTCAGTGCCAGTGACAAAAAAACGAAAAAAGCGCAGCCGGCGGAAACCCACGACAAGGCAAAGGAAATTTTTCTATCCGGACGTTTCCCGGTCGTGACCACAGACAGCGTGGAGGGCCGCGCGATTGCAAAAGTGCTTGGACTGGTCTGCTGCCGGGGCTTTGATTCCGACGAAGCCTTCTTCGGCATGGCCGCCCGCGCCATGAAAAAGGGCGCGCAAGCCATTATCGGGTATCACGAAAACGTTGCCTTCCATCCGGATGGAAGCAAATATTTCTCCTGTTACGGCACTGCCGTCATGTTTGCTTTTGAAGGGAGCGAAAAACCGCTGTTCCCGCTCAGTATCCAGTAGGCATTCCTGGGACGGAATGCTGTCCCCGGAATTCCGTCCCAAGATTCCCTAATTTTTTTCGGCAGTCTGCCGATAGTATCTTCCGAAAGGCGCGTATGGCCTTTCGAGGAGATAGTATGGCCTATTCCCGGCACATAGCAGTGGCGATGCTTTTTTCGCTTGTCTTTCCGGCAGCTTGCAGCCACAATGCCGCGATGTTGGATCCCGTGGCGCAATCGGGGGCAAGCAGCGAAGAAATATGGTACCGATACGGCGGCGCGCGCGTGGCGTACACGGCGGTTGCACGGCCCAAGCAACTCACGGCCGGCTACGGCGCGGCGCAGGATCCCGCGCTCTACGCGCAGGTGCTGGCAACGACAACAACAACAACAACGCAAAAGGCGGCGCTGAAAAAACGCTCCGCCTCCAAGACCGCAGCCGCGCCTCCACGGCCTCCGGATTGCCCGCCCTGCCCGCCGACGGGCGCGGCACCAAGCGTATCGCAAATTCCGCTATTCTCCGCGCCCCCCCAAGGCGCTGCGCGTCCCGCGCCGTTGCCCCCTGCTCCGGGCTTGCCGGACGTATCAGGCGTTCCAGGTTCAGCGGGCCTTGCAGCACCGCCGCCAAGCCCCCCGAAAATTCCTTTGCCCGCCCTGCCCCCCGCCACGCCGGCGCCGATGGCCCCCGACGCCCCCGGAGGATAAACGGCGTTTGCAACCTTCCAGGGCATCCAGACTGACTAATATATAGACGGCATTAGCGCCGCAGTCGGCTTGGCAGGGCAAAGTACAAGCGCGACACAATATCGAACAAAGTTCCCGGCAGATAGCTGAGCGCCCGGAACATGCGGAATTTCGCCGACCCGGCCACATACGGGGCGATGGCCGCGCGCGCTTCCGCTCCCCGGTCCTCGCGCCACAGGGCAACGCCCCGCTGGAACGCTGCGCGTCGCGTAAGCAAGTCCACTAACGCCCCGTGTTCCTCCTCATAGGAGGGATAGATACGGCGGTGCTTGTCCAGAATGTACAGTGTTTCCTGCGCGAACTGCCCGAATTTTGTGAAGGTGGTGTTGGCGCCATGTACGCGCCAACGGGTCAGCGGCGCATCCACATACTCCAACTCCCAATCATGGGCGATGCGGTAAAAAAGATCCGCTTCCTCGCACAAGTTCAAGTTCTCGTCAAACCAGTGATCCAGGCTGTGCAGGGCCTGAGTGCGCAGCATGGCCGAGGACATGGAAATCCACTGCCGCTGCATAAGCTCTCCGAACACCCTGCCCCTGGCCGGAGCGGCCTGCGCGAACACGCGGCTCAAGATCCGGGCGCCGGTAAATATTTCCGTATCCGTACACGCCAGCCCCAGGCGGGGATTGGCCTCAAACAACGCGACCTGCGCCGCCAGCTTTGTGTCCAGCCACAGATCGTCGCAGTCCAGAAACGCGATGTAGCGGCCCTTGGCTTCCCGCAAGGCCAGGTTGCGCGCCGCGCCAAGCGCTACGGTTTTTTCGGCGCGGAAATAGCGGAGTTTCGGGCCGAAGGACTGGGCGATACGCGGGCTCGAATCTGTGGAGGCGTTGTCCCGGAAGATGATTTCCCAGTCCTGAAAGGTCTGCGCCTGGACGCAGGCAAGCGCGGCGGGCAGATCTGCCGCGCAGTTCAGGCAGTTCATGATGACGGACACAGCGGGCGTTGCGTACATGTGTGTTGCCTCCAACGGCCCAAGCGCTGTAAGGACAAAACGATTATGGTTCAAACGGTTGCTCCAACATCAAATGACAACTGCATGTTCCTCTTGACTGTGCGGTTTACATTGTTGTTTGGCGTATAATTCGTTAGCAGCGCTTCAGTCATAGAGTTGCGATTGGTTTCTTTTCCTCCAATAAAATAAAAGTGTTCGTGCGTCAGTTTACCACAGCCCCCCCAAATCTGTTCTATATATGGATTTGAGCGAAATCGATTACAGTCCCAAGTTGAGAGCATAAACTTCGCCTTAGATCTCGCAAGGCATTTCTGCAATTCCTGTTCCTGTGCCTCATCCCAACTATCATAATAATCAACATGTCGTCCGATATACGGTGGGTCACAGTAGATAAACGAGTTATGATTTGCCATTGCGATAGTATCTTCAAACGATTGGCATAGAAATATCCAATCGTTATCACGAATCATGGACTCAAAATATTTAACTTGATTGGTAATCTTTGTAATATATGCTTTTGCAAAACGCTCTGGCTTATGCCCGTATGGAACATTATATTCGTTTCTTTTATTGAAACGAATCATGCCATTGAAACACGAGCGATTGAGAAACAAGAAGTCCAGTGGAGAATATTCCTTGTTGAAACGTTCCCTAACAAAATAATAATGTTCCTCTCCCCTGTTTGCAAGCAATGCGCCCTGCTCACGCAAAAAATCAGCAACGATGCAAAAGGTTATTTCTTTACTTTCCAGCTTATTATAGAAGTTAATGATATGCGGGTTCAAATCTGCGAAGATTGCTTTTCGCGGAGCAATATTTAGCCCAACTACGCCAGAACCCATAAACGGCTCAATCCAAGTTGTCGAATTGTCAATGTATACGCTTCGCTTGATAAGTGGAACGAGTTTTGACTTTATTCCCTGTGTCTTAAATGGCGGAATATAAACCTTATTCTTCATCTGCCTGTTCTCCATTCCGCTTAGTATTCTTTAGCTTTGGTGATAACCCTCGGTATACGATATATTCATCGAACGAAGTCATAGGCTTTCGCTTACCATCTGTAGTTTCAATCTGGATTTTCCCGAAATTTGCCCAATAATCATCAAAGATTTCCTCTCCTGCTTTTGCAAACACGCCATTGCCTGAAAGAATGTCTTCAATGTTCTTAATACTCCCAATATTTGCCGTGTTACCACTACCGCCTTTGTCGCTGGCTATTTTCCACTTTTCTGTTGCAAAAAAGGTGAAATTGTTGATTACAGATGGAATTTCCCTCAATTTATTAATCGCATATCGGTAAGTCTCAAAATCGTTTGTTAGTATTGCCCTTGAATATATTATCCCAAGGCAAAAATGCCCACAGTATTGATTGTATGGATATTGTATATTTTTTGAACTATCGCGGTTAATAAAGTATTTTCCGTGCGATCCGAGAGTAAAACCATTACAAAATCCGGGACGTTTTTCGTTTGTATATGTCGTTTTCAAGTCAACCGCAAACTTTACTTTATTATGCTTGCTTACAAACGTAATGTCAGGGTAATAGTTTTGATATGTAGCCAATTCCAGAGTATATTCAAGCCTCCTGGCAAAATCAAGGAACTGTGGAAACAAGTGTAATTCAAGTATCTTCGATATAACTTTCGTGTCAGCAGATATGGTATAAATATTTTTGAATACGTCAATGAAACCCTTGATAGTCCAATCACCATCAAGGGCAATAGAATCTCCAAGCGTATTTGCGAAATCAGATAATTGTTCTGCGAAATCGTGTTTCTGTTGATTGTATTTTTTCATTGCTTTTTACTCCTCTGTTGAGTCATCAATCAGAGCCTGTCGATGGCCGTACTTTGGCTGCATAG
>Ga0123357_10012249_pt1 | contig 11051 bp, 4 predicted proteins | sample TergutEmb28metaG_FD_89873 | JGI IMG/M metagenome (GOLD analysis project Ga0123357, IMG submission 89873) | Embiratermes neotenicus P4 segment gut microbial communities from Petit-Saut dam, French Guiana - Emb289 P4 | ecosystem: Host-associated > Arthropoda: Insects > Digestive system > Gut ... | reverse complement strand
GCAGGAAACCATATGCTGCAACTCAACATCTAATGCTTCTGATGATGGGCGTATGCGCCCGAAACATGTAGAACTAAGACTACATGAATAAAATTACTCCGTTTCATCAAGTTGGCATTTCACATTATTTCAGGATACATGAAGTCTCGGTGTATTCAGATTTTTAACTCCAAACTATTCCCTTTATCACATCTATGTTCTAGTAGTGCGATTTTTAAAAAATAAAGTATAATTCGAGTTTCTCGTATCAAAACAGTTGTATATTCTTTGGAGTTAACCTGAATTTTAAAGTAACGTAATAATTTATGTTTATTTTCTACATATGTACACGGACATTATTAGTGGGGCATGTTGGAATGAAACCCACTAACGCGACCGTTTCAGACAGAACTTGTAATATATTTTTCGGTTTTTAGTACTGTTGAACTTTTATTACATACGCAGGTTTTGATGGTAAACGACAGTAAGACGGTACTGACAAACAGAACTTAAAGGTAACATCGTTTGCGTCCGTTATAACTCCAAGAGATAAAAACGTTAAGTCAAATTTTGTGTTATATCCTATTCTTTTTATTTTTAACCTCGTCTTCTTATTTATCTTTAATAATAATAATAATAATAATAATAATAATGAGCTATTAATCTGTAACTCATGTCCATTACATAAACTGTTTTTATAGTATAAACACGTTGCCTAAATAATTTGATTTTTTCTGTAGTGCGAAATAAAATATCCACAAATTTTTCGTTTGGCGTAAAACTGACAGGAATTCTGTACTCCGTCTATGGGTTATACATACCCACATCGCCTGAATTTTGTAGTTTGCCTGCAACATATAGGCGTGTATTAATGTACCTAAGAGCAATAAAGTAAGTGGGAAATTCAAGTTATTACAGGAGGACGTTCTGGGTTTGTAGGGGCAACGTACTCTTCTGTTATCGCTATTGAAACCTGTCTGTCTAAATTCATATCTGTATGTGTCACACTTCAAGAAGAACACCCTGGCAGATCCAGAAATGAAAAACTTCTCACAATGTACTTTACTTGTGAATTTTCTTGGCTGCAAAGTAAAAAAAAAGTCACGAGAGAAAGCTATATATGTGTTCACAGAACACTTCTATATAAAACTATGGAAGAAACACAATTTAAGTTTCATGAAACAGCGGTTCTAGCGTTGTGTCTGTCTGTATGTATGCGGAACCTTGTTCATAAGCAGACCAGAGGACAAGATTGCAGTCCTCGTAAATTACAACTTTGAGAACAACGGCTGAAATCGCAATACTTGATCATCCTCGTGAAAGGACTGATGACATTAGAACCCAGCTAAAGGTCAGAAACCTAAATGTTATGGTGCAAGAACAGAGAGGCACATCTAATGTACATAGGGCGTAGCTTTTTTGAGGGAAAATGGGATCACGAAAATAGTACAAAATAACAAACTGCACAGAAGAAGATGATTAGAACGAGAAGAGATGGATAAACAGTCGGAGATAACGCATTCTTAAACCTGTGGTACAAATGATGGATGGCTGATAGAAGAAGCACACCAAATTGACGGACATGTAACCCGTAGGACTGTTTTTCTTCTCCACACGGAACGAAGCATACCGTATGATAAATTCCATCTTTTCATCTGCTTTTCGTACTAAACAAGAAATATCCTATATCTTTACCTTTATTCTTGTATTACTAAAGCCACACTTGAATGCACTTGCACGTAAGTTTAAGTGTTTTTAAATATCATTGTCCGTGCTGATTTAGAATTTACAGATAACACGAGAAAACCATTAAGTAGTATGCACTATACCATGTGTACCAGACACTTGTTGCGCTCTGCAGCTACAGCTTTTGTTGTTTCAATTTACATACGCCATTAAAATAAATATTCGGAAAATATGGCGAAAAATGTACACATTTTTAAGCAACTTATCTGACTTCTGTTTTTTATTTATATTTATTTCACACACACATAACTTTTCACATACTCGTGGAATATTTGTATTCGCCTTTTAGTAGTGAGCATTCTGGAAAATGTTTTGGGTACAAAAACCAACGAGTTCCTATTCTGTGTAACATCATCAAGATCTTGTACAATGTGCCACATTCACAAAAGTTCATCGAGTAGGAATCCATCTTCATTTACAGGAGGGATTTTAGGAGCCGGCCTGCATCGAAAGAAATTAGATTGCCCTAGGTTATTGTACGTCTCCAAACTTTAAGTTTGGCCGATACCCATCACACAGTCGACATACAAACTGTCTCCCCATGACTGTTTTATTTTACACACTATGCAAGTGAGGCGTAAGAACTGATATCATGATATTACTGGTTCTGACTGATTTGCCTTCTCACTTTCACATGCGATGAAGTAGGAGTATGCCTACATAAGGTGAGTATGTAAGGAATTTAACGGGTTTCATACACTACCCAGATATTCGCCTGCAGGAACGAATCCTACCTACCCCCCAGCACCCCCCCCCTCCCGCCCCACCAAAAAAAAATTCTTTAGGATAGTCCGTAACCATAAACGGGTGCCACCACAACACAACGAACTGTTCTCTAATTGGTTAGTTCAAGGAAAGTTTATATATTCGTGTGCTGTTTAAAGACTCACTTATCTGTGGCTTTATGTGGAATGGAAGAGATTAAAGGACAATTACTGAGCTGAACTGGTCAGAGTTAAGGCTTTTATTTTGCGAACGAGGAATGAACCTTCGAGTTCATTAAATCAGACCACATTCTGGGCATCTGAATGATTTAAAGTGTTGAGGGAAAATACTGTAACCTTTAATTAGCTGAGGTCTGCAAAGTTGTAACGATTTTTCGTGGGTTGAGTAGTTGCAAAGTTTTGAGTGATCTTGTGGCCTTCATTTTCGAGTGTTCAGCAGCCGTTCTTATTGGACTGTTTAACTACTGCAGTGGAAGGTACTGCTGCCCTTGAAAAGTCGAAAACCTCTCTGACACGCGTCGTCTCCCACAAGACACAAATCCTCAGCGACATCTTTAATAGAACCTAAAGTTTAGCTCTTAACTAGTTACAGTTTGGGGTGTTTAAGCATAAAGAGCCTGTGGACATTTGTGTCCGTCTTTAGCCGAGGGCAATGAAGTCAAACCTACATCATTATGGTCTATATTGTGGCCAGCATTAGAAGGCTGTAGCGGACGAATACCAGCGACACAACCGCTTGGGCGATCGCACATTTTGTCACGATGACTTTGTGAACAGTTTCAAAACACTGAAGTGGGATTATAATTTAAGCATCTGAAGTGAAAAAGCTATAAAATATGCAAACACAAAATTTTGCAAAGTAATAGCATCGTCCCGCTTGGGCCTTGACAAATGGCAATGAGAGAAAGTGATAACAAAAAAATAGAGCTTCTGAAATGATATATCTGGGACATAAAGAAAGGATTTTTAATATACCCGACAAACGTTCCTTTCTTTGTTTCGCTCTATTGACAAATAAAAGTCATTGTTAAAGAGAATTTTTTATAAGAAAGAGAGGAATTAATTTCATGTATGATTGCTTGAAGTTTAATAAAAACTGCCCCTAGGATGGAATTTTAATAAATTCGGCTAATATGGAGAGTTGGCCAGTAATATTTTACAAGTCAAGTTTCGGACTTCATGAACGCGTGACGTCTCAGGTTTTCTGTACCACACCAAACAATTACACGCCTATCTGCCGAGGAATCGTACATAATGATGAAACGGAACATAGTTTAGAAACAATAAATGTTTCAGTTGTATTTCAACAGAGGACGAAGAGAAGGCGAGACAGACTGACTATGCCTACATGTCAGAACAAAGGATGCAAGACTTTTGATATTTGAGGCTCCCACATGTTTGCTGACGAAGAATTCGAGCTAATGGGATACTATGCCGTGTCAGTGGTATGAAGATCGCGTTTCACAGGAGGTTGCCATTTGTAAATTCAGGGTAGTCCAAGAGAATCGATATACAATTTACTTAAATTAGCTGTTTTGAAAAAATATAAGGTGGAAGCATTTCAGATCTCAAGGGCGTAACTAAAAGAAAGTCAGATGGACGGCTGAGTCGGTGGCGGTCAAATGACTAGATCGTGAAAGTGATGATGGTACTAATAGTCCCCCCCCCCCAACTACGAGATACTCTACAGCCCTCTGATCTTTCTATGCCTACGGAAGGATATAAAAGCATATTAGGTTGTCCAGAGGACCTGTTTAAACAATTTATACAATATTATGCCCTTGTGTATAAAGGTTGATGATGTATTGAATACAAAACACCCTGTTCTCTCTACTTTTTCTGCCTTCACACTACACCACACCACAGAAACACACAACTGCATGAGCAAACACACGGATGTGTTCAGTGGATTATTGTTTCAAGAGTGTTAGTCGAGGAGTCTCCATGTATATACGCTCCAGTGAGAATCTTGACGACTGTTTCTGTGGCTGACAGTTGAGTGGCTACATCGCACTCATGAATGTTACAAACCATAGCTGCCAACATAATACTAGTTTGACATGATTTACGTTCATATCTCTCGTGTTTCCGAAAGATATGGCTGAGTTTCAGCGGAGAGACTTGCTGTGCCATCTGCAGGAATGTAATGTCAGTATATTCCCTCTCGTCACACATAAACGATACTGGTTTAGATGGATATATGGATCCATGGAGGGATGTATTGGTCGATTCAATAAGTCGTGAAAAGCGTGACGTGAGACAAGTAACGGTGGAGTATGTCACTTTCAGAAAGTGCAAACAATTGCAGTAGTGTAACTTATCTCAAGAACAAATTGAACTAAAATAGCCATAATAATATTGATATCTCACTATTAATAATACCTTAAAACTCTGTACTGTATTTGAAAACAGCTAAAACTAACTGCCCTCAAAATACGTGTCTTAGAAAATAAATATACTGTCTGAATGACTAGAGGATATTTTGTACTATTAATCTTCATGTTTGTACCGTGAATCATTGACGATTAAACACTTATATAAAACACAAATATATAATTCCTAGATACAATTAGAATTATTATAAAATATTTAAAATATTTAAAATTGCGCCAACTTGTTTCGGATCACAAGGGATCCATCATCAGGGAGATTTATACAGTGCTGGGCTAGAATTACAGTAATGGTTCTATCTAGTCCGTTGAGGAGATAGAACCATTACTGTAATTCTAGCCAAGCATTGTATAGAGCTCCCTGATGATGGATCCCTTGTGATCCGAAACATGTTGGGGCAATTTTAAATATTTTAAATATTTTATAATAATTCTAATTGTATCTACGAATTATATATTTGTGCTCTGTTGGATCATAAAGTGTTTTGTACGATTAGTTCACTAGCAGGTAGACTATATGATGACAGAGTATGTAGACGCTCTGTACGGACCGTAGTTTTCTCATGTCCTCTCTCATTCAGAAGAATACAGCTGCAAATCTGTCCGTGTTCCTTCCTTCACAGGGTGGGAGTGACCTTCTTGAAATTCCTACTTAGAGGCATAATCTAACATAGTGTGTCATATTTTGCATCAAACACCTCTGCGGCTGTTAAAGTATCTTTAATGTTGTTCCTGCCTCATGATGGAATGAAGTCTTCGTGAGTGAGATGTGCGGATCTAACCCCTGGCACTGGACAGCACAGTCAGCTGCAAATTTTTTCGTCATCTTCTTTTTCACTATGATAATAACTTCGGTGCTGCTGCCAAGAGTCAGTGAACGTGACGATCATATACAGCATCAGGGGACGTGTCACGATACATTGCCTTATTCGTGTATATTATTATTATCACAGTCATCGTCGTTACATTTCAGTGTCGAAAGAAAAACAGTAGTTCCTTTTTCTCGAATGAAATGAAAATAACAATTTTGTGAAAGCGAGACAGACAGGTCTGTTTCGCGGTGCAGTTTCCCTCAACCGGCAGGTTCTTCGTTCTGCCATCACTGTCATCTTCATTATCATCCTATCACTGCAGGAACTGCAAATTACAATCTATATGTGTTCCCTTATAAACTCTGGATTCTTGCCATTACGCTCCAGAGATCAGGATTACCAAAACCGCCCTGAGGTCACCCTAGATCGTTACTTCTACTGTAAAAGCCTGGTAAGAAAACATTACCTTTTTTCTCGTGTGTTAACGCCAAATTCGGGGCATTTCTTGGTGTTTTAAATTGTGAAAAGCGATATTACTTATTTCTTTATTGTTATGTCGTGAATTTAAACTATTTTCTGAACAGAACTCTATCTTGTATCGGATTTTCATTTCAGTTACCATTTCATTTAACTTTCTGTCTTTGGAACATGGACATCTCTTAGACATGCCTGATAAGGAAAGACGTTATTGTCTACACGTTTAGTTTTGTGTCCAGACAGACTCCTTTATCCTGGATGTCATTCATTCTCACCTAAACACAGGCCGAACACTCTGTAGCTATTAGTCCGTTGTTATGAGTGAAACGTGAAAGCTCTAGTAGGGAAGACGTAAAGGATATTCATGGGGGAACTTGTGAAAGACCAAGAGGATGTGGAAGCTGAAGTGGTAATAAATGTTACTGAAAGAGGTATATAGAAAGGGGACGTAAGAGGCCCTATACTGTGCCAAGTGGCGGGCTTTGATATCTGTGATGTTTAATGCAGAGGGCTATGTGTGTGTGTGTGTGTGTGTGTGTGTGTGTTTGATTATTTACTTATTTGTGTAGCTGGTTTTATTCAGTCATATTTCACGAATTTTAAAATTTGATGCATAAGCCACACTCCACGCAATCTGAGTGTGTGTTTACAGCCTTAGTTATTCAGCATGCAAAGCACGTGCGGTGTGTTATGTTGTTGTATGTGACCTGTATATGTTTACTATATATTTTCCACATTATCTCATAAATGGCACGATTTTCGGAAAAAGTTGCTGAACATAAAATGCGTGTTTTGGTTTTATCTACAACTTTTTTTTTTTAAGTGTATCTCATTCTAAGAATAATTCTTGCTTTTTCACGTAAAATACCCGTTATTCTTATCAGATTTTAATCCAACTTAAATTTCGTCCACAGATTTTTCGAAAAACACTTACTTACTTACTTACTTAATTACTTACTTACTTACTTACTCCATGGAACAGAATCCTTCTTGAGAAGCTAACCAGTTTGTAGCTAGTCAAGAAATTCCCCGCATTTTATGGAACCCAAAGGTCCCATTACGACATTGACAAGTGCCGGCCACCTGTCCCTTTTCTGAGCCAGCCCGATCCAGTCCATACCCCCACATCCCACTTCCTTAAGATCCACCTTAATATTATCCTCCCACCTACGCCTGGGTCTTCCAAGAGGTCTCTTTCCCTCAGGTTTCCCCACCAAAACCCTGTATAGCCTCTCCTTTCCCCATACGTGCTTCATGCCCCACCCATCTCATTCTTCTCAATTTACTCAGCCGAACAGTGTTGGGTGAGGAGTAAAGGTAAAGGTAAAGCAATCCCGTTACAGGCCCGGAGGAGCCCAGAGGGTTCCAGGAAGTTAAGGCTCCCAGATCTCGTGACACCGGCACAGGATAGTGGTAGGTTGTCAGCCTTACGCACCGGCCGCCTTTACCCCTAGGAAACGCTCCTGGTACTCTTCTGCTAGAGGCTGAGTCGACCCCAGGGCCATAGTGCAATCGGAAGGATTTTATGTCAATGAAAAATCCACTGACGTTTGAGGAGTACAGATCATTAAGCGCCTCATGAGAAAAACAATGAAATGTAAAATCTCACAAAAATTCGTCTAGTGTGAATCGAATTGTTCAATGCGAAAAGATGGACAGGCAGACAGACATGACGGAGCTAACAGTCGCTATACGCAAGTTTGCGAACGCGCATGAAAATTGTGGAATGTCACTAGCAAGTAGTGGTAAGTAGCAGACAGAAGTGACGGTGCGGTGGACAATATTGATTGCTATGAAATATTTCTGATTCGCAGTGTATTGGAAGAACACTTCTAGGTCGTGAAATGACCTCCAAGTTTTACTTGACATTGCCTACATAATGTGAAGTTCTCATGCATTTTTCACATTCCCTTTAGTCATTTCGGACGTTCAGAATAGTTTGAAGTTTGGGATGGAATAAATATAGCCAATCCAAGTACTGAATCATCCCACGTAAAATATTTAACCTGCTTATTATATGACCTAGCCAGTCCCAGTGGCCGCGCGGTCTAAGGCGTGGTTTTGCGGCCGCTCGCCTGCTGCGATCGTGGGTTCGAATCCCACCGGCAGCATGTTGTGTGTGATCTCGAAACCTCACGAATGAGGAGGTCATGGCCCGCGTTGGGCCGCAGCGGCACAGGGGGGGGGGAATATATATATGACCTAGGTTTATATGACTACGTAACAAAGTGCCTTCAGTTCAGGGTTTTTGGCAGATTTAATATGTTCTAAGAAGTATTAAGGCAGCGTTCTTAATGCCGGTTCAGGTAGTTTTCAAATTTACAATTTTCCGCCACCCAACCCTGATCATAGAGAGTTCAGTCCTGCACACACAATCACAACCTACTTTTAAGATTTATTTTAGTCATATCTTTCCATTTAATTCGAGATCTCCCAAGATGTTCCTTTCCATTATTTTTTGGAGACAAATCTTGAGTTTGTCTTATGCCCACGTGGGTTACATGTATCTCCTTTAGTTTATCTCGGAAGAAAAGAATGAATAAGCATTGCGTAACTTTCTCCGAATTTCCACATTGTGAGATCAAAATATCCTTCTCAGCCTATCCATCTCAGATACTTTAAATTTATATTCTCGTCTAAAGGTGATAAATTTCGCTCCAGCATTAAGAAAGGCAAAACTCTGACATTTTCAGCTTTTAGATTAATATACAGGTTTTAGAAATAAGACGGAGGATACAATATTCTGAACTAAATGACACAACACATTCCCCGAATTAAGTATTTAAGTCATTTAATTAGCATACCAACTAATGCACATACATAAAATTTCACATTAAAACACTTAAAATTGCTCCAACATGTTTCGATCCTAAGATCATCTTCAGGGAGCTACACTGTCCCTTGCTAAAGTCATATTTTAAAACACTCACTGATTAATTTCCTTATATTAACAGGGTGCTGTGGCAGCATGTCTGAAATATAAAATGTGGCTTTAGCAAGGAACAGTGTAGCTCCCTGAAGATGATCTTAGGATCGAAACATGTTGGAGTAATTTTAAGTGTTTTAATGTGAAATTTTATGTATGTGCATTAGTTGGTTTGCTAATTAAATGACTCTACGAAATGCACGGTGCAACGATAAAGATATTTTAAGCAATGTTTAATATAATATTGATTTATTACGTTTGTTCCCAAATAAATTATTTCGGTCACATTTGGTCAGGTTGGTTAGATTCATACAGGTATTTTTAATGTGCTCCCATTCTGCACTTCTGTGGTAGACATGCAAATGTTTGGAGTTTCTCGCCAGCCAGATCCCTTTATTGGCGTCAGATTTTTCTTTGTAGTTCATTCTTTTCCCGTCCAATAAGTCTAAATTAACTTCGATAGTTACAAATGGTTAACAGAAAGGTTCTGGTAAGAACTTAAATAAACCATTGTTGCCTTCAAATCGTGGTGCCTGTAAGAAGAGGCTCTCATACAATAAAAATCCTATGCGTGGTAATTGTGAGTAATGCGGACACAATCAGTGACCTTTGAACTCTACTACTGAGTTTTATGAGGTCTTAGGTGGAGTGCCGAGGACACACAAATGACTGGAGGTATTAGGGGACAGTTAGAGATACATGTAGCTAATACTGCAGAAGGAAACCAAGTTATTAAAGCAAGAGGGAAGAAGAAATAAATTGCATGTCACCCCATAGACCGTCACAACTTTCACATCAGACTCTGTTGTACAGATGGGGTGGAAAACAAAGCCTGAGTGTATCGGGCGAAAGTGGAAGAACGGAAAGATATAGCCATGGAACATGCCTTTTGTAACCTAGCACGAAGATGATGGTGCAGTTTAGTGACCCAATGCACAGAAAATTAGTTAGTTCAGCTCCATTCTAATAAGGCACGTTAATTACTTGAAAGCTTCTTTAGGTGACGTACCTCATGGCAGTTTGCTCGATTTAACACAGAATATTCCTGTTGTTATGTTATTGTTAACGTAAAAAACGGCGTTAGAACTGCATTGGTAAGTTCGCGTAGGCAGCTAGTGCACTAACCGAACCGAGTGATAATATTTTAGGCTGCCAGTGCACTAACAAAACCGAAGCAGTCGGGTACGCGTAGGCTGCTATTGCTCTAGCCTGACCGAGTCAGTAGAGTCGATTTCCGTCTTTCTTATTCACTAAGAAGCTACAAAGGTAGTCTCATGTCTTTGGGACTGCCTGGCCCTCAGGCTGTAGAAACTACGGTAGTACAAAGCATTGGTCCCTCTTCACCGGTCGACACTAAATAACATTCCAAAACACCTTAATCTGTGAGAACTTCAGATCTTGTAACTCACGTCCATTTGTTCCGTGCAGCTAATTCGTGCATCTCAGTGACATTGTACGGCTCGAGGAGAATCTGAGCCGAGGGTCTGTCTTTGCAGTCTTTCGGAGTCCCACTCATTGCAACTCGACCGGTCACTATTCGGACGCTTTCCCCCTAAGCCTTATGATGTGTCTTTTAACGTACTTTCCGGCTGTTAGCTGACTGTCGCCATCATTCTAGCAGTAAATTGAGACAACACGTTCGACACTTTGTTTTTCGTTCTACCGAAATAAGTGCCCTTAACAAACTTATAATTTTTTTATGTTTTCCTGACCGGGCATCTCTGTATATTTATCTTAGTAATTAACCAACTTGATGCACAAAATTTTTGTTTTACAATAAGTTTATTTCACGCCTCTGCATGCTTCGAGCACCATTTTCTCATCAGCAGGAGGTCAAAATTTTATTATACAGCCTCTGGTATCATCACACCTGTAGGTGGCCGTCTCGTGCACGAGACGGCCAACTACATGTGTAATAATACCAGAAGCTGTATAATAAAATTTTGACCTCCTGATGATGAGCACAAGGTGCTCGAAGCATGTAGAGGCATGAAAT
>Ga0123357_10012247_pt1 | contig 11051 bp, 6 predicted proteins | sample TergutEmb28metaG_FD_89873 | JGI IMG/M metagenome (GOLD analysis project Ga0123357, IMG submission 89873) | Embiratermes neotenicus P4 segment gut microbial communities from Petit-Saut dam, French Guiana - Emb289 P4 | ecosystem: Host-associated > Arthropoda: Insects > Digestive system > Gut ... | reverse complement strand
TCAACAGAATAGTCGCAAGCTCCTGATGATGGATATATTAATGTCCGAAACATGTTGAGCACATAAGAAGTGAAATAAAATAGCAAGTGACATCAAGTTGGTCTTTTATTCTTCAACTATAAAGAAGCAAATATGACCATGAGCCTCAACAGGGACCCGACACAGAGACAAGCTGATTCACGTACCATCTCTCGTGCAGTGACAGAATAGAAGTTAGTATAAAAGAGTTTTGTCATATGATTCTTGGTCTACCTATAACATTCAGTTTCGTGTTTCTCGAATTGCCTTTTTAACATTCGTTTGGTATTGCCATGTTCTTTAGTTTTCTAACAGGATCTGCAAAACCTAGCTGTGCACGATGCTTATCTCGTATTCGACCTGTGTTCTCTCTGCCGAGTCCCGCGGTGCCATGTCTCGAGGGAAACCGTTGTCGTCAGATCTACAGTTTTATTCTTAACCTTAGCTGTTAGGAAACTTTACAGCCTGCCGTAGAGCTAGATATGAATTTTTACTTGGTGATACAGTGCAAGTTTTGAAACAAAATGTTTCTGCAACGTTATCCATTCTGTCTCATGTAAATTTACGCATTTATTTTTAGAAACAAATAACCAGAAATATTTACTGGTTTCCAACCCCCCCCCTCCCTTTCCCCCCCCCCCCCCCCCCACTCAGCACACGTGCACTCCAGATATATGTCTGGCTACTCCATCTTAAGATTACATGAGCAGTATCACTTGTTATGTGTCTCGATTTCATTATATGTAAACCTGTCAGTGTTTAGAGGTACATGCAGTTGCTAATACTAGCAGAGGATGGCAGGTGTTGAATATATATATATATGCTTAATCAGTTTGCAGTGTTCAAGTTTGTCGAAAAATTTCTCCATATGTGACACAACAGACGATATTTTTCACCCGATTTACTCGTACCTTTTTTGGAAAATCTTGTATTTTTCAGGTTATGTATTTTTTAATAAATGTCGTTTTAAAGATTTCCCGTTCAAACATCAGCGGACGTTTTGTTGAGGCGATTTTCGGGTTATATTTGGTCACGGAAGCCTTTTGGTCTTGCAGAATGCAGATGTAATCTAAAAAGGGTCAACAAATTGATACAGAAAAATAAAGAAAATTAAACACAATGTCTTACCAAAAAATTACCATATCTAACACTCGGGCATAGGCTTGGTTTTAACTGAGTACGTAAAACTGCGCAAAGCGACTATTAGCTTCTTAAGATTGTCTCTTCGTGTGTCTCTCCGTCTGTACCGTATAACTGAGCTCCCAAAAGATGGATTTTATTTAACTCTTGTATTGGGTATTCTTAACAAGATCTGTGAAATTCGATTTCTGTTAATATCGGACAAAAATAGTGTCATTGTATATATTCGCATATTTATAATACCTTACTGATATCTAATAGGGCTGGTAACTTCGTCAGATGAAACTTTTAAATGAAATTAAATCAAAGGCTCGTCTCCGAAAATCGTGATTTTTTTTTCGAGGAAATAACAAACAATATGACAGGACCGGAGACCACAAATAATATGCAGTGACACACCTCATAGCCGATCCCGGTGACCGCGCGGTCTAAGGCATAGTTCTGAGGCCGCCCACTTGGTGGGATCGCGGGTTCGAATCCCACCTGGGGCATGGATGTCTGTCGTGAGTGTTGTGTGTTGTCAGATATAGGTCTCTGCTTCGGGCTGGTCCCTCGTCCAGAGGAGTCCTATACGTACCGAGTGTGTATGTGCGTGTGTGTGTGTTTGTGTCATTTAGTGTAATCAGGTGCAACATTAACCCTCTGCACATTCAATGAATAGGTAGAATAAGAAAGAAAGAAAGAAAGCCATACCTTATGGATGCCATTGGCGTGCTAGGCAATTGAGGTAAATTTACAAGTATCTAATAATAACATTTAATTATCTTTCTTTTATACATGACTACATAGTTTGAAATGGTAAAATGAGACATAAGAAAAAGAAGATATATGCAGCGGCATATCTGTCATTACGATCTGTTTAAATGCATTGTACTATGTAGTAAACTATCTTGTGTTTTAACACATTGTTTCTTCCTTTCTCTGAATGTTTGTAAATTGCATAGAGGTGAATATGTGAAGAGAGGGTAATTAGTTGGGACATTATTTATTTTCACAACTGGCACTTATAATGTGCATAATTATCTTTGTCGCTAATTAAAGTTGTGAGTCAAAAGAGAAAGAGACATTTGCCTAATACCTATTTGTACACGTGTGATGAGTGTATGTAATTTCATCAGTAATTTTGACGCGTCTAGGAAATGAAGAGGGAATTATTCCATTTGGCCGGAATTCTTGAATGTATTAATCTATCCATAGAGAGCTGTATTATGAATGTACCTAGAAAATATGTATGAAATGTTTTTGTTTTCCTCGCAATTTTAGAGTATTTGGCCGGGCGAATCTTTGATGCTACATCCCAAAACTTTAGGGCAGACAAACAATCGAAGTAGACATCATCATCATCATACCTGTGTATCTTTCATGGAGTTGGGCCACTTGTTGACCCATTCCGGGCTCACGTATCCAGAAGTCTCTTCAAAGGTCTACCATGATTCCTTCGGTCAGTTGGGGAGTAGTATTTCATTACCCTGGGTAATCTATTTCGAGGCATTCTATTTACATGTTGTATCCAGCTTCTCTTTTATTCCAGTAATTTGTCCAAAATTGGTGTTATTTTTAACTCCTTTGCAATTTGTGCATATAAGGAATATAAGTTATAAATTCTCCAAAAAAAATATAGTAAGATGTAACTAGTCGTACCCATGCGAACAGTTCGCACGTATAAACAATAAAATATTTAAAAACAGAAACTACAGCATCTTAATGGCAACGGACATTATAAATTTTACTAACTAACGCCTGATGCTAGGTAATTTCTTTCGGAGATAACGAATCATAAGCAACGTGTAAACAAACAAAACGTTGAAATTGGCAGTCCTGCCTCAAGCGGAGGCCAAGGGAAGCACATAAAATATATGAACTTTCCTTTTTCTCCCCTTGGGGCAGCAGTGCCAATTTTTAACTTCAGAATTGTCTGTCAGAAATATTTTTTGAGAGGGAAGTAAGAAAAACAAAGTAGATTGTCATCAATACCTAATCATAAGCTCTCCAAAAAAAATGTTTATTTTGATCAGATACGTTCAGTGGTTCAGCAGATCACGCAAAAATCCTTGCCGTGTTAAATGCCCATCCCTTAACCAGTAATGAAACATACGTGATTTCGGGCTTCTGCCGCGAAGGAAATGAGCTCTGCGCGCTTCTGGGTTATTACGCGTCAAGCAGCGGCCTCTAGTTCCTATCTTCGAGGGATTCTTGACCCTTGAAGATGGGTCCAATAGGGTGGCCCGAAACGTCGGCAAGGGATTACTACTACTCTCTACGTGATAACCCAGAAAGGTGTAGTTCATAGTAAGAACGTAGTATAACGCCTACATTTGTAAACACTACAAGAAGTGAGACCACGCGGTGTTTAAAGTGGTGTGGCATTACGAGAGGGACCCAGGATGCAAAGATCTGAACGCGCCTTGGGTTTACCTTACGCACATATTTTCTATCTTGTTATGATTGATTGCCGCCCTGTGTGCAAAGAACCGAATTCAGCAGTAAAGAGAATCCCCCCCCTTCCCCTCCGCCTCCCCAAATTCCCTATCAGCGCCTTCTTTAAGCGACTTAGACAGAATTCTCCCACGGTTGGCACAGGACATATGTTTGCGTAGGGAGAAACGTGATCCAAGTCAGTGGTACAAACTGAGCAGGGAAAATTTTGGTGTCATCGCAATATTCTCACGAAACTTCATGGTCTCGCGGAACACAGTGTGGGACGCGATGTGGTAGTAACGTGGCTTCTGCTTCTGTATTGTTGCTGTGAACACGTGGCATTGGTTTTCTGTGTTTTGTCACACGTCACAGTCAGTAGCGTATGTTAAATAACACGTCGTGTGAAAGAACCACTTGTGAAGTTGCACAGTTTGGACGAGAAATGTCGCAATATAGCCTGTGTAATACGCAAGTAAAGTAAAGTAGAGTATCTGCTACTTGTTTCATAGATTGCTGCTAAACGGTAGGCTTTCAAATGGTAATTTATTTTCCACATCCTGTAGGAAACTACCATCTGTTGCCATATCGCGGGAAACCGTGTTTACATTTGAATCCTATCCTGCGGACATCTGCGAATAGCAAACCGTAGCCATAGCGACTGCTCTGGAGGAGATTATATGGAATTTATATCGGTTAAATGAACGTATTTTCTCTTCTTGGCAAGTGAAACGGCTTCAATTAATATTACTGGGTGTGCTTTTATGCGACCGGCGCTGTGTGGAGTAATTTTGCAAAAACGAAGTACTGTGTTTGTGAGGAAAGTTCCTACTGCTTATACCGTTAATTAGCGAGAGTGAAAAGAAGTACTGCGGTGTTGTGTGTATGTGTGTGTGTGTATTTGTACATATCTATACTATGCATATATATGTGTATATGTATATATATATATATATATAAAATACCCGTATGCGTACAGTATTTCCAATTTTGCTGCCTTTAATTTTGTACATTTCATTAGACGTCATCCTTCCCTTCGTATACGAATCTACTGCGAAAAAATTAGTCACATTATCGGTACAGTATAGATCTGTCTAAGTGTACTTATAGAGAAACTTATGGTTGCCCAGCTATTTAAGAGACACCTAACCGCATTTTATAGGAGGAGAAGATAGCGTCTTCACAAGAGTAACACACAGGTGCCATATCGGAGCAAAACGTATGAACTCCACGCTTAGCAACCGTATTTTTCCAAGGTAAGTTTTAATATACTCATATCACTTTCTAGGATTCCTAAAATGGTTTCCTTTTTTTTTTTTTCAAATTTTCTACCAGAATTTTACCCGGTCTTTTCTTCCATTCTATGCATACTGTATCCTCCGTTCCTTCCATCCTCCCCGATTTTCTCACCCATATAGTACAGTATTTATGTGTGGGGGAGAAGAGAAAATGTGACGAGGTTTTGGCTGGAAAACTTAAAGTGGCCATGAGGATGATCACGACGTAGATAGGAGGAAAATATTTTAATGGATTTTGAAGACATACATTGATAGGGCGTGGACTGGACGAATCTGGCTCAGCAAAGGGACACATGACTGTCTGCTGTAGGCACGGAAATGTAAGAGATTTCAGGCTTCCGCTGTTCTGCAGTTGAAGCCTTCTCTCTTTGTGGGAATATGATAGGCGTAGTGTAGTACTTGGTTACTTTTGTGATGTTCCATAAAAATGCGGGGAATATCTTGACTAGATGAGGAACTATTCCTTTCTCAAGCAGGACTCTGCCCGATACATGAGTTAGTTAATTAGCTAGACCACTTGTATTGGATGTGGAGTACAATGTGAGGCTCATTGTTATGCAGTCAGTTACGAAAAGAAAGTAGTGTAATCTCTTGCGGTGTAAAGTGAAATGAACATGGTCCTGAATAACTCAGCTTCATGCCCAAGCTTCAAACCCTGTTTTTCTAACATTCATTAAATAGTTAGCCTCATCTTCTCGGTTTTCCCAGTGGACGTGTCCGTTCGTTCCCTCATCTAAAATAAGTAGCAATACATATAAATACAACCCGTCAGTCGATAACACGACGCTTTATTTATATACAAAAACAGTATATTTTGTCAGGGCGACATGTTTCGACCTTATAAGATCATCCTCAGGCCCTCCAAGAAGACAGATCCAAGAGCTGTTATAACAACTCTTGGATCTGTCTTCTTGGACGGCCTGAGGATGACCTTATAAGGTCGAAACATGTAGCCCTGACAAAATATACTATTTTTGTGTATAAATAAAATGTTTCATGGACTGGCATATTTTATTTGTGTGTTGTAACACTTCGAGATGGAAAACAAAAAAAAAAATACATTACTTAGACATGCTTGTTTCCCTCCGGACTCTATGCCCAGTTTCTTTGTATGTCTCTATTCCTCTATTTTACTGAGCCTAGATATATTGAATATTGCTTCTGAGATACGCGTAACAGTAATCGTGAAGAACACGGTGTTTTGGAATACGACACTATACGATTTTGCAAATACGTACCAGTGTTTTGGAGGACATTTCCACTCTTCTGTGCTTAAGATACAGTCAGCAGTTTCCTCCGAAAAAATTTGTAGTCATTTTAAAAAGTACAGAGTCACGTCTTCACGTCTCGCAGAAGAGCGTAATCCTGTACAAATTACGAAACTTTTTCTTGTGTAACCAACTAACTAATTTCATTGAACAAAGTCCTTCTTCAGTGTTATATCTGCTCCTGTTAGCAAGGCATTTACTACGTTTCCTGTAACCCGAAGTTTCTTAATTTCTCTTTATGTAAGACGCTAAACTGCATATTCCCTGTCAGGTCCAAATGTATTCCTTACAGACACTTCTAATTTATGTCATTTCCGCAAAGTAAGAGAAAAGAATGGAAAATAATTTCGTTTGATTACACTTGAGTAGCTATCTCCAATGCTGAAGTTAATTAAAACCGATTCAACAAGAGCGTACCTGCAGAAGACACAGCGACATATAACAGATAACAAGGATTCCAGACAGTAACCAGCGCTTTTATTTGGCTGCCGTGTTATGAACAAGTAGTGTAAAATATTTACAGAAGTTTATTCCCCCATGCTTTTCCCTATCCTGCTAAGTGAATAGGATGCTTCATCTTTCTTTTTATTTACAGAGCATTTTCTCTGCGGTCCGGCTTGCAATTGCTTAAATGGATTACACGAGACGTTAAAAATACACTCTGTTATATTACGGAACTTGAAACGCTACAGTCAAGCAAGTTTGCTTAACTCTAGGGGTGTAACAGAAGATATAATTAAAGTCCTTCCTCTTGGTATGTTGTGTTTTATTATACTGAAAGGCTATAGTTTCTGTGGTTTAGCACACTGGTTCTGTCGGTAGACGAGTTTGTGGCGAACTTCGCGGGTCCACTTAGAAAAGAGATTCAGCTATTTTCCGTGGCTTAACTCGGTTCCCTGGCGCCCGGCTAGAGTAATAACAATGATCGCCCCTAACAAATATTGTGAATTAAATACACGCACTCTTTTATATTAACCAATAATTTAAGATTTGTTTAGCGTAGAAAATCAATCCTTTTTAATTTAACGTAGTCATTTTATTGTTGACTTTGCCGATTCTTGCTCTCCGCCACCCGGAGCGGCCTCATCGCGCCCGCCCTAGCTGCGAGTTACCATGTGTTCGGTTTACGTAGTAACAACTGTCATGCATAATAGAATAAATTGCATTTCGGAGATCAGGTATCGTACAGAATTTAAAGTTTAACATCGAGTTATTTTACTGCTGTTACCACGTCTTTCCCGGTGAGGTAATCTTGTTCACAAGGACTTTTAAAATACTGCCGGTGAAATTACATTCCTACCGAGTTTCTTTAGCAGGATAGTGGTTCGTACGATGAGAATTTTTTTCTGTCAGAAGCCCAAAAAGAGGTGAATCAAGTTATTTTCATTTTTGAAGTACATGGAGACAAGGGAGAAGCAATACACTTCCCTTGTTTACTGTCCGGTGCCCACTGGATGGAAGACTAGATAAGGTGGCGAAGAGAAAAATATGTTTTTCCTGCTGGGATAACTCAATCGGTATAGTGGCTCACTACAGGTTGGACGGTCCGGGGATCGAATCCCGATGGGAACGAGATTTTCCGCACACGACCACACCGGCCCTGGAGCCCACTCAGCCTCCTATAGAATTGGTACCGGGTCTTCCCGGGGGTAGAGCGGCAGGGAAGTGGCGTTGACCACCGACCCCCACCTAGCGCTGAGTTAAAAGAAAGAGTAGAGCTATACTTCTACTCTCCCTCTGGGCCTTCGTGGCCTGTTCTAGGGTGTGGGCCTTCGTGGCCTGTTCTAGGGTGAAATTTGCCTTATCCTTACCGGTATTAGGATCACAGTCTTCAACCGCGCCGACATTTCCGCCGACACGAGGTTTTTCCAACTGTACCTCTTCGTTCACATTGACAACCACCTGAAGTTTTTCTTAACAACACCAGCATAAAGTTGTTTCTAACCCTTGTGTTATATTTATGTTACACTTAAAAGATGTGATCCTAATCTTTGTCTCTCCATTTAAATTTACACCTACATAAGGTTGTCTTCAGCTTCACCTCGAACTTTACACTCGCACCTACATAAGCTACTGTGTGGTCGGTGTAGCGACACGCTACGGGCTGGACGGTCCGGAGATTGATTGTCGGTGGGGGCGAGGTTTTCTGCACACGTCCAGATCGGCCCTAATCCTCCCGCAGCCTCCTATACAAGGGTTACGAGCGTATCACCGGGGGACAAAGTGGCCGTGGCGTGACGTTGATCATCCGACGTTAAAGTGTACAGCTGTACCTCTGCTCTAACCTTGTGTGTGCCTTCATGGCTGTTACAAGGTAAACTTTACGTTCTCTGTGAGCCTCTTGCCAGGTTTGTGTCTACCTTAACACTTCTCACATGCACAAGGCTCTCATATTCGCCTCTATCATTACACTCATGGGTGCATGAAGTAGATCTTAACATAGCCTCTACGTTTTCAACCACACTTTTATAAGGGTGTAATGAACTTTGCTTCTAACTTTATATTATGCACTTATTTGTAATTAATCAGGAGCTTCTATGAAACAGATTTCTTACTGAAGAACCAATGGTCACTTGTCTTGTACAATTCCTGTGTTATTTCTAGAACACGAAATTTATCTCAGTGTCTACGAAAACCCACCACGTCCGACGCGTTGTTTATAATTTGGTAACGCAATGGTGTTATGTGGTGAAGCGTTAGTAACCCATTGGCCAACCCACAACCCGGAGGAAAACCTCTTACATGCTGTCCGCGACTTAAGATTCAGTATATTTGCTAATACACTTCACATCTGGCAACCTTCTCCTTTTGAAATTTGGAGAGGCGGCATGTCATAGTAATAATTACAGTACCGAGCAGATTGATGCAGTGCTGGTGGTGTAAAACTGTATGTTCAGGAGATGCTTGATTTTAATTTCGGCCCTGAGTGTGGCTATTCTGAAGGAAGCATTTCTTTGTTTTTTTTCAGTCCATCCAAGCAAATTTCTAGATTTTACTCGATTATACCACACTCGCTTTTTTTTTCCAAATCTTGAGAAGTCACATGCACCATATGTGCTACCATCGATACTGTATTTTGTGTGTGTCTGTGAGTGTCTGTGAGTGAGATGGTATGTTAAATTGAGATTATTTGCGAGTGCTTTTTGTCGTATGTAATGTCGATGATTTCATGGAAACTTTAATTTCTGCATGTCTCTATTTCATTATTAATTATTTTCCTGGTACTGATGTGGTTTCAATACAGCTTGCTTTTTTCTTAGTTCGTAATTTTTCAGAATCGCGAAGCTAGTGACATGGTTGTGGGAGTCTCTATTGCATTCGCTTTCCTCTCTCTTTCTTTACTTATAACCACTTGAATGAAAAGTGAAGGGGATGCAAGTGTAGAAAACGATCCTTTGTCTTCCACTTTTTTTCCTCTTTCATTCATTTTGTCTCCAAACTTTGAAGTTTTTGAGGTTAAATCGTAGGATTTCATTGTTCTTTTTATGAAAGATGGATCCTCAAATTATACGTCTTGATTAACAACTGACACGTTTCGTGTGAAATCACGCAGACACTTTTTTGGCTAGGCAACACGACATGAGAAAGGAGACGTTTCTTATACATGTTCAGCTAAATAACCTGGCTAAAGATTTCCAACGATTTGCATCTCACGCTTAATAATTCTAAAATTCTCTTACAATCGGTCCATATTCCGACATTTTTTCGGTGGTGGCTATCACCATCAACTAAATATACGTATCATCTTTTACGCATTCATCTCTCCGTACGGTTTTGAAATTCATTTAAAAGGAGGATTTCAGGGCACGACCCAGTAAGATTGAAAATCATTGTTGGTGAGAAATGACTACAACAAGTAAATTATTTTAAATACCTCGGTTTTGAAATATCCTATGAAAATGAGAAGGTTATTCAACAAAAACTAGCAACATTTTCTAAAATACTGGGAATTCTAAACCACATCTTTAAACCAAACTTGGTCCAAAAATTTTCAAGAATAAAAGTGTATAATGCATTGGCTGTGCCCATTATTTTATATGGAAGCGGAAGTTGTACCTTCAAAAAGAACGAAAAATTTGACATCAATTGAGATTAAAATTTTCAGAACAGCCGGATACATCCGTTTTGACCACGAAGGGAATGAATAAATTTTTTGTGAGTTGAAAGTAGGACCAGTTGACGAGAAACTAATAAGATACAAATCAAATTGTTTACGGCATGCAAAGAGTATGAACAACAACAGGATGTCAAAAATAATGCTGAATTGTGGACCGAGTGGACGAAGATGACTTGGAAGACCTTTGAAGAGACTGTTAGACGAGGACGAAACAGGTCTATCAAGGCCTAACTGGTGACGAATTATGATGATGATGATGATGATGATGATGATGATGATATAGGGAGCTACTTTCTTCTATCGCCCTTAAGCATGTTCTGAGACATTTGCCGTCAATAAAATGGAATCCAGTGAATTTTTCTTGCAGTGGATTATTTTATTTCTCCATTATTATTGGAAGTTGTTTATTGTCGATTAATAGGTTGATTGGATAATTGCAAGGATTTGGAAGGAAGCGGTCGTAGTCTGTTTGTGGTAATATTCTGGCATCTGTCTGGAGGGACTGAGGAATAGCACGACAAAACTCGGGGTAGCCTTTGCCTGGACCAAGCTGCAAACGAGACACCCTCCCTGCGTACGTATACAGCTCTTTATTAGGGCTTTGTGTTCACCTGTTTGTTTTAAAAGTAAAAAATCCACGGTGTTAAGGAACGGTACATTTCATTTTCCTCACCACATAGTTAATGTGGCCATATTCTGTTCCAATCCTCCTCCCCCCCCCCCCACCCCCCCCCTTCCACATATCTGCCCCTTTTTTTTCTCTTTTTTGTGAATAATACGCGGAGACAAGGACTG
>Ga0123357_10012246_pt1 | contig 11052 bp, 12 predicted proteins | sample TergutEmb28metaG_FD_89873 | JGI IMG/M metagenome (GOLD analysis project Ga0123357, IMG submission 89873) | Embiratermes neotenicus P4 segment gut microbial communities from Petit-Saut dam, French Guiana - Emb289 P4 | ecosystem: Host-associated > Arthropoda: Insects > Digestive system > Gut ... | reverse complement strand
CGTTTGACCCCGATTATTATTTAACTCCACAATAAAACATCACAGTTATGAGATACTTAATAGATACCAATATCCTTATCAGATTAGCAAACCAACCTAACGCAATTTCAAAAAATATCAGGAGTATTTTAGAAGATACCGATAATCTTATATGTGTTAGCGCTGTAAGTATACAGGAAATATTTATGCTAATGAGAGACAATAAGTTAAAAGATAATCGTTGGCTAAAACCAGCTGATGTGTTTGATTACATTGAAAAAGAATTGTATTCTCCAATAAAGTATGTGCATGAAGAGCATTTGTTTACTTTTGCAAATATTATTCCTGCAGAAAATCATAATGATCCTTCTGACCGTATGATTATTGCTCAGGCTATAACCGAACGAATGCCTCTAATCAGTAGTGATACGAAATTTCATCATTACCGTAAACAAAAACTGGAGTTTATTTTCAATGATAAATGAGTTTAGGTTAAAAAATAGCGCTCATACTTTTTCTTAACCAAAATATCCGCTACATTTGCAATATCTAAAAATAATAATATTCAATAAAATATTTTGCCTATTGATAAAAAAGATAATGCGTTGATACGCAAATTATAAGACATTTTAAAGAAAAGCGTTAGCTTTTATTCTTGTGTTTGAAACTTCAACAACTTCAGAATGGAGCAAGAGTGAGTAGTCGACGCTCACGTCCGTTTATCGGCGTGGGCTGATTTATTTGCTCCAAAGGTAGTTGAAGACCTCAAACACAGATAAAGGTATAGTCCCACGCTTTTGCATTTTAAATAACTGCCTATTTGGGACTTGGGCAAAAACACACAAATTTGTTATGAAAAAAGTTTATTTATTTTTGATTCAGGCATTAATGGCTCTGAGTTTAGTGTGTGCCACAGGGTGCAGCAAAAATGATGACAGCGGAGGAGGCGGATCAACACCCGGAGCAAATAAACCTCCCACTTGCAGCATTACCAACCCCAAAGCCAATGCGCAATTCAACATGGACGAGAATATTCAGGTTACAGTCGTAGCCGAAGATGCGGACGGAACAATTGCCGAAGTGCAATTGTATGTCGATGATATAGGGTATAGTCTGATAGCAAAGTTTCCTTATAATTTTACTATTAATGCAGGAGAATTGAATCCCGGCTCGCATACACTGAAAGCGGTAGCAAAAGATGACCAAGGTGCAAAAGGAGAAGCAACGGTTACCGTCACAGTCAATAAACCCAGTACGGAAAGTCCTGATTTTGTGAGTTTTTCGGACGGCAAGATACCGGGTACATGGCAGACAACAGCGTGGGTTATTGATAACACGGTTGGTTTTGATGATATATATTCATTGAAAGCTACCGAAAGCGGAGTAGCTGTTGTAACAAGCAAAACATTTGATGTTTACAGCTATGTGGAATTTTATACCACAGGAAACAATTTTTATTTTTATATAGACGGCACCAGAGTAGAGCCGATCAATTCTTCCAATACAGGAAATTGGCTACAGTGGATTTATGCAATTTCACCCGGAACACACGTGTTTAAATGGGAAAGTACATCATCCAATAAGTTAAATTTGGATGCTATAAAATTTACGGCTTCCTGCTTGCCGGAAGTTCATACTTTAGATGTTACATTACCTTATGACGGATTTCCTGTTGCAAATGTAAATTATACATTATCAAGCAATGGAAACAATTTAATTACTGCTCATGGAGTTTGTTGGAGTACAACACCTAATCCTACTGCTTCCGGAAATAAAACAACCAATAGCGGTAATACCGGCAGTTATATGAGTACTATAGAAAATCTGGTTCATAATACAACTTATTATGTACGTGCTTATGCCGTTAATGGTGTTGGTACGACATACGGCGAAGAATTAAGTTTTAAAACCGTCAAGAATTTTGTTGGCGATAATTATCAAGGAGGAATTGTGGCTTATGTAAGTGATGAAACGGGTGAGCATGGCTTGATAACAGCTCCTAATGACCAAAGCGCAGGCATTCAATGGTATAGTGATAATTGGATCGCTACAGGTACTGCGATAGGCACAGGCCAAAGCAATACAACAGCGATAGTACAAGCACAAAGTTCTGGTAATTATGCTGCCAAACTTTGTGATGATTTGGTACTCAATGGTTATGATGATTGGTTTTTACCAAGCAAGGATGAATTAAATTTACTATATCAGAATAGAAATTTGATAGGGGGTTTTAGCGCCGAAGCTTATTGGAGTTCTTCGTGTATTCTCGGAAATATAGTTGGCTATTACGCTTATTTTCAGAGTTTCTACACTGGCGGTCAGGGCACCAGCGGCAGTAAGGCCACTACATGTAGAGTTCGTGCCGTTCGGGCTTTTTAACAATTCATCAATTTAACAATTAAAGCATAAGAAATAAGCAATTTATAACAGATTACATATAGATGATAAATTTTGCATTCCTGATAACTATACGTTCACTATTTCCAACGGTAATTTCAGTACAACAAATGGAGCAGGAATAGATAATATATCTGCCGGTAATCAATTACGGATTTATCCTAATCCTGTTTCGGAAAGTTTTCGTATCAGCGGCATTACGGAACCAACAGTCGTAACAATATCAGATATTAGCAGCAAAATAGTATTGCAACAAACGGTTAATCCGGATGAAACTGTTGCGGTTGGTCATTTGCAAAAAGGAGTTTATTTTGTGAATGTGAAAGGAAAAACAATGAAGATGATTAAGCAATAAACCGAACTTCCTTAAAAAGATAATTCCTGATTTCTCCCAATGGGGTTTCAAGTACCAATGTCCCGTCTTCCTTGATTGTTTTGATTTGCGCCTGAAAGTCTCCATTTTTATCTTGATAGGTGTAATATCCCGATTTTCGATACAATGAATTTTGGTATTCGGTATAGAGAGCATTGATGTTTCCAGATAAAAATTGTTGATACTTTTCTTTTGCAATGTTGAGTATCGATTCAAGCAGTATATCCAAGTCGTATTCTTTATTTGTAATTTGCTTTAAAGATACAGGGTTCGGAGCGTTGCTGATAAATTGTTCTTGATTGACATTCAGTCCGATACCAATGATTGAAGATGAAATAAAGTCAGCCGTTATCTCATTTTCAATCAACATGCCGCAGATTTTTTTATCCTGATAATAAATATCATTTGGCCATTTAATAGAAACGTATTGAATATATCTATCCAAAGTTTCTTTAACTGCTAATGAAAAAATCAGGGAAATTATAAAACTTTGTTTTGCAGGTATATTTTCAGGAAACAAAACAACGCTGAAAGTGAGGTTTTTATATGGTTCCGATTCCCAAAAATTTCCTGCTTGCCCGCGACCGGAGGTTTGTTTTTGCGCAACTAATGCGGAAAACGAGTGCAAGCTTTGTTCCGAACATAATTTCTTTAGTTCGAAGTTAGTAGAAGTTGTTGTATCAATTTTAATTAAAACCCCTAATTGGCTAACGCCGAACGTTGTTTCCCCTAAAGGGGACTTGGGCGTAGCTATCTTATCGTTTTTAAATAAAAGCTTTGTTTTCATAAATTGAACTAAGGTCTATCACTCACTAAAGTCCCCTTTAGGGGATTTAGGGGTGGGTGTAATACTCCTCCTGTGCTTTTTTCGGAAGTTTTTTAATCACTTCATCAACGGAATGCAGAATCCATTTTTTTACTTCTTCATCTTCCATATCGTTGTTGAGATAAATAGTGTTCCAATACTTTTTGTTGAAATGCCATGCAGGTTCAACAGCATCATAACGCTCACGGAGTTCAATGGCTTTTTCGGGGTCGCATTTGATTGACATACATAACCGTTCGTTGTCTAAAGGCAAAAGGGCAAACATTTTGTCTAATACTTTAAATACCAGACTATATTCATCAAAGGGCAAACATTCTGAAGCTCCTTTTATACTTAAGCAATATTCTCTTAATTCTTCGATATTCATAATGTTATATTTGTTATCTGTATGTTTTTACCGGTGGATAAAAAGCATCTTCTATGTGATCAATAATGTAATTCGGATGATAGCCGGTAATTGAAATAATATCAAAACGGGCAGGCAAATCGATGTCAAATATTTTTATATATAAGTCGGTTGCTAAAATAATATGATTGATTTTATTATTGTCGACAGCGGTTTCCGGCATTTCTAACGGAATTCCCGATCGGGTTTTAACTTCCACGATGACTAACTCTTCATCGGTTTTTGCCACAATATCTAATTCATAACGGCCTTTGCGCCAATTTATATGCAAGATTTGGTATCCTTTATTTTTCAAGTACTCGATGGCGGCTGCTTCTCCGTCTTTTCCTGTTTGATTATGTTCTGCCATGATATAATATTTTTTCACAAAAATAATGAAATACTTTTTTGTTTTACAATAACGGATTACTTTTGCAAAAAGATAAAGCACAATTTTAATGTCGGAGCAACATAAAAACCGGAAAATTACGTTCTTATTGAATGATGATGAATATAAATTGATTTTAAATTATTTATCAAAATATCATATTTCAAATCGTTCCCGTTGGTGTCGGGAAACAATTATTTCGCACGTGCTGAAAATGTTGGAACAAGATTATCCTACACTTTTTAGCGAAAATGAAATGAGACGGTGAACAAAATCAGGTATGAATTTGTTTAATGATGAATATTACATGAAACAAGCGCTTATTGAAGCGCAACATGCCGAAGCAGCAGGAGAGGTTCCTATTGGGGCTGTTATTGTGTGTCAAGGCAGGATTATTGCAAGGGCGCATAATCTGACGGAGACTTTAAATGATGTTACTGCTCATGCAGAGATGCAAGCCATTACGGCGGCAGCATCGGTTTTAGGGGGCAAATATTTGAAAGATTGTATAATGTATGTAACTGTTGAGCCTTGTCCGATGTGCGCAGGAGCATTAGGCTGGGCGCAAATTTCAAAAATAGTATATGGTGCGAAAGATGAAAAAAGGGGATATTCCCTGTATGCACCCAAAACGTTACATCCGAAGACAGAAGTTATTGCAGGATTATTAGAAGAAAATTCTGTTTTATTAATGAAAAGATTTTTTGGGGATAAAAGACGATGAAGAAAATTTTAATTACAGGAGCCAGTGGTTTTATTGGTAGCTTTTTGGTAGAAAAAGCTTTAGAGAAGGGTTGGGAAGTTTGGGCCGGTATTCGTAAAACAAGTAGTCGGGAATATTTAAAAGACTCACATATTCGTTTTATTGATTTAGATTATTCCAATAAAGGAATTCTTAAACAACAAATAGAATCCCATGTAGCTGAACATGGTAAATGGGATTATATTATACACAATGCCGGAGTAACCAAATGTACCTCTGTTTCCGATTTTTATAAAGTAAATTACCGGTATACGGTTCACTTTATTGAGGCTCTTGAAGACACGGAAACTGTTCCCGAAAAATTTATTTTGATGAGCAGTTTAAGCGCCATGTTTCCTGAGACTGCCTACGGAGCAAGTAAGTTGGAGGCAGAACAACACTTGGAATATTGTTCTTCTATTCCTTATGTAATAATGAGACCGACCGGGGTTTATGGTCCGAGAGAGAAAGATTATTATATGATGTTGAAAGCAGTTAGGTCTGGTTTTGATGTCACCGCCGGATTTAAACCGCAACGGTTGACTTTTGTATATGTGGCAGACTTGGTTCAGGCAGTATTTCTTGCATTAGAAAGTAATGTATCGAAAAGAATATATACAGTGTCCGATGGGAATATTTATACCGATTCGGAATATGCCGGATTAGTGAAAAAAGTATTGGATAAACAATCTGTTGTGAGAATAAAAGTGCCTCTATTTATATTGTATATTGTCTCTGTCGTTTCAGAATTTTTTGGAAAAATGTTAAGGAAACCATCAACGTTGAACAGGGATAAATATAAAATTATGAAACAACGCGATTGGAGTTGCTCCGATCAACCTTTGGTCGATGATTTGGGTTATAAACCGGAATATGATTTGGAAAAAGGTTTGAAAGCCAGCGTGGAGTGGTATAAACAAAACGAATGGCTGTAAAGAATTTCTAATTCGTAATTGTTTTAATTGCTACCCAGTTGTTTTTTCCCACGTAAGATATGAACCGAAGGTTATTTCTGAGACATTCATCTTTTATCATTTCCATATCTTCAGTGTAAAATCCGCTCATGAATAGTTCGGATCCGGCTTTCATGCAAGATGCATAAACATGAATATCACTTAACAAAATATTTCTGTTGATATTGGCAAAAATCACATCAAATTTCTCTTCTCCAAGTATTTCAACTCCTCCCATGCGTATATCAATATTGGGAGTATTATTTAGTTTGATATTTTCAATGGAGTTATTATAAGCCCATTCATCTATATCAATAGCAATCACAGGATTAGCGCCTTTCATTTTTGCTAAAATAGCTAAGACGGCTGTTCCGCAACCCATATCTAAGAAGGATTTGTTTTTGACATCGGTTTCTAAGAGGAAAGAGATCATCAAGCTTGTCGTTTCGTGGTGCCCGGTTCCGAACGCCATTTTCGGATCGATGACTATATCGTATGGTAATTGCGGAATATTCTGATGAAAAGAACTGTGAATGACACATAAATCATTGATAATAATCGGTTGAAAGAAATTCTTTTCCCATTCTTCATTCCAATCTTTGGTTTCAATAAGCGAAACAGTATAATTCAATGTTGTATTTTCTATTGGAAAACTGGTTATGCAGGTTTTGAGATTTTCTTTGTTATATGATTTTTCCGGAATATAGGCATCGATACCGTTTGTATTTTCAGTAAAACTTTCAAAACCGATTGCTGCTAAAACGGCAGCCAATACATCCCGATTCGTTTCCGTGTTGGGGTCAATAGTAAATTTTATTTCGTAGTAATTCATTTCATGCACACAGATTACACAGATTACACGGATTATACAATTTAAACATTTGATTTCAAAATTACCTGTGGATATTTAAAATCTGTGTAATCTGTGAAATCTGTGAGAAGTTTCTTCTGCAAAAGTAGATACTTTGGTTTAATAATAAAAAATATTGCCGTACATTTGTGCCAAAATTCAACGATATTCATAATTAAATAGATATTATCAGATGAAACGAGACGATTTAATTTTCAACATTATCGCTAAAGAGTACCAACGTCAATTGAAAGGAATTGAGTTGATCGCTTCCGAAAATTTTGTAAGTGAACAAGTTATGCAGGCTATGGGTTCTTGCTTGACTAATAAATATGCCGAAGGTTATCCGGGGAAAAGATATTATGGAGGGTGTGAAGTTGTTGATCAAAGCGAACAGATTGCAATTGACCGTCTGAAAGAAATCTTTGGCGCTGTCTGGGTTAACGTACAGCCTCATTCGGGAGCTCAGGCTAATATGGCTGTTTTTCTTGCCTGTTTGCAGGCCGGAGATAAATTTTTGGGCTTGAATCTTTCACACGGAGGTCATCTTTCTCACGGTTCGCCTGTTAATTTTTCGGGTTTGATGTTTCATGCGTTGGAATATAATGTGAAAGAAGATACCGGAAGGGTTGATTATGACCAAATGGAAACTATCGCTTTGGCAGAAAAACCCAAATTAATCGTTGCCGGAGCTTCTGCTTATTCCCGCGAATGGGATTATGCGCGTATTCGTAAGATTGCAGATAAAATTGGCGCTATTTTTATGGTAGATATGGCGCATCCGGCCGGATTAATTGCTGCTGGATTATTGGATAACCCGCTTCCCCATGCACATGTGGTTACTTCTACGACGCATAAAACGCTTCGTGGACCGCGTGGAGGCGTAATTTTGATGGGACAAGATTTTGAAAATCCATGGGGAAAGAAAACGCCGAAAGGAGAAGTTAAAATGATGTCGGCACTGTTGGATTCCGCTGTATTTCCGGGAGTACAAGGTGGGCCGCTGGAGCATGTGATAGCTTCTAAAGCCGTTTCTTTTGCCGAAGCTTTAGATCCTTCTTACAAGGAATATCAGAAACAGGTACAGAAAAATGCAGCTGTTATGGCGAAAGCTTTTGTTGATCAAGGTTACAAAATTGTATCCGGAGGTACGGATAATCACTTGATGTTGGTAGACCTTCGTTCCAAATTTCCCGAATTAACAGGAAAAGAAGCTGAAAAGGCGTTAGTTTCTGCTGATATTACCACAAACAAGAATATGGTGCCATTCGATAGCCGGAGCCCTTTCCTTACTTCGGGCTTGCGTTTTGGTACTCCTGCCATTACCACTCGTGGAGTGGAAGAAACATTGATGGGAGATATTGTTGAAATGATCGATACGGTATTGGCGCATGTTTCTGATGAAACAAAAATCAAAGCTGTCCGTGAAAAAGTAAATCAGATGATGACGGAATATCCTCTGTTTGCATGGTGATGAAATCATTTTTGTCCTCAATGAAGTCTTTTAACATAAATATAACCTGATAACTAATTTACAAAATGATGAAAAAACGAATTATTTTTTTGACAATAGTAACCGTTGCGTTACTATTCTGTAGCGTTGCGTTTTTGAATGCACAGGTAACGGTGGGGAGCGGTAAAGCCCCGGAGAGTTTTTCTGTTTTGGAAATGGTAAGTAACCAACAAAACGGTATGCGCCTTCCACAGATTGCTACAACTGCCGCCCGTGATGCGATTTCCACTGCATACGGCAGCAACCCTGAAATGATGGGTTTACAGATTTTTAATATGGAAACCAAATGCGTGGAGACATGGAATGGCTTTGCGTGGATTTCATCATGCTTTGATATTTGCAAGGCTTCCGTTTCCCTGTCTGCTCCTTATTATAATGTAACCACAGGTACTTCCATAGATTTAACGGCAAAGGTTATTGGAGTTTCAATACCAATAACTTACCTTTGGGAGCGTTCTTTTGACCAAACCAAATGGTTTGTTATTTCAGGACAAACAGGCGCAACATATAACATACCGGCTGTATCAACAGGAACTACGTACTACAGGGTTTCTGTTACAGATTGTTTAACAACTTATAGCAATACGGTTGCAATTAAAGGAATAGAACCGATTACTCCCCCTGCCGATACACGGATTTTTCCCAGTTACGTCGGCGCTTTTTGGCGTGCAGATGAGACGGGCGAGCGCATCATCCGGATTAAAGTTTCGGGATCCAATATCGGTAAGTGGGCAGCGTATGTGTCGTGGACAGATCCGCGATGGAACGATGGTGACATCGTACTTGACAATGCACTCAGCGCCGACAATGGCATTACTTATGCCGCTAACGAAAATCCCGGCGATGCCGAATCTTTCGGTGTGTCAGGAACCTCGCAAACAGCGAACGGGACAGTATCCGACGGCGGATATATCTATTTCCGCATAGGACTTAGGAGCGCTTACACGCCAACCGAGCCATATCCTGCCCGATACGCTATAATAACGCTTGCCTACAATCTTAACGGCACGCCCAAATATCAAAAACTCTACCTGCGCCAAGGCGAGGAAGCGGACTATATTATGAGACCGACTGATGCTATCAGTGTCGGGAGTATAAACAATCCTGATGGAGACGGAGCGCGTCCGCATGCTATGCGGCTCTCGCCCTTTAACCTGACGGCGGATGAGTTAAACGCTGCGGTGGATGTCCCGGGCAGTGTTCCGGAAGTAAACACGAGCAAATTCACAAAATATCCCAGCCAGGCGGGCGCTTTCTTTCAGTGGGCGGCAAATGCGCCATACATCCGTTATGCGTATGCTCCATATTCAAATTTCACATCGTGGAGCAATTCAGTTCCTTCGGATATGTGGGATGTATTGAAATCTAATAACGAGAGTTGTCCTCCGGGTTACCGCCGATTTACAGACGGTTCAACGAGCGCTCCTGAAGATAATACTACTCCAAATTTGACTTTGTCCGAAATAACACAGTCGTTCTGGTCAAATCCGCCGATAGACAGATCCTCCAATACCGATAACTCCGTGTGGGGATATTATGCCGACGGCTTCTTCGACCGCCGCCAGATTACTGCTTCAAACGCTGTTTCTGCCGGATACAAAGACATTGCCTATATTGGACGTTTGTTCTTCAATCCTGCTACCGCAGCAAGCGTCTTTTTACCCGCTGCAGGTCGTTGCAATTACAACTCAGATGGCTTGTTGTTGTTTGAGGGAATGTCCGGTAGCTATTGGACAAGTACAAGATACAACTACGGTGGTCCTGCGAATAATCTGTCGATTGGCAATAACAACGCAAACCGAGCCTGCTATGGCGCCGGCTCCGGCTTCAGTGTGCGATGCGTAAAGGAATAGTATAATATCGATCAAAAGAATAGATCTCTCCGGATTGATCCAAATAGTTGTAAATAATCAGGCTCCTTTCGTAAAGAGATGTTGCTTTATCTTTATCATCTGTATTCTCAGCAATGTGAAAAAGAATTGCTGCAAAGTGGTCTAAGTTAGCGTCATTCATCGCCTTATTTTCCTGTAAAGCCTGAATAAATTTATCCGGTGGGATTTCCATTAATTGGTCAATATCCAAATCTGTTTCATCTTGCAGGGTTTGACGTGCTTCCTCTATTATATGCCGGCTTACGGGGGCATCATTTTTCAGACCCATCATGTCTAACAGGATTTGTCCAAGCACCCTTCCCATTTCTTCAATTTGTTGCAAAAGAAAATCTCGTCGTATCATATTTATATTATCTTGTTAATAAGTTCTTTGGCTAATCCGTTAAGTTGAATTTAAATGGACATCCATCCCTTCGTCGTGATATTTGAGGTAAATTGGGTCTGACTTGCACCATCCGCAACGTCTGTTATCTTCTTGATTCATTTTCTCTTTTCATATTTTGGAAACAAAGATAATGTCTTTTCGAGAAAAATATTTGTAAATATAATGAATATGTTGTCTTTTATTTAAAAATTAAATGTTTAGTGCTATGTAAAAAATAACTTGGTAACTTATAATGATTAAAAGATTATCATCTTATTTTGACCCTGATACACAACACTATTTTCCAATCTTTTTATTATTTTTGTATTGTTAAAATACATAACAAATTTAACTCGTTATTTTATGAAAACAACCTTGAAATTTAAGTTG
>Ga0123357_10012245_pt1 | contig 11052 bp, 6 predicted proteins | sample TergutEmb28metaG_FD_89873 | JGI IMG/M metagenome (GOLD analysis project Ga0123357, IMG submission 89873) | Embiratermes neotenicus P4 segment gut microbial communities from Petit-Saut dam, French Guiana - Emb289 P4 | ecosystem: Host-associated > Arthropoda: Insects > Digestive system > Gut ... | reverse complement strand
GCGATGTTCCGGTTCCCGCGCGCGGGGATTTTCGGCGCGCTGTTTTTCGCGGTGCTCGCGCCGAGTTCGAGTTTCATCCCCGTGGTGTCGCAGACGATGGCCGAGCATCGCATGTATCTGCCGCTGGCGGCAATCATCGTGCCATTGGTGGTGGCGTGCTGGTGGTTCGCGCGGACGCGCGAGGAGCCGCTGGCCAAAGTCTCCGCGCTCGCGGTGTTCGCGGCAATCGCGGTCGCTTTCGGCGTGCTCGTGTGGCAGCGCAACCAGGTTTTCCAAAGCGTCGTGTCCATCTGGGATGACACCGTGAAAAAAGTGCCCTCCAGCCACCGCGCGCAAAACAACATCGGCTGCGCCCTCATCGACGCGAAACGCTACGAGGAAGGCATCCCGTATTGCCTGGAGGCCACGCGCCTCAAACCCGATTACGGCGAGGCTTACGGCAACGTCGGCTACGGCTTGAGCGGCGAGAAAAAATTCACCGAGGCCATCCCCTATTACGAGAAGGCGCTGTATTTCATGCGCAAAATCGGCCTCACGAACCTCGACCGCGTGCTGCTTAACTTCGGCCTCGCGCTGCACGAAGTCGGGCGCGACACCGAGGCGCGCGCCGCGTTCGAGGAGGCGGTCTCCGTCAATCCCAAAAACGCCCCCAGCCTGAACAACCTCGGCAACTACGAATTTCTCGCGGGCCGCTACGCCGAGGCGAAAAAATTCTACCAGCGCGCCGTCGAGTCCGACCCCACCTTCGCCGAGGCATGGTATGACCTCGGCAACGCCGTCATCGCGCTCGGCGAACCGTGGGGCGACGCCGAGCAGCATTACCGCCACGCGCTGCAACTCTCGCCCGACCTCACGCTCGCGCAAGACAACCTCGCGCGCCTGCTCCTCGCGATGAACCGCCCCCGGGAAGCCGCCGACTATTTCGCGAAAGTCGTCAAGGACACCCCCGCCCCCAACGCCACCATGCAACTCAACGCCGCCCGCGCCTTCATGCAATCGGGCAAAACCACCGACGCCATCCCGCTGCTCGAAGCGTTGATTCAGCAAGACCCCAACAACATCGAAGCCAATTACCTGCTCGGCAACGCCCGCTACCGCATGGGCGACCGCGATGGCGCCATGACCTCCTATCGCCAGGCCATCCGCATCAACCCCTTCGCGGTCGAGCCGCACGGAAACCTCGGCAGCCTCCTTGCCGCCGCCGGCCAGTGGGACGAAGCCATCGCCGAGTTGAACGCCGCCTTGCGACTCAAGCCCGATTACGCCGAGGCGCACCAAAATCTCGCCAACGCCCTCGTGCAGCAAAACCGTGACGACGAAGCGCGCAAGCACTACGAGGAAGCGATACGCCTGAAGCCCGAGATGGCGCAAGCGCGCTACAACTACGCGCGCCTGCTCGTCCGCCTCGGCGAGATTGAAGCCGCGCGCGAGCAGTTGAAAAAAGCGATTGACCTCCGCCCCGATTACACCGACGCCATCGATTTCCTAAAAACGCTCCCTTGAGAAGAAGTTTGCGTTTTGAAGGGTGGGGAAGGGGAAACGAGCGCGCACCTGCGTCCCTCGCCTCGCCTCGCCTCATGCCAGGTTGCCCAGAAACACGAGTATCTCGCGCAGCCGCGCGAGGGGCCGCGGCGCGGCGAGGCGCGGGAAGCGCGTGCCGTGCATCACGTAGTCGTCGCGCCTGCCGGCGCTGCCGGTGTTGCGCAGGCATTTGAGTCGCGAGCCGTCGGTCTCCACAAGCAGCAGGTTTTTCTCCTCCGCGCGCACGCGTATTTCCGTGACGAGAAACAACGCCTTGATTTCGTCGCCGTATTTTCCGAAGCGGTCGCGCAAGTCGGCTTCGATTTGCTTGAGCGCGGCGGGCGTCTCCGCGAGCGCGAGGCGCCGGTAGAAATCGATGCGCAGCCGCGTCTCGGAAATGTAGGCGCTGGGAATGCGCGCCTGGATTTTCGGAATGTCCGCGGCGGCGGTCGCGCCGCTGGCGACGTCCTCCGCGGCCTTGATGGCGGCATAGGAAGAAGTAGCACGGGCTTCCAGCCCGTGGTATTTCGTAGCACGGGCATCCTGCCCGTGACGGTTTTCGTTTTTGCTTTCGCTTTCGTTTTCGGAACACGGGCTGGAAGCCCGTGCCACTTTCAAGCCCGCGGGCTGGAAGCCCGTGCTACTTTTTGCGTTACTTTGCGCGCCGTCCGCCTCGCCCACATACACGAAATCCAGTTTCACGTTCGCGCGAATCACCGCGGCGGATTTCTCGCCTTTCAAGCGCGCGACGGATTGCCGCAACAGCTGGCAATACAACTCGAATCCCACGCCGACGATGTGCCCGCTCTGCTCCGCGCCGAGCAGATTCCCCGCGCCGCGCAGCTCCAAGTCGCGCATCGCGATGCGAAAGCCCGCGCCGAGCTGGTTGTGCGAACGCAGCGCGTTGAGCCGCTGCCGCGCGATTTCCATCAGGTGCGTGTGCCGGTGCAGCAACAAATACGCATACGCCTGGTGCTTGAACCGCCCGACCCTGCCCCGCAGTTGATAGAGTTGCGACAGCCCGAATCGGTCCGCGCCTTCGATGATGATCGTGTTGCAATTCGGAATATCCAGCCCGCTCTCGATGATCGTCGTGCAAACGAGCACGTCGTGTTTGCCCGCGACAAACTCGGTCATCACGCGCTCCAAATCCTTCTCGTCCATCTGCCCGTGCCCGACGCCGATGCGCACGTCCGGCAGCAAATCGCGCAGCCGCGCCGCGATCACGTCGATGCTCTGCACGCGATTGTGCAAATAAAAAACCTGTCCCCCGCGCCGCAACTCGTGCCGCACCGCCTCGACGATGACTTTCTCGTCGTAAGTCTTGACGATGGTCTGGATGGGATGCCGGTCGACCGGCGCTGTCTCGATGACGCTCATGTCGCGCGCGCCCGTGAGCGCCATGTAGAGCGTGCGCGGAATCGGCGTCGCGCTCATCGAAAGCACGTCGACGGTCGCGCGCATGGCCTTGAGACGCTCCTTGTGTTTCACGCCGAAGCGCTGCTCCTCGTCGATGACCACCAGCCCCAAGTCGCGAAAAACGACATCGCGCTGGAGCAACCGGTGCGTGCCGATGAGAATGTCCACGCGCCCCGTCGCCGCCGCCGCGACAATCTTGCCCTGCTCGGCGTGCGTGCGAAAACGCGAAATCATTTCCACGACAATCGGGTAGCCCGCCATGCGCTCGCGAAACGTGTTCAAGTGCTGCTGCGCGAGCACGGTCGTCGGCACGAGCACCGCGACCTGACGCCCGTCCTGCACGGCCTTGAACGCGGCGCGAATCGCGACCTCCGTTTTGCCGAACCCAACGTCGCCGCAAACCAACCTGTCCATGCCGCGCGGACGCTCCATGTCGGCCTTTGTTTCCTCGATGGCGCGGAGCTGGTCGCGCGTTTCCGCAAACGGAAACGACGCCTCGAACTCGCGCTGCCATTCCGTGTCCGAGCCGAACGCATGCCCCGCCTGCGCCTCGCGCGCCGCCTGCACCCGCAACAATTCCGCCGCGAAGTCAACAGTCGCGACCTCCGCCGCGCGCCGCGTTTTCTCCCAGCGATTCGTGCCGATGCGCCCGAGCCGCGGCCGCGTTTTCGCCAGCCCCACGTAGCGGCTCACGAGATGCGATTCCTGCAACGGCACATGCAGCACAACGCCATCGTCGAACTCCAGCGAGATGACCTCGCGCGCGCCGCGCTCCCCGCCCGCGCCGCCCGCGCCCAACGCCACCGCCGACGCCGGCGCCGCGCTCTCGATTTTCGCAAGCCCGCGATAAACCGCGACGCCATGCTGGACATGCACGACGAAATCGCCCTCCACGAGTTCGGAAAAATCGAGCAGTTGGTCGACCTGCGCGCGCTGCACGAGTGCGCGCCGCTGCGCCTCCGTCACGCCCGGACGCCGCGCGCGCCGCCGCCCGAAAAGCTCGGTTTCGGTGATGAAGATTTCGGAAAGTAGCACGGGCTTCCAGCCCGTGTCCGATTCCGTAGTAGCACGGGCTTCCAGCCCGTGTCGGTTTTCGGGACACGGGCTGGAAGCCCGTGCTACTTCCAAACCCACGGGCTGGAAGCCCGTGCTACTCCCGCGCCGCCTTATCCGAAACCCCTCGTTCAACGCCCCCCGCAAAAACCGCGGGCGCGCCCTCCTGAGCGCCGGCTCGCCCGCGAGGATTTCCCGCGCGCGCTTCTCCTCGCCCTCCTTCGCCGTGATGATCGAAATCGCGCCGCCCTCGCGCGCCCACGACGCGACTTGTTTCAGAAAACGCGCCCGCGCGTCCTCCTCGGCTTGCAGACGCTCGTTGGCCACGAGATCGTCCGTCGGATAGCTGCGAAAATGCGCCAGGCTGTCCGTCTCCCAAACCACCTCGACGGTGCCCGGCGCGTCGAAAATTTCCGTTGCCTCGTCGAGATCGCCCACGCCGAAAAGCGCGGACACCTTCGCGTCCGCGTTCGCGCTAGAAAAAAGCGCATCCAAAGTAATGGGAGCATCCTGCTCCCCTCTCTCCAACTCCGCCGGCTCGACCAGCAACACATGCGTGCCCGCCGGCAAATAATCCGCGATGCCGCTCTCCGGCGCCCCGAGCAACGCGCGCGCGCGCGGACTCGCTGAAATAGTGATGCTCTCCGCCGCCTCGCCCGAACGTTGCGTGACCGGATCGAACGCGCGGATGCCCTCGATTTCGTCCCCGAAAAAATCGAGCCGATACGGCTGCGTTGCCGTTATCGGATAGACATCGATGATTCCCCCGCGCACCGCGTAGCTGCCCGGCGCCTCGCAAACCGCCTCGCTATCGTAGTCGAGCGCGTTGAGTTTTTCGACAAGCCCGCGAAACGAAATCCCCTGCCCGCGCGACACCGCAAATTCCGCCGCCGCGAATTGCTCCACCGCCGGCACCGCTTGGGAAAGCGCCGCGGGCGTTGTGAAAACGAACATCGCTTGCGAGCGCCCCTCCCTGCGCAACGCCGAAAGCACGGTCAACCTGTCCGCGCCCGTCGCGAACGCCTCGCGCAACTCGCGCGCCTCCGCCGCCGCCTCGGGAAAAACAAACACCTCCGGCCCGTCCGGCGCCCCTTCCCCTTTCGTCCCTTTTGTCCCTTTTGTCCCTTCCGACCCTTCCGCCGCCCGCCAAAAAAACGCGACATCCTCCGCGAGCTGTTCCGCGACCCGCGCCTCGCCCGCCACGACGACCCACACCGGCGCCGTCCGCGTCCGCGCAAGCTCCGCGATGACCGCCCCCCGCGCCGGCGGGCAGACCCCGACATGCTTCGCCCGATATGGAACCGTGATTGACGACATGAGAGGAAATAGTAGCGAGTAGCGAGTAGTGAGTAGCGAGTAGAAAATGAACCGCGTCGTCGTCTTCTTCTTGCAGACGCGCCGCGCCGTGACATCTTAAAAATGCTCTTCACCACAACAACCATAACACACACCACACACCACCATGTCCTCCTCACAATACCTGGATTCCCTCTTCAACCTAAACGGCAAAGTCGCGGTCGTCATTGGCGGCACGGGCGAACTTTGCGGCGCGATGGCCGAAGGCCTCGCCGGCGCCGGAGCCGAAGTCGTGCTCGTTGGCCGCAACGAGGAAAAAGCCAAAACCCGCCTCGACAAAATCACGACCGCCGGCGGCAAAGGCTACTTCCTCTCCGCCGACGCCGGCAGCAAAACCGCCATCCAAGACCTCCTCGCCGCCGTGCTCAAACGCTCCGGCAAAGTCGACATCCTCGTCAACGGCGCCGGCGTCAACTCCGCGACCCCCTACCTCGACATCCCCGAGGACGAATTTGACCGCATCATGAGCATCAACCTCAAAGGCGTTTTCCTCGCCTGCCAGGTATTTGGCAAACACATGGTCGACCGCGGCCAAGGCGGCTCGATCATCAACGTCGGCTCGGCCTCCGGCGTGACGCCCCTCTCGCGCGTGTTCACGTATTCGGCCTCGAAAGCGGCGATACACAACCTCTCGAAAAACCTGGCGCGCGAGTGGGCGGTGAAAAACGTGCGTGTCAACATCCTCGTCCCCGGCTTTTTCCCCGCCGAGCAAAACCGCAAAGTCCTCACGCCCGACCGCGTCGAAAGCATCATGGCGCACACCCCGATGAAACGCTTTGGTGAAGCCGCCGAGCTAATCGGCGCGACGCTCCTCATGGCCAGCGACGCTGGCAAATTCATCACCGGCGCCGAGATTCTCGTGGACGGCGGCTACAATGCGATGACGATTTAACCCGGAAATCGCGTTTGGTTTGCGAGGGAGCGCGAAGCGTCGTGGCGCACCGCCGACGCCGATACTTTCAACCTGAAAACCGCGTGGGTTTTCGTGGGCTGGCAGCCTACGCAAACCCACGCGGTTTTCAGGTTGAAGCCAGCTTTGCTTGTGGCAAAATTTCCGCATGAAAAAATCCCCGCGCCTGCCGCGCTCCCTTGCATTTCTACTGCCGCTGCTGTCACAAGCAGTGCTGAACGCCGCGACGCCACCGCCCGCGCCCGAGCGCCCCGACGTTGTGCAGGATGGCCTGCATTATTCGCCGGATGGGGTTCTGCGTAGTTCGCAGGATGCCGACTGCATGGACGACGCAATAAACGTATTGCAGTATTATCCTGGCTTTAGCGACAAACTCGTGGAAATTCCGGCTCCGACACTTGCCATCGAGAGCAAGCATCCGCGTCTCGATGGCGCAACCGCGTTGTCTCCGGTTTACTCGGCGGCGGCCCAGGCAATCTACAAAAACATCAATTTTTCTTTATTGGGAATGGAAGAAACAAAGGTTGGCGTTTCAAGCACGCCAGTTGCTTACTCGAATCTCATCAATGGCGATGCCGATGTGATTTTTTGCGCACAGCCCTCATCGGATCAGCTTGCGCAGGCAAAGGCGGCGGGCGTGGAGCTACAACTCACGCCGATAGGCCGCGAGGCATTTGTATTTTTCGTGAATGAGGCCAATCCCGTCGACACGTTGACATCTGATCAAGTGAGGGCGATTTATACAAAGCGCGTCACAAACTGGTCGGAAGTCGGCGGAAGCGAAGCGGCAATTCTGCCCTTTCAACGTCCGCCAAATTCCGGCAGCCAAACAGCAACGGAGCAGCAGGTGATGCGCGGCGTGGCAATGGCGCCCCCGCTGAAAGAGGAACGACTGCAAAGCATGGTCGGAATCGTCGTGGCAACAGCGGCCTATCGCAACGCCCCCAACGCCATCGGCTACTCCTTCCGCTTTTTCGTGACGACGATGACCGACGTGAAAAACATCAAACTCCTGAAAATCGACGGCGTCGCCCCGACGGTGGAGACGATACGCGACGGCACCTATCCCTACGCGGGTAATTTCTATGCGATCACGACAAACAAAACCGCGAACGCCCCGCATGTGCGGGAACTCATCGCCTGGTTCTTGAGCGAGCAAGGCCAGAAACTCATCGACGACACCGGCTACGTTTCGCTCGGGAAAAACGGCGCAAACGGCGCAACCAGCGGCAAATGACACGCGGAAATATTTGGTAAGACGTAATAAGATTGATAAGACGCAGTAAGATTCCTACATTTGCCCGCATCCATCTACTTCATCCACTTCCTTCATTTCCCTCATTCACTCATTCCTATCACGTCCTATCACGTCACATCATGAATCCAGTCACAAATCCCTTCGCGCCGGGCGCGGGCAACCAGCCACCTGAACTCGTCGGACGCCAGGCCATACTCGACAAAGCCGGCATCACCATCCAACGCATCAAGGCCGGACGCTCCGACCGCAGCCCGCTCATCGTCGGGCTGCGCAGCGTGGGCAAAACCGTCCTGCTTATGGAAATCGAGCGCATCGCCACCGACTTCGGATGCCAGACCGCGATGGTCGAGGCGCAGGAAGACATGCCGATTAAGCAACTCCTCATTCCCCCGCTGCGCAAAATCCTGCTCGGCCTCAATTCCATGAAAGCCGCGGGCGACGCGGCCTCGCGCGGCTTGCGCGTGCTCAAAAGTTTTCTCTCCGGCCTGAAAGTCAGCGTCGGCGAAATGGAAATCAGCCTCGATTATCCCCCCGAAAAAGGCTCCGCCGACAGTGGCCTGCTGGACATGGATTTGATCGATGTGTTTGTCGCGCTCGGCGAAGCCGCCCGCGCCGCGAAAACCGCCGCGGTTATCATCATCGACGAATTGCAATACCTCTCCGAAGCGGAACTCGGCGCGCTTATCATGGCCGTCCATAAAATTTCCCAACATCAACTCCCCGTCATACTGGTTGGCGCGGGGCTTCCCCAACTCCCCGGCGACACGGGCCGCGCCAAATCCTACTCGGAACGCCTCTTCATTTTCCCGCAACTCGGCGCGTTGAGCGAAACCGACTCGGCGACCGCCCTGCAAGAACCCGCGCGCGCCGCCAGCGCCGCCTTCAACGCCGACGCCCTCGCCGAGATATTCCGGCAAACAAAAGGCTATCCCTACTTCCTGCAAGAATGGGGTTTCCAATCATGGAACGCCGCCGCGAAATCCCCCATCAACTTGAAAGACGTCCAAAAAGCGACCAAGGCGGCCATCGCCAACCTCGACGAAAGTTTTTTCCGCGTGCGTTTCGACCGCCTGACGCCCCGCGAGCAAGACTATTTGCGCGCCCTTGCCGAGCTGGGCGGCGAGCCGCAACGCACCGGCGATGTTGCGCGCCTGTTTGGAGCGCAAAGCGAAAACGTCGCCCCGCTGCGCGCCGGCCTCATCGCCAAGGGCATGATCTACAGCCCGCGCCACGGCGAGGTGGCGTTCACCGTCCCGCTCTTCGACGAGTTCATGAAACGCGCCATGCCCGCGCTGAAATCAAAAGCGCGCAAAGGCAAATAAGCTTTGCCGCGCGCTCCGCAAGACTTCCACATGAAAAAATCCCCGCATTTGCCGCGCTCTCTTGTGTCCTTGCTGGTATTGCTGCCGTTGTTGTTTCAGGCGGTGTTGTTCGCATCGGCGTCTTTGGCCACGGTTGCAGGCGCGCATGGTCGGCTCTTAAAACTCGTCAGTTTGCTGATGGGCATTGTCGTCATGGGTTACCCCTGCTTCCGGCTTGGTCAAATGTTGGTGCGCGATAGCTACGCATCAGGCACAAATACGAAAATGGCCAGAATGGGACCATCGTAGCGCGTCATGGTCGGGTCGAAGATAAAAATCGTGAGCGTCACCGCCAGCGGCATGAGCGCGAGCGCGAAGACATTGAGCCACCATCAGTAATTACAGACCAGCGTCCAGCCGATGAGAAACCACAACCCCGTATCGAGCGCGGGACTTCAGTCCCGCTTTTGACGGGCCAATTTATTCCCTTGGGTCTAATACCCCGGAGCTTGCTCCGGCTTGGATGGTTTTTGCGCGAAGCGCCTTGGAGTGCGGCAGTCCTCTGCCGCTTTGGTATTTGAAACGAAGAGGGTGGCGATGGAAAAGCGGCAGAAGACTGCCGCACTCCAAGGCGCTTCGCGCTCCAAACCTCCGCATTTTCTTCCTTCAAATGCCCCGCAGCTTGCTGCGGGGAGTCTTTACTGGCCCGCCTTTCTTCTCTCTGGCGGCGGAAGCGGCGGGATGAATCCCACCATCGAAAGCGGGACTGAAGTCCCGCACTCCAAAACGCGCCTTCGCATCCCTCCGCCGAAGTGACGGCGCAACGCGCCGCCCTTTTGGAATTTTGGGATTTTGTTGTTCGGGATTTTTTTGGGATTTGGGATTTCGGGATTTGGAATTTTTTCCACTTGGTATTTGCAGTGAGCCTGCGCTCCACGCACGCTCCCCGGCACCATGCCAAACTACACCGCACCCGAATTTCTCACCGAACTGCTCCACGCCCGCTCGCCCTCCGGCTACGAGTTTGAAGCGCAAAAAGTCTTCGACAAACACGTCAAGCCTTCCGCCGACCTCTACGAAAAAGACGCCCTCGGCAACCGCCTCGCCACACTCAACCCCGCCGGCGACCCGACACTCATGCTCGCCGGCCACATGGACGAACTCGGCCTCATCATCACCTACATCAACAAGGACGGCTTCATCTACTTCGACACCATCGGCGGCCACGACCGCACCGTCATCTCCGGACGCCGCGTTATCATCAACACCGCGCGCGGCCCCGTCAAAGGCGTCACCGGCAAACGCGCCATCCACCTCATGGACGAAGCCGACCGCAAAAAAGTCCCCGAGGTTCACGAAATCTGGATCGACATCGGCGCGCGCACGAAAAAAGAAGCACTCGCGCGCGTGAGCATCGGCGACTGCGCGACCTACGACCACGAGTTTGAACTCATCCACGGCAGCATCGGCGCCGCGCGCGCCTTCGACAACAAAGTCGGCGCCTACGCCGTCGGCGAAGTCATCCGCCGCCTCGCCTCGCAGCGGAAAAAACTCGCCGCCAAAGTTGTTTCCGTCGCCACCTCGCAAGAGGAAATCGGCACCCGCGGCGCGACCACCGCCGCCTACGCCGTGAACCCGCACATCGCCATCGCCATCGACGTCGGCCACGCCACCGACCACCCCGATTGTGACAACCGCAAATACGGCGAGACGAAACTCGGCGCCGGCCCGATCATCTGTCGCGGCGCGAACATCAACCCGAAAGTTTACGACCGCCTCCTCGCGTGCGCGAAAAAACTCAACATCCCCCACCAACTCGAAGCCGACCCGCGCCCGACCGGCACCGACGCGCGCGCCGTGCAAATGGGCCGCGGCGGAGTCGCCACAGGATTGATTTCGGTGCCGTTGCGCTACATGCACACCCCCAGTGAAGTCGTCGACCTCGAAGACCTGGAGCGCTGCGTGAAACTCCTGGCCGCCTTCGCCCTCTCCCTCGAAAAAGGCGACTACGCGCACTGGTAATGGAAATGTTGCTCATTCCAAGGGGTCAAATACTTGGGCGAAACCAAGCCCCGTGAAGTCTGCTTTGTTGTGTGTCGCAAAACGAGTCGCGCCATGCGCTTGCAGGGTCAGCGCCAAGCGAACGTCGTAGATGCGCCGATATGCGAAACTGGGGCGCGCGGCGATTTTCCACATGGCGTCATGCAGGGCGCGGTCATCCCGCGCAAATCCCG
>Ga0123357_10012244_pt1 | contig 11052 bp, 3 predicted proteins | sample TergutEmb28metaG_FD_89873 | JGI IMG/M metagenome (GOLD analysis project Ga0123357, IMG submission 89873) | Embiratermes neotenicus P4 segment gut microbial communities from Petit-Saut dam, French Guiana - Emb289 P4 | ecosystem: Host-associated > Arthropoda: Insects > Digestive system > Gut ... | reverse complement strand
GGTGAGGAGAGGGGGTGTATAGAGTCTTGGTGGGGAAACCGGAGGGAAGGAGACCACTGGGGAGACCTAGGCGTAGATGGGCGGACAATATTTGAACGGATCTCCAGGAGGTGGGATGTGGGTGTATGGACTGGATTGGGCTGGCCCAGGATAGAGACAGGTGACGGACGCTTGTAAGTGCAGTAATGAACCTTCGGGTTCCGTGAAATGCGGGGAATTTCTTGACTAGCTGCTAACCAGTTAGCTTCTCAAGAAGGACTCTGCACCATGGAGTAAGTAAGTAAGTATGGGGCTTTCTTCATGTCACCTGTCTGGTGCCTAGAATTTCGAGATGGCTTCTCTGTTTTTGGAAGGTGTATATTTCGTCGTGATGGGCACAGGGACAACTTCATCTTACCGCTGGACGAGTTTTGTAAAAAAAAAAAAAGTTTGCTTAAAATTTGGAGCCTTTATCATTCTTTACCGTGTAACAATATTAACAGGTATGAAGTTTTTCTTGTGAGGTGTTGGAAATTTGAAAATATGGTTTCCATCTTTAGGGTCGAAGGGATTGTACGTATTCTTTGCAGATTTGTTGATACAAGGTATAGAGAAAGCCAGTCATTGTTTGTTTTTCTTATCATTAAACGTGTAGTCTCACTGGTTTCAATATTGAATTAGACACATCATATTTCACTGATTAAATATTGAATTAGACACATCATATCTCACTGATTAAATATTGAATTAGACACATCATATCTCACTGATTAAATATTGAATTAGCCACATCATATCTCACTGATTAAATACTGAATTAGACATGTCATATCTCACTTATTTAAATAATGAATTGGACATATCATGTATCACTGATTTAAATATTGAATTAGACATGTAATGTCTCACTGATTTCAATATTGAATTAGACATACCTCACTGATTGAAATATTAAATTAAACGTATTATATCTCTGAAGTAAGTTTAACTTCTGAACTTCGAGGGAGTTTTCAATTTTACTTTTGGTTACTGTAACCTGTAACTAAGAACATAACGGAAATTTAAATTATGTGCGAATGTTATCCTATTTATATAATCGTATCATTAGTACTGGCAATATGTCTTCAGTAAAACTTTCTTAAGTAATTGTATGGGAGTTTATTTTATTTCAGTAAATAATTCATCATATCGGTCTTAGGCTTTTTGGCTCCAGATCGTGATTGTGTGCTATGCCATCAGGGATTAACGACGCATTCATAAAGACAGCTACGCAGTTGCAGGTGTTGGGTTTCAGATGTATGTGTACATTCCACAAGGGAGCCAGACTGCAGCGTGTTGAGCTTTAGAACTAAAATTAATGTTATGTGGTCATCCTTTGTATCTACTGTATATAGTACAGTAGTGCTACGTAATATCTAAATTACATTTTTGTTCTAAATATGGATTTGTATATTAAAAAAACTTTTTCAATTTGCCGGAAAAATTTTATGTGAGATATATGAATTGTGAAGATCACAATGAACCCGTCTTAATGGACCAACACTTGCATGTGACGGCGTTCAGTATTGTACTGTACGAAGTGGAATGCAACGACATCAGGCTTAATTTTTAGACCCCTGATCTGTGATTTTCCCTGAATGTGAACTGCGTTACCAAAGTTCTGTACCCATGAAAAACACCACGAAGGATTACTGTTTGTTCGCTACGATTTTTGTGTTTTTAGGTAACTGACACAAGAATCCTAGCCGAGCATAAGTATTTCCCTAAGAATGGTGTCTGCTTTTAGCTTTTAGTTGTTTTTGTGAAGGCAGTTTTAGTTTATTACTGTCGTTCTAAAATAATTTGAACTTTGCCACATTTTGAAATGTTATTTGTTTTATTACTATCTTGTATTGTGTTGACGGGACATAAACTATTAAATGAACGTAGGATCCTTCTACTAAATCCCCTAACTTTGAAAAGAGCCTTATTCGTCACCCTCGCCGTGACAACAAATCCGTAACAGAAGGTCACCTGTTTTGGTATACATGTTCACGTTTCTTGTGTGTTGGCTCAGAACACAACCATCACTCCAGTATGTAGGTCTATTCAAGGTTTAGACTGTCAGTAGATTCCGTATTTAATACAGAATCGTTAAACAATCAGTTGTCACTTCATACTTTTTACATGTTACATGGCCGTTTTAAATTTAGACTATGTCAGCTGTTTAATTTCAAGAGAATAATTGATATAAGAACCCGAAGTTAACTCCATGCAGCGGTGACCTTTTTGAAGAAGCTGATGGTCAGTCAACTAGTCAAGACATTCTCCGCCTTTTATGGAAAATGGAATTAGAATCTTCATTAACGTGGTCACAAGAACCCGTCCCACGGTCACTATCCTGAGCAATGAAATGAAGAAACCTGTTTAAGAAAACTGAGTGGTACCTGAGCCTGTTGGCGGTATGTGGTAAGTTGCAGCGTTAGTAAACTGCAGTGAAGTCACTATTAACCATCTGAAGACTGACATTTCATTTTTTAAATAACACACACACACACACGTATATATATATATATATATATGTTAATAACTTCAGATACCACCTTACAGAGAACACAGTTCGTCTGCATTTGAAAGACCGGCCTAATGTGGTGTAGGGAAATGATTAATGTTAGATGTCAGGATCGTATGAAACACATGCACCGAATAGTAAAACACAGAGTTTCTTAACCATTGGGATATATAGTTATGAGCGAGCTTCAAATGGTCCTTATAACCCTGCTACCCGCTAGATGACAAGTCAGGCATTGTGCGTAATATTGAGGCACGTTCGCATAACCGTTGTTGCGGTGGAAAAGCAGTAAGTATTACATATTCTGAGTGTCTGTAGCCTTTGTTATCCAGCATGTGGAGCGTATGAGCCGCATTATATTGTCTGTGGACGGTCTGACTGTACAGTATTTTTTCTCATTTTCTCATAAATGTCACGATTTTCTGAAAATATTATTGAACATAAAATGTGTTTTGTTTTTCTCTACAACTTGTGCCTAAACGTTTCTCATTCAAAGAAGAATTGAGCGAGATGTGATCGAAAATGTGTATTGGTCTTCATGTAAGTACACATTATTCTTGCCAGATTTTAATGAAACTTGAACTTTATCTACAGATCTTCGAAAAACACTCAAATACCAAATTACATGAAAATCCGTCCAGTGGGAGCCGAGTTTTTAAAGTGGACGGACAGACGGTCAATCAGACGGACGGACGGACATGACGAAACTAATAGTCACTTTTCGCAGTTTTGCGAACGAACATGAAAAATGGAAAATGTGGTCCCGTGGTTTTCGTAAGTATGGTTCTGCTGTTGCGCGTGCCTCGTTATCGCGGAATGGCTATAACGCGACTGCTAACTTGGCGAACGCTGTTTGTATAACCCGAAATTTCGCATACGCATGTTGACTGTTTTCAGCGACCAGTGTGAAGACATTGCGCCCTATTTCTTCCATAAGCTGGATTATTTTTGTTACGCAGTTTTAAAAAACACGAAGTCTCGCATGAATGCAGCTGTCGCGTTTTAGCAGAAACGACTGTAGTATGAAATTTATATACGTGTGCGACGTTAGGTTGTCAGGTCTAATGCGAGTTTCTTATGCATGTCACGACGTCACACTTTAAAGCTCGAGGTGTTTATTGTATGTTATATACATTGCTGTGTACTTGGTAATTAGACTCATGCGAATGACGACACCATTCCTTTCAACGGACTTCAATTAGTTACATTACACTCGGACGTTTTAATAGATTAATTAAACGTGTATTGGTGAATGAACTTCACGCATGATATCTGTAAGGTAGCATAAAAGGAAGAGGGACAGGTTGAGTGAACATGAGTGAATTTCTTCGTCAATGCTAATGACCAACGTAACGTACTATTATTAATTTTAAGTTTAACTGGACGGCGTATGGACTGACACTATATGTGCCAAGTTACCTATCTCTAGTTGAGTAAAAAGAGACAAACTTGATGCCACTTGTTTTATTATTACTTTATTCAGTGCTCAACATGTTTCGGATGTTAATACATCCATCCTCAGGAGCTTGCGACTAATTCATTGGGTTACTTCATGGGTTGTATCTGGTTCGATGTGTGTTGGTGTTACGTTGCAGTTTTGCTACGGTGGTGTGGTATCCTTATGCAGGCTGAAGCTGAAGTGCTTCAGCCTGCATACGGATACCACACCACCATAGCCACACTGCAACGTAGCACCAAGACACATCGAACCAAATACAACCCATGAAGTAACTCAACGAATTAGTCGCAAGCTCCTGAAGATGGATGTATTAACATCCGAAACATGTTGAGCACTGAATAAAGTAATAATAAAACAAGTGGCATCAAGTTTGTCTATTTTTACTTAACTATCAAGATGATGCACGGTCCAATAAACATAAGATTACCTGTCTCTGTTCACCTGACACACGGTAGATAATACGTTGACCCCCACACCGCAACCAGTACATTTCTTGATCTCCATCAGTGGATATCTATGTACCTCAACAAATTTCTTTCCATTATTATCATCCAATGGAATTTATTGTTAGGATTCTTTATGCGAACCGAATGTTCTCCTGACACTTTGTTGACGACACTTCAGTGAGTCGTGTAAGAATCATTGTCCTTACCTTCACTTCCCACACAGAACGTTACTGAAAGTACAACAAATACAGTATAACTTCGAATTCAAGAAGCCCGCGAATGTAAGACACACCCCACTTTTAAAGGGGGAACTTAGGTAAAGAAGTTTTGCAAACACATTTCATTGTCCATCAAATTTACTATTCTTTCATAGACCATCTTTTTTTTTTCAGGAGGATTATGTTTTTCGGCACTTGCGAATAATGAAAAAATAATACCTAGAATTTAAGACGTGCCCTAATTTTCGGTTCGGAAAAAAATCTGAAAAGAAACCACTTCCTACTTCGCACTTCATTATCCACCATTATAAACCGTTCGGCGATTTCTAGCGTTACGGCGTCGTTAAATAAACAACAAACAAAAAAGTAAATGTAGCACACACATCAGGATATTTACTTTGTAGGTTTCCTGTGTACCCTTGTGGTCGTATACAGTTAGTTTTGGAGGCGGTGCAGCGGTAAAGCGAACATACGCGTTATGGGTGAGTCAGACTTGATTGAAAGAATGTCCGACTCCTCTGGATATTTTGAGCTGGAAAAGAGGAAAAACACAGTATTATTGCGAGGTGGCTGTGTTGCAGTGACACACTTTTTATATCGATTAACGATTACGTAAATTATACTGGATGGGTTCTGGTTGCTAGAAATGGTTGTCGCTAGAGGTGATGTACAAAACATTGAATATGTCGCATGTACAAAATTATTGGACGCCTTAAAATTCTTCAGATGTTGTATGTTTATGACTCATCGCCAGATTAACACAGAAACATTCTTCGAACGTAGCTAAAGGTCTTTCAAAATGTGTCTTTCAGTGTTGGTGAGCGAAAACAAATAAGAATTAGGCGTACCTTCAAGGTCACACAATTAAGGTATGTTTATGTACTCATTCAATTCATTATTGTATCCTAATTTTTTTTGTAACAAAACGTAATAATTAAAATACACAGAACTGCAATGTTAATAGAACTACTACCAGGGTACATTATTTCAAAACACATTTATTAGTTAGAGATGGAATATGTTTTGGGGCCTCCATCGCAGGGGATTACATTAAAACATACGGAGAGGTTTGTATACCATACATTTTAGGTTAATAGGAGAGAATACTCCATACTTACTTACTCCATGGTGCAGAGCCCTTCTTGAGAAGCTAATTGGTTTGCAGCTAGTCAAGAAATTCCCCGCATTTCACGGAACCCGAAGGTTCATTACCGCACTCACAAGCGTCTGCCGCCTGTCTCTATCCTGGGCCAGCCCAATCCAGTCCATATACCCACATCCCACCTGCTGGAGATCCATCCTAATATTATCCACCCATCTACGCCTAGGTCTCCCCAGTGGTCTACTTCCCTCCGGTTTCCCCACCAAGACCCTATACACCCCCCTCTCCGCACCAATACGCGTCACATGCCCAGCCCATCTCATTTTTCTTAATTTTATCACCTGCACAATAATGGGTGAGGAATACAGATCCTTTAACTCCTCGTTATGCAAAATAGGAGAGAATAACACATACAAAATACAAAACTATAAAGAATAGGCAAATATATACGGTATGTACATTTTGAAGATGTTACAAACATTTATGGCTTAACTGCTTGCGTCGAAGTCATACAAAAATTAAACTATCCCTTTCGTTTGAAAATGTGTAGGTTTTATAGATTTTTCTCTTTCCGTCTATATTTCATTTTTTTACCTATGTTATTCTCTCATCTTAACCAGAACTGTATGGTATAAAAATCTCTCCTTAAGCTTTCATGTGATCCCTGATGATTGTGGCCCCTTCTGAACATGTAGAACCTCTAGCAAATAAATCGTTTTGTATATTGTACTCTGTTCATAGTTCGTGTAATAGTATACCTTCGTACACGGCCACAATGTATTACAAATACAGACCTGTAATTTACCTCCTACTTCGTATGAGGGTTCGAATTTTGTTTCTCTCTCAAAGGGAATAAATAATATATACCTGTGCCTAGTGCCTGTACTTTTTCTATGAGGCACTGCTGGTGTGTTTCTTGTTCTCATGGCGACTCTCAGGTGAAACTGCCATTTCGAATCTTCAGTTTCCGGGAAGTCCATCAACAAAGACTGTTAGCTGCAATGAGAGTGCAGCATAGAAAGTACACCTTTATTCTTTGCACGCACAGTTACTTTGCACGTGAATGGCGTTTCTGTCTCCGAAGCTCCTTGAACAAGCGCATTAGTGGCGTCAAGTTGCGAAACACCAAGGAAGCTGGTCAGAACAAGTTACCTTAAGAGATATTTCTACACCCACACACTACGAAACGTTCCTGTCGTAATGTGTAATTATCGCCAACATAACAGTGGCGACCGATCAGTGAGTGAAATTCTCGTGGTTGCGTGATGAATTCAGTAAGAAACATGGGTTAGCGTTAGAGGACATATTTTATTATAGCCTTTTGCACGATTTGAGAAATATACACCCTAGCAGTAATGTGATGGAGAAGCCACGTACGTATTATTTCACATTGCTGGTGTGTGTAGGCATAGCGTAGAGGTCGTTTGAACGGCAGATTTCAGGCCAGGCATGTGAAATTTTAGATATTGATTGTTTTATACTTTTTGCCAATTTTTTTATGTGTCTCTGAAACTTGGTGTCTCACATTCGGGGAAGAACATTAGACCTTCAAAAATAGGATGGGGGTGGGGCGTGGACTGGATCGGTCTGGGTCAGGACAGGGACAAGTGACGGGCCCTTGTGAACGCAGTAATGAATCTTTGGGTTTCATAAAATTTGGGGAATTTCTTGACTGATTGAGAAACGAGTTGCTTTTCAAGAAGGACTCAGCCCCGAGAAGTTGATTAGCTAGGTGGTTAGTTTTTAAGCACAGACAGTTCAGTTTGGGGTGGTTACATACCTGGACCGTATATCGTCTGGTTTTGAGCCCGTTGTTGCCCTGCTTCATCGATTTGAAAGTTGTTCTTTGTCAACGTTCCTTCCCAGAAGTTTCGGTAGTTTCATGGATGCAAGAGTAGCAGCAACAGCAACAATACAACAACAACAACATAATAATAATAATTATTATTATTTAACCCCGTCATAACGCAGCAAGGAATGTTACAAAGTTGCTGAGTTTACCTGTCCTCCATTTCCACATTAACCCTTACTCTGCTAACATGGAGCACAGGGTGAGCTCCTAATAATACCAGCAAAGAGCAGATGGGATTTAACTTGGCGTTTAAAGGGTTAAAAGCCAGGAAAATCACTATCATGAAGGTACGACTTGCAGCCTAAGAGAAACGCCTGCCTTCACTCAATCGAATGGGCAGAACAACCGCCTCGAAACATACCTGCCATTGCTCGTGGAGTAACCCCTTTAGTGGATTTTGAACAGCGGATAGCTCACGTGTGAAATGAACTGCAAAAGTGCGTATTTTTTTGACATCCCGGATGCATTCGCGGTTCGGACACTTCTCTTATGAGCTCGGACTTGACCTATAACCAATAAATTCGCCTCATGTATGCACTGCTTAGAGAAACCCACTGCAACGGGGGTAAGATTTGGCCTTTTATGTAATGTTTAGTCTGTAATGATCAGAAGCCTTTATTTGCGTTCAATTTTGATTGCTGCTGTCCAGTCTTTATGGAGGTCATTTGTTCTGCATGAATTAGCACTGAAGTCTACATTCCAAATTCCTTTTTACTATGAAGTTTCGTAGAAATATTGATTACTGTTTACGTAACACAGGTGTTTCGCTTACTGCGGCAATTTATGTGGCTAGTACGATATAGCGTTCTTGAGACTGCAGTGCTAATCCATATCGGCCAGTTGGTGTTAAAAGCTTGTAAATGTTTTATGATTTGAAGCTTACGTAATGATATTTTAAAGTAGCAGAAAGGAACGAACATTTTCTAGTGTAATCAACTTAGCCGTGGAAGAAAGTTCGCATCACTGATTTACTCCTTGTTTCCTTTCTATAGGCTTTTTATCCTTGTTACTAATGGTAATGACTTCTAATAAAATAGGATGTAAGGACTTGTCAAGTCGCCTTCTGCTCTGGTGATTTATTGTTTTCCTGAATCTTCTGAACAAACTCAATACCGGCGCCTCGGTGTTTTATTGCACCTTTACGACTTAAGTTACTCATATATTGTAAGTTCAGTGCACGAAGCACGTAAATGAACACGCAGTGGGTAGGTAAGTGTTTTGCCACGTGCATCATCATCAAACTTGCTAAGCAGATATAGGTGGAATTTGGTAGCGGAAAGAATAATTTTGGTCCGTATCGGTCCAGTGTAACAAGGTCAACTAACCGTGAAGCTCAAATTGGTATTTATTCGTTTCCTTAAAAAAAATGAATGTTTCGACACACAGAAATTGGTACGTGACATGAACTGCAGACTTAATTGAGTACTTTGATATTCCGCTGTCCGTATCATTACACCAGTACTCCATATTCATTGACTCATCACCGATGCTCTATAATCTCTGTGGTTGGGACAGCATAATTAAATAATACTTTTAAAAATACAAATTGGAGGCCAGAGGTTCGATTTCTGTAACAGGAATATAAAATTGTACCACAATATCGGGAAATATGTATTCTGTGCTGAAGTTCATCGCGATATTTGTTGACACGTCGCAAATTAATTATGTGAAATTTATGTGTATCAAATTTAGGTTTTATAAAATGCCTTTTTAAAAGCTGATGTCATTATGCGGCCATTATAAAGCAGCACATTAAGCAACCGAATCGGTGGCAGTAAATTGGTCGGACGTGTACAGACGCGAAAAGCTCATTTGGATGTGGGTGGGATTATAATATTAAAACGAATCTTAAAATTGACGTCATTATGCGGCCATTGTAAAGCAGCATATGAAGCAACCGAATCGATGGCAGTAAATTGGTCGGACGTGTACAGACGCGAAGAGCTCATTTGGGTGTGGATGGGATTATAATATTAAAACGTATCATAAAACACGTTTGAGATTCTGGACCATATTCTTTTAGTTCTGGATAGGAAGCGATGACAGGGCTTTTGTAAGTTCGCCAATGACGATTTGGATACCATGAAAGGCCGGGCATATTTTTGACTAGCTGAATGGCTGTTAGCTGCTGAAGAAGACTTTCTGTGGACGCATTACAACATTTCAGCTATAAATAACGCTCCAAAATTAAACCCGTCGCATTCTAAGAAGACTTGTTTACATTTAGTCTCTTGAGTAAAGTCGTTGAAGGCCGAAAAGTGCGAAGTTTCGTTCACATGTTTTGTGTGGACAGACTTGTTTTACACGGGGGGGGGGAGGTTGGCTGCGGCATTGACTGGATTGCTCTCTGGTACAGGATAGGGACAGGTGACGGGCTCTTGTGAATGGGGTAATGAACCTCCGGGTTCCATAAAGAGTGGGGTAATTCTTGGCTACTGAAGACCTACCTCTTATTAACTTCTCAGGAGGACAATGCTCCGTGGAATTAGTCATTGCATCCAGACTTACTTGATGAGTACTTTTTTACCCGTAAACATTTAAAAGAATAAGAAGCAAGTAATAGCAAAGAGGGAATTAGGTAAAAATTAAACAATATATATGTACCCCTTTGTCTTAATTTTATCGAACTCCGTAAGGAATATGAAGAAGTGTATCAAACATGTCAGTGTGTGAGTTTTCTGTGAAGCATTGTTGGAATCACTTGTTGTTGGTGTGATAAGTACTTTAAATACTCGTATTTGGGGAATGACACTTGTGTGCACAGGAAGACATGCAGGTCGTTCTTTAAGTATCCCCCTTTTTTTTTTCCGATTTTAACTTCGGTTGTGCCTACAAATGGTTAGTAAAATTCCCCGGTATGTTTATGAGAATCGTTCAGAGTTATGGAAAGAGTTGTTGCGAGAGGAATGACAGACAATGCGGGGCTCATATTGCTTCGTTGCGGTTGAGCGTACAATGTTCAAATTTTTATGGGAGTGGATGAAACGGTGGATTTTTTTCTTGTGTTGATACGGTACATTTTTTTTAAACGGGCGCTGTAGCCGTCGATGTAACGGTGGATTTTTTTCTTGTGGTGACACCGTACATTTTTTTAAAAAGACAGTGTCGTCTGAATCATTTTAGGCGCATTCTGCATTCGTGCCCAAGCGCCGATTAGTTTCACCGTGTCCAACTTTGCCTCCCAATAAAATATTTTGATGAAGTTTGGCCAAAACTGTCGAATATACGAATATATGAACATATTCGAATGATACTGTCTTGATTGAGTGTTTCATAGAGACGCTGTAGTCCCTCTTGACACTGTGTGTACCGTGCATATTTATTTACTTACTTACTTACTCCATGGTGCAGAATCCTTCTTGAGAAGCTAACTGGTTTGCAGCTAGTCAAGAAATTCCCCGCATTTCACGGAACCCGAAGGTTCATTACCGCACTCACAAGCGTC
>Ga0123357_10012242_pt1 | contig 11053 bp, 7 predicted proteins | sample TergutEmb28metaG_FD_89873 | JGI IMG/M metagenome (GOLD analysis project Ga0123357, IMG submission 89873) | Embiratermes neotenicus P4 segment gut microbial communities from Petit-Saut dam, French Guiana - Emb289 P4 | ecosystem: Host-associated > Arthropoda: Insects > Digestive system > Gut ... | reverse complement strand
TTCTTGAGAAGCTAGCCGGTTTTCAGCTAGTCAAGAAATTCCCCGCATTTTATGGAACCCGAAGGTTCATTACCGCATTCACAAGTGCCCGCCACCTGTCCCTATCCTGAGCCAGTTTCATCCAGTCCATAACCCCACATCCCACTTCCTGAAGATCCATCTTATTATTACCCTACCATCTAGACCTGGTTCTTCCAAGTGGTCTGTTTCCCTCAGGTTTCCCCACCAAAACCCTGTATACTCCTCTCCTCTTCCCCATATGCGCTACATGCCCCGCCCATCTCATTCTTCTTGATTTTATCACCCGGACAATACTGGGTGAGGAGAACAGATCATTCAGCTCCTCAATACGCAGCTTCCTTCACTCTCCAGACAGTTCTATCGGACTTTCTTAATTTTATCAATGATATTCACGAAATACCTTGCTCAAGACAGAAGATACAAACAGCAATTATCGTAATTTATCTGACATTGCAGAAAGTAAAGGAATTTAACCTTTCCTGCTGTCTATAAACAGTTACGTTTAAATATTTGTGTATTTCAACAACATAGGAAGTGTATGATGCTTATGTGTTAGAACCGGAAGTGAGCAGGTACATGACTTTTGCCCGTCGCCAAATATTATTTGGGTGATCATGAACAATGAGTTCTGCTAAACATGTGGCACGTATGGGTGAGAGGCAAGGAAAAACTGAGGAAAATAGGCAAATATGAAGACCTAGGTTTCAGTGGGAGGATAATATTAAAATGGATCTTCAAGAAATAGAATGGGGGAGCGCGAACTGGATTGCTCTGGCTCAGATAGGGATTAAGTGAATGGTTGTTGTGGACGAGGAAATGAAACTTTGGGTTCATAAAAATGCGGGAATTTTCTTGACTAGCTAAGGAACTCGTGGCTTCTCAAGGAGGACTGTACTCCATACAGTTAGTCAGAACTGGAATGCCATAAATAAAACGGAGTTTTTAAGCAGATAAATTAAAACAAAGAAAGATGTAAAAACAGCTCTCAGCACACGGTTGCACATTCCATAGTCTCAGCCTTGAGAAACCTCAACTCTAGCTGTTTGATTTCAGCAGAAGGAAGTGCCACAGTATAAGAAGAAATAACTCACTCCATGGAGCAGAGCGCCTCTTGAGTACCATGTTCCCAGCTAGTCAGAAGTTCCACCAGTTTTACAAAGCTCGAAGTTTAAATATGCCTTTACAAGTGCTCATCACCTGACTATCTAGCCTGAGCCAGTCAATCAAGCCCATGCTCTCCCATCCCACTTCTTAAACATCCATTTAAATATTATCCTTCCATTTACGCAGCATGAGAGAGAGTAGATGAGAAAATTACTGAACGTCTCCTTTGTCTAACTTTTCAGCATTCCAGCTTTGTAGTGGTAAGGTCCTGATTATATTCTTTGTTGACTTGTTCTTCAAACGTTTCTTAGACGCTCTAAGAAAATTAGTTGATACCGCCTTGTAACACTACGATCGCTTCCTTCCACGCCCTTACCAAATCAACATAATTCTTTGTCACTAGTTAATTGGATCCACGGTTGTCGCGGCAAAGTGGTTTTATCATCTTCAAGAGAAGAATCGTCGTATAAACGTACATCTTCACTTGAACATGTTTAACGTACGTTGGTTCGAAACGTCGTGATCCCTTTATTCATTGACACAACATCATATACAGGAAGAAGAGGATCCTCATCTCCACCGCTGCAAAAAACTCAATGCTCTCACACTCGTCAAGTAATTGACACAGATTTAGGTTGAAGAAATCCATCGAGATGCAACAGTGTGCAGATATTTATTTACTGCTAAATTAATCTACATGTTTCGGGCGTCCATCGCACCCATCATCAGGAGTACATAAAACTGTAGTTGCAGCCTTTGGTACAGATCATACTGTCTGGAGAGCAAACTTCCTCAAATGTGACCAAATAAGGACTGATTTGGGACCGTCAGTGACGGTACCAGATGCTGCAACTACAGTTTTATGCATTCCTGATGATGGGCGCGATGGAAGCCTGAAACATGTAGAGTGATTGCAGTACATAAATATCTACATACTGTTTCATCTAGTTGGATTTATTCAACCTAGAATTACGATGCGCGGAGCCACAAATATAAAATTTGTCACAGATTTGTTAAATAAAAAAGCAAACAGGCATATCTTCAAGCCACTTTGTTATCTGTAGTGCTACAGCGCATTTCTAATCTTGTATTCCTCAACGATATTCTGTTATTGGGTTTTGTCATGCTGTTTTTTCCTTCATTCCATAGATTCCCAGACTTCCTTGTTGTCGTTCGATGAACCCAACCACATTCTTTTCGGTGCACCCAGTCATTTTTTTTATTCGATAAACTTAGTCACCTTCTGTTCCATACACCCAGCCGCCTTCTATTGTCACCTTCTGCTCGATAAACTTAGCCACCTTCTCTTCGATAAACCTAGTCACCTGCTGTTCGAAAAACCGGGCTACCTTCTCTTCGATTAACCTATCGACATTCGGTTCGGCCACCAAAATCTTATTACCCCTGGTCTGAAGCATTCACCTCTCTACAGTAGTGCCTTCTACTCCTCCTGCAGACGCATCTCATTAATATCAGTATTCCTCCTTTCAGAACTGCCGTTGTATCTCTGTCTTCGTGCTGCTGACATAATTCAGCATTTTATCCGGTTTTCCACGAACCCCCGGACTGACAACTGTAGATCAATCCCACTCACCAGGAAGGAAATTGTTTCTCTTCGTCACCGAATTCAGACAGTATCTAGGACCCTATAATGCACAAAGCTGTACTTCTGAGCCACTGCCTACCTCTGTGGCATACTTACGCCTACTACTTCGGCGCCAGGGCAGCAACACATTCTTAAGTGTTATATGAAAAACATAATGGAAAATTCTTGCCGGTCTATGTGCCCACACGTTTGACATCCTCAGTTGCTAAACAAATTTCAATTAAATTTGGTATTGTGTTGAAACTCTGGTAACACCAACATATTTGTGTAGCCTTCCCACTACTTAGCTAATACATGTTTCGGCGTAGTCTCCATCTTCAGGGAGCTTGCACCAAGATTCCATTAAAACGTACAGAAATAAATAGTTAATGAAAAGCAAACGTGTTGTCATATCAATAGCGTTAACACAGCGCTACTGATATCACTACAAATGTTTATTTGTTGAAAATTATTAATTGCTGTTTGTTTCAATTATATATTGGTGTAAGCTCCCTGAAGATGGAGACTACACAGAAACATGCAGCAGCTAAGTAACAGAATATATAGAATGTAGAATTGTGCATTTGTTGGTGTTACCAGAGTTTTAATATACCATAATGCACGGAATGGAGGATGTAAAATTGGCATTGTGTTGTTTGCATCGAAAGTTATTGCTTGCCTTGTAAATACAAAGAAACTCTTGCAGGTTGCCACTTATTGCTACTACTAATACGAAGTCCTGTCTCTTCTATACAATCCGTTTCCTTGTTGAGACAATATTTCGGCGGGAAGAAAGGTGGAAGAAGGATGGGAGGTGTTTGTGTGACGTAAGAGGACATGCGCACTGGAGTCCTATCGCAACCCCAAGTTGCTTCTGTCCATTTCTACGTCAACAATATTCTGAAATAACAGCGCGCGGTAGAACGGAGAATTGGACGGGAAAAAGTCAGAGTTAAGTTTCGTTTCTGTTGAGAGATATTAAAAAAGTATTTAGAGGATGGTAAGCATATAAAAATATTTTTTTTCTTGTGTTGAATTTTACTTTAATGTTGTTCCATGATGAATATATCTTCATAACTAGACTAGAAACAAAATTCGAAGTACCAAAAAGAAAGATATCCGAAGAAATATGAAGATATCTACAAGACATCAACTCCGTAGTTTCCTGGCAAATTTTCTGCGTCTTCTTGGGTAAGTAGAATTTTATGTACTGCTTATAGACTACTTTAATATAAGACTACGAAATTAAGTAAATGTGAGAGCAGAGCTTATCCTGACCGTTTATTCCTCGCTAAGTAGGCCAACCTTCTACAATCTCAACGACAAACACCCCACACTGATAGTGTCTGTCTGTGATATTTGCTGTTCATCCCAATCAAAATACGAACATTCTTGCAGCACGGTGACCGGCTGTATACCCCTCGCACTATTTTCGTTACCTTTCCACACCGTATCCCTGAAATCAGTAATTGTAGTACTACTTTCTGTTTCTAAACATGTTTACTTTCATGACAGGTTCATTTGAATTCAGTTAATTTTAAAACATGCTATCCGCGTTGTGTTCGATTTTATAGAAATAAATACACCAAGTCAAATGCATGACATATTTTTATGCATCTCAGCTACACGTTTCGGCCACCTCAAAGCAGCCAACTTAAGGCTGCACGGAATCATAAAAAGGAAGCGAGGTTGAGGTAGAAGAGATATGTAAAAATATTCTTATAATAAAACCAAATAGATGCACTTAATTCTCAAATTTATTTTTGGAATATCAGGATCAGGACGGAGTTCCGGCCTGATCCTGCTCGCAAGCTGTCAGCAAACCTGTATGACATATACCATTGGTGTGTGCACAGTGAAAAACTCCTGATGATGGACAGTGGAACTGTCCGAAACATGTAGAGTTTTATTCCAGAAATAAATTTGAGAAATTAGTGCATCTATTTGGTTTTATTACAAGAATTTATCACGATGCACGGTTACCTGAAAGTCAAATGTAAAAATATATTTTATGCATTTGACTGTTTATATCAGTTACCATAAATTCAGTCAGTTACTCTATGTCTCGTGTGAAGTGACGTCGTGCAGTCTGTATTTACTGATGTTTCGGTAGAATCTGCTGCCTTCACCGCCACATACCGTGATGACAATGGAGTCAGGCGACAGGAAATTCACTTTCCCAACCGTGATGGCCTCCCATGACCATTGTTTCGAGATTTGTTTACTTTAAATTTCATTGGATATTTTATATATATATATAAACAAAGTACTGATCCTCCGACGAGTTTGGCCGGTTATGTTTACGTGTTGAAACAGATTGGAGTTTTGTAAAGTTTATTTAAGTTATCAAAGTTTTTTTTTTATTACCAACTGATGCACAAGAGAAATGTTTTTAAAGGAGTATTGAAATTTACATTAAAATTTGCATTAAAATTACAATACCTCCAACATGTTTTGGTGTGAACATTGATTTAAGTTGTGTAGGAAACCCCTCTGCTTGACTAATTCTTAAGTAACGAATTCTTAATAAAGAAAAAAAATTATTATAGTTGAAGTTCTTATATTGTTTCACATTCACAAGTGTGGCACAGATATACTTGACACTACAGGTAACATGTTAATTTAAACTGCACGATTACTTCTACTTATTTCTTTTTACCATGACGCATCCGCCCCAGCGGGCCATGGCCTCCTCATTCTTGAAGTTTCTAGATCACACACAACGACACATCACAGTCGGTAGGACTCCTCTGGACGAGTGATCAGCTAGTCGCAGAGACTTCTACCTGACAACACACAACACTCACAACAGTCAAACATCCTTGACACTAGCGGGATTCGAACCCACAATCCCAGCAAGCGAGAGGCCGCAGACGTACGCCTCAGTCCGCGAGACCACAGGGACCAGCGCCTGTACTTACAGGTTATTTAGATGTTCAGATGGTCAATAAATATTCAAACCTTTCAAGGGGGATATAATGCCGCTGGGCAAGAGAGAAGACAGAACTGCCCTTGTATACGGTCTGTCTGCTGTCAAACATTGAATGTCAAGTGATTTGCGTCACCCTATCATATTCATGCGAGTATGTACGGAGCAGAAGGGCCTATCACGCGTCATGTACAGCCTCTTCTACCTTAATACCAATCTCATATTTACATGGTTCCCTTCACGGTGTGGCAGGGGAAAAATTCTTAACTTACCCAAATTTTTCCTAAACAAGAAAACACAGATGTAGGTTTTACATAGAGCCCTGCTTAATAATGAGTACCTTCGTTGAGAACTGCGCTCTTCTGAGCTATTACACGGTGGGTAGTGATAATTCCTAACCGACGTTTCGGAACCGATTGGTTGTCTCGAAACGTCGATAAGGAATTACCACTACTCGCTGCGTAATTGCTCAGAAGAGCGCATTCCCATTAACTTCGCGTCGGAAGCTTGAAATTGCGCTTTTGTCTTCGTTGATTGGCTTCAGGTTTTGTTCCGTTATTATTAGCTAATTTCAGTGACCTTGAATTCTTGACACAGATGTTCGTACATGTTGAGCTAGAATTAAAGATAAAATGTAAAGCAATCCCAGTACAGTTCTGAACAGGGCCTGAAGGTTCCTGTAGGTTGAGGCTTCCAGATTTCATGATAAAGTTGTCAGCCCTACGCACCGGTCGCCTTTACCCCCTCCCCCCAGAAAATATTCCTAGTACTCATTTCTGTTAGAGGCTGAGTCAACCACAGGACCACAGTGCGGATGGAAGGATTATGTCGATGAAAAATTCCAGTGACATCATCTGGAATCGAACCCGCGGCCTTCCGGCTTGTCACGCAGTGCCAGAATTAAAGAGTATTCTAACTAATAAGGAGGTGATTAATTAGATGAACACATTATATATATATATATCACATATTTCTGAAAAGTCTTCAGGCGATCGACCCTCAAACTTACTTCGTTTTAGTTGGGTGTCGGGTGGAACCTCGGGACAAAACCTGGCTATCCTGGTTAGAATATTTTTGGTTTTCATTAAAATTAAATGCGACATCCTGCAATTTTTTTGTTTGTGCAGTATAAACTCTTAAAGAGAGATAGAGAGAGATGTGCACCTTTATTTACAGTCGCTCTCAATTCCTAACACTATGTAGGGTTGGTGGTAGGTGAATGAAACACAGGTATGAATCATTGGTGGAATCATATGGGCGGGTAAAACCGAGGTACTTCTTTCCCATTGCCTCTTTGTCCACCACAAATCCTCTGCATACTCACTCATTGTTACCACATAAATACCAACAGAAATGGATTGGCCTTGTTCCACAGATTGGTTCAAGGAATTCTTTGGCACACATTTACGGTATCATGTTGCTTGTGTTCGATTTTAATGAGATGATTGGACTGTGTTATGCCTGGGTATGAGGTTTCAGGTTCTGTCATTGGAACATGTGCTTCGCTGTAGCTTATTCTGGCAGAATTGTGAGGTACAGATGGGAGTTTGGTTTCGAATCGCAGGACAGATATTAGTGATAGGAAGAGGAATGAATCATCTCGGATCCTAACAGTCTGAAAGGGAACATGAGCGCAGCGAGTTGAATTGCTACTGTCTGGGAGCAGTGAACCGATATGGAGATATGAGTACAAGATTAATTCTGGTACTTGTGGATTACCTGCAACTAGAATTGTATTTATGAAGCACGTGTTTCCAATCTCGGTTATACTATAATGTATATTGTTGTAATTTTCGTTAGTCCCTCCACGTGTATGTCGCAATAGAGTCTCAAATCAGGCCACTATCACTTCTTTCCGTATCTACTTAAATTACTATACAGCAATTTATTTGCGTCTCTCTGCAATATTCGTGCCGTTTATAGGTAAATACTGCTTAATTAGACAATATACTTGTAAGGTTTGATACCTCAACCCTTGCATTTGTGAATATTTCTTTTTTCGTGTATTTAGTCCGCCTGATAATGGCTACATATTAACAGAATCGCGTAGCCGATTTTTATTATAAGTGATTTCTCTGTGTTTAGGCTGATTATATTGTACTTCTGAATAAACTGAAAACACACTTGTGGCTAAACAGTTGTTGTTTAATTAATCTTCAGTATCGCTTCACAATCCTGTATTTCTGAATATTAAGTCTATTTCTGTGCTTAATTTGTTATCGTTTCTGTCTATAAAAGCCCACATTTATTTAACATTTGAAAGGCATGGAAATAAATAAAATGACTGTATTGAGTCTTTCATTCATTGAGCACGTCTGGAAATTACTGGGTCCTCAGCAAACAGAGGATTGTGTCCAAGCACAAGGGGAAGTTACGAACGTCTCTCTCTTAACTACGTCACTGTTCTACATGTCAATTCGATTCGAAATGCCACGTCAAATTCAGATTCTCATTTCTGCCTATATGCTTGACGTCGTAAATTCCTCAAACTCCGACGTCCTACCATCATCATCATCATCATCACTACCATCTTAATAGTATCACATCTTGTCAGCCAGCTGTAATCTTTTAACTCCATGGAGAAGAGTTATTTCTTCAGTAGCTGACATTCATCTAGTCCGTCATAACCCAGCATTTTATAAACCTCGAAATTTTATTGCAGCCTTCAAAAATATACACCAATTGTCCATATCCTGAGCCAGGTTAATCCAATCCACATGCTATCTTTTGATATCTGCTATCTTATGAGTTTTGTTTACATCGAGGCGGAAGCCTGAAATCACGCATCCAATTTTTTCTTATTTAAGATCGTTTTCAGTATTGCCCTTCCACCTACACAAAGGTCTTTACTTTCTTTACAAATCGTTATATGCAGTAAATACCACGTGTGCTGTCTTTCCAGCCCTTCCCATCTTCCTCGGTACTATCATCTCATGACGTGAATTAAAAAATGCATTTTTATTTGGGTTATGGTGTCCTTTACGTCCTTACTTATTGATATACGGTTTATGTGTGACCCGGATAGCTCAGTCGGTATAACGACTGACAACGGGCTCAACGGTCCGGGATCGAATCCCGGTGGGGATGAGACTTTCCGCCCGTCCAGACCGGCCCTGGGGCCCACCCAGCTTCCTGTAAAATGGCCACCGGGTCTTTCCCGGGGGTAAATTGCGGCCGGGGCGTGCTGCTGACCACTCACTCCCCTCTACTGCCGCGGTCTTGGAAGAGTAGAGCTATACCTCTACCCACCCTCTGGGCCACACCGGGCCTGTAACGGGATCACTTTACCTTTACCTTTATACGGTTTATGTAACGACATTACGGAAGCCGCGCATCCTGAGGTTTAGTTTGGCTTTGCCTCAGTCTCGCCAAGCAAATGCCAGAATGTTATGACAGACGTCATTACCGCTCCCTTCCACATCTTCCCAGTTTATCGCATTATTTCAGGTATTATAGTCTTATCTACTGATGGCGTAGTTAAATAAACAAAAATAAAACAATAAATCATAATTTTACATGTTTTATGTTAATAATTGGATTGCGTTTGATCTAACGTTTATGTTCGGTGTTAAATGGACGTGGTGGTGGAGAAAAAACGTATTTAATAATAATAATAATAATTATTATTATTAACTACAATTGGGTTGTCACCCGCTGGCAGTGATTATTTTACATGTATACAAAATATGAAATTGGTTAGTAATAAATGTAAGTCCGGAGGGCTACCAGAGAAGTATGTAGTGGCAACTTGGAATGCTTTGTGTCTGAACTTTGCCTGTCACTTCTTATTCCAAACATAACACAACGTTTTGGAGTCTGAATCTGTTTCCATCCTCAGACGCGAAGCGCTGTGGCATTGCTGTTTTGTTTCAGGTAGAAAATGTGTGGTCAATTATTGGATCCAGAGATTGAGATCAGCTCTGTCCACCGTACTCAACAAACGTTGTGCCAACTCACTGTTTCTCCTGACGTCGGACAATATCCAGGTTCCGAAACGTCGTGTTCTGTTCAGAATAAGAGAAGCTGAGGGAAAGCCAGATAGGCAGTAATGTTAAGGGCTTGATGCAATTGTCAGAACGGTTTGGAAAAATCTGCTTCCAGAAATCGAATCCGTGTTGTAGCCGATCATTTTTAGTATAGTTGTTTCTTAGTATTGCTGGCGTCAATTACGGACGGTTCATGGCATGCGTTTAAGTTAATGTCAACGTGTATTCGGGACCGCTGGTGATAGGTAGGAGGGGAGAGATTTAAATGAGAAAAGGTTAGGAGCAGATAACGGAAGTTAGCAGTCCAGTAAGGAAGTCAGTCGCGTGCAAGTGTGGTGCATGTAGGAGTACAGGGCAGTGACTGTGTCAGTTTCCTAGAAATAATCTAGTTGTTTTACTGGATATAGTGCTCCATTATTTTATATCAAGAATAAAATGAATAAATAAAACATAAGTGGAAAGACAATAATTAAAACTATATGTGATTCGGTGAGCCTCACCCGTTTCCCGAAAGCGGATCACCTACCAGACTGAGCGCGTGAGGACAAGAAAGTTACGAAGGGTGATCGTGTAGAGTGTGTCCTCCACCCAGCACTTAGTCACTGTACCAACTGAGATATTTCATTCTTGTGGACGTGACCTTCATTGGCTACAGGAACAGCCGTCGTGTTAATTTGTCCCTTCTTAATAGGATTTAAGTCAACAAAGTAAATTAATTAAACTTAAGGATGTTTCAGACGTGCAGAGCTTAACTTTTGCTTCATGTCTGCACTTGTGTGTCCTCGTGTTTTTAGTCAGTGACGTGTCCTGTTTTTCTTCCCTCCTTCCTTCCTTCCTTTCTTAAAAGTTTCTATTATTACTATTCTTACTCTTACAGATTACATCTTGTATCCGCTTCAAAATCACATTTCCATCTTCTTCTTCGTCTACCTCCTCATCTTCTCACGTTTTGAAATGCCGCGTTGTATTCTGCCGTTTCTCTTCCTCCATTGTGTCTGCACGTTTGCATTCTACATCCAACGTTTTCCTAATGTAGTAATCCTTTCAACAATATTATGAGCCTGAAGTGCTTATGATGCTATAAACATTATTATCTGAAAACATCATGTGTGATAGTAAGGAGCTTATTGTAGTAATACATACAGTCAACACAAATATATTAACTCTATTATTGTTACAATGAGGGTTCTAACAACTACATGTTTCGGTCCTACATGTGGGCCATCTTCAGGTTGTAATTAGACTAGATCAGTTATACTATAATGCGTGGAACATTCTTGGGAGTAGGTGGGTTGGGGGGGGGGGTACCTTGGTCCGGTTTTATAAGAGGGGTGGTCGTTGGTAGCATATCCAGCCCATTTTATCTCATATTTAAATGGTTACTTCAGTAACCATTAAAATATAAAATAAAATGGGCTAAATATTCTG
>Ga0123357_10012241_pt1 | contig 11053 bp, 6 predicted proteins | sample TergutEmb28metaG_FD_89873 | JGI IMG/M metagenome (GOLD analysis project Ga0123357, IMG submission 89873) | Embiratermes neotenicus P4 segment gut microbial communities from Petit-Saut dam, French Guiana - Emb289 P4 | ecosystem: Host-associated > Arthropoda: Insects > Digestive system > Gut ... | reverse complement strand
GAGCAGAAGCACAAGTACAGGCACAAGCACCCGCACGAGCACAAGCACAGGCACGAGCAAGAGCACAAGCACAGGCACGAGCAAGAGCACAAGCACAAGCACGAGCATAAGCACAAAGACGAGCACCAGCACAAGCACAAGCACGAGTACAAGAACAAGCACAAACACAAGCACCAGCAAAAGCACAAGCACAAGTACAAGCACAAACACGAGAACAAGCACAAGCACGAGCACAAGAACAAGCACAAACACAAGCACCAGCACCAGCAAAAGCACAAGCACAAGCACAAGCACAAACACGAGAACAAGCACAAGCACAAGCACGAGCACAAGAACAAACACAAACACGAGCACAAACACAGGTACAAGCACAAAAACGAGCACAAGTACAAGCATGAGCACGAACACGAACACAAGCACAAGCACCCGGGCTGACAATTATGTTCCCATAACCACAAAGTAAGACACATTTCTTTTCGTAAAAAAAAAAAAAACTTTTGTATTCTTTTAAATCGCTACACACATCTACATTATGGTTATGGTTACCATGTTATCATCTATTGCAACCTTTCACATTTCCAATGTAAATACATACCATAAGGAAGAGCCTAAAATAGGACAGTTTAACAAAGTGCTACATGAAATTGCCACATACGCTTCAATATATTACTTTTATATACAAATGCATTTTTACGTAGTTTCGGTCAATACACAAAATACGATACTTATTCAGAAAGTAAGTACAGTTTCGCTGTAAAAAAAATTGAGTAAGGTTACGTATAAAATTTTGTTGTTAACAGATTCTACATTCTTCAAACTATTTTTCCACATATTCGCTCCCATTATTGAGGCACCTATCGTAGTGGGGCACAAGTTTTTGTATACTCTCTTTATAGAATGCGGCCGCCTGCGATGTTAGCCACTACTGACAATGTTATACAGTAGAGTCCTTGAAATCTGAGGAAGGTGCAGGGACAGATAAAAAATTGTGAAACGTCTGTTGTCATGCACTCTTTCGTTGACCTTACGCACCAAATCATCATTCATCAAAGATGGACGCCCACTTCGCGCCTCATCGTGCACGTTCTCTCGTCCTTCATTGAACATCCGAACCAATTTCCTAACCCTGCCATCACTCATCGCATTGTCACCATATAGTTGACAGATCTGGTGATGAATCTCACTTGGTAGCACATTCCTAGCGTTCAAAAAACGAATTACAGACAGTATTTCACAGTCGGCGGCCCCTTCAATTGTCTTAAACATGTTTATTTAACGGACATGAGCAAACATAAACATAACACGAATTTCATGAAATGGCGTCTCTGGCTTCTTAATTGATAAAGTAAGTCACTGCACATGCGCATATTGAGTCTGGAGGATGCGCGAGAGATATGCGCAGACGGTACCTACTTTCCGAATAACCTACGTATAACTCACTGCTGCAAAATTAAGATCTCATTCACTTTTAATTGATCATGCAATGTATGTAGGTATTCATATTTTCATGTATTTCTTTACAATTGTGCCTGATGGAGGCTCAAGAATTATCCGAAACATGCAGCACTCTAGGTCAATGCTTCTTAATTTATTTTCGCTCACGGAACCCCCAAAAAGCTATAGAACGCACTGAGGAACACCTACCAGCCCAGACTACGTCAAATGTAAAATTAAATCACGCCATATGTTTAACTATTTTGTACCTTACGTGCAAAAAATCGACGACCAACTTCAAACTGACCGATATCTTGATCGTTTCGCCTGATACATCGTCTGTCTATGGCTTGCTGTGCTGATTGAATTGACTGCAGAATCAGGAAGCTTCTGGATCGAAGAAGCGGTTGATTGTTTGGGTGCTATAAGTGACGGAGTGATCAGTATCGAATGTCCCCACATAAATTTTAATTGGTACATACAAATTTAGGACCGCTAATAAAACTCCTCCGTAATTACGCATTTTCGTCTCTCGGAACCACTGAAACCCCTTTGCGGAACCTTGGGGTTCCGCAGAACCCAGTTTGAGAAACACTGCTTAGATAATACGGATTATTGCCTCCAAACCGCTGTGATTAACGGCCCATTTGTTTTGTTCATTTATGTATCAAAATGGGACGTCTCTCGCCAAAATGAGATTGTTCACAAAATGAGAAGCCTGTCTTGAACTGCATAAACTGCGACGAACAAAACATTAAGATCTTCATATGCATGACCATAAACCACACTAAGCTCATTAATTCACGCCCTCGATGTTGTTTGGGCTGTAACGAGTCGTGTGATGTTATTCAAAAAGTTGCTCTTTCCGACAAACAGGTTAATTCCGGAGCTACAAGAGGCAGCTTATTGTGTCTGCGACTCTCAAAAGCCACAGACAAACACCGCTAACGGAACGACACATCACGGCGAAAAGCAGCGAGCTTCATAGAAAGCTGCAAGGAAAACAAAACACAGCTATAACCCAACCAACGCGGATGGATATGTGGCGAAAAGCGGAACCAAAACAGATGACGTACTGCTACAGTTTAAACACAACAGCTACTTCAGAGGCTATAGAGGAGACTCGAGTGACTGGAGTGAAATGGCAATTGTGTTTGGATAGTTTGAAACAATTGTCATCTGCCGCTAACCGCGTCTCGTGTTTGTTACGTGCTACACCAGGTAACGTGATTATGGATCACGAGTTTCACGCAGGCGGTGCCGTGCTGCACCGGGCAAACATTACTTCGTCGAGTCAAATAAAATTACGTACAGATATTTCTTCATCAGAATCGGCGCGTGTAAGACACGTAATTCGCGTATCCTGCTGAAAATGTGACTACATCTGCCTGTATTGCAAAGGCACAAGATGATGTGCAGATGAATGAAAGAACCCAAAAACCACGAGTGACGGGACACAACACTGTTATTTCATTTGCAAGGGTAAAGTCAGTCCAAGGCATAAATATAAGAGCATGCAACGTGAAGAGAGAAACACTATAAACGTCTAACTACAAAAGCTATAGAACATCGTCCGACGTTTCGGCAAGTTCCTCTCCTTCACATTAGTAATAAAAGACCAGTTGTGTAACTTCAAAATTATTCATGTTTACAGTACACCAAATTACAAAGATAATACAACAACTGTAGTGTACAGACATGGTGTTACAACTAATTACCATTTGTGGGGTACGATTATGGGTACACTACGACGGCAACATTATCATAAATGCTGTGCAAATGAAGTTATGAAAGGACGAAGAGAGAGAACCAACAAGATGCAACTAATTCGATGTTTATTATTAAACTTCTATCTCAACATGTTTCGAGCATCATTATGCCCATCATCAGGAGAATAAGACCGTGTCCTACTGCATGCGGTGTTCTGCCTGCGTGTGTAGGCTGTGGTTGGCTGTGGTCTTGTGGAGCTGCGTCGTGAGCCGTGTGCACACTGCTCACGACGCAGCTCCACAAGACCACAGTCAACCACAGCCTACACACCCAGGCAGAACACCGCATGCAGCAGGACACGGTCTTATTCTCCTGATGATGGGCATAATGATGCCCGAAACATGTTGAGATAGAAGTTTAATAATAAACATCGAATTAGTTGCATCTTGTTGGTTCTCTCTCTTCACCTTATGTTCAGGATGCACGGTCACAAGAACCTAAAACTTATGAAAGGACGCCATGCTGCCCTATCTGAAGATGCTGTCACCTCGCAAAATAAACGAAAATCACAGCCAGCTTCTCTCCGGAGAACCGGATATCTTCCTAGAACTATGGAGGAACGAGCACGTTTCAGTGTGTACGACAGGCGATATGGTAACACGATATTAGAGTTCAGACACTTACACAGCGTCAGAATACACTTTCACTCAGCGCTCGGAAAATAAATATTCATTACCAAACCGACGCCCCTGAACGTCATTAGCAACGCACCAGAACCCAGAATACACCGCGTAGTTATTAAATAGGCTTCATGGTCCTCAAATAACGAACTGAATTCAACGCAACCAGTCACCATGACTTGCAAAATTTTCACAGTTATGAAAACTGCTTTATCAGGAGGAAAGTCCTGCTTCCTTCTTCAGGGTATAAAATCCCATTCTTATTGCTAATATCTCTGCCATGAAGAAGGAGCTAGTAGGCTAGCCCGAAATTTTAGAAACGAGCTACTACACTGCATGGCGTCGCGTTCTGCAAGACAACACTCCATAATCATCACAGTGAGAACTCTCAAGTACCAGAATTAGGTGTTTATAAAAAAACTGCCTAAGTATAGAGTGTCGTGACGAATTCAAGTAAATCACGCGCGGAAGAAAGCAGCTTTATCGTTTGCCAGGATACTCAAGTGTGACACGCATCTGGCACCTCACATTCAAACTTTATATACCTCCGTGGTGTCGTGATAAGGTGCATGTAAATCAACTTCTTAACTGGTTACGCCATACTATGGAGGGGTCAGTCGGGCAGCTGCCCGGGACGCCAACCTATAAGAGGCACTAAGACGTCATAGGAGTAATCGGAAATATGGTGCTGGTAATTTTGAATACTCTTCATTGCGTGCAACATTATACACTTTTTGTATACATATATATAAGCAATGCCTTCATTAGTTTTAAAACTACATAAATTTTAGATGACGGTGGTCGATCGCCGAAACACGTAGAAGGGAAAATTATATGTATATATACTACAAGCTTCGTGTGTGTATGCAAGTAGTTGGTTTTTAATAATAATAAGAAGATGGAGCTAGTAAACTCAAATTTCCACGCGTAAACGAATTTCTCCGACAATTATCTGAAATTTGGACACGTGCGCCCAAAACGTTTCGTCATCCCTGTAACATGCCGAAAAAAATCTAAATGATTATCGGTTTTAAAAAGCGTCAAATTATTAGCCTGCGCGGGGCGCATACATTTCTTGGGGCAGCCTGCCTTTGTTCTCGCCGAATGAAATTTGATACAAAACATTACGTAACATTGACATAGGTCCAACTACTGTGGTTCACATTAATGACAAATAATAATCTGCAAGCAGAACCAGAAGGTTCAAGACAACGAATACTGAATATGATATCGGCCACTACATCCTTGCAACCTCTTTCCCCAGTATACATCTACACGTCATCTTCCTATCTTCTGCTCGGTCGTCCGAGGTGCTGTTTCTCCGCCAGAATTCTGTGCGCATTTCTCGTAGCTAATTTCCTACGAATGGACATGTCACTGTGTCGTATACTACCGTCTTACGACTATCAGGTAAGATGGTATTTCATTTATAATATATATATTTGTATTCACTAACAGTAAAGCAGTAAGTTAAAATTATAGAATATTTGTTGCTCGATAGAGAAATGTCGACACGGCAGGAAGTCGGGGTCATCAATGTCAAGTATCATTGTCATAAAGCAACCAGGACACTAAATGTCACCCAAACTCCAGCTTGGCTGACGCAATTGCCGTACCCAGTGGACTCAAAATTGTACTCTGATTTCTGTATAGCGCGTGATCGTTTCATGATTTTAATTCTCAGAAGCTTCCAGTTCAATGCACTACCACGTGGAAACCAACGCCTTAATTTGCCTTATAAAAAGGCTTGCCGAGGCATATTCGGTGGATTTAGTCTACATCAGTTGATACCAGAAACTCTGCCGCTTGCTACTGGAATCGACATTTCTCTAACAACAATTTGTATATTACAAGCATCTATTCAGAACAACTCTAAACATCACATCTTCAGCCAATAAATCAAGAATATATTTACACATCATCGCAAGTTGCTGGGGACTTGAATTTCAATTCTTAAGTGTTCCAACGCACTCAAAGACTTCCCTCTCGGTCTACATTCTACGTTTCCAACCCACCATCGCCTTGGGATACAACAATTGCTCCCAAAATGCTACTTAGGATATGTCGTTTTTTTTTCCAAATTACAGCCTAATACATGTCGAATTTAGAACTTAAAAACAGTAAGTTCGGTATAAATGGCACTGACGTTCGAAGACATCTGGCAAGACCTCTCTTTCTTAGAAAAGGATCGTCAGTCGGTGTGAATATGTATTTTGTTATATCGCTGAATCAAGCTCAGTTTCTTTTTGTTATCTGATTTGAGCGAAAGGATCCTGCTGCATTCAACGATAAACCGACTCCTTCCAAACTCTCCTCACATGCTCAAATTACTGTCAAATTGCCACATTTTAGCGACTGTTTTAACGATCATAAAATGTGTAAAAAAAAAAAAAAGCCTCCTCAAAGTGTTGTGCTGTTAGTTGTAGCGCATAAACGCGCTCGCTGACGCCAAGAACTCCTGGTACGGCGAAAAAAAATCCCGGGCATGCCCACATTATTGCCGCAGTCCTTTCATCATATGATTAACCTTGTCCCCTCGTGCCGGCCCTTCATTGTTATGCTCTTCAGATGCTTGCACAGGTACTGTACAAGTCGGCAGGAGTGAAACCAGGCGACCGCGGTGCCATAAAACCGGTCTGTTTTGTCATCCTTTCCGTGTGGGTAGCAAGACTTCAAATCTACTTTACGTCGCAGGTCACATAAGCCGGGGCTCTATCAGAAATGCACCTACGTCTTCACATGCAATACGCCCATTATTCTCTTCATATTTTAACAAAATCTGTATTTTCTCTAGAGATTTTCGAAAAATACTGAAATATCAAATGTCACGATATTCCATCCAGTGGGAACTGAGTTGTCTCTTGTGGACAGACAGATACAGGTGTGCTGGTAAGTCCTTAGCCCGACCAGGCAGGAAACAAGCTAATGTTTCTGTCAGAATGGCGTGAATTTCCTTCGGCGTCTTGCCTTGCAGGAAAAAAAAAAACTTCATGACAACTCGCGTCTCGATGTTGTTGAAATCGCGCGCGTCCCTGATATGCTTCCGAGTTTGTCTTCTTCCTTATCGGGCTAAGGACTTATCAGCACCCCGGTATGATGAAGCTAACAGCCGCTTTTCGCAATTACGCGAACGCGCCTAAGAACTGACAGTACCAGCAACCACGTTGCCTTTATTCGCCACTATCAGACTTCACGAACATTCGCACTGCTCGCTAAACTTCTCCAATTCATCACCAAGCACGAGTTATTTATTCCCCATTTAAAAGCCGCAATCAAAGACATGCAACCTGCATTCAGTTACGATGCCCCGAATTAAACCGCTCTTTCTATTATATGATAAAGGCCTGTCAGTCTCTACGTCTTGTCCTTCCATTGTCAGACATGCAAATATCACACTGCATGCCAGGGATAGGTCGCCCCTCCCCCGCTTCCCATGGTGGAAAAGACACTACTCGGCCAGGACCACTTCATGAACACACACACACACCACATTCGGTAGGACTCCTCCGGACGAGTGATCAGAACTCTACCTACAAGCAAGGAGCAACATTCACAAGAGAAAGACACCCACGCAACCCGGCGGGATTCGAATCCGTATTCCCAGCAAGTGGGCGGCCGCAGACACCCGCCTTAGACCGCGTGGCCACTGTAGGCCTATATCTATGTAGCATTATACCCTAAAACACAAAGGAATGTGCACTACCATCCCATAGCAGTTTGCACGGAGTAATTATAAGTTTCGGAATCCGTGACCTGATAAACTTTACTACGTAGTTTGAAAGGACTTCCAATTAGTGTCATATTAAGCTTAATTCTCGTTACGGCTTGAACATTACAGCGATAAGCTTCATCCTCCATCAGTCAGCACTACTATTAGCCGCTCCACAGCTACTGAACAATACAGAACTGTTACACTATCGGAAGTTAGTTCGAAACAATAAAAGTGACGCGCATACACGCTGAATATTGATGATTTAGGCAGACGAGCAGACGAAAGCCTTTGATTTCATTCCCAAAATTTGATGCATTGTTCTGGTATATTACTTTATGCCACGCAGACAATGGGAACCTAACTGCACACTGTTCCTGCACACTCTGATCATAATGTAGGGGTTGTCAGTTTTCCAGAACGCATTAATACATCACTATTCTACTGATAATGGGGCGATACTAATATGTCATGATTCCGTCCATGTAGCATTATGCATAAACCTATATCTTGCTCAATCTCTATTAGTAATGATCTAGACTGTCTGCTGCTACGTGTCTAATGTACACACTCGAATTTTCAAAGCAGTGCTTTGCGTTCTCGGCTAAAGGTATGACTGCTTCCGTTCAGTGCCGGCAACATCCCAACAGTAAAACAAATAGTTTGTTCCGTCAAGAAAACAACAATAGTATATGATTAACGTTTATTATTATAGCAACAAAAGCACATGTAAGGAGTATAAAATTAATATTAAAATTGATACGTCGTGTTTCGGTGTTATTACACCATCTTCAGGGAGCTTATAAGTCGTCCCAGCTAAAGTTATGAATTATTAAAATGATAAAATACAATACAGCAGTATGTCTTTATGGTAAAATCTAATCGTTGGCAAAATGTTGCCGCATACTTAATTCAAGTCGGCAATGAATAACAATAATAATAATAATAATAAATATGGCATTATAAGGAACATGGCAAATTATATCGATTGATTTGATGGACTTACCGTGGTTAGATGTGTGTTTGGTGCGCTGGTCAGGAGTAAAATGAAAGCGGGAGTGGGTATCTAGTTTTGTAATCCACGTCTTGTGCCAAATCGTACAGAGGGTTGATGTCAATGACCCTCTGTTTGTCGATCAATACATTTTGCTTAGCTGGCACAATTTGTAAGCTCCCTGAAAATGGTGTAAGATCACCGAAACACGACGGAGCAATTTTAATATTAAGTTTATACTACTTAAATGAGCATTTGTTGGTATAATTATAAAAACATTACTTAATCAACGTAAAAATAATAGAACACGATAATGGTATTTGACTATGGCAACATGTTTCGGTTATCTTAGATACTAATATCATACACTATTGTTGTGTTCTTGACGTAATAAACTAATTATTTTATTGTGAGTACTGAAACACAACGGGATGTCTGCAGTTACAACAACATCACACCTTGGTGGGAGCCAGCACAGTTCAAACTGCACGAGTTTTCATTCTCAATGTGTCTCTAATTAAATGCGTATTGACAAAAACGCGAGTAAAAAGGGCAATTACATTTACAGGGTAACCCCCTTCCCCCCCCAAAATTGAAGTTCACCCTAGAACAGGCCATGAAGGCCCAGAGGGGGAGTAAATGTATAGCTCTACTCTTTCTTTAACCTTGGCGATAGATGGGGAGGGTGGCCAACGCCAGGCCTCGGCCGCTTTAAGCCAGGGAAAGACCCGGCACCCACTGTATAACAGGCTAGGTGGGCCCCAGAGCCGATCTGGACGGGTGCGGAAAATCTAGCCCCTCACCGAGATTCGATCCCCGAACCGCCCAGCCCGTAGCCAGTAGCTATGTTGACTATACTATCCGGCCCCACAACTCCTCCCAAAAAAATGTTATATAAATAACAACACCCAAACACGTTTAATCTGCGACAAGTTCGGCTATAAAGTAAACAACAAAAGTCAACAAAAATCGTCAGCCCCCAACCAAAACGTAAACGTGGTCGATATTAGCATACAAAATTCCTAAAATTTCTAAATAATGAAAGAAGTTTAATGTTTATTACAGATATAACAAACATTTTATCGGTTTCAAGAGAACGCACGCTCGCACAAAATACACAAGGAAACTGGATAATCAAACAAATAAAACCAGTCAACACAATTTTAACAACTGTGGGAACAACTGGAAAAATATACAATAACCAACACATATACATGACAAACATAAAATGTATAAACTTCAATATTAACAACTTGTAAACGTTTGTAAAAATTTGTCAGATCTCAGAAATTTCAAAACATCTACATGCATAGTTGAAGAATAAAAAACCAACTAGACGTCACTTGTTATATTTACTTTACTTCTTAGATACTCAACATGTTTCGGGCATTAATATTTCCATCTTCAGGAGTTCGCGACTGTCTTGTTGAACTACCACACTGGCTGTATTGTTCTTGGATTGCTGTGTGTTGGAGTTAGGGTGCGGTTCGGCTAGGGTGGTATCCGGGCTGCCGGCTGAAGCACCTCATCTAACAGCATGAAGCATAGTAAAGTTACACTGCAAAGTGTCTGACGACAACACCACGAACATGGCTTCATTGCTTGTAAAATAGGAGATCAAATAAGGTGCAAGTTATATACCCTTAAAGACGCAGTCGAGAAGGGGGCGGTAGGGTAGTTGGTTGAGGCATAAGATAGAAGGTCCCGGGTTCGATTCCCCGTGGGGTCCTTGGAATATTTTCAAGTAACCTAATCCTCCTCTAGCCCTGCGGTCCACTCAGCCTCAACAGAAATTAGTACCAAGGAATTTCCTTTGGGGGTAAAGAGCGGCCGGCGTGTAGGGCTGACAAATCTGCCATACCATCTCTGAGTCTCCATGACTTGTTACGGGAAAGCTTTAAATTTAAAGTTGCAGTGGTAACAACCAAAATGAAAAGTAGCTCAGTCCCTGCGTTCTGCAAAGTCCCTCTTGAAAAGCTACCAGTTGCACGGACGTTCAAGAAATTTTTCGCATTTTAGGGAATCCCGAAGGTCCCTTTCCGTGTTCATACGACCCTGTCACAAGACCCTATTCTTAACCCCATTCTTAGCCAAACGAATCCACTCCACTACCTTTCATCCCACTTCTTAAAAGTACAATTCAACATTAGCCTTACGTCTACGTCTAGGACATCAAGGCGCCCTCATTCCTTCAAGTTTTCCTACCAAAGGTTAGTAACCATGTATGCCCTTTCCCACGATTCCTACAGGCCTCCTTCTTGTGAACATCCCAGTCACGTTTGCATAGGAGATCCTCATTATATAATTTTCTGTTGTATTTCCTCTCTCAGTGTCCAAATATGTATCCTTGGCACAAAAGCCTCAAACACCCTCGTTCCATGTCTTCCCTTCACGTGTAGACCAAGTTCCTCACACACGTATAAAACAACGGGGAAATTATGTCTGCATCTTTTGTTGTTTACATTTTCAGATATCAGGCTAAATGTAATATTTGGGGGGGGGGGGGGGGGGACCCAAAACAATTTT
>Ga0123357_10012240_pt1 | contig 11054 bp, 15 predicted proteins | sample TergutEmb28metaG_FD_89873 | JGI IMG/M metagenome (GOLD analysis project Ga0123357, IMG submission 89873) | Embiratermes neotenicus P4 segment gut microbial communities from Petit-Saut dam, French Guiana - Emb289 P4 | ecosystem: Host-associated > Arthropoda: Insects > Digestive system > Gut ... | reverse complement strand
GATTACTTCAGAGTTAGTTTGTATCGTAGGACGGACTGCGCGTCGGCAACATCAGCCGATGTCCGTATCTGGATCGTGATCGACAACATCTTGGTGGCGTCCCGCGCCGCGTCCTTTACCCAAGCGGGCAGGTCATCTGCCGCGACGAGTGCTGGACGCAGGCGCTGAGCAAAGAAGAACGTTATGCGACCATAGCCCTGGTTCACGCTCATCCAGGCGACGGTGCGGCTGCCGCGGCTTGCCTTGATAACCCAGCCGCCATCCTTGTAGTAACGCCAAGCTGTTGCAACATTTTCGCCAGCCAGGACGTCCGTCAACTGCCTCCACGCTGGGGCAGACTCTCCAAGCGCCTCATCGATTGTCTCAGGGACAGGCGCGATTGCCGGATCACCAAATACCGCGTTCATACACTCACCATACGCCGACTCGGCCACGGAGTTGTCTCATCGTATATTTGCTGGTCGGGCCATCACTGGCATGAAAATGGCCGATGCCTTTCATATCACCAGAGGACTATGCCGAGCCGGTCGATTGGCGTGACGATAATGCTGGCCGGCACCTCATGATGTCCGCGGATCGGCTCGCTCTACCAGCCGGTCAGTTTCCTGACTCGCAGTACCGTCATCCTGCTTTCCTGATCTTTCACCAGTGCCGTCGGTTGTCCAGAGTCGGTTAGCCTGCCGACGCCTTGGTAGGCGTCGATGACGGCGGTGGTTGCCGCATCCACCTGTGGTGCAGTCATGTTACGCGCACCCCAACTGCCGTCCTCCAGTAGCGATTCGCCGGAAACACGGGCGGGAAACGGCTGAATCACGAGCGCGCAAGCCCCGTCGGTCATTGCCCGAGCGGCAACAACGACGAGTGTTGGGGGAATGGTGCGCTTAAGGACCAAGACGAGGGGCGTTTTGCTGATCAGGGAATGCAGACAGCCGCGCAACGCGCCCGAATGTTCTCCGATCTCGACTGCCTCAGCCGTCCAGGGCGAACCTTCAGCCTGCAGAGCAGGCGTGATGTCCCCCGGGCGGACTCGAAAACCGTAGGCGAGGAAGTAACTGACACCGAGCTGAACCGCATTTTCGGGCGTATCTTGCACCATGATCTGACGCGCCCTAAGAAACCGGAATGCACCAGCCAGGTACGACGCCCTATTCGCATCACTGTCTGACATGGTTAAATACTCTCCAAAGCCGGTCCACTGGGGTGCCGGCGTCCTGATAAGCAGCTGGTACTTTGCGAGCCCTACCGACTTTTTTTACACTACCCCGAAGATGAATGATCCTGTCAAATGGTGGTTTGGGCATGAGGAAGGGTCAAACCGTAACGAGCCGTAGACTCATCACATGACGCAGTCTGGTGACGGGGACGGTCCTTCAGCCAATGCCAACCACGGTGTAAGTGAGGCCGTTTCTCGGCAGGCGCTTGCGGATTTGCAGCATCGTATCGCAAGCATTCATCGCGCCAGGGTCACATGGTGGGTGCTATTCGTTCTTGGCATCGCAGTGATCGTACTTGCATTTTCAATGTTCGCCAGCACCAATGACAGTCCTGGCGGCCCCGGCCACGGTGGGTACTTCTGGGATTACTTTGTTTTTTCGCTTGGCGTGGTGTGCCTTTTGGCGGCTGGCGTCTTGTCGGCTTTCGCGTGGGGGCTAGTCGGGCGCAGAATCAGGCTTTCAAGGCTGAAGTCCACGGCGTGTCGGTGGCAAGCCGAGCTTGACCAGTCAGGCACCATACCCGATCTGTACGAAGATGGTCTGCCAGACCTCGATGAGGGACGATGGACCGTCACCGTCTTTAAGGTGGCAGCAGTGCTAACGATCACGGTGGTGGTTTGCAGTGTCGTCATTTTCTTGTCTCTGTGAGGGGCAGGGCACAGGATCATGCCGTAAACAGCCCACCACCGCGATATGGTGAGACTCTTCTGTTATCAAATGATGAGTGTCAAAGAACATCGGTACCGTCTAGGTCAATCGCGGTGGTTCATTTTTCGCCGCCTCAAGTGGCCGTATCTGGGCCGTCCTGATCGACGCGGCGGCCAGTGATGCGAATTGGGCCTTTTCGCGCCACGCGCCGCCGCCTCGACGGTATTCATCGTCAATTTCTAGCCAGTCTTTCCTCTGATCAGTTCCACAACGCCAGCGAGAGCAACTACCACCCCCACCACTGATGCCACGGCCCCGAGCAACCCGGCCATAATGTGCCAAAACCCGTGCAATACAAAACCCGGGCCACTGGTAACCTTGCTTCCCGCCGCCGCCAGAGACAGCCAGGGCAGCCCCAACCAACGGGAGATCACCACTGTCACTGCCACCACCAGCAGCCCGATCAGCAACAATTTCAGCCCATCCAACCGAACCTGCTTCGGGGTTTGCCGGTGCTGCGACACTTCGCCGGTGGACTCCGGGATGGTCCGATCCGACCGGTGTTGGCGATGGCTTGTACGAGACATGACAGCCTTTCTCTGCACCAGCACACCGATCTGCTGAAATGGTAACGACGCAAGGACAACTTTACCGGCCACGTCGCCCAGGTCGGCTGGTTGGACCGTCCGGCCACCCGTCCCACTGGAACCACCGATTGTGACTCAAGGCACGGTCAGCGATCTGATCGCGGACCAGCGTCGATAATCGGGTGTTCATCGGTCGCGACCCGTCAATATGACGCCTTTTGGTCAATGAGTCGACTGCCACGGGTTAAGCGTTGCCACGCCGAGGGGCGCGAAATCGGACACGTTGCGGGTGACGACCTTAAGACCTTGAACCAGTGCCGTAGCGGCTATCATCGCGTCACGTTCGGGTCTTGGGTCCGGAACATGCATAGGGGCGACGGCCCGGACGCAGGCCAGATCCAGCGGCAATATCCTGCCGTTGAACCCGGTAAGCACCTTCTCGTCAAACCAATGCTGCAACACGTCCGCCGAAGCTGGATCGCGGCGTCGCAACCGACGGATGCCGATGTCGATCTCAAGAATCGTCAGGACACTGATCGCCAGCTCATCAAATGATTGACGACTCAGCCAAGCTGCGACGTTCGGGTCACAGTTCGGTTTGCGGGCTTCACTGACGACGTTGGTGTCAAGCAGAAACCTCATAGTTCGGGCACCCGTAGGCCGATGTTCGCTGGTTCAGGGTTGAAGTCGATGTCGTCATCAATGCGCAACCATGTGGCCGGGTTGGCGGACAGAGGCTCGGCAGTTAGGCTGACGTACTCCTCATAACCCATGATGACCAAGGACGGCCGTTTCCTGTCGGTTACTAGCACGGGCTCGCGAGACGTCAACACCTGATGTCGAACAGTACTGGGGGCCCGGTTGAACTCCGCGGCAGTTATCGTAACCATCGGGCACCTCCTACGAACATAGCAAAGTAGTATCTTATACTACTTTGCTACGAAGATCCTGGGCAACAACGCGCACCCCCAGATGTTCCCGTTCCTGTGATCGCCACGGATCGGGTGACCTTGTATGTGGGTGACACAGCAACCCGGCAGCGAGCCGGACAACGCACCCACCATAGGCTGGTGCAATGGCTGATGGGGCTGAAGACCGCGCAGTTGACGCGCCATTGTTGGCCACGGTGTACTCTGACCTACGGCGTCGTTGGCTGGCCGAACAAGACTGCGGCTTTGCGGGCTGGGACTTCTCGTACCTGGACGGGCGCACGGCCACCGACCCATTGCCGTGGGACTACCGAGCTGTCGTCGACGAGCACCTCAAGCCGAGCGGCCGACTACTTGATATGGGCACTGGCGGCGGCGAGTTTCTGCTTTCTGATTGACGGTTGGTCGCGCCGTTGCCAAACCACAGCCTGGCCGTCAACAAGCAGCAACTGACAGGCGCCGGTTTCATCGTGATCACAGACCAGGAAGCGTTCCCCGTCACCCGGTTCGCAGATGTCGGCGCTGTGGTCTATTACGCCAAGATCATCGAGTGGGAATTCCCCGGCTTCAGTGTCGACGCCTGTTTCACGAAATTGCTGGAGTTAAACGAGCGTATCCAAGCCGGCCAGGCGATCGCCACAACGGGCCACAGATTCCTACTCGTAGCCGTCAAACCTCCGGCGTGACTGAGTCCGTCACCAGTGTCAAGCCGAGTTCGTTCATGAGCGCTTCGGGCAAACCCACGACATCACCAGTGACGACACTAGCTCCTGCGGGAATGGCTGAAGATACGACAAGCTAAACGTCTTCTGGCAGGGAGTAGAACTGCTTCCAGTACGCGCCTGTCGCCTTCGTTACCACACAGGCGACCCAGCCTCTGACCCAAGCCGTTATGCGAAGCAGACCAAGCCCGAATCGAATCCAAGACGCCCGAAAAAGGGTCGAAGCAGGAATGACAAGTCTAGATAGTTGGTTGTTCCATCTGCATCAGCGTACAGATTGTACGAATAGCACTGCGGATTGCTGTCAGGACGGGACACGCGGTTTTGGACACAGTTCATGAGGTTGGCAATGACATATCTCTGGTAGTTGAGTCCGACGCCCATGGACCAGTGATATATGAATCCGTCGCCGAACGTGATGTAGGCATGGTATGAACCTACTGAGTCAATTCGATACGCCTTATCACCGCCAAATGCGACGGCGGGTTCTACTGGTCAATGCAACACCGGGTAGCTGTGGCCCAGGTCGACACGTTCGACCGTATCTACAACTTAGAGCGTCTGCACCAGGGTCTGCCGGGCTGGATCACCCCGCAACAGGCATGGGATGCGACACCGGTAGCCGAGCCGTCCAGGCCCAAGGTAAAGGTTCTTCACGCGATGGTGCCGCCCGAGGTGTCGCCGTACCGCAGCGAACACACCGTCGACGGGGTCCGCACGACCAAGGTGCGCGGTGATGGCACGGTGCGGGCCCGAAAGATTGAGTTCCGTCTCGGCTCTAGCTGGGCCGGCGAGACCATCCATGTGATCTCCGGCAAGCGCCTGGTCGCGTTCGTCGATCTTGACGGCGTCATCATTGCTGAGCAGCCCTGGCCCCTACCAGGCGTCGCCTACGTCGGCACGAACCAACTCAACCGGCCCCAAGTGTCACCCATGTCCTGATACAGAACTGTCACCGATGTCCTGAGACATCACAGTAACTGCTCTCAACTTGCATAAGTCGGGGGGGGGGGTAGCTTTGTAGCCACTACCGAAGGCGGAAATGCCCCTGATTGGAAGGGTTTGGATTTCGGTGCTGAGTGCATTAACCAAGACAACGTTGATTGCCTTGACTGTGCTCAACGCCGCGTTCTGGGTCCGCGTCAGTTCGACGTATTGGTTGGCCAACATTCCCGGGCTGATCTTGGCCATAGTTGTCGCGGTGTCGTTCATCTCGTCAAACCGCACAGTTGGCCGCACTGTTGGCACCAGCATCATTTTCGGGCTGATTTCACTGGCCGGCTGGGCGGTGTGCGTCAGCACGCAGCCCAATGAGCGGCCGGCCGGGCTGGTGGCCGTGCACACAGTCTATGTCCTGGGTGTGATCGCCGTGCTAATTGCCGACGGTGCGACCCGACACCGTCCCAGCGGCCCGAGCCAGCGGCAACAGCGTAAGCAGGCCGAGGCTGCGCAGGCCGCGACGCGCCAAACCGAGTTGGATTACGCCGCCAAGATCGAGCGCCAGCAGAAATGGGTCGAGCACGCCACACGGCCAGGTTTCATGACGGGCTACGAGCCGGCGGCGTTGGCTGATGTCGTCCTCGTTCGTCCGCCCTATATGTATGGCGAGCCTGGCGCCGGGCTGAGCGGATCTGGTTTCTCGGCGAGCGCCGTGAAGCGCGGCCAGGAAGGCGAGCTCAACTTTGCCAAGTCGCTAGCCAAGGCCGGACTTCTTTATCGCTTTGCGACCTTTTGGTCGGTGCAAACGCCCGCTGCTGATGGTCCGGGCACCGACCCCCAGTTCCCGACTGACATCGACTGCGTGTTGATTTCCGGCAGTAGGGTCTGGCTGCTCGACATGAAGAACTACACGCAAGGTGATGTCACCTGGCGGTCGGACACGAGCACGGATGAGGTCGGCAGACAGGTTCCCGTCGTCCTTGCCATCGACAACGTGACAGGCGGCCAGGTCGGCCAGGAACGCCACGCCTCTCAGCAGATGATGCTCGCCCAAGAACGCTTCCAGAAGCGATTGGATGCCTCTGGCGTTAAGTCGTATGCCATCGTCGCCGCAGTCGTCATGATGCCGAGGCCCGAAGGTATGGGCATCGTTCCGCCGAATGTAACCTGGCCGGGCGGTGTGCAGGCGGCTGCGTTGCCCGACGTGCTGGGTTGGCTGGCAGCCGAGCCACACTTTGACCCGTCGACGAGCGACGCCGTGTTCGTCACACGGGTGTTGAACACGCTGATCAAGGATGAGTCCGGGTTGGCGCCCCAGTTGGGCAAACTACCGAAACGTACGCCGCCAGCTTCGTCGGTCGCACGCGCTTCAGCGCTCGTTCCCGCTGCGGAACCGGCTGATGGCGCCCAGGCGCCCGTGACTGTGGCCGCGACGGTCGGCAAGACTTGCCGGGAATGCGGCGAGGCGATCGGGGACGGCCAGTCGTTCTGTTTCAGTTGTGGAGCCTCGGCGTGAGCGGGCCGCAGCGCGCGGGGAGCCTCGTCGGATGATCGAGGCTGAACAACAAGGGCGGCAGGCAAGCGCGGAAACTGTTTGGGACGGGGCAAAAAAGCTCGGTGTCTTCAAGGTCGGCGATCTGCAGGCCGCCATGGACGCCGTAGCACTCGCGCGTTCGCGCCGCCACGATTCAGCGCTGAGCGGCACGATGCTGCGCTTCCACAGCAAAGGTAACAGCCTGGTCACCGCCACGGACGGGCTGTGCCTGGCGACTGACGAAGTGACGCCGCTGACAAACCCAGCGACGACCACCTACTGCACCGTGCCGCTTTCGTTTGCGGTCGATACGCTGCATAAGCTGGCAGAGTCGTCCACCATCGCCTTCGCCACACGGGCCTTCGACGAGTTGCTTTTCCGGGTCGACGACGGGCAGGTGCTGGCACAGGCGTTATGGGCACGAGATGGAACGTTGGTCGACCTGATCAGTGAGTTCGGCGCAGGCGAGCGGTCCGTCATGGCGTCGATGGCGGGCGAGGATCTGCGCCAACGGCTAGCGACGGTGTCGCGTAACGCTAGAACGGCGGGCAATAACCCACTACAGGCGACAACCCTCGCGATCACCCCAGACAAAGTCTTGGTGCGCACGGCAGCAGGGCTGATCGATGCCCCGATCGAGGCTACGGTTACCGGGACGCCCACTTTGCTTACCGTCGACCCCCATTTGTTGGACGACGTCATCCTGCGTGCGGTCGTGTCCCCTCGTGGAACCCGCATGCCCCGCGTGGCACTGCATGTGATTCAAAGCGGGAAAGTCTGTCGGGCCTATGGGTGCGCCACCGGCCCGGGCGGCGACACCATTTTCGGCTCACTCGACTATTACTTCCGCACTGGCCTTCAGCCTGATCACGGGCTATGGCCGGGAACGCAGGGCGAGGAACCCGGCCAGCCGATTGAGGCCGTCGTCAGGACCGATGCGTCAGCGCAGACCGAAGGCGATTCGGTCGACGCTGTTTTGGCCGAACTCGACGCCATCACCGGTCAACCCGAAGTGAAAACCCAGGTGCGCCAGCTACTCGCCCAGGTCGACGTCGCCAAGAAGCGCGAAGAGCAAGGGCTGAAAGGCGTGAATCCGGCCATTCACATGGTCTTCGAGGGGCCGCCCGGCACTGGCAAGACGACCATCGCCCGCCTCATCGGCCGCCTCTATGCCGCGCTTGGCGTGTTGCCGAAGGGCCAGGTTGTAGAAGTTGACCGTTCGAGCCTGGTGGCGGCTTACATCGGCGGCACTGAGGAGAACACAGCCAAGGCGATCGACAAGGCCATGGGCGGCGTGCTGATCGTCGACGAGGCGTACGCGTTGGCCGACGGTGACGAGAATGACTTCGGCAAAAAGGCAATCGAGACCCTGCTGAAGGCATTGGAAGACCAGCGCGGTAAGTTCGTCTGCATCGCCGCCGGTTACACCGATGAGATGCGTGACTTTCTCGCTGCGAACCCGGGCCTGAAGTCGCGGTTCACGAAGACCATCACCTTCCAGCCTTACACCGCCGCCGATCTCGTGGAAATCGCCGTGTCGATGGCCAAGAGCGGCGACAACACGATGACCGACGAGGCCGTCCAGACACTGCGTCGCCGCCTTGACGAGGAGGAACGGCGCGGCGGATTCAAGGACAAGAGTTGGGGCAACGCCCGGTCAGTGCGCAACATCGTCGATGCGGCCGTGACCTGCCGCGACGCCCGCATCGTCGCCGAAGAGCGTTTCGACGAGGAGGCTCTGACCTGGCTGACCGAACCGGATGTGGTCACCGCGCTGGACGAGTGCCGGATCGGCCGCGTCGGCGGCGTGGACGGCCAGGAGACGGTGGAGGAGGTGCTGGCCGAACTGGATCAGCAGGTCGGCCAGCCGCAGTTGAAACAGCAGATCAAGGTGTTGATCGCCGGGGTACGGGCAGCGCAGGCGCGGGTGGCCGCCGGATTGGACGCCGGCGCCATTGACATTCCCCATCTGATATTTATGGGCCCCCCAGGAACCGGCAAGACGACCATCGCCCGGCTGCTGGCGCGGCTGTACAAGGCACTCGGCCTGCTGCCGGGCGGGCAACTGGTCGAGGTTGACCGCGCCGGCCTCGTCGGCCAGTACATCGGCCAGACAGCCCCCAAAACAAACAAGGCAATCGACGACGCGATGGGCGGGGTGCTCTTCATCGACGAGGCGTACACCTTGGCCTCCGGCCACGAGTGGGATTTTGGTCCCGAAGCCATCAACACCTTGCTGAAGCGCATGTCTGACGATGCCGGACGGTTCCTTGTCATCGCTGCCGGTTACGAGGACGCGATGCTGAAGTTCCTGGCGTCCAACGACGGGCTGTCCCGGCGTTTCGCCGTCAAGATCGTCTTCCTGCCCTACAGTGCGGTCGAGTTGGCCGAGATCGGCGAGGGCATGGCCAAGAGGAACGGTGACCGACTCGACGACCAGGCCCAAGAGTTGTTGTTGCAACGACTGACGTTTGCTGAGCAGTCGGGGGCGTTTGAGGCCAAAGACTGGGGTAACGCCGGATCGGTCGGCAACATCGTTGGCGAAGCTGCACGGCTGCGCAATGCGCGGCTTTTCGCCACCCCAGGCGCCAAGCCCTCGCTTGACGAGTTGGTGACGCTGACGCTAGCCGATGTTGCTGCCGCCTGCGACGTCAACGGCTTGCCAGGCGCGCCGTCTGGCCTGGGCAGGGCCAGTTCGACAACCCCAACGGTCGATTCCGCCCGCCGGGGCGAAGCTTCTGTGCCTGCCGCCGCGCCGCCCGAGACGCCGGGCGCCTCGCTCGGCGAGGTGGAGCTTGTCGATGAACCACCTGTCGCCCAGCCCGCGCCGCTCGTGGCCACTGAAACTTCGGCGGCGGCTGACCACTTCTCATGGTATGGCCGTGGCAGCTACACGCCCTTCCGCATTATCCACCGCTTCGGCCAGGAGTGGGCCAAAGATCACGCGGTCACCACCCGCGATCAGTTCCTTGAAGGGTTTGGGGCGCAATTGCGCGCTGCGGTGCCCCAGCTTTCCTGGACGGCCGAGCACCTGTTGTACGACCCGGCGGACAAGCCGAAGAGCAAGTTTCCCCCCAGTCTGCTCATCACGTTGGATGGCGCCGCGTGGGGAATGGACTGGTACCTCGGCTTTGCTGGGGCCGACGATGCAGTCATTGACGTGCACCAACCCGTCATTGCCCATTTCGTGGAAGTGCTGAAAATGCCTGCCGAGCCGCTGCCACCGGCCCCTGCTGCCCACAAGACGGTGCAGGGCACTACATGAAATACCTGCGCCTGTGCCAGCAGGCCCGATGCGGCTCAGCCCACACGCGGAGAACCGGCATTACCTGGACGACTGCCCACGACTGGCCGCCGACCCGCGAAGCTTGTACGAACAGTCCAACGCCGACACCCGCCGCCTGACCACCAACTGTTCTTCCGCAAGCTCTACATCGAAGAGACATCCCAAGGCTGCACACCCAAGGCCTACCATCAGATGCGGGCTGAACTGAAATACCCTTACGATGAACTCACTTCGCCAGGCGGCACCGAGGAAACTCAGAAGGCAATCGATGCTGGTCTGACAGCGATGGACGACACGAAAGCCGACTCTGGTTCAGTGGTCGCATGTTTGAACTTGAACCATCTGGGGTATTGGTCGCTTCGCTCCAGTCTACCCCTACGTTGGCTTCGGCATACGAGCAAGCTCGTCTCGGCCTTCCTTGGGGTCCTTAGCGGGACACTTCCATAACATTACCCCAAAGCTAAAGACCATTGTCAAACGGTGGTCGGGAGGTGTGCAGGGGTGGAGACAACCGGGTATGTCGCTCTGATAACGGACTCCAGGGGTGCGTGCCAAACCCACTTGGGCGAACTCAAACTTTCCTCGACGCCGCCCTGGTGGACTCACTGAAGGCGCGTCATGAGTTAGGCAGGAGCTGCGCGTCGCTGGCACGTGAACATGGTTTGCATAAGATGACGGTAATCAGAACATTGCGCGAGGCAGGCGTGGAGACGAGGCGCTTGCCGTTGAACGAGTCGTCGGATTTGGCGAGCCGTGTGTACTGTCTTCGGGATGCTGGCTTCGTCACCACGCCCGTCTCCTCGCTGCCCGCAAGCTAACCGCGCGTGACCCCCCGCATCTCGGTCAAAATGAATGAGCCCCGCCGGTATTGGGGAAGCCTTGCGGCTCTTGCCCTGGCGGGGACTGTTAGGTTCCATCCTACCAGATCTTGAGGGGCCCCGACAGGGCCCCGACGGACCCCCTCTGTTGGAGTATGGTTTTGGCATGGTTGAGTCGGCGACGATTGAGGATCGGTTCGGTGACCGGTGGGGCAGCCGGTTCGTGATCACAACACTTGAGGACCGCGCTGGTGGTGCCATACGATATGTCTGATGGATACAGTACAACCCGCCTCGGCGCCAAGCCATGGGGCACTTGACAGGCCCGAAACTGTCCGCCGTCTGCGCCGACGCTCCGCCATAATGATCCTGATTGG
>Ga0123357_10012237_pt1 | contig 11055 bp, 22 predicted proteins | sample TergutEmb28metaG_FD_89873 | JGI IMG/M metagenome (GOLD analysis project Ga0123357, IMG submission 89873) | Embiratermes neotenicus P4 segment gut microbial communities from Petit-Saut dam, French Guiana - Emb289 P4 | ecosystem: Host-associated > Arthropoda: Insects > Digestive system > Gut ... | reverse complement strand
CAGGCTGCGCTGGGAAGACGGAGTGGAAGAGGATGTGGCAAGGCTAGGGTGTAGGAACTGGAAGGTGGCCGCCCTAAACCGGAAAGGATGGAGGAAACTCTTGAAGGAGGCCGAGGCCCACCCTGGGCTGTAGTGCCATTGGAGAGAGAGAGAGAGAGAGAGTGGGTTACTAGATAATTTGTCATTAATATTCACTGTTGAAATAGTATTAATGGTATATTATTATTGGTTATAGTTTTAACTATGTTCCAAGTAGTTTTTGGTTTATTATTAGATTTCAATAGAAGCTTATTATAATGGAGTTTTTTGCGGCCATGATAACCGTAGTCAAAATCTGACAATATTTCTTGTAACATTCCTTGTGATTGGGATCATTATTATTTCTGTAAGTTAAATAAAGTTTCCTTTTATTGGCACATGAAATTCTAATACCGTTAGTTAACCATGGTTTTGATTTCTAGGAGTTTTGTGATTGAGTAATTGGAAAACTTGCATAGAAGATTCTGAGGTAAGTGTTAAGGAAATTATTAAAAATTAAATTGACATTTTCTTCAAGAAAAACATTTTCCCAATTTTCAAAGCTTAAGAGAAATGTGAATTTACTAATTGAGTTACTATCAATTTTCCTAGTATAGGAAAATACATGTCTGAGAATAGAAATGAAAATATTTGATAAGGTAATAATTGTGCACCATGGTCAGATAGACCATTAATGAGGGGATTCATGGAGAAGTCAAGTCTGTAAGTATTAAAATAAATATTGTCTATTAAAGTGCAGAATTCATTGAAAATTCTTGTAAGAAATTTCACAGTGCTAAAAAGGCTAAAAGAGAGTCTAAACGAAGTTTTCTAGAATTGTCATTAAAATAGTTTACGTTAAAATCACCACATAAGATTAATTCAATTGATGTTTTATACAATTTATTCAAAATGGATTCCAATTGATTTTAAAAAATACGTAAAATTTCCTGTAGGGGATCTATAAATAAAAATTATAGTAAAGCTGCTTGATAATAAGCGTAACTTCAAGGCACATATTTCCAGGTCTTTCTCTTTATTATATTGATCTAGATTAACAGTATTAAACTGGATATCTCTTGAGACATAAATACATGCACCTCCATGCTTATATGTTTGTCTACAAAATGAAGCTCCTAAAGTATACTGGTCTAAATTTACATTTCCTGTTTGTCCAGTCATTATGTGGTGTTCTGTTAGACAAATGACTTGGGGTGCATTAGAAGATAATGAAATTAGAAATTCATCAATTTTGTTAGATATTCCTCGTATATTTTGGTGAAGTAACATGAATTTAGTTGTTTTGTGATCATCATACGTGAAGTTATTCGGTAATTGATTATGGTTCTTATAAACAGTATCATAATTTAGCTTAAAATATTCCGAAATTTTATAAGAAATAGGTCTATTAACATTAAATAAGTTATTCCCATCTGTTTGGTTAGTACCTATATTTGCCATAAAAAATCATTCGACCTGGTTACAGGTATTTTCCTATTATGGATAGAATTCCTGTTGTATGGTTTAATCTGATTTACATCACAAGTCTGATTATTATCATTTTGTGTCTCATGCCATCTAAGAATTATAGGAGAAGAAGATTTTTGTTGAAAAGTGGTAAGAAGAAGAGAAGCTATCTGGTGATTAACTAGCTGTTTACCTAGTTTGTTAAGGTGTAGTCCATGATTAGTAAATAAATTCCTATTATTGTCCATTTCTAGGAAATGGGCATGGGGAAAAACTTTTACCAGTTTCTGTAGTTTCCTGTTCAGAATTGATATATTCCTATTGACAGATATTGAATTAGGTAAGTCATATCGAAATGGGACATTCATCAAAATGATACTGGTGTGACTGTTATTCTTTACAAAGTTTGTAATGTTTTGCAAGGTCAAGGAGAGTTCACTCAATTCATAGTCATTAGTGCCACTACAAATTGCTATTAAATCATCATAGGAGAGTTGACTGATCTCTTTTTTTGCTGTTTCCTTTAGTTCATTGGTAGTGGATCCAGGTTTCACAATACAATATAGTTCATAGTTACTACTTAGTAAAGGCTTTAGGTTACACACATACCCCTTGATGTTACTGTTGCCAATTAATATTACTCTGTTTTTTGAGCATGGACACTTTTCGTTGTTATATACATTAATGATTTCTCTTAGTTTGTTTATAATGCCCAGGAGGGAAGACCACGAAGTCCGCCAAGGACATGTGGGGGCATTGGATTAAAAAAAAAAAGTTTGTTTATAAGATTACCGGTTGACTCACTATATTTCGGCGCAGTCTTTGGATTAGGATTTACACTAGTTACACCATTAACTAAAGTTGGAATAGGGCATGCCCTGTCTTCATTATTCATTGGTTCTTGAAGGTTAGGATTGTGTCGGTGGTGATTCATTTGCAGTCTAGGTTTATTCATGGGTAGAGTGTGCTTCCTTCGAAGTCCTTTGACGTACTTGTGATTACTGACTGGCAAGGATCTTGTTGATTGTTCAGAATTAGAAGAGAATATCATATCTTTGGGCTGCTGTGATTCATAGTGATTTGGGATATGGTGCACAATAATGACTCCAATGTTTCGCTCACCACTGCGTGCACAGATCATCTGACTGCGTGTGTCGCTGTTGTCGTGGATTCCTTTTCGTGCTTCAGGTTTTCCCTATTCCCTTCCCGCAACTCTGCGTTTCGAAGGTACCACCCACAATGCATTTCGCATTCTACATCCACAATGCAGCACTCTTTGTCTTGCTGCCGTGTGCAGCTGTGTGCTTGGCGCGGTGATAATCGTCACATTTCTTTTGCAAATACACAATGGTGGAACATCTTGTTCAGGTGACATCGGAATACGAAGCACGACTGGCGAGGAGTGACTACGGCGCAAAGTTCTCATACGGACGTCGGATGCTGAGGGATGACGGTGGTCCGAACAGGTTCTTTCTGATGTATCTTTTCTGTGAATCCATCGCTATTCAGTTCCTAAAGGACATCGGCCTGCTTCGAAGTACGATGCAGTGTAATACCTGCGGTCGAGATATGACGTGGTCCGTAGATTCCAGTATTTCTGAAGGATTTCGTTGGCGATGTCAAAGGAGGGTTGCTGGGGTCAGGTGTAATCAGCCTACGTCCATCAAGCTAGGGTCGTGGTTCCAGCAGAGTTATCTCACCCTCCGGGAAATGATGCTCATCACATACCTTATGACATTGTGCACCGTGAACAAGCCACAGGCCCATACAAACACAATTGAGAGAATGTGGCGTAGCGTTAAGGTATTTCTAGGACAATACAACCGCGGGGAAGACTAGGAATTCCACCTTGTCCACAACATGTTCGCGGCGAGGTGCAAGGCAAGAGAAGTTCCACCCTACCCGCATCTCGTCACAAGCACTGATTGGTCGCAGTGCTGTTTTCCCTGCTGCACTGAACGCACCACGTGATGGCCCCGCCTTCTTCGGTCACTTCCGCAAGTAGGTACGGCCGCATACATTACTACTCATCCCTACGTTTGGGGTCGAGTTACTTTCCTTTCATTGCCACGTGCAATACTGACCATCTTTAGGCCTGAAGTCGAGTTATTTTTCTTTTATAGCCTGACATCTCCGATTCTTTCGTTCCACAATAATCACCACACAACCCTCGTGCCGACGTTCAAATACCTTGTACCGCACTTCATTACATTACCACTTTCCCCACCCTTCCTCTCCGGCGGGCAACAGTCATCTGCTACAGCGTCTTTTCCGTAACGCTGTCACTGATGACTGCTGCGCTCGCCGCCATAATCTTGATTTCCTCATTTAAAATTTCAGTTACTAGTTTCACTGAACTTAGTTCATTTAGTGACAATTTCAGTTGGTTATCAAGTTGAGAACAGCTGTCACACTGAAGAGCACTTATTTTTGGTTTTGCTTCCTACACACTGTTCGGAAATCGATCCTGTTTCGTGGCACCGTCATACTTCAGTTCATCCTTCAGAACATTGATGATTTCGGTCATTGATTTTAACTCATTTACTAAAACTTGCAAATCCTTTTTTAAAAGAGAACAACTCTGACACTCTGAGACACAAAACACACCATCACTTGTAACAAAACTAGGAATGGCTTCTTTAACGTGATTAGGATCCACTGCCATCTTGTACAATCTTAATTTTCAGTTATATCATCATAACCTGCTGTAAGCTTGTCTTTCAAATTCTTGGCCAGACTGACCACTTCTTCAGTTACTGGAGAAATAAAAATGGAATTTGGACAGTGATTTATTTCTTGTCTTGAATTACTATAACTCTCTTTGTTAATATTTTGCTGTATCAGTTCAGCTACAATATTCATAAAGTACATATTTAGTTTTTCTGCAATCTGAATGGGGTTTGAAACGATATTATTCCGTATCTTCAATTCCAACTTATTATCATCTTCTTGAGTTTTACCCGTTTTTCTATTTATTAACTGCCACATGGCTTTAGTTTTGTTAGATGCCTCTGTGACATTCCTATCATTGTCTCTGTTTTTTTTTTTTTGCTTCCTGTAATACTCTTTTACATATTTCTTATATTTTTTTATATACTCTAAATCCTTCCTCGTTAGGGTAAACTTTCTTTTCAGATTATTTAAAATTTTCATTTTTTTACTCGAATTAATTAAACCCGTTGAAAGCCACCTATTATTTCTATTACCTTTAATTTTTGCCTCTTGTATGGGATTGTTGTCTCAAGAGAGAACAGAAAGATATCCATAAATGCCTTTACCGAAGAGTTTACATCTGTGTGATTAAATACCTCCTTTCACAGTTCCTTAGTAAGTTTTTTAATTCTTCTATATTACAATTTGTTAACTGCCTTCTCAGGACTATTTTATCTCCCCTATTTCCTTTACCAGTATATATTTTTACTACTTGTGCTAGGTGACAAGAAAATCCCAAATTTACAACACATATTTCCAGCTCTGAATTATCCTTATTTGTTACAATAACATCTATTAAAGATTCAGAGCTGGGGGTAATTCTTGTTGGAGATCTTACTATATTTATTAGATTATAACTCTCTAATAGATTTTTAATTTCTTGTATCCTTATGTTATCCAACATAAAGTTTAGGTTCCAGTCAGCACACATAAGAAACGTTGTCCTTTTTGCTTGTGCTATCTGAATTGCTAATTGTAGTGTTTAAAAAAAAAGTCCACAATTTGTTATCTGGTGACCTATATATATAAACAATAATATACCCATAATCAACCAGTTCAATTACAGACATTTCAAATTCCTTCTCCGCACTAATACCTTTGAAACAATTAAGTTCCTTAGTCATGATACCTTTCTTTACACATACAAGATCCACAATGTTCATACTTATGTCTACTAAAATGACCTCCTAACTTATACTAATCTATCTGAATTAAGTTTAAATAATCTGCTTCTACCAAATGCTCTGTAAAACATAACACATCAGTATTCTTTAGTCTCAACTTTAACACAAGGTATAATTCTATTTGTTTGTTACTTTTGCTTCGTACATTTTGATGCAAAACAGATAAATTTAAATTATTTGTCACACTTTTATCCCTTCTATTCATTCCTGCCCTTAATTGCTCCTGGTAATAGTTGTCCATAAAAAGTCATTGTTTCTAGTCATAGACTGTCTTCTAGGTCTTTTTGGTGACTTATTATTTACTGTGTCTGAGATATTTTCACTACCACTCTCTTGATGGATGTCTTGTTCTTTTGGTGAATTTAATTCACCTAATGGGCTGCTGCACTTACTTTCATTATCCAAGTGGATATTGATCTGATCCTAGCGAAAATAGGAGGCCTGAAAGACTTGTTGAGAAATCAGTTTGAGGCAAACATATTGTGGTCAAGTGTGGCGGTGCAGAAGCACAATAAGAGTAAGTACAAAAAACAAAGGGTTACAGATCCCTTCCAAATAACTCCAAATTGTTACTAACTTCTGGGTGATGACTAAGATGATGATGATGATGATGATGATACACCTGCTAACACAAGCAGACTGAGTAAATCAACTGTCACTTTCATAAGAAGTGACAAGAAAAAGAATCATAAAAAGAGTAATGTAAAAAAGCAAAGTGCATAAAGGGTTAATCTTAGGAGATAGCCACACCAGAGGATGTGCATCTGAAGTAAAGCAACAATTAAACAATGAATATGAGGTATTTGGTTTCATAAACCCAGGATCAGGAATGGAAGACAAAAGGATCAGCTAAAATGAAAATGGCCCAGTTAAAAAGGGAAGATATAGTGGTATTATGGGGAGGTGTGAATGATGTTGCAAGAAACAACTCCATGGTGGGCATGAAACATATATTAGATATGTTGATAAATTCAACTCATACCAATGTGATCCTATTAAGTGTCGCTCATAGGCATGACCTAATTAATGACTCATGTGTATACAGAGAAGTGAAGGTTCTCAGTAGGGGCCTATGAAACAGGTTGAAATACTTAGGAAAAGTGGAACTGGTATAGGTGGTCAATGAGAGAGAATTCTGCACAAAACATGGGCAACATCTAAATTCAAGAGGCAAAGTAAGTATGGCAAGTAGAATTGCATGAAATATAGAGAGTATGATAAAGAAAAGAGTGGATCCCATCAGTGTGAAATGGTTTAATGATGCAGTAACAGAAATGTCAGCACCAAGCCACGTAGGAAATGACAGGGTTTGATGACCCTACAACTGATGCTGTGTGCAGTGCTAACACTGTTGAAGAGATAGGATACCCAATCATGATGAAAGCATCTGATGGTTATACTGTTCTAGATGAAAAAAATGTCAGTCCCATAAAGGCTGAGCACTCTGAATCTATAAATTGAGTATCAAAACAAGCTAATTCTGAAACTAAAATTGCAAAATCAAATAGATCTTGAAATTGCTCTAGAAAAATCCCAGTAACAATATCTGGTGATTTTTTATGGGAAAACTAAGTCTAAAAATTGTGATGTATTAGATAATAAACCAGGTGTTTTATCACAACCTTTTTATAGTACCAGTCATTTTGTTTTTAAACCACATATAAATTATAAACAATTAGGCACTAGGGTGAAGACAGAGAACCAACAAAATGCAACTAATTCAATGTTAATTATCAAACTTCTATCTCAACATTATATGGGCATCATTACACCCATCATCAGGAGAATAAGACCATGTCCTACTGCATGTGGTGTTCTGCACTGTAAGAAGAGGGAAACATAAGATGTGAAAGCCGTAGTGTCTTTGTGGTAAACATGGTGGGTAGTTCCTGTGTGTATGTTTTTTGGCAATGTGTATATGTGCATGTTGTATGTAAATGTGTGTGGCCGTGTGTGTGTGTGTGTGTGTGTGTGTAAGTCATGATGTTTGATTGGTATCCAATTTGTATGTCTGTCAGATCTGGTATGTAGGGTGTGGGTGTTTTGATGCCTAAGTTGCACCTGCTTGTTTGGAAGTGTGTGGTGTGGGTGTTATTAGGTGTATCCAGGGGTGTGTGCCGGTGATGGGTGGGGCAAGTACAGGTTGTGTTGGTTTAGAGGGGGTGGTGATTTGATAATAGATCAAATACATACCTGGGTGTGTAGGCTTGGTTGGTTGTGGTCTTGTGGACCTGCGTCATGAGCTGTGTGCACTGTGTGAAAGTTACTGTTTAAATAGCTGGGTCATGTAGGAGGATGGGAGGGGTTGATGACTATCTGGAGTAGTGGGTTAGGTTCACCAGGATTTTGTTCAGAAATGAGCCTTCTAGCATTGTGGTACAACTGTATAAAGAAATTTTTCTGATCTGTGGTGATGAGTATGTGAAGGTAGCCCATTTCATGCTCTTATTGGAGGGGGTGGTGGTGGGTGGCTTGGGCAAGGATTTGTTCTGAAGTATCTTGTGCCTTCACCGGGTTAGCAAGTGTAGTGTGATTTCATTGCTGTGTGCAGTGTGCAGTGTGCAGTATGTGTTGCCATACCTTATCTTGTTGTTCTTTGTCAAGCAGGAGTGAGAGCATTCTTCCAATTAGGAAATGGTATGCCACCATTTCGTGTTCAAGCGGGTGGTTGGACAGGAAATTGATGGTGGTGCTTGTTGAGGTAGGTTTGTGGAAGATGCTTATGCCAAGGCAGGTGGGTCTTCTGGTTATTGAGAGGTCTAGGAAGCTGACAGTGTTTGTGGATTCCATAGTAGGGTTTAGCTGGATGCTGCTGTGGATGGTCTCAATATACTGCAGGATGTTGTCTAGGTTGGTGCACCTGGAGTCATAGATGAGGAGGATGTCGTCCATGTACCTGGTTTAAAAGGATAGTATCTTAGTGTCAATGAGGTGTTTGATGATGGAATTCTCAAGTTGTTGTAAAAACACCTCGGCCATGGTGCCTGAGATTGGCGAGCCCATAGCAATGCCTTTATCCGACTGGTATGTCTGGCCCAGGAAAGAAAAGTAATTTTGTCTGAGGATCATGCTCAGTAGTGTTATGATTTGGTGGATGGTTTGCTTGTTGTCGTGTATTCTGGGTTGGGTTCTGGTGAGGTTTAGGATTTCTTGTATGGGAACATTAACATAGAGGTCCTTCATGTCAAGTGTGAATAGTCTGTGATGGTCATTAATTTTAAGTTTTACCAGCTCATTGGCCAGGGTGTTGGATTTGATAGTGTTGTGGTTGTTTAGGTGTAGGTGATTGTTCAGGATGGTGTTCAGCTGCCTTGTGGTTTTATACGCAGGGGCATTTTTGTTTTTAACTACTGGTCTTATGGGGATGTCAGGTTTGTGTAGTTTTGGCAGTGCATTAAGTGTGGGTGTGGTTGGGTTTTTTGGAGTTAGGAATTTGATTTGTTTTCTGTCGATGATTTTGTCACATTGTTGTAATGTCTTCTGAATCGTTCTATGGTCTTGGCTGGTGGGGTCTTTGGGGATGATGTGGAAATTGTTGTCGGGAAGGAATGTGTGGACTTTTTTGTTGTAGTCCTAGGTGTGTGATTATTGTTGTTTTGCCTTTGTTGGCTCTGCTAATCATGGCATTGTTGTTGGTGATTTTTTGGTTGCTGTGTTTTAGGACATGTTATTTTCTTTTGTGTGTGGCATTGTGGTGTCTGGTGTTGTGCAACTGTTTCAGTTTTTTGGTAGCAGACATCCCCATAAGACCTGTAGTTAACAACAAAAATGCCCTTGTGCATAAAACCGCAAGGCAGTTGAACATCATCCTTAAAAATCACCTACACCTAAACAACCACTACAATACCATCAACTCCAACACCCTGGCCAATGAGCTGGTAAAACTTAAAATTAATGACCATCACAGGCTATTCACACTTGACATGAAGGACCTCTATGTTAATGTTCCCATACAAGAAACCCTAAACCTCACCAGAACCCAACTCAGAATACACGACGAAAAGAAAACCATCCACCAAATCATAACACTATTGAGCATGATCCTCAGACAAAACTATTTTTCTTTCCTGGGCCAGATGTACCAGCCGGATAAAGATATTGCTATGGGCTCACCAATCTCAGGCACTATGGCCGAGGTGTTTTTACAACAACTTGAGAATTCCATCATCAAACACCTCATTGACACTAAGATACTATCCTTTTAAACCAGGTACATGGACGACATCCTCCTCATCTATGACTCCACATGCACCAACCTAGACAATATCCTCCAGTATATTGAGACCATCCACAGCAGCATCCTGCTAAACCCTACTATGGAATCCACAAACATTGTCAACTTCCTAGACCTCTCAATAACCAGAAGACCCACCTGCCTTAGCATAAGCATCTTCCACAAACCTACCTCAACAAGCGCCACCATCAATTTCCTGTCCAACCACCCACTTGAACACAAATTGGTGGCATACCATTTCCTAATTGGAAGAATGTACTCACTCCCGTTTGACAAAGAACAACAAGATAAGGTATGGCAATGCATACTGCACACTGCACACAGCAATGAAATCCCACTACCCTTGCTAACCCGGTGAAGGCACAAGATACTTCAGAACAACTCCTTGCCCAAGCCACCCACCACCACCCCCTCCAATAAGAGCATGAAATGGGCTACCTTCACATACTCATCACCACAGATCAGAAAAATTACCAACATCTTCAAGCACACTAACATAAGAATTGCCTAGAAATGCAGCAACACAGTTTCGAACCTTTCCAGACCTGGTAACAAAACAACTCACCCCACCACACCCTACGACAAAAGTGGCATCTACGCACTAACATGCATGACACGCAACAAGGCGTATGTTGGCCAAACTAGCCGCAGCCTAAACAACGTTACAAAGAACACACCCACTACAGTAAAAGTAACAACCCACAGTCTGCATATGCTCTCCATATCCTCAACAATCAACATGAATACGGTCCCATATAAAATACAATGGCCCTCCTCAAACCCCTAAAAACATCTCCCTGTTAACACCGTGTGAACATTTCTTTATACAGTCATACCACAAGGCTAGAAGACTCACTTCCAAACAAAACCGCGGTGAACCTAACCCACTACTCCAGATGACCATCAACCCCTCCCATCCTCCTACATGACCCAGCTAGTCGAACAGTAACTTTTACACAGTGCACATAGCTCATGACGCAGCACCACAAGACCACAACCAACTACAGCCTACACACCCACATACGTATTCGATCTATTATCAAATCACCACCCCCTCTAAACCAACACAACCTGTACTTGCCCCACCCATCACCTGCACACACACCCCTGGATACGCCTAAGAACACCCACACCACACACCTCCCAACAAGCAGGTGCAACTTAGGCATTAAAACACCCACACCCAACACACCAGATCTGACAGACATACGAATTGACTACCAATCAAACATCATGACTTACACACACACACACACACACACACACACGGCCACACACATTTACACACAACATGCACATATACACATTGCAAAAAAACATACACACAGGAACTACCAACCATGTTTACCACAAAGACACTACGGCTTTCACATCTTATGTTTCCCTCTTCTTACAGTGCAGAACACCACATGCAGTAGGACATGGTCTTATTCTCCTGAT
>Ga0123357_10012235_pt1 | contig 11056 bp, 4 predicted proteins | sample TergutEmb28metaG_FD_89873 | JGI IMG/M metagenome (GOLD analysis project Ga0123357, IMG submission 89873) | Embiratermes neotenicus P4 segment gut microbial communities from Petit-Saut dam, French Guiana - Emb289 P4 | ecosystem: Host-associated > Arthropoda: Insects > Digestive system > Gut ... | reverse complement strand
TGCCTGATCATCGAGTTTTCCGATGGCGGCAATGCAAATATAGGTGTCTTTGTCGTTTTGAGCGATGTCAGCTAGAATTGTTTGGTCAGTGAGTTTTGCGAAGGCGTTGGTGCGAACATAGACGTCTTTGTCGTTTTTGACGACGTAAGCCAAGGCTGCTTGATCGGTAAGTTTTCCGACGGCGACGAGGCGAACAGAGGCGTCTTTGGCGTCGTTTTTTGCGATGTCGGCCAAGGCTGCTTGGTCAGTGAGTTTTCCGATGGCGTCGAGACGAACCCTTGGGTCTTCGTGGTTTTTGGCGGTATCAGCCAAGGCCACTTGATCAGGGGGCGTGGGGGCGGACCTCACGACGGTGATGGGTGTTGCTGCGGCTTTGGCGGCGGCGGCCCAAGCGGCATCCGCGCGGTCTTGTTGTTTTTTTTCATAGTCGCTGAAGGTCTTGTAGTCTCCTTCGGGCGCACTTTTGATGGCCGCCGTGCGTTTCTCCCGCATCAGTTTGCCTTGTTCTCTCGAGTAATCTATCAAGCGGGCCATGTTTCCGGTGCGGCTGGCTTCGTTGGCAAGGCGGACATATTGATCAACGTAAGCGTCGTATTCTTTGGCGAAATCGTTGAGCGCAGCTGCCTTGAATTGGGGCGTGGCAAAGTCCTTGGGGACGAATTGCGGTCCGGCACTGGTGGGCGAGGGCGCGGGCGCTGGTGCTGAGAGGCGTGCGGCAGTTGGCGCGGTTACAGGAGGCGTAGGCTCGGGTGCGGCGATTTGGGGAGATGTCTGTCGTTCCCCTTTAGATTTTTTTTTCGCTTCAATTGTTGCTGTCCTTGGCGGTGTAACAACTGGCTTGGAAGTCACCCCCATGATTTTTTCAAGCAGGCTGGCGACCTCGACGCGTCCGTATTTTACAGCCAAATCATACGCGGTATTGCCGTTGGCATCCACGATTTTGACATCGGCTCCGGCGCCGATCAAAGTCTGGACAGCATCGAGGTATCCTCCCGCCGCAGCCCAGTGGAGCGGCGTCCGCCCTCCCCATTCGCCTTTGCCGGCTGTTTTTGCGTTAACGTCGGCTCCGGCTCCAACCAACTCTTTGATCCCTCTCCCTTCCTTGGTCTGCGCCGCGAGGTGGACCGCTGTAACACCGACATCGTTTCCCACCCGCGCATCGGCTCCCGCAGCAATCAAATCCTTGATGATTTCGACGGGCGCGCGAGCGGCGGCTGACATCAGTATTGTCCAGCCATTATTGGCTTTTGCGTTAACATCAGCTCCGGCTGCCATCAAAGCCTTGATTACTTCAATGCAAGAATTTGATAATGCCTTGTAAAGCGCTGTCTCGCCATTGTAGCCGTCTTTTGCATTCACATCGGCACCGGCGGCAATAAACATTTTAACGATTTCGATTCTCGTTTCAAAATACTCCCGCGGCACTTCCACCGTAGTGCCTCTAGAACCTGGCCTCATCCCAATTGTCGTGGACATTTTCGTATTCGGGTCTTGTGCAGCCCTGACGGCCAAAAGGAGCGGTGTCTCGCCGCTGTCGCTTTTTGCGTTGATGTCTGCTCCGGCGTCGAGCAAAGCCTTGACGATTGCAGTGCTCTCCCACTGTGGACGTCCCGAATAACTTGCACTCGCGGCCCAATGGAGTGCGGTGTAGCCGTTGAGACCCTTCGTGTTGACATTGTTTCTGGAGAGCAAGGCCCTGACGGTTTGGTAGTCTCCATTCGATACGGCAGGGTGAAGCTCCTTCATAACAACTTCGGCTTCCTTGGCGATGCCTTCCAAACCTGTTTGGTTGGTGAGTTTTTTGAAAGCGGCCAAGCGAACATTTGCGTTTTCGTCGTTTTTGACAATGTCAGCCAAGACCGCTTGGTCGATGAGGTTTCGGTAGTTTGTGACGGCGATCCAGCGAGCGTATGAGGTTTTGGCATTTTGAGCGACGTCTGTCAGGGCCGCTTGGTCGGTGAGTCGTCCGGTGGCGGTTTCGCTGACATCTGGTTTTTTGTTATCTTTGGCCATGCTGGCCAGTATCTTTTGGTCGTTGAGTTTTAAGAAAGCGTTAGAGCGAGCAGAAGCGTCATGGGTATCTACAACGACGCGAGCCAAGAGTTCTTGGTTGGTGAGTTTTGCGACAGCATCAAGACGAACACTTGAGTTTTCGTCGTTTATGGCGAGACCAGCCAAGCGCTCTTGCTCGGCGATGGGGAGCGGGGTGGCGATGGTGGTGGATGCCTCGGTGGAGGCTACGGTGGCGTTGCTGGCGGTAGCGCTGGTTTTGCTCACATCGCCCGTCTCGCCCTTGCCACTGTTGTTTTTTGTCTTGAACCCGCCAAAAGCAAAAATAACAAAAGCAATCACCGCGATCCCTGCCAGCGCAAGGCTCCAAACAATGATTTTGGTTTTGTTTGATCGATACCCTTGCCTCTTTAGCTGCTCCAAAAGTTGTCGTGCTCTCTCATTGCCGAGCGCAACGGCTTTTTCAAGACATTTAAGGGCTTCAGTGTTGTTTCCATCTGCCAAATATTGGAATCCGCGTCTGTATAGAGCATCGCCTTCCTCGACTTGTTGCTGGAGGGTGGATTTGTCGCTCTTGTCCGGCGCACTGGTTGGGATGGGGGGCGGGGTTGATGGCGGTGATGACGGGCGGGGGCTGCTCGTTTTCGTGGCGGGCTGGGATGCGGATGGTGGCGGTTCACGCGGGGGCGAGGGTTTGTTTGCTTCAGAAGTCTTCCCACTTTCCTTCATGTCCCATAATCCGCGCATGAGGTGGAGAATGGCCTGACCTTTTTCGGATTGGCATGATATGTCGCCACCTTTGGCTGCATCCGGGAACAATTTGTCGACACCTTGGAACAACGCAACAGCCGCGGGATTGCCTTGTTGAACGGCTTTGCGGCCCCACTCCAAGGCTTCTTCGTCGTTTCGGGAAACACCACGGCCTTTGGCATACATGAGGGCGATCATGAATTCGGCTTCGGCATGGTCATTCCTGGCGGCTTTTAGAACCCATTCAAAACATTTCTCGGGACTTTTGGCAACGCCTTCGCCCGCGGAGTGCATCACGCCGAGCTTGTATTGGGCGTCGGCGTCGTCTTGTTCGGCTGCTTGCTGTATTCGAGACAACGATTCCGCGTTCAGTTTCTCCAATGTTTCTTTCGCTTTCACCTGGCCTTGCGCAGCGGCCTTTTCCAACCATTTGCGAGCTTCCTTGTGGTCTACAGCAACACCATCACCTATGAGGTATTTGAGACCAAGCAAGCATTGGGCATCGGCATCGCCCTTCTCGGCTTCTTGCTGTATTCGAGATAATAATTCGTCGCTCATTCTCTTCAAAGTTTTTTTCGCCTCCTCGTGCCCCTGCGCGGCGGCTTTTTCCAACCATTTGCGGGCTTCCTCGCGGTCTGCGGCAACGCCATCACCTATGAGGTATTTGAGGCCAAACAAGCATTGGGCATTGGCGTGGCCTTGGTCGGCGGCTTTATAGGCCCATTGAAATGATTCTTTGTCGTTTCGGGCAACGCCTTTGCCCTGGCGATACATGCAGCTGAGGTTGTATTGGGCTCCGGCGTCGCCTAGATTGGCGGCTTTTTGATACCACTCAAAAGCCTGAGTGTCGCTTTGGGCAACGCCTTCGCCATTCTCATGCATGACACCAAGGTTGCATTGGGCCTCGGTGTGGCCTTGGTTGGCAGCTTTTTGATACCACTCAAAGGCCTGCTCGTCGCTTTGGGCAACGCCTTCGCCCTTGCGACACATGTTGCCGAGGTTGAATTGGGCTTTGGCGTGGCCTTGGTCAGCGGCTTTTTGGAACCATTCAGCAGCCTTGGCGTGGCTTTTTGTAATGCCTTGGCCACCGTAATACATGACACCGAGGTTGAATTGGGCGCTGGCATCGCCTTGCTCGGCAGCTTTTTCATACCATTCAGCAGCTTTGGCGTAGCTCTGGGAAACGCCTTTGCCATCGCGATACATGCAGCCGAGGTTGTATTGGGCATCGACGTGTCCTTGGTCGGCTGCCTTAAGGAACCATTCAGCGGCTTTCATGTGGTTTTGGATGATGCCTTGGCCACCATCGCGATACATGCAGCCAAGGTTACATTGGGCACCAGCGTCGCCTTGTTCAGCAGCTTTCTGATACCACTCAGCAGCTTTGGCGTAGTCTTGGGGAACACCCAAACCTTTGAGATACATCAAAGCAAGGTTGCATTGGGCGCCGGCGTGGCCTTGTTCAGAGGATTTTTGGAACCAGTCAGCAGCTTTCGCGTGGTTCTTGGGAACGCCTTGGCCTTCGTAATACATGGCACCGAGACTGCATTGGGCTGCGGCGTCGCCTTGTTGAGCAGCTTTTTGGCGCCATTCAAAGGCCTTGGCGTAGTCTTGGACAACGCCCAGACCGTGGCTATACATGAGGCCAAGCATGCCTTGGGCTTTGGCGTCGTCTTGATCGGCAGCTTTTTGAAACCATTCAAAGGCTTTCTTGAGGTCTTTGGTAACGCTTTCGCCTGCGCCATGCATGAGGCCAAATTTGTATTGGGCTGCCGCATGGCCTTGTTCAGCGGCTTTTTGGAACCATTCAAAGGCTTTCTCGAAACTTTGAGGAAGCCCTTTGCCATCGTAATACATCTCGCCGAGTCTATATTGGGCTTCGGCGTCGCCTTGCTCGGCTTGTTGCTGGAGACGGGATATTTCTTCGTTCATATAGGTTTGTTTTATGTTGTTGTTTTGGTTGTCGGAAGGAAGGGGACAAGGGGGTTAGCTTGATTTCGGTTGCTCTCGGTCCGCCTCTTGGCTGGGCACCTTGAACGGCCTGAACCACGACTTCTTATTATTCCACCCGTCCTTGAAAAAGGCGCGGTTCGCCTTTTCCAGCCCTTTGATGCTGTCGTGAAAAAACGACCCTGCGTTGTCCTCGCTCATGCAATAGCCAACGAGAAGATCGAATTCCTTCATGAGATCGCGGAAGTTCTCCCACAATCGCTTCCAGTCGTCGCCAAACACGATTGTCCAGCAGGATTTCTCCGGCCCTTCCACAAGGTATTTTTTCAACGCGGCGGCAGGCGTCAACCTGACGGCCTCCCTGAGTGGAGCCGGTGGCGGCAGCGCGGCGGCTGGTGTCGGCTTGATTCCCTCGCCGCGGCGGGCCGCCAGTATCGCGCCCAACTGCGCCTGCTTCGCAATGTCAGAGGGCGAAAGCGCGCGGGCTGGTGTTGGAACAAATCCCTCGCCGGGCAAAATCGCAGTCGGCGCGGCGGCGGATGGCGCCATTCTGGAAACATCACCGCTGAAAATTCGTTGGGCGAAATCAAAGCCGTCGATTATCAGAAATCTCGGCGTTTCCAGCCGTTTCTCTGGCAGCTCCAGCGCGGCGGCAAGCTCCGCCGTCGGAGCGGATGGGAGGTTGCGCAGTCCCGCGACGCCCGTGAGGAACCCTGACAGGTCAACCTGCTCGTCCTCGTCGCGCAGCGCCATCAGCAGCACCTCGCCCCGCGCCGCCGACACGCTCCGCGCGAGCGAGCGCAATAAGTCGCGGCGCAATGCCGCGCTGCCCTCGCCGCCACCCACGCACAGCAGGTTGGAGCCTGCGCGCCGCTGCAATTTACAGGACAGCAATTCCTCCTCGTAATTGAGCTGCCGCCCAAGCAGCAGCACCGGTGTTTTCGCGCCCGCCGCTTCCCTGGCGAATTCCTCCGCGCCCGGCATATCCGGCTGATGTTCCCCTTTGAAAACCCTCGGCGCCTGCTTCTCCCGTCCTGTCGCGTCTGCGTGCTCCCGCAATGGTTTCAAGTATTTTTCGCAAACCATTTTGTCGGCGAGGGGCACGAGAAACTTCACGTTGGCGGCCATCGGCGCCCCGAAAGTGTCGGTGAGCAGTGCCTCCGGCTGGCCCTTCAGCAGCGACGCTCCGGGATTGCCAAGGATGGTTTCGGAATCCGTTGGGTCGCATTTGAGGCAGAGACGGTTGGCGATTTGCCCCTCCATCTGCCTGAAGCCCGTCCCGCTGAGGCTTTGCAGCGTTTGCGTTGAGAGAATGACGTGCAGTCCGGCGGAACGGCCTTGTGTCAAAATCGTTTTCAACAACTTTTCCGTTGCGGCGGCGTTGGCCCTATCCTCGCCAAACAGCATGTGGAACTCGTCAATGACGCACAGCCAGCGAGGGAAACGCTTTTCCTTTGGGATTTTCGCCTGATCGGAAAAGCCATCGATGTTTTCATCCTTGAAGAACTTCTCGCGCCGCGCGATTTCCTTCTCGATGCGCTGCAACACGCTGACGCCGAACTCCACATCGCTTTCCGTGGCGACGAGCATGGCGTGCGGCAGATTGTGCTTCTCATAAACCGGCAGCCCCGCTCCCTGCTTGTAATCGAGTAGGAATACCCGCACTTGCTCCGGCGAGTAGTGGTGCGCGAGCGAGAGCAACAGCACATGCATCAGGTTCGTTTTTCCCGACCCCGTCCTGCCTGCGAGCAAGGTGTGCGGCTTGTCCCCGCCGATGCGCAGCACGGCGGGTTGTCCGTTTTCCCTCCAGCCCAGCGGTATATCGAGAAACTTCGGAACTGTGTCGTCTTCCCACTCCGGCTTCAACTTGCCTTCCCAAAGCGCGTCGATCGGGTGCGTCTGCTTCTTCTGATTCGTGTAAAGATCGACAACCTTCTTGCAAATGTCCTCCTTTAGCTTCTGCGATTGCGGCAACGCAGGCAACACGGGATCGGAGGAAAAAGTCATCGCGTCGCTGTTGTCAAACTTCTCGTAAAACTCTGGCGCCAACTCCTTCAGCTCTCGCAGATGCTTTTCGTTTCCCGCCATCCATGCGATGACATCGTCATTTTTCCGCCCGCGAGAGTCTGCCTGCCAGTTGTCTTTCATTATTAAAACCGGCAAAATCCCGCTGCTCGGCCCGCTCTTGATCAGCTTCGCGAGCTTGTCTCGGCTTTCGCTCGAAATCGCCTCCGGCGCGTCAAACACCAGCAGCACGCGATAAGGCAGCGGCATCTCTGGGTTCTTGCGGTTGTATTCCTTCCATGACGCGACATTGCTCAAGTGCTGTTGCGTCCGCGTGGTAAGCTCGGCATCTTCCGCGGCAATGCCTGCTGTGATATCTGCTGGATCGACCAGCGCCTTGCCGCTCGTGAGAAGCGTCTCCCCCGCGTTGGTCAGCGTGAGAAAATCCCTGAACGACGCTCCGGATTTCAACGGATCGCAAACCGTGAAATGCAACCCGCCGACCGGCAAGCTGACCAGCATCCGCCAGATAATCACGGAAAGGTAATCAAGCGGAGTCTTCGCCGTGCCCAGCAAGGCTTGGGGAAAGGGAAACGAAAACATATTGGGAATATTTGTGGAAAATTTTTCCTGTTTCCGCTCGATATGGACATCGCCAATCACAAGAGCCGACGGAAACTGGCCGGGATTTTTCAACTTGGATGAAAGAATGAATTCTTTGAACGAAGGCTGGGCATTGGCGATTGCGGATGCAAACTCTGAAAGTTTTTTGCGGGATCCGGCCCATAATGTTTCATGCTTCTCATCGATCTCCTTTTTCTCCCGATCAAATTCGCGACATATTGCGTCTTTCTCCTCTGAATATTTTTTGTCTATCTTAATGCTTTCCTTCGAAAACTCCGCCTCTATATCATCTCTTTTCTTTGAAAACTCCGCTTCTATATCATTTTTTCTATCGGGAAATTTCGCCACTATCTCAATTTGTTTTTTGGAAAACTCCTCCTCTATTTCTTTTTTTCTTTTGGAAAACTCCGACGCTATTTCCTGCGCCTTCTCCTCGTATTCGGCTTCCTGCAATAACATGGATGAAAAATCCACAAGCCGTCCTTTTCTTCTCAAATTGGAGATTTTGTCATCAAGGGATTTCTGCGTCTCAAGCGCTCCTTTTACACGATCCAATTTGGCATCGGCCTCCCGTATTCGGGCATTATTCTTCTTACGAGAATCAACTACCAAGTTAACTATCAAGTTATGTAGCCCACAATATAAAGCTGAGAAAATGAAACCCGCAACATAACCCACAGCAAGAGAGAAAAGCGGCATAACAATAATGAAGGAAAATATATCGCCGATGGAGGGACCCCCTCCTCTGCTTCCCATACTTTCAGTGCAGCCATAAATGCCAAGTATTATACTGAGTATGACTATAATAATGGTGGTGGTGCAACCCCACGAATAACCCTTCTCCTTGTCCCATGATTTTTCATACACACACAGTTTATTATCAGGAGCAAGACGCGATCCATCCAGCTTTTCCTGAAGACGTTTTCGCTCCGTCACCAAGCTCGCCCTTTCTGACTCGGGAAGCAACTCCGCCACATATACTTTCAATGAGTGGAGGGCATTCCTGTCGTCGCGCTCCATCGTGCTCAAAGCGTTTGTCCGGTTGTCGCGCATAGAGGCGTTCTCGCGAATTGCGGAGTCGCGCGGAAAGGTGTTCTTGTGAATGGCAGAGTCGCGTTCTCTGGTATTCCGGCTAATGGCGTCGGAACGCAGGAAGGTGTTCCTGCTAATAGCGGCGGCGCGCGCTTCGGCATTCTTGCTAATGGCGTCGTTACGCCGGGAGGCGTATTTTTTAATGTAGGAATCCCGATCACATGCCATATCATACAACTGTTTCACAGCGGCTTTATAATCTTCGAATATTTGTCTGGTAATAGCCGGTGGATTGGCTTCGGAAGCCGGGCTTGTGTTCAGGCTGGTGCTTGAGGTGTTTTCCATTTGGGAAACTTGTTTGTTTTGTGATGTAGAAAAAACGAATGGGAACAGTGCTTGCGATCCGGGGAGCAGCGGGCGGTTCGCCGGATGCCCGCTTCATCTCCGGTTGAGCAGATCCTCCAATTGATTGGCATATCGCGTGAGCCAGGGGACTAGCTCATTTGCGGCGAGCGCCCTCTGTTCGCGGACCTCATTGAGGAATTTTTCGAAATCATCGGTGAAATATTTTTTAAGCCGATCGTCATTCAATGCCTCTTTGACAGCGTCATAGCCATTCCTAAGTGAATAGCATATTTCCTCAAGACGCTGCATGTCTCTGGTGAGTTCATTTTTGTATTGGCGGATACTCTCTACGTAATTTTGGTCAAGGTTGCTGTTGGACATGATGTTTGGTGTGTTGGTTTTGATGTTGGTGTTGGGTTTCTACTCGTGTGGCTTTTCAAAATTCGCCCTGTTTTTGGGAAGATTTCCGGACTCCACGTTCCCCGCTTTGGAAGCGGCGGGATTATTTCGCATTGGAAGTGTGTTTATAGTGTGCAATTCAGCACCAGCTTTACCCTTGGTTGAGCAGATTCTCCAATTCATCGGCGTGTTTCTGGAGCCACGGGATCAGCTCATTTCCGGCCAAACGCTGCTGTAGCTCGAGCTTGTTGATAAAAGCATCGAACCTATCCTTGAAAAACAGCTTGAGCCGCGCGTCATTCAATGACTCGCCGACATACAGATAGCCTTGCATAAGCCTGATGCACATGGATTCAAGCTCCTCCATGTCTCTGCGGAGTTTCAATACATGCTGGCGGATTTCCTCAATGTAATTCTGGTCTAGATCGTGGGTGGGCATAGTATTTGGTGTGTTGGTGTTGTTTTTGGTTTTCTACTCGTGTGGCTTTTCGAAATTCGCCCCGTTTTTTGAAATGGTTTTCGGACTCCATTTTTCCCGCCTTAAAAGGTGGCAAAATTGTTTTGCATCGGAAGTGTGCTCATAAAATCCACCTCCGGTCATGCTTTCGGCTGAGCAGTTCCTCCAATTCATCGGCGTGCCGTTTGAGCCATGGGATTAGCTCATTTTCGGCGACCTCCTTTTGTTTTTTGACCTCGCGGATGAAGTGCTGGAACTCCTCTGTGAAATATCGCTCAAGCCGCTCGTCATTCAATGCCCCGCTGACACAATCATAGCTGTTCGCAAGTGAACTGCATATCACTCCAAGACGCTCCATGTCGCTGTTGAGTCTCATTGCGTATCGACGGATTTCCTCGACGTAATTCTGGTCAAGGTTGCTGGTAGACATAATGTTTGGTGTGTTTACTTAATTGGCGTTAGATTCTGTTTTGACTACAAAGGTGGAGAAATTCGGACGGGAGCAGGAATTTGGGGCAACCCCAGACCTTTTGCAGTCAGAGCAGGGGCGGGGAATTTTCCGATCCTTTGAGCGAAAATTTCGAGACCTTCGTATTTTCGGCGGCGCAGGAATGGGGCGAAAACACAGACTATCGCGAGAGCCAAAACCCAAACGCTGTTTTTCAAACGTCGCACCGCAATCTGAAAGAGACAATGGCGTCAAAGTGGGGTTGCCCAAAGCGAAGGCTCCATCGAACACACAAGCGAGGATGGATGCGGAGGTGAGGCTTTGCGTTTGACCGGTCATGGGCTTGGAGTGCTGGGCTGTGGGTCGGAGTTAATGAGGTGTTAAGCGGATGAAAACGCGCATCCCAAGTCAACCGTTTTTATGCTTTTTTCGCAAAAAATCCGATGGGGAGCAATCCGAGAGCCAATGGGTGCACCTCACTTTTGAAAATCCATTTGACGGCGAGGGAAAGATTTAGCCACAAAAACACTCCACGAGTCCGCGAGCGGCCTGACGAGTTTCTCCACGCGAGCGAGAGTCTCCCGCGCACGCTATAGGCGCCTTGAAGTGTTCTCTCGCCGGACGGAATTATCGAGCCGCTCGCGGACTCGTGGAGGAAGGCGGAATGTCGGGCTTCTCGCTTCGCTCGGAACAGGGTTCGGAGTTTACAGTATTAGGCCACTCGTAGAGGAAGGCAGAGGGGCGCATCCGAAATCACAGGCGAGTCGTCTGTGCCACGCAAACCTTCGGGCAGGATGCCCTATCCCACGGGCTGCCAGTCCGTGCCACGTCTGATTCTAGCTTGCAATCGAAAATGAATTAATTAGAAGATGGATGGATGGGAAGACCATCATCAATTGTAGACGAACAGGACATTAAATATGCGCGTCAACTACTCGCGCAGGCCAAAAGCATGGAGGAGATGCGCATGGCACAAGCGGTGCTCATGCCCGTCGAGTTCAAGGCAAGCATGAAGCAGGTTGGCTTGATGCTGGGCG
>Ga0123357_10012234_pt1 | contig 11057 bp, 5 predicted proteins | sample TergutEmb28metaG_FD_89873 | JGI IMG/M metagenome (GOLD analysis project Ga0123357, IMG submission 89873) | Embiratermes neotenicus P4 segment gut microbial communities from Petit-Saut dam, French Guiana - Emb289 P4 | ecosystem: Host-associated > Arthropoda: Insects > Digestive system > Gut ... | reverse complement strand
CTTATTCCATGGTGCAGAGTCCTTCTTGAGAAGCTAACTGGTTTGCAGCTAGTCAAGAAATTCCCCGCATTTCACGGAACCCGAAGGTTCATTACCGCACTCACAAGCCTCCGCCACCTGTATTTATTATGGGCCAGCCCAATCCAGTTCATATACCCACGTCCCACCTCCTGGAGGTCCATCCTAATATTATCCACCCATCTACGCCTAGGTCTCCCCAATGGTCTCCTTCCCTCCGATTTCCCCAGCAAGACCCTATACACCACCCTCTCCTCACCCATACACCCCACATGCCCAGCCATCTCATTATTCTCGATTTTATCACCCGCACAATATTGGGCGAGAAGTACAAACCATTTAGCTCCTCGTTATGCATTCTCCTCCATTCCCCAGTTACCTCGTCCCTCCTAGGTCCAAATATTCTCCTCAAAACCATGTTCTCAAACACCCTCATCTTCCTTTCCTCCCGCCGTGTCAACGACCAAGTTTCACACCCATACAAAACAACTGTCAAAACTATAGTTCTATATATCTTGATCTTACACAAGTAAATTATGATAGATGACAAATTTTTAAACTTTTCTTAAAATTTAAAAATTATTTCTGATTAAAACTTTTTCCTTACCCAGCGAATGGTTATAATCGGGCCATTTGAAAAACTATGTTTCAGTTATACATGTTTCAATGTATCGGGTTTTAGTGATATTGTGAATTACGAAATGAAACACATCGTAAGTTGAAGTAGGCCATCCGCCTTTGTTGGGCGCTTCCCAAATACGCGCTTCTCTGAACGGTTAAATGTGTACAAGATCTGAAGTTCTCACAGTGGCGTTGATGAAAATACAAGTATTTTGTGACATGAAGCCGTGTTGTTTGGTACGTAATAACTGTTTTGCAAAGGACATGGTGTCATACTGCAGAAGACTTTATATCCGACGGGTAAAGATTTCACAGTGCTTGAGTAAGTAGTGATGTTTGGTGGATTAGACAGTCGTTCAGACACGCTTAATCCTGATATTAGATCATTTAACAAAATTGGAGGATTTACCTATTCCATGACACTGCATGTTTTCATAGTAAATAACGTTATTGTAAATAGTGAAGACAAATTTTATAACAAATGTATCAGTAAACAGTTTTAGTTCAAGGAACAAAGAACATCGTAAACAGACCAAATACAACCCTCCGTGTTTTCAGGAAATGTGTAAATTCCGTGCTGACATCAGGATTTTCAGCAATTAACCAAGATTTGTCAAAAATTCTGAAAAAATGAAGGGCACAATTGAAAAAAAAAATATTAAGAAAATATTTAAATAAATCAGCCTTTTAATATGTAATGTTTTTCTCATTAAAGGTGATGCATAACACATGTACACAAATTGTATATTGTACTTTGCACAGTAATAATTTTCTACGTTTGGCATGCGTTCTTATGTTTTTTGTGTTTATGACTTACTCCAAATCCTTCTGTAACTCGGAAAATAACTGGATGCATGGAACGAATTTATGTATGTATTTATATATATATATATATATATATATATATATGTGTGTGTGTGTGTGTGTGTGTGTGTGTGTGTGTGTGAAGTCAGTTTCACTCCACGTCTGTTTTACCCATGGATAATTGTTTCAATCCTTCGTATCCATCTAGCAGGAGTCGTGGTAGACCTCATGGTTTTACTGGATGTTGCGGAAAAGACAGTAACTTCGTCCTTATCAACAACCTATCTCTGAATTCTTGGTTACCCAGACTGCACGACTTCCACTGTACCGACCAGTTGCTGCTCACAGTAAGCAGGGAGTTCGGAAATAAACTCATGTTTTCCGTTGTTCCGCCGTTTGTTGAATTCAGAACTTCCTAAATACGAAACTGAAGAAAGAACCATTTAACGACGACTTCCATTCATTTTACTTTTTGAGTATTTCTTTAAAATTTATTGGCTACCCTATATACCGCTTGCTTTAGAACATATTAAAAATTGAATTTTACCACAATGTTATATGTGTGGGCTTTATTCAATTTTGAATTCTAACAAACCTGGCCATATAGAAACCACAAGAGAGCGATGATATTTTTCATTGTAGGAAGGTTCCGTTCAGTACAATTATTTGAAGTATGGATCACCGGGACTGAGAACTCTTTCGATAAAGATTGCTTTTTCCATGTCCGGGTTGCACTGAAGAACAGTCCAACTCCATAAAGTGGTCATATTATATTGAACAATATTAAAGTTTTGGCCTTTTTTATGGACACTTATTTTTATACGAAGGTTCTGAATTTTCAAGTTCTGAATGTAGTATGACGACGCATGTGGGGAGTGAAGTAAAACTCCACTCATTCTTAACCTTGGCACTAGCAATATGCGTTGAACATCTACGCGCTTCTAAATGATAATTCCCAGTGAAACCGATTTATAAAACTTTCTTCGTATGATTCAATCGTTACGTGACTGTCGCAGTAATTGTACTTGCAACCACCGAAAAAATGAAAGTACATTCTGTCCATTTGAGCTGATTTTCCGAAAACCAGTACATCTTTAGAAGGTTCCCAGGCCATTCTGCTCATACAGGAAGCGTGTGTGTGAAGTGAATTATGAAGCATTGAAAATGATTCTAAAAGGAAAAAACTTTACTAGGAGAAGAAATAGTTACAACTGGTAAAAGTAAAGCAATCCCATTACAGGCCCGGGGGGCCCAGAGGGTTCCAGGAAGTTAAGGTTCCCAGATTTCGTTAAACGGCATAGGATGATGGTAGGTTATCAGCCTTAGTCACCGGCCGCCTTTACCCCCAGGAAATACTCCTGGTACTCATTTCTGTTAGAGGCTGAGTCGACCCCAAGACCATAATGCGATCGGAAGGATTTTATGTCAATGAAAAATCCACTGACACCAGATGGGATCGAAACAGCGTCCTTCCGAATTGTAGCACAGCATCTTAACCACTGTGCTACCGCGGTCCCCAGTTACAACTGGTAATGGGACAATATTTTAGCGCGTCATCAAAGGACACAAATATAATAAACTCAAGCAATACTGAACTCAATGAACTGTCGGTATTTATAAAGTGGTTCTCAAAGTCTATGATGTGTAAAATTGACTGAATTGCACTTTTATCGATGAATCCTCTATGTGGACAACAGTAAAAGGCACTTAGGTCTTATTGCAAAGTGCACATATATTTTTGACCAATTGTAATCAAATATGGAACCTCCAGATATGTCTCTAGAATAGTTCACAATACCAAATCTCAGAAAAGTCCATCCAGTGGGAACTGCGCTATTACTTGGGAAGAACGGATTGACAGACACTCAGAACGACAGGTGGAAGAACATGAAGAAGATTGCAGGCGCTGTTCGAAACTATGCAGCAAGACCTAAAGGGATGAATTGTAAATTAAAATTTTAGTAAAGAAATATTACAAAAATCCCCTTCATTACCTGCGAGGATGTGGAGTGCGCATATAGGGGACAGGAATAGGATCAAACGTCAGGCTGTTAGAAATTCAGTGTTAAAATTTAGGTTTCTCTAAAAGTAAGAATTTAATAAGATCAAATTTTTGGTTGTTATGAATCCAGTAATAACATTTAAGGTTTCAGGGAAGTGCGAATTTTGTAACCAATCGGACCACTATTAGCTTTCAAGAAGGACTATTGTCCTTAAGTTAGACTGACGGCCAATTCTTTCGTTTGAGAGTCTTCCAAAGGAAAGCTACGTAGGAATATCCTGCCTCTATTATCAGAAGGAGATTTACTGTATTCAGTAACCTATTTAGCTGTGGTGACTTCCACTGTTCTAACTTACCTGTCTTCGGCTGTATTTTAGTTGTTGGAAAAGGTCGTCAACAACAGGCAAATTACTGGACTAGGCACCAGTCAGCATTAGGAAAGTTACTGGACTACGCACCATTCAGCATTAGGCAATTTACTGGACTAGGCACCAGTCAGCATTAGGCAAGTTACTGGACTACGCACCAATCAGCACTAGGCAGTTAGTGGACTATGCACCAGTCAGAATTAGGCAAGTTACTGGATTATGCACCAGTCAGCATTAGGAAAGTTACTGGACTATGCACCAGTCAGCATTAGGTAGTTACTGGACTACGCACCAGTCAGCATTAGGTAGTTACTGGACTACGCACCAGTCAGCATTAGGCAAGTTACTGGACTACGCACCAGTCAGCATTAGGCAAGTTACTGGACTAGGCACCAGTCAGCATTAGGAAAGTTACTGGACTATACACCAGTCAGCATTAGGTAGTTACTAGACTACGCACCAGTCAGCATTAGGTAGTTACTAGACTACGCAGCAGTCAGCATTAGGCAAGTTACTGGACTACGCACCATTCAGCATTAGGCAAGTTACTGGACTATGCACCAGTCAGCATTAGGTAGTTACTGGAATAGGCACCAGTCAGCTTTAAGCAAGTTACTGGACTACGTACCAGTCAGCATTAGGCAAGTTACTGGACTACGCACCAGTCAGCATTAGGCAAGTTACTAGACTATGCACCAGTCAGCATTAGGTAGTTACTGGAATAGGCACCAGTCAGCACGAGGCAAGTTTCTGGAATACATACCATCCGTTTCTCTTGTTTTTCCTGACGTTTGATAAGCTTATTATTTACGTGTCAAGCTGTAACTACTTTACACACTCTTCAAACTCAAGTAGAAGTAAGTTGCTTTTAACTCCAACCACTATAAGTTGGAAGTTGTGTTTGCATAAAGCAAACGCAGCTCATTAGTTAACGAAACATCTCATTACAGAAGGGATTTTGTTCCTTTGAATTTAACTAACGTGTCTCTAAGTCATTCATTCAAACAATTTCTCGCACAGCCACTAGTTAATGCACTCCCTCACTCAGTATTTCTTTGTACACCTAACTGGAATGTGGTTATAGGAAAAGTAAAGCAGTTCCATTACAGGCTTGGAGTTGCCCAGAGGGTTCCAGGAAGTTAAGGTTCCCAGATTTCATGACAATGACCCAGGATGGTGGTAAGGTTGTCAGCCTTACACATCGGCCGCCTTTACCCCCAGGAAATGCTCCTGGTATTCATTTCTATTAAAGGCTGCGTCGACCCCAGGACCATAGTGCGATTTGAAGTATTTTATGTCAATTAAAATTCCAATGACACCAGCTGGGATCGAACCAGCCACCTTCCGATTTGTAGCACAGCACCTTAACCACTGCGCTACCGCAGGGCTGGAATGTGGTTATATAATTTTATAAAATTCTTTTGAAAATTATTTATTTTTTTTTTACCCATAAGAATTTTTAGTCGCTTTTCGCAAAATTGCGAAAAGCGACTATTGGCTTCGTCACGTCCCTGTGTCTGCGTGGAACAACTCGGCTCCCAACGTATGGATTTTCATAAAATTTCACATTTGAGATTTTATCGAAAATCTGTTAAGAAAACCCGTTTCATGCTTATATGACAAGAATAACGGCTACATTATAAAAGACCTGTATATGTTCATGAGATTATATCAGTGAATTCTTGAATTCTTCATTGGATGAGAAATATTTCGCAGTTTCAGAGCAAATAAAAACGCATATTTCATATTCAATTAACGTTTTCGAAAATCATGCCCGTTGTGAGAAAATGTGGCAATAATCTAGTACAACCATGTAAGCCTCAGACGACAACATAACACAGAGCGGGTAAGATGAGATTTGTTAGCGGAATGACTAAGATAATAATACAGGCAAACACACACACACACACTCACTCTGTTTAATAATTGTTGCTTCACAATAGATGAATTCAGTCTGATCTCATAAAATGTTTTACAGCAAAGCTTACGCAACCTGCGAAGATACGAAACTTCATATCTGTCTCTACGGTCAACTGATTTGTACGTCTGAAAAGGCCAGGAACAAAGGGAAATTTTTAATGTGGCATTTAGTTGTAGTTTGTGAATAGAGTGAAAATCATTTGGAATATAAATTGTTTTAAAATCTTGTTTGCGTAATTTGCATAATTCTGCCGCCTGATAATTTAAATTGTGAGTTAACAAGAGATATTCAATACAGTTGATGTAAGTCTGTGCGGTTGACTGCAGTTAGTGTATGTAGGTTTGTTAATTACGTCGATGTTACTAGGTGAAGGATACGGAATGATTGCAGTTGGCTGGAAACCTTAATCGATTAATCTATTAATGTTTCACCCTGTTCTTACAGACGAGGTTCTGACATTATGTAACCTGTTACAAGCATTCCCGCTTATAGGATTTACAGGTGTTTATCTTGAATATAGAGTACACAGAAAATTGTGAAACATTACACAGGCATGCGGCCCAGAAAAATTAGGACAACGCGAATTAAGTAGACATAACATCCGAACGCGTCTCATTGTCACGTTATAAGAAAGTTTCCAGCTTTGCTTTTTTTCTCGGAATATTCTGTTTCCTATTGACGTCCCGCAATTTAAAGTGTCTATTCCTCTGAGGTTTACAAGAAATTTTATTTCGTACATTTTTTGTTACATGTATACGTAAATATTGGATAATTATTATTTATTACTCTTATTAATTATTAATTTTTATTATTATGTCTATGTATTCTTATTTTACGTTTATGAATCTTTACCGTGCCAGCTGGCACTCTTCGGCTACCCTGACTGAGGTTTTTCCTTGCTTTTTCGTCAGTTGTAAAGCAAATGCCAGAGTACAACCCGCTAAGATGGGGCACGGCCCGCACTCTTCCAAACTTTTGGGTTGTTCTGTGTATTGTTTGTTTTGTGTCGTTCTGTGTATTGTGTATGTGTAAATGTGTACTGTACTACTGCCACCGGGTGGCTACCCAATTTTAGTTAACAAATATATTGTATTATTATTATTATTATTATTATTATTATTATTAAGGTAACGAAACAAGTGTGGCTTTTGGCGCGTTAAAAGTTAACAGCAAGGCCTGAAGTTTTTAGTCTGAAACCACGAAGGAAAAATAGCGCTCGTGAGATGTACGTCTAAGTACTACTCTAGTGAGCGAATGAATCGCTAACAAATAGGAAGTGACGATGTTAATTAAATCCTCCTTGCTCAGACTAGAGACCAGTAAAAGGCTCATGGGACATAGTAATGAAATTTTAGGTTCCAAACTTTTCGGGTAATTGCTGTATTTCGTGGTATGTTGTTTCGTCAGCGAAATTTTAAATTAAAATTCTGCCCATGTACATAAATATATGACACACACACACACACAAACACACAAAGAGAAAAATGAAAGGGCAAAACTTAGGGCTCATAATGGCTAATAATAATAATAATAATAATAGTAATAATAATAATAATAATAATAATAATATTAGATGCACACAGAGACTACAATGAAAGGGTTGTGACTTACATCTGTACAACATGTAGACATTCGGCCCTGCGTTGTATTGAACTTATTTTACAGCAAGTTACTGAATCACATATTTTAAATATAGGACGAACAAACAAAAATTAGTCCATTTGATTTCGATGAGGCTGACCTCTGTCGTCCTTGAAATCTGCAAAGTTTTAGTCCAAGCCTAAGGAGGTTCCTCCAAATCTATGAGTCCTTTGATTTGACTACGTGCGATTAACTTGCATCGCGGTGACTTGGGGCCATCAACATAATTAGTGTATAAAGTTTATAGGTACGATCACTTGCAATTATTGAGAGCAATGGCTTTTACCAGGCTATCCCAGATGCCTCGGGCTTAGTTATCAAGTGTTCTGACAGACAGCTGCCTCGACGAACGTGCAGGTTAAGTTGAACCTGCAAATTCGGTTTTGCACTGAAGTTGGTCTTCCTCCTGCCACTAACGTTGGTTTCAGACAGGAAGAAAACCGTATTACTGCTATAAACGGACAAATTACTGCTCTCTACACAGGCCCTTCCACGCCTGCTAATCTGTCGTACTAACATTTCCACAGACACAAACCTCCGTACGAAACCTTTGCTCTAACTTTCTACCAAACATCTTTTTACAATGAGCTGAATGGGAATGTTATACAGTGTAAACCAAAAATATTTATACATTTTCGGAAAACATTTCTGATTACATTATTCCTAAATTCGAGTTTCACGAAGAGGAAATGAGTGATATTTATTAAGAATTTTTCAAAAGAGAATTTTGTGTAATATATGAGATTGTATTACACAATAGAGCATTCAGTGACGAACTCAGGTATCAAATTTACGCGCAATACACATCTCAGTAGTCTTTAGTGTTTTAAGAGTTTTGACATTTCTAAAACGTGTAAAAATTTCCTTATATATTTATCTGCCACTCAGTAGGTGTTATTTTGTTCGTAATACCTTTTTGCCCTTCGACAGGTTGTGTTGGTTCTGACTTCGGGTCAATATGGATTTCAAGATAGGTCTGACATCTCCTACGTATTCTAAAACACGTTGTCTAAATCATTTATCTGAAGTGAAGTAACGGTACCAGTACAGACATCCTTGACCTGATGCTGTCACTCTTCATCATGCGCATGTGCAAATTGTTCTATATATAGACCATGCTGGTGCGAGAACGCTCACATTACGTGCATTCAGAACGTATCCCCTGTTGAATTTGATTGCACCTTCACCCTATTCTAAGCTGTCAGACTTGCTGTTTGTTGGCAACCCTGTAACAACATCTGGCCGTAGCTGTCTGCTAACAAATATCACGGTTGATTTCAATTTCTTCAACTTTGCTTTCACACTTGAACAATAATAACCCATATCCTGCTAACGTGGAGAATATGGTGAGCTCCTAATAATTCCAGCAACTGGCAGATGGGATTTAATTCGACCTTTAAAGAGTTTTAATATATATATATATATAGAGAGAGAGAGAGAGAGAGAGAGAGAGGAGTCAATTTCAAACGAAAAAGAAAGCGACACTAAATTAACAATGTACAGAATGCATGTAGCCCTTTGTGTAAATTCAACGAGACTTGTACCTATGGCAGCTACATAGATAACTTCCTGTCTCACATCAGTATTTGTGACGAAAGGTGTTTTCTTTGAAATTGCATACTATAAACCTTCCTACATGTTCCACCTACTTATTTATAGAAAATTAATACTGCATGAAAAGAAATAAAGTTTTAATTATAAGAAAAATTTCATTTTCGCTTGTGTTTTGATCGTACGAGTGCTTACCATACTTTTTTATTCTTTGTCACTTTTGCACACTCCCTTTGTGAAGAAAATTAGAACCGTCTTTATGTTTCAAACGTTGTTATGTGTTCAAACAAGTTTTAATTTTCTTCGTAAAAGTGTGTGTGTGTGTGTGTGTAATTTTCTGGATAGGGAAATAAAGACAATTTTGATCTATATGGAGAAAACAGTTTCTAGCATTAATATCATGAAAGTGTAGGCTCTCCCTATGTGCAGTGGTAGAGTGAGGGAATCCTTGTTGTATAACTTGCAAATAGACTTCAAGGCACAGGAAATCGCGTACGGAGATTTAAAATTTACATTACTGTCTTGATTTTAGGAGTTAACTTTGTATGTACACAATTCTGTTATCTGATTAAATTTTAGAGAAGTCTGTTATTACTTCGAGGCACAGTAAGAGCTTTTCTCTCAGTGCAGCAAATACATTCGTAATGCAGATCACTAAGATATATTTTTTGTAGAGATATATATGGAAGCAAATTAAGGATCCATTATAATGCGCATGTAAGATGTTTACAGAACGTATCACTTATAAAGGCGCTTGTTTGTGTTCCAAGGAAGCATACAAAATGTCTCTGCAATTACAACGAAATAAGTTACGTATTTAGAAGTTAAACTTTAAGTTTTATTGCACTAATAATTGCGCAACAGAAGTAAAATTCTGTAGGTTATTAGGTAAAATCCTAATATTGTTTTTATAGCAATAATATAAAGATACGTGCAATTCGGAGCACAGTTTGTGTGGGATAAATGCAAAAAACCTCTTCTTTATTTGAATAGAATCTCAAGCTCCAGTGAATCCTGAAGTAAAGACATGGATATGAAGCTGAAACACAAACACAGCTATATGTTTGCATGATTAATTTGGAGCAAATTAATGATGTGTTGATAAAATCATACAGGTCGTACGACGCACACCTAGCCACTGCTCCACAACACATTCCCACACAACATTATATGCTGCCACAGCATCTCGTTTGCAAATACGAATTGAATTGTGAATACTGTAATATGACTTTAGTAAGGAACAAAGCTCCCTGATGATGATATGACAAGATCGAAACACGTCGGAGTGTTTTAAAGTGTTTTATATGAAATTATATGTGCATTTGTTGGTTGATAAATTGAAGTGATTCTACGAAAATGCACGGTGCTACAATAATATTTAAAGATATATAAACAGGTTTAGTATTAAACGAAAGAGAAAATGTGCGTACTAATGTAACATTGAGGTGTATTCGGGTAAAAATTGTTGCTGTGGAAAACCAGGAAATATTACATAATCTGATGACGTTATTGTAGCCCTAGTTGCCCAACAAGAAATGCACATACGCCGTTATTGTATCGTATCTGTGAACAGTGTGGCTATGTCGTATTTTTCCGCATTATCTCATACACGGCACGATTTTCAGAAAAATATTACTGAACATAAAATATGTTGTGAGTTTTTCATTCCAAAAGAATTGAGCGAGATATTGTCATAAATATACATGGGTATTCAGGCAAAGCATCTGTTGTCCACGTTAGATTTTAATCAACTTCGAAGTTTCTTGCCAGATTTTCGAAAAATACCCAAATAAAAAATGTCATGAAAATCCACACATGGCAGCCACGTTGTTCCATACGGTCAGGCAGATGAAGGGACGGGCTAATATGACGACGTTAATAGGCGTTTAAAGGGCTTCGGTGGTCTAGGGGTAGCGTGCTGGCCTTTAGTACCCAAGTTTGCGGGTTCAAACCTAGCCGAAGCCGTCGGATTTTTAGGGCGAAAAAAATCCTCAGCACGCCTTCCTTCGGAGGGGAAGTAAAGCCGTCGGTCCCTAAGATCCCTAAATTTAAGTGGAAGTCGGAATTTAGGCAAAATTACTACCGGATATCTTTCTCGTTCACAGTTCCACTTTTCGCTGCTAGGATCTCT
>Ga0123357_10012233_pt1 | contig 11057 bp, 7 predicted proteins | sample TergutEmb28metaG_FD_89873 | JGI IMG/M metagenome (GOLD analysis project Ga0123357, IMG submission 89873) | Embiratermes neotenicus P4 segment gut microbial communities from Petit-Saut dam, French Guiana - Emb289 P4 | ecosystem: Host-associated > Arthropoda: Insects > Digestive system > Gut ... | reverse complement strand
TAGGTGTTTTGGGTTATATCGGTATACTTTAACATAAGGAACACCCTCCCAAAGTCTGGCACATTCCTCCTGGGACACCCTGTATATATATACATACACACACACACAATCACATGGTTATTCAAAATGATTGTCAGGGTTTTAACAACTTGTCATACACAATACACTTGAGATAGGAGTATATGTATTTTTTTATTTAATAGAACAACACTACAAGTTTTAGTTACATACCTTACATGTGCTCTATATGTGCACCCTTTGTGATTCTACAAATATCAACACAATAATCGAGTTCATTCCAGACTGTTTGTAGCGTGTCAGCGGTGATTGTTTCAATGGTAGTTCAGATGTGTTCCTTCAGTTCTGGGATACATGCGTACCCCGTCTCTTGAAACTGTGCATACCACCTTCGAATGGAATTGTCATGGTGGTTGTTTCCCGAATTTGGTGCGGAATTGCCACTGGACAATTGTACCCCGACAATCACTTTGAATAGCCCTGTATATATGCAGGTTGACTCCATACATTTCATACATTACAAAAACAATTTTTATCCCACAGTTAAATACAGTAATAACCACTGTGCTTAGCTGATTAAACATAATGAAACCAAATGTAATTTCAACCAACATTTAACTTCTGGGGTATTAATTCACATCTGTCAGCTTGATAGAAGCCAGGAAGATCAAAGAACCACACAAAACCATGAAACAAAATGCAGTTAAACCTATATCCATTACTCCCCTATGCACTGTTCTCCCACAAGTGTTGTTCATTTACTGTGGTCCCAACAAATATGATACCTCTATAAATTTCCCACAACTGTTGTTTTCCTGCTCTTAAAGGATTTTCCCCCATTCCCTACCAGTACCTTAAGTAATGGACAGGAGCACTTTGTGTATGATACTGTGCAAATGTTATCCTGTAATATGTTTGGTATTGTTTTGTAGGTCTAACAGTCTTATCTTGAAAATGTAGTTTCTCTATACAAATCAATTTACAAGTGTATTATCACATTTATTCTTAGAAACTAGATAAATAATTTCTCAGAATGAAACAAAAGTACACTGGCACCTATGAGATGATACATCACAAAAGACTGTAATACTGGAAAAACGAAGTCGTTCTTGAGACTCATGTTAATGTAAGCCCTCAGAAGATATGAAAAGCCAATGAATAAACAAGAATGTGATCACAGATGTTTATCGGCATTTCTTTCAATTAAGCAAATCTCCTCTTTACAGTGAGTTCATCAGATTTGCATCAAACCTGTTGCTGACAATACACACAACTACTTTATCCTCCTCCTTTGGAATATCGCTTCCAAAATCTTTTGACTTCTTCATGTCCTGCACGTGTTACTACCATGGTCCTACGTTGTGGGTTCTGCCATGTCAATACACCTAAATCTTGAGCATGATCTCTCAGAACTTCAAAATCAGCTTGAGACAGAAACTGGCTATATAAGATGCCTTCTGAGAAGGTAAAACGGTTCCGTTCATTTTCCCAGAGCTTGATTTGATCTACTATTGTTGGTGGAAGCACTGGAGGTCCTACAGCCAGCATACGAGGATGTGCATGTAAACGAAGAAAACCAACAATTTGTTCTGCAGTGATGCCACTCTTCAGGGCCTGACGCACTGAGTCTCGAGTCAATATTCCGACAGCAAGGTTTGGAAACCTGAGATAAAGATTGTTCAGATTCAAGCACGTGATAAACACAGGCACAAAGTGACAAAAATCATATTTTGGTGGAGGTCAGTCAAAACAAGAATTTTTGATGGTGTGAAAAATTAACCTGGAGATGTATAAATCACTTCAAACATGAAATAGTAAATATTAGATTTTAATTTAGTGTAAGTGGGCAAAAAAAAAACTATTTGTTTTGCCTGTTCATTAATGATGACATTGCATGGAAAGGAAAATGGAAAATTCTTCATTGCTGAATGGGCAAAATATGTTTACCATTTTAAGAATATCAAAGAAGGGTTTATAAAACAAATGCATCAATACGATCCAAGAAAATATGTAGACAACAGCAATTAACTCCAAATTACATCTTGATAAAGGTAAACATACTAATCATCAATGTCTTAACACAGTAAAAACAGCTACTTGATTGTGCATGAATCAAGAATAAAAATTTCTGTAAGTTAAAAAAGAAAACTAAATGAAATGTATGCAGCAATATGGCATAATAAGTGGCAACTATGTCAATCAAATACTGAAGAACAGCTACAACATAATGCACAGAATAACTAGTGACTATTACGGATTTCATCCCTCAATGCCAGGCTTGGTGTACTATAGGGACTTATAATTCTTCACATGTTACCAGCATCAGTGCAATGTACAGTCATGAATACATTTAAAGGTACTATAAAATTAAGACACCTTTGAAGGGTTAACAGTTCTTCTGTAATAAGCAAACTATATGTAAATCACATCATATATGATATTACAGCACAAAACAAAAAATGTCATGCAAGTATAGTAACAATAAATACTATGGAAATCGCAGTGGGAATCTGTGTGCTACTAAGAACTGAAAACACAAGACAGCTCTGTGGTCTAGCATAGAATTTAATTTGTATTTGCCAGTGAAACTGAGTTCTTTCACTCTTCAATCTTTCTCCATTAAGTTTCCTGTAACTTTAATAACAGCAAACACTACTACAAACATTGTTATGGCAAAAACACAGACCCTACATAAATGCAACACTGGACTGTTACAGCCAAGTTTGTGTGTGCCATGACACATTTTATTATCAGAGGATTTCTAGCAGGTCTTACAAAGCATTAATTTGAAATTGTCTTTCCTGTGGATTTACAGGTTCCTTAGAATATCAACATAATCAGTTGGTATAGTGGTGGGAGGAAACTTCTTAAGCTGAAGTATGAGCCATTATCATATTTGGTGCAATAAGCATATATATACATATATATATATATGCTTCACATTTTATTGCTGTTAAGTGCAACAGGCAGATTTAACCCAAGGCTTCTGGAAAATGAAACCTTTTTTTGAGAGTCCACAATATACCCACAAACTGCAAAGTCAGCAGGAGATGTCAGCTGTGATCACCAGAAAAATTACTGATACAGTGATACACAACATAAGAGAACTGCATATAGTAACTAACACTATGTTTTGTAATATCACCATCAGTTTTTGCAATAACTAACTAAGTTGTTCTATGTGGACTTAGTCAAAACCTTTTATAAATTACAGCTTCTTGCCTTTCCTGCAAATAGTTGCATGTAGCTCATTACTGTTCTCTCTACACAACAAATAACTAGGAATATTGCTATCAGATACAGAAAATATAGCTACTGAAGATAATGAAAAAGTATTAAAAAAAAAATTCATTTTATTTTTCTGGTGGAGAATTTACAACACTGGCAACATGCCTGAAAAATAATTATGCACATAAACTTATGGCTCCTTCAGCAGTCATTCACGTTTTTACATAATACATACTTTTACATAGTTTTATCCATATTCTTGCAACTCACAACTGATCATGTTTCATTGCAATGTTATTGGAATATGCAGAAAACTTGCAAATCATACTTTTAACAACCATGGCAAGTAAAGCTTCATAATATTTTAATACAGCATTATATTGGAAGAATAAAACAAACCATCTTTGAAATCAGTGTAAATGCAATCTCGTGTTTTGCATGGGATAGTGGGTAGCCTCGGAATGCTAAATATGCAAGCAGAAATGCACATGTCTTAATGTAGGTTTTCTGAATTTAACAAACAGAAACAGCTCCACAATTTATCATAAACTCCCCAGTACTAAATTTCGTGTCCTCTGTACGGTGATTTTTGAGATCTTAAATGCATAAAAAAGGGCAGCCCAAAGAGATGCAAATGCACCTAAACATAGAGTACAAGGAAGCTAGAAAAACAAAATAAAAGAAGACACTACCATTATTACATTCAACAAGTTTACCATTTTAGGGCTGTGGAAGGCTCAGGCAACCTTTTCTTGTAAAACTTCATGACTTCATGTCACAGTGTTAACAACTATCAAACTACACTCTGTTTTGAAAACATATCTTGCTCACACGGTACACAAGAAGATAATTTTAGTTCTGAAAAAAAGAAAGCCTCTACAGATGTAATACATTCATAGTATCATCCTTAATGGATAAAAAAACTTATTAGGGAAGTGACTTGCCTGTACATAAGTTCACAAAACAGGCCCAAGAGAGCAACCTGTAGGTTGGAATCTGTATAAGCATATACTCTGTAGTTGGTCTCTACCACAATGTAACCTTCTTGGTTTAAATCCAGCTGTGATTTGTTCTGTCCTGATGCAATGTTCAGGGCTAACCTCGTTGGATAAAAGCGGCCAGCCTTTCTCTGTAAGTCATAAGTCACTACATTTGAAACCCAGAAAATCGAACACAATTAAGTAAGTAAAATTTAAATTTCCTACCAAGGCCATACTGCTAATTGTGTTTCAAATATTCATTGGATGTGATTAGAGAGAACAAAAACAATTTGTGACTTGCAAATAACACCACTATTGTAGTGCTGTGGGTCAGTGCTTCCTGACATGTGGAGAGTTGCTCCATCAGAAATTAACAATTTACTCAGAATCATATTCTCCATCTTCACACATACCAACATAGAAAATACAAGATTATTTACGTTTGGAATCATACTCAAAAATCGAATGCATGGTGTGCAATCACAATCATAAATCCCAAAAGACAGCCATTTCAAGCCTTGTGTTCCTTTATTAGTAATTGAATTCATTTCCTGTGAAGAATAACAGGTTATTGGTCCATCACTCATGAAACAGCCGTTTGTTGCAACCCATCAATACACAATTTTACAGAGACCAACATTTAAGCACGTTATGTTCTCTTGAAGAAAAAAAACACAAAAGGGGAGAGTGGGGGAAGGTAATTTTCTTGTGAACACTAGTAATGTGGCAAACTAAATATGATGAATTGTGTAGGTTATGACAAATTGCTGCTTAATGAGCAATATGAGAGATAAAATGCCAGCTTTGCTGCAGCAGGCAATGGGTTACATTAAGATGAATGGTTTTGTTTTTCTGGAACACAGAATCATTATTGTTATATTTAAGTTGGTATCATCAGTTAGACAAAACAAATGTTGCCACACTATTTTATAAACTCACTTCCAGGTACAGAACAAGGACAACGAGTATTTGTGTGCAAATACTCGTATATCGTAACAGTTTATTAAACTGTCATGTATCTGAAACTCCAACAGGTTCAGTACATGAATTTGTTGTTAAGTAAGGAAATTTAACGGTTATTGCTGTATCTCACCTTGCGCTGATACACAAGTCCAAACTCTCTGAGATGTTGCAAAAAAACCAGAAGTCCGTCACTCATTCCTTCTGTGCTATAATCCTGTGTAACAACCACAACCTTGTATACAAAGTATGCCATATTATTCTATAATAGAAACAGAAACACAGACACTCTTAGTATTTGCTACCCCATAACTGGTATGGTGTTGTCTGTGAGACATACATTTTAATTTTCCACACCTACTGCAGAACCCCACCCCATCAATCCGAAATTAAAATTAAAATGTAACCTCAGTCAATCCCAAACATCTGTGCATATCTCACATCTCCTTGAGTATGCAAATACTAAACATGCCACCAACTCAACAATGTGCAGATGAAGTCAATACACAGTATATGCAGAGGGTGAAACGACAGAAAGCAATCAACAAAATAAAGAGAAAAAAGTTAAATTACTGATAATCATGTATTATAATACAAAAATCTTAAAAAATTTGTTTTTTTATAAGAAACAACTTAGAACAATACATGAATTTTAAAATCATAAATACTTTCAAATAGTATGATATTACTCAATGAACATGGGTTTTGTGCTGTATAATTATTAATCACCTCACAAGCAACATTAATGAACATAATAGATGTGAATAGTAATATGGCATAGAGCTCTGTACAGTCACAATGCAACAACTGTTCCACAGCAAGACACGAAAACAGCAACTATGGTATAGAAGGAATTATAGTGAAACTATCTTAAAATGGTAAGCCCTAAAGTGACATTATTTTGTAATTGTGTAGGGACACTAACATTCCCTTTACTAGAATAACATTCTATATAACTTCTGCATTAAATAATTCATTGTCACCTTGAAACCACATTCTAAGTCTTACTCTCGTTAGGATTTTTTGTCACACTCAAACTCGCTTGTCAATTTCCTGATGCAATACATATCATGCATTACACTGTGTAAGAATACTTATTAAAACTAACTCCATCTGTTTATCACTTGTTGCACTATGTGCTTACACAAACCACCAGATATTCTGTCAGAGCTAACATCAGTGAATCCTAAAACTTGTTTGCAAATTTTGCTGTCACGTAAGTAACGAAGCAATGTAGAGTTGATATTTGCATTGGTTGTCTTATATTTTGTCTAGCATGATCGAAACGAATTTAGGAGCCCCAACTTTTTTCATTTCTTCTTTTTATGACAAATGACACAGCTTTTACGAGATCATGATGAATGGTTGCAGAAGTGACTTGAATAACTGTGGCTGAATTCAAACTGTTTTCAAGAACTGGGTCATAAATTTTTTAACCCACTGAGAAATTCCATACAATTTCCTTTCAGTAAAGATGTGACCGACTCATCATGGCCCCAGAACTGAAGTCATTGATCAGGTAAGTAAAACACAGCATCAATAAACTGATGTAATATTAATTTGTTCTTCTTCACTGCTTTATTATGATTGGTGACAACATTCCTGCATTCAGCGTCAAGGAACAGGTCAATCCTCTGTTGCTTTCCAAATAATTTTAACTGTAGATAACAGTGCATATGAGTTTGTGATTTTGAGTGTTTTTCCTGCACACTTGAAAACAACTTGAATCTGAGGAGCCCTGTTTATTCCATATGTAATGCTTGTTAGGAAAGAGTAAAGAGGCCAACAGTTAAATTGGCTGTTTCACATCCTACTAACCAATCAACCTCTTCATACTGAGAGATGCAAAAATGTCTTCTATACTTTCTGTCTTAGTTTTTATGATGAGTTATTAAATTGGGTAATGGTACAGTAGGATGACCTTTATTCACTGTTCCTAATGTATTGTGTAGTGGAAACATAGAAAATGAATTATTCAATAGTTCTTTAAAAACTACATTTTCAGCCATTTTAATTAGTCTTAAAACAATGCAAAATGATGAAGGGAGACAGTATACTATCTAAATATGAGTATGATGTAAAATACAGTAAAAAATAATAAAAGGATAAAAGCACGATAAAGATTTCATGGCAAAATGCACTAACCTCCTACAACAAACTCAAAACATGGTCAAGATGTGCCTGAAGGACACAGCATGCCTATGAGTATCTACAACAGTAATCTCCCCTCACCCAACACAGTTGTATCAGTGACAAAAATAACATGTACGCCACGTGCTAAGAGCATCCAGTGCAGCTACCTCCTCAGGTGCAGGTGCGTCAAAGTTGAATGGAAGCATACAGAATGACATGAAGACAACAATCCCACTGTGCAATTAAATCATGGGGATGAATTTATACAGAGTACACACCTAGCACACTTGGTGAAGACGTCCTTGTGAAAATCTACATCATGTTGTACTAATGAAAATTTGTCATCATATGTATGGTAACTACTTCATACCTTGCCCATAGTGCTAAAACTGAGTTGGAACAGGAATGTAAGGCAATCCACAAGGTCCAAGCCACGAGACTCCACAGTATCCAGATACTGAAGGATGAAGTACCACACCTGAGATGGTGTATCGAGCAGCAGAAATTGAAATCCTTCCCGTGTGATCACCGGACTCCCATCTTCTTCATCACTGCAAACAGATCAATGAGCAACTATAAGATGTCACATTATTATAATTAATCAGTTACTATGTCATGTTACAATAAGTCATCAGTTACTACCACCACACAAAATTATTTTGCATGGAAGGTATGTTAATTTTCCATGTGCCTAACCAATCAACCAACCAACCAACCAACAACATGGAGGAGAGTCCTTACTATGAAGCTATCAGGCGCTCAGCTAGTCACGAAATTCTCCACATTTTTAAGGAATTCAAATGGTCATTACTGCATTCACAAGCACCCACCACTTGTCCCTATCCTAAGCTAGATCAATCCAGTCCATGCCTCAGCATCCCACTTACTGAAGATCCATTTTAACATTGTCCTTCCATCTATGCCTAGGTCTACCAAGCGGCTTCTTTCACTCAGGTCTCCCACCAAAATCCTGTATGCACATGTCCACATGTCTAACCTGTCTCATTCTTCTTGATTTGATCATCTGAATAATATTTGGTGACGAGTACAAATCATTAAGCTCCTTGTTTGGTAGCCTTCTCAACTCCCCTCTAAATAAACAGCAAATTTTCATCATTTTTACAAACAACCCAACACTCAATATGACAATGCCAAGTTATCTTTCTTGGGTAGACTAATTATGACAGGATGGACAAATAGAGTGGATAGGAAATGAATACGGTACAGAAAGTACAAAGATACAAAATGGATAAAGAAGACAAAGATGCAAAAGGGACAACAAAAATAAAGAGAGGGGTATAGGAACTGTTGTAACACAAAGGACAGGGAGGACATAAGGTGAAGAAGAAAGGCAAAGGGCCAGACAAATAACAGGAATAAGGACAAGGTGGAATGAGGTAAAGAAAATCAAGAAACACGAACTGTTTTAGCCCAAGAGAACGAGATAGGAAGGATGGGAGTACGGAATGATGACAGGATGAAAAATTAAACCAGATGGGAAAGAATATAGAAGAAAAAAGGAATAACAGTACGAATGGGACAAACAAAGTGAAGAATGGAAATGAACTATTTTTTAAAAACAAAAAAGTACTAACAAGGGATTTCTCCAATGCCACACTTTCACGTTCATACCAATGACACAGTTTCCATGAAGCCACACACACTCTCAAAGCGTGCTATGGCTGCAAGAAATAAACTGCTCCTTCGGACATACATTTAAATTTACGTTCTTCTACCCAAGTCTGTGATTTGAAATTCAACTGACCGCTTCATGAGGCCTGCATGAAGGAGGATACGGACGGCATCAGCAGATATGCCCTCCTGCTGCTGTGATCCAACCATGTAATGAAGCACACACTCCCATCGCTCCATGGCATAGCCGTCTAAGTATGGTATGTCACGCGGTTTGCTGTCCGTTTCCATCTGCGACGACATGCTCCATGGCTTTCCTCTAACAAAAAACAGTGTTCAACACAAAATTTTTTAACTGAATTTCCAGATTTTGAAAACACAATTACACAAGTAATTTCATTATTCACATACCCAGAAAATCTCCACATCAAGGTTTATGAATGCTACATCACACAAACAGCCTTCCCCCTGTTAGTGTTCACTTCTGCCATAAAAAAAGCCATACAAAGTGGAACAGGGGTAAAAAAAAAGACTAATTAAAAGAAAAGAAAGAAAAAGAAGGAACTGTGGGTTCTTTTTACATTCTGTGTAGCGTATATGAATTTGGGTCACTGTTAATCTTTAACTATCTACTTATTCTTGCTCAAATGCATCTATTCTACTATCATGTTAACCCTTTCATGCTCAATGTTGGCCACATTAGACAGACAGTATGCGGTTTCAAATGCCAAAGTTGCCTAAAGCTGTCACCAAAAAGAGGCAGCCATTTAAATATCTGTCCTTTTCAGAGTGCCCTGGGCATTCAATTCTGGTACAAAAGGGTTAAACACATGTAATCCAAGCCACATGCAATCAACTGTATTTGTTATACATTTACTATTATTTATTTTATAATAATCACTACAACAAAATCCTACCACTGAATCTCACTGAAAGTCAAATGAAACTAACTGAAATCACGACACGTTTTAAAGTAATCTTCACTCAACTCACTAAATGCTTCACAGCCATATTTTAACTCTGGATTCTTAATCAATAATTATATTAGTACCGAATAAGTGTTTGTACCTTGGGAAGAATTCCTGCTAAAATATTCTACAAGCAGTGTCTGAAGTAAAATGTCCTGTTGAATTTTAAAGTTTTATTTTCTGTACTCTGACACAAGTCATCATTTAACAAGACAAGAAATGTACATGTAACTTAACATTGAGGTGCACTCATCCAACCATTGTTGCTGTGGAAAATCACTAAGTATTAAATATTCTGAATGTGCATTTGTAGCCTTCAGTATCCAGCATGCAATGTGCATGTGCCATATTGTCATCTGTGGCCTGCCCAACTCTGCAGTATTTTTCCACATTACCTCATAAATGGTATGATTAAAATAAAAAGTTACTGAGAACAAAATGTGTGTTGTGATTTTTCCTACAACTTTTGTTGAAATATTTCTCATTCTAAAAATAACTAGGTGAGATATGATTAAAAACATATATTGGTCTTCATGTAAAGTACCTGTTAATCTTGTCTGATTTTAAAGATTGAATTTTCTGGATAGTTTAAAAAACTACTCAATATCAAATTTCATGAAAATCTGTGCAGTAAGAGCCGAGCTGTTCCGTGAAGACAAACGGACGGATGGACTGACTGACAGACAGACACGATGAAGCTAACAGATGTCTTTCACAAATTTCAATATGCACCTAAAAAAGCAGAGGTTCCTGAAATAAAGCAAAACATTATGCGTATACACCTGTAAAAATTTTTCTTCCCACACTCTCACACAACTCTGACTTAGAAGTTTACAGCTGTACTGTTAAAAGTATGAAAATGTAGGGCTGTACAAAGGCTGGCATTGCACATTCAGTTCATGCAATTCCTAAGTGTTCATTTCTTCTCACTAAGCATACACAACACTGTTAGAAGTCCTTAGTGCAACTGTTGAATGCATGGTGTGCCAAGATACATATCAAGTCATTCCACTCCTTTGTGGGATTTGGGGGGGGGGGGGGGGGGGGGGGGTAAAAGAAGACCCACACCCCCCCCCCTATTCAAAAACAATTTTAAAAAAAAAAAACAACACGAGAGGGGTTTTTTTTTCTGCTCCCC
>Ga0123357_10012232_pt1 | contig 11057 bp, 5 predicted proteins | sample TergutEmb28metaG_FD_89873 | JGI IMG/M metagenome (GOLD analysis project Ga0123357, IMG submission 89873) | Embiratermes neotenicus P4 segment gut microbial communities from Petit-Saut dam, French Guiana - Emb289 P4 | ecosystem: Host-associated > Arthropoda: Insects > Digestive system > Gut ... | reverse complement strand
TCACTTGCTTTATTATTTCATTATTTAATGCTCAACATGTTTCGGATGTTAATACATCCATCCTCAGGAGATTGCGACTTATTTGTTGAGTTATTTCATGGGTCGTATTGCTCTGGTTCGATGTGTGTTGGTGTTACGTTGTGGTTTGGCTGTGGTGGTGTGGTATCCGTATGCAGACTGAGGCACTAGTGCCTCAGCCTGCATACGGATACCACACCACAACGCACATCGAACCAGAGCAATACAACCCATGTAATAACTCAACAAATAAGTCGTAAGCTCCTGAGGATGGATGTATTAACATCCAAAACATGTTGAGCATTACGTAATGAAATAATAAAACAAGTGACATCAAGTTGGTCTCTCTTTATTCAACTATCAAGATGATGCACGGCCCAATAAACATAAGTCTTTGGGGTATCATATTATAACCTTATGCAGGCTGAGTCACTAGTGCCTCAGCCTGCATACGGATACCACACCACCACAGCCAAACCACAACGTAACACCAACACATATCGAACCAGATCAATACGACCCATGAAATAACTCAACAAACAAGTCGCAAGCTCCTGAGGATGGATGTATTAACATCCGAAACATGTAGAGCATTAAATAATGAAGTAATAAAGCAAGTGACATCAAGTTCGTCTCTCTTTATTCAACTAGTCCATGTAAAATTAATGCCTTTTTACTTAGTCTCTTTGCAATTTTACAGTTTCTGTATAGCGTCTGGTCTGTGTTTTCACTTGAATATTTCGTCGTATGAAGTGTGTTATATACAGGCTTCATACTACGTATCATTACATACACCTGTCTTTAGCAGCACGAATGTTTATAAAACTAAAATCGTGTACAATAAACCTTATTTTGGGCGTTTTTCGTCGTCACAGCTTATTCAAACCTCGACATTTCGGAATGCACTCCACCATGTGAAAACTGTTGTGCCGAGGGACTCAACATAATAGGCTTTTTGTAATCCAACACACCTGAAAACCGAAGTGGGTCCAACTTTTGAAAAGTAGTGATTTTGAAGATGTTTGACAGTGATTAAATTTCAGAGTAACATTATTAACCTGTAGGCTTCGCCATCGCAAATATACAGAATCATGAATTTGTACATTCCGCTTTGTCTTTGTGTCTTCTATCGCCTACCCATGTTATAAATGTTGCAAGGTGCCTCTTGGAAGTCACTTGTTATTCTTAATACTGTTCGCATGTTATTTAAGTATGGATAAAGGCTGTGTGTCCTTGAGTCATGGGCAATATATCCTGACATTAAGCTATAAAGTAAGGTGACCAGACGACATAATCTGCTATTTTAAGCTCGTGGTTCCGTGCATCTTAATTCAATGTGAATAAAAATCCAACAGATGCAACAATATGCAGATATTTATTCACTGCAAAACTACTCTACATGTTTCGGGTGTCACAGCACCCATCATCAAGAGTATTAAAAACTGTACCCGTAGCCTCCGGTACAGGTCATACTACTTGTACCGCTACTCCCCTTCAACGTGGTCTGATCGGGACTGCGTGATGGGTGCTGTGACACCCGAAACATGTAGAGTAGTTTTGCAGTGAATAAATATCTGCATATTGTTGCATCTGTTTGATTTTTATTCACATAATCTGCTAATGAAGGCAACAATATAAAATAAAATATTTTATGTGGAAATATTCAGTGGTAGTCAAGTTTTCTAGAGTGAATGCTGTAGTAATTTCTGTGGTCGGTTGAGCATCCTTTAGTTCAGTGTGACGTCTGTTGTCGTAGCCATGGATTTGAATTACACACTTCCTTAATAAGTTCTCCGCTGTCTGTAACTTAGACCTTATATTTACAGTTTCTGGGACTTCCCATTAGGGCTCGGTCAGTGTCTGACAATTCCCGAGATACAAAAGCTCTGTCCTACAGTTTCTGAATAAACAGAAATGTTATTATTTTTAACATACGTTTGCTTATGTTAATAATTCTAGACCTGTGGAGAGTGTTAAAGTGTAGACACCAGACATTTATTTCCATTGCTTTTGTCATGCCATAACATCTGGTCAAACGCCTTTCAGTTATTTGACCACTGTAAGCTAGTGTTAGTCCATTTGTTGCTACAAATTTACATTTTACGTGCCACAAACGTGCTGTCAGGACTTTTGTAATGCCGGAGATCATAAAGCATAGCAAACTTTGCTCATTTGTAAGAATAATTCCACTTCATATCGTAAAACACCTTATTGTAGCAAAAAGCAGTATTTCAAATGTCATCAGCAATATGTTTACAGTATGTTTGAGCTACAGTTTTGCGGACAACATAGGCCGGTATTGAACGGGGTTCCTAATATGAAAAAATCGAGTTGTTGTCCTCAGGAATAAATCATAAATAATATATTAATAATAATGTCAGTACTTTGGTATTGATATTATTATTGATGTATTATACTATTATACTATTTAGTATCACCTAAAATGTAAGCAGTAAGTCTGATACATCACAAATTGCAATTGTAACACTAAACAATTCGATAAGTATTTTTTTATATACCCATTTCTTGAGCCTAAAGAATAGACCGATTTAAAATGTGGGATTCGAATAAAATCAGTCAATTATTTCAGATTTATAAATATTCATCGTATATTGTAATATTATATTCAATACATACTTACCTATTTTATACATATATTCTTTTATGGATATGCTCTATATAAAATTAAGCGTTTACCTTTTAATGTGGATGTGAAATTTATTCTCTAAGACGAGGATGCAAGTTGCAAGAAACAGTCGACAGTATATTTACACCTCTGCAAATTGCCTAAAGGGGGGTTTATGGTGTGTAGTATTAATATAATAATCTGAGCCAAACCCGTAAATTCTGGGGCATGGATGTCTGTCTGTTGTGGATATTGTGGTGTCAGCTGGAGGTCTCTGCGACGGGTCGATCCCTCGTCCTGATGAATCCTACCACGTATGTGTATATGTGTGTATGTGTGTGTATGTGTGTTTATGTGTGTGTGTGTGATCTCAAAACGTCAAGGTGGCGGCCTAGGCCCACTAAGAATTAATGCGCCACAACTGCATATGTAAAGTAGACGTGAACACAATTAGGAGTGTGAATTGATGTAAGAAGCGTATGTTCCTATAACGCGCATGGGGAACTGATGAACGCATAATTAATATTACCATGACTAGCAAATTCCAAGTCATGAAATTGTCTAAGCGACCTAAGCTTCGATGGAAATATAACAGTGCCTGAAAATATAAATATCAGATGACACATAGCTTTGAATAGGAATTAACAGCTAACTCTTTCGTACGGCGTGTGGCGAACTTTCGTGTTTCGTGTGTTGAGTTACTGTTTTTTTCTCACAGAAGAGCGTGTTGTAGAGAAGTGTAAGGTTTGAAATGTTAGCCTGGATTGCTCAGTCGGTATAGATACCATGCTGCGGGCTAGATATCCTATCAGTGCCACATCGATTCCTGGCAAAGGAAAGAAATTTTCTTCTCCCTAACGCCCAAACGGTCTATGGAGTCCATCGCGTTTCCTATTTATTTGGCACTGGCAGCTCTTCGCCAGGGAGTTTACCTATTTGAATATGAAACTGACCAATCACCTCAGTCTATGACCGAGATTTAAGATGGATGGAGCTGTACCCCCATTCCCCCAGTATTCCTTCATGACGTGAAGAGGTATAATTGTAAGGAATGAAATTATTTTTTGAAAAGAGAGAAATTATAATGAAACCATGTTATTTCTTGGCCTTGGTGCAGACACTTATTTTAGGTACAGTCGGTCTTGACAATGGAGAAACGTGACAAATGTTCTTCCACTGCTGTGAACAATTTGGATCTTTCCGGATAACATGCAAGGTCTGTTCGTGGGAGGAGTCGTATTCATAATGGGAGTACAAGATTATTCCATCTTTGTGTAATGCAGGGCAGCTAGAGAATTATACATCTGAAAGCGCAGCTTCTCAGGATGTGCCTTTGTTACTTGGTGGAGTTAGGTGCCACAGTGGCGAAGAAGCAGCGTGAAACAGGAGCGAGAGATTGGCAGTCTGGTTTAAAGGGAAGGAGGCAGCGGGTCCTCGTGGTAAAAGTGTGACGTAAAGAGGATTTTCGCCGTTGAATACGTGGGCAAACTTTCGGTAAGTCCAAAGCTAAAACACTGAATTATCGTTCGGCGTCTGAAAACTCAGAACAGAGCATTGACAAATCGGCATGCCCGTTCCTGCCGCTGTGCTAACCCTATCGTATTCAGTGAGAACAGCAAGCAAGCTAATTCGATTTGCCAGTTTGATTCCAGCTGTGATAACTATGTGTGCTTTGTTTCCAGTTTTCCGTCGTGTGTAGAGTACATATAATCCCATGCAATCATTTTCTGTACTTGGCATGTTCCGATTCCCGTGTTAGTACGTGATGGAAAAAGGTGCTTCGGATGTAGCGTTGGCAGCAGTGATAATCATGATTGACATAAATTATACGTGTTCCCCTCATTTGAAGGGGCTGGCTTTTCATTACTTACATGACATTTAACGGCGAAAAATCCTGTAGGCCTTATCCATTAAAGTAGTAGATCAACAATAACAACAACAAACAACGACGACAAAACAAACAACAACAAAGACAACAACAAACAGCAATGACTACAACAAACAACAACGACAACAAACTGCAACCAGCAACAACAAATAACGACAAACAACAATGACAAAATCAAACAACAACAAGCAACAACGACGACGACAACAACCAACAACAAAGACAACAAACAACAACGACAATAACCAACAACAAATACAACAAACAACAACGACAATTACCAACAACGACAACAGACAACAACGACAATAACCAACAACAACAAAGACAACAACTAACAACAAATAAAACAAACAACGACAATAACCAACAACAGCGACAACAAACAACAACGGCAATGACCAACAACAACGACAATAAACAACAACGACAATAACCAACAACAACGACAATAACCAACAACAACAACGACAATAAACAACAACGACAATAACCAACAACAACGACAATAAACAACAACGACAATAACCAACAACGACAACAACCAACAACAAAGACAACAAACAACAACGACAATAACTAACAACAAAGACAACAAACGACGACAACAATAACCAACAACAACAACGACAACCAGCAACAAAGACAACAAACAACGACAATACCAACAACAACCAACAACAAAGACAACAAACAAAAACGACAATAACCAACAACAACAACGACAACCAGCAACAAAGACAACAAACAACGACAATACCAACAACAACCAACAACAAAGACAACAAACAAAAACGAAAATAACCAACAACAACAACGACAAAAAAACAACAAGCTGTAACGTGAATATTTCTGTCGTCTGTAGTGTAATAGCCTGTAGCTCAGAGCTACCTACGAAACTACGCAATGCTCTATCCCAGAAGACCATAAACTTAATGACCGCTACGAGAAACTGAAATCTTGCAGTGTGTAACTTATCTACAATTTTGAACAGTAAAAAATGTGGGTCAAGTATAAGTCGATTCAAGGATCATCTGGCACCAAGCTAGCAGGCCAAACAATTATACGATTCTTACGTTATAAGCTTACGTTACTCAAATGTATCTGAACAGATAGTGCCTGCTACTGCTTCTTGTCTCAGTTTCCAGTATATTGCCTTTTCCTTAAGGTCATCCAGGAGGTGCTTACGTCTTCTTCCTCATCTTCTCGTTATACACAAAAAATTGTGTTTCATTTTAAGCCCTCGCAAAGGCCTGCATCATTTTATATGTGATTTTTAACGACACTTTTAGTAACCTCGTCCACAGAGTGTCATCAGATGGAATTGTAAGGATGTGGAAGGAAGTGGGCCTGTCCTGTTGACAGATATCCCGGCTTTTGTCTGGAAGGACTGAGTAACACCACGAAGATAGGGTATTCGGTGTCCCGTTCGACATGAGAACTGTTCACCTCGCGAATACACCGCTCCATGCAGTTTCTTTCGTCGTGCTGTATTCTCGCAAGTGTTTATAATGCATTAGAATTTCTTCATCATATCAGATGACTGTAAAGCTTATTGCGGTGGAAGATTCTTAGTTTATTCTTTCAGTTCCATTGTTCGTGTGAGGCGCAACAAAAAATAACCCTAATAAATGAGGCGAAAAATCTTCACCATTGTGTACCATCAGTTCCGATTGTCGTCATCCCAGCAGAAGAAATAATATACCGCACCAGACGCCCTTATCTCGGCTGGGAATAAAAAACAAGTTAATCTGCCGATTTTATTTCCTTTCCGTCCCCTTCCTGTTTATTGCTTTTTTGCACAGAAGGTAAGAGGTTAAGAACGTAATATTTCAAACCGTATACCACTTTACATTAAGACTCATTGACACTAGCAGCCCATACTCTGGATTTAATATTTTGGAGTATTGACTGGTGATAAATGCCGAAACGTCTTAATCGGTATAGCGAATCGTCATGAGATAGATGGTCCGGGAATCAAGCCCAAGTGGGGGCGAAATTTTCCGCACTCCTCCAGAACGGCTCTGGATCCCAATGAGCCTTCTGTACAACAGGTAACGCGGAGTTTACCCGGGGTTATGCAGCCGGGGCGTGGCTTTGACTACCCACCACCATTTAGCGCCGAGGTTAAAAAATGTGTAGAGCTATACCTCTACTTCCCCTCTGGGCCTTCATGGCCTGTTACGGGATGAAATTTTCCTATTATTGTAATGGTGGTACAGCCCACTTAATGGTAATGTAATGGCTATTATACGTGTGTACAACGTGTATTATGATGAGTGCTTGAGAATTAACACGCATTATGTTACATTTGGTAAGCACAATAGATACATTCTTGTAAATGCATACACTGCGGACAGTCTCTAGTTACAACGTGATATATCTAACGGCTATTCTTACGGTATTGTCTAAGCCTCTTGTGAAATGTGTTTCTGACGTTTAATGACAAATGTATTATCGCCAACTGTGTGGCACTTCCAGCTGTAATTTCTGCATTGTGTTGTTTAAATATCGTGTTCCGAAAATACGAAGCTTAGAATGAGTTTCTGTCTGGATTCACCATTAAAACTGAAAGAAATGTCCGCTTTCGGGGCCATTGGGTGAAGGTAATGTGTGGGCTTTCTTTGTGGTATGCCATTGCGTCACTGGTATATCGGATCCCGATGTTTCGAAGCGATATTGTGCCTTAGAAACGTCTGAAACCGATTACCCATTGACGTGGCGTCACATCCGGGGGATCTTTAACCTGAAGACCGCGAAAAGTTCAAAGGTAATATACCCAAACTCCTTCGGTAGACTGATTGGTAAAGTTACTCATAAAAGATGCGAAATATTCAGATAAAAAAAACTTCATTCAGATCAAAAGATTAATTTCTTTGAATCTCTGGACCCAGAAGTAAAGAATTGCTGTCCTTAATGGATCTAGCCAATAGTTTCCCTTTATTATCTTCCCAGAGGACCAGAAAATTGCTTGTAATTTTTATTTTAAATGCGGAAAGATATACAGAGTCGAGGGCCGTTCCAAGTCTCAGACAGATATTCGCCTACTTTTCACCATGAAGAAACGGATTCGAACCCAGTTCAGTTTTTGTGGGACTTCTGGTGGGCAAAGTGGCAAGGGGACAAGCTTTTCGACAAGTACTTCGGTTTTTCCTTGTCATTACCATCCCACATATATTCCGCATCTATTTTCATTCAATTATTCATCGGCAGCATACAGCCTTAACTTCAAACGTCGTTAAATAACACAATTTAAAAAAGACAAGCTCTCAAGTGTAAATTCTAAACGTAATACACAGTCGTAGTAATTCTAGACACAAGTAGGTGATGGTGGGCTACAACAGAATGGTTTGTTTTCAAATATGAACCTGCTGTAACAGAAACAATCCGCCATATTGATGCACGCTGCCGGAAGATTTCCCGTGATGCCTTTCCGTTTCGTACCGGGTTTTTTTCTCCGGTATTGATTAGCTAATTTTCTTGTTGCATTTTGAAATCTCTTCCTTTATCCATTCAACTGATCAGCAACCGTTCTAATGCAATTCTTTTGGCTCCTATTTTTGCTGACTTCTTATTGAAATATTCAATAGGTGGCAAGTTTTTGGGTTCTCACCTCAGGGTTTATGAAGTTTAAAGTCTTCTGAAACACAACACTGCGTAGATTTGTAGATGTTTACGTCCGTTAAACAGGGAATTATACTATTTTCGCCCTGAAGATGGAGGCAGTAAAAGCCTAGGAAACATCGATAACTATACCAGTCGAGGTGGCATAGTATCCCAGAAGAAGTGTCTCTTAGTTTTTAACTTTGGTGGAGCATGCACCTTGTTTCACTGTACACCTTTTTGACCTCGATGTCGAAAATTTGAAGTGTTTATTATTTGACGTATTTGAAAATCAACAAAGAATTTTTTAAAATAATTCCTTTATGGTTCTCCCCACCTGCTGCCATTGTCTGAGACACACACGTTGGGTTCAGTGCGTCTCATCCTCACTGATTTCTGTCGAAGAACGCTGTAGTGGATTAAAGGCACACGAGAAAAATGACGCTAAAACAGCTGCTCAAAGAATTAAGTATATAAATATTACTTAGTATTTTGTATTGTACTTTTGAAGCATGTAACGACACCGAAACCGGCACCGGCGCCGATACCGGACACTAAAATTTGACTGTGCCCAGCTCTGTAGAAAGGCATTAGACCCGTTACGGGTCCGTGGTCGAAAGTCCAGACTTAACCTTTGTTGAAGATAGGGTACGTTTTTATATCACTGTCCATTTTAGAGATATTTCTGAACAATGCGTGAGTTTATGCAACATACATCGTGGGGAAATGGACACAAGTTTTCGTTCACAAATTTAGACCCATAATACCGTATAGCTACGTTATACTGTTGTTTATTCAACAGCCGTATCCTGTCGTGAGTGATGCTTACTGGTCTGCGAGAAATCTGCGCCTGTCACGTTTTCTGTTCGGCGTTTCCATTAACCTAATTGTACGTGCTACAGGATGACTGGAAAGTAAGTGCGAAATGTCAGAGGAAACGAAGTGAAAATTTTATTCGTTGTAAAATGCGAATTTGAATGCTTCGAAGTGGTATAAATTCCTAGAAGTGTAGTATTTCATTTAGGAAATACAGCCATTTAATAATTGACGTTATTTATTTATTCTATAATGACGACTGAAAACCATTTTCCTGCTTGGTGGATTGGGCGTCGAGGACCAATAAAATTGTCGCTGCAAATTTCCGATCTTGCTTCGTGTGATTTCTTAGGCTGGCGCTAGACCAAATAGAGAGAATATCGATAAAGGCCAAGTGACTTGATGAAATGGAACTGCTAATTAGAAGTACGTTTTCCGCTGTTTCTCGTGACTTTTTAACAAACAGCTTCGAATCTGTTTTTTTTTCCAATTTTCAGAAACGTGCATAAAATGGCGACGTATAGGCCTTAAAATGGGGCAATAATTATAGCATGATAACAGAATAGGCATTTAATATTATGTGTGTTTCCACTCACCTTGTAAATAACTAGAGGGTTACAAATAACCTGTAACTATCTTGCTTCTGTCTTACCTACGAATTCGCTCATCGTCGAGATTTGGAATGACTAGTGGAAGTCTGTTTCTCTGGGTGCACGCGGGGCGTTTGCTAATGTTCGCCAGATTTTGTGTTGTAGATATGTAACTTACGGATGGAATATGTCGTGTTTAATGCAACGGACTGCTGCACAGTCCATAACAAATAAACATTTGTCATTTATGATATCCCTCCTACATCTTTCGGCCTCTAAATTTCATCATTAGTGAGGTCGTACACGTAGAATTTCAGATATGGCAAGTTCTGTGTAAGATGTGTGTGTGTGTGTGTGTGTGCGCGCGCGTGTGTGCGTGTGTGTGTTTGTGTGTGAAGTTAAGATACAGTATTATCATTTAAAGTTGCTAAAGGTGTTGACAACTTAAGTCAATTATAAATGTTTTACATTTCTTAATCATATGCAAAACATTTTTAATGGACATAAGTTTTAATTAGTCATATTTTATTTTAACTCTAAAAACGTTCATTGACGGAATTTGCTGCCCTACTATTCCTTTGGAGACAGCCTCCCTGATGATGACCTTATAAAGGCCGAAGCATATACGAGAGACATTTTAAATGGCAAAAGATTATTTATTACCAGCTGTGCAGTTTGTTGGGTTAAATCTGTGTTTTTCGGTATGTTGAACGGAATATGGATGACGTTAAATTCTGGAATGATTTGATGGCCAGTACCAGCTATAAGAGCCTGGCGTACGTTGTAACTGAGCAAATTATTTTCAATCAAATTAAGTTCAAAGCCGAATTCATACCTCACAGTATGCACTGAGTATCTGCATTACAAAGACCGGTCTACTGAAAATACGCACGCAGGGAAATGACCGCATCGTATTGAGAGGATGGTGTTTAAGCACAAAGCACTGTGTGAGAAAATTCAAGTTTTTTGGTGTTGAAATACATGTTGTTGGTGCATCCAGTAAAGACTGTGCTTTGGAGATTTAAACTGTATCCTTATACATAACAGCAAAGCAAGTTTTATGTAAAAGCTTGAGTTACAAAACAGAAAGTTCTGAGTTTAATAAAAAAATTGCATATGTAATACTTGCCAATGCCAGTTGCCGCTGTATCCAAAGCGTAGGTCTGCACCCGCATGATTTCTGAAATGGCGGGTTCGAATCCCGCTAAGGGCATGGATGTTCAACTCTTGTGTTTGTTGTGTGTTGTGCAGGTTGCGGCCTCTGCGACGAGCTGGTAACTCTTTCGGAGCAGTCCTACCGGGTGTGTGTGTGTGTGTGTGTCTAAGTTTGTGTGTGATTTATGAACCTCAAAACGAGGTCTCTTAGGCGCGTTTCGGACTGTTGCGTTAAAGTAAAATATTGAATACTTTTAAAGGCTTTTTTGTATTACTTAATTGTTGCCCGATCACGTAAGACTGTGCTGTTTGAGCAATCCACTACTTCAGAAGCTAAATAGAAGCCGATGGAACAAGAACT
>Ga0123357_10012231_pt1 | contig 11057 bp, 9 predicted proteins | sample TergutEmb28metaG_FD_89873 | JGI IMG/M metagenome (GOLD analysis project Ga0123357, IMG submission 89873) | Embiratermes neotenicus P4 segment gut microbial communities from Petit-Saut dam, French Guiana - Emb289 P4 | ecosystem: Host-associated > Arthropoda: Insects > Digestive system > Gut ... | reverse complement strand
TTTACCATCTTCAAAATTGACAATATTTCAGAAGGGACCCTACTACTCTGGAATCAAAGCCTTCAATAACCTACCCACTTATATAAAAAGCCTGCTCCAAGACAAAAAACAATTTAAACGAGCTTTAAAAAAATTTTTTCACCTTCACTCACTTTATAATTTAAATGACTTTTACAATTATAACAGATGATGAAAAATCTGTAACCTAACAACCCACAAAGAACTTATAGCACTATACTATGTCTGAATGGTAACAGTTTCATATATTCACTCAAAAGGTGTGTCACATGTTAAGCTGTAAATCCACTGATTCTTTATACAACCATCTTGCCTCATTTTTATTTTTACTAGCTTTATTTTAATTGTCCTACCTTAGGTCCTATTACTCTATGTTACTTTATACTTATACTTTATATTATTCTTATACTATGCAATTTTGACGTGTTCTGTATCCTGTGGGGTGAAGACCCCATGCTGTATGGATCAATTGAACAAAATAAAATGAATGAATGAATGAATAATTTAAACATTCACACTTCAAAGATATATGACTACTAACAGAAGATCATGTTTAATAGTGGACAGGTCTCACAAAAAGAAAAGCATTTTGAAAATATTTTGAACCCCATCATGATAGAAAAACCCAAATGTCTCACCTTTCGTTTCTCAACATCTTCTTTAACATGGCCCTCCACAGGAAGACTTTCCAATTCAGCCTTTGTTAGCACACTACGAATATGAACAATTTCCTCCAGAGTGAGTGACAGGCATTCCATCGCTTGCTGCCAGTTTTTCTGTGAATTGACAAGTGTATCAGAATGTTTTCATCAATCATAATTAGGACACTCGACAGGAGGGAGTTAATAGGATTAAAAAAATTTATGGCCACAGTCAATGACACACAAATTTTAGTATGCCTCTCATGATTGCTGTATGCTATATTCCACCTTGTCCATTACTTACTTACCCTAACAATACTCTAAGTAAAGAACACTTTACTGTACAGTTAACAGACAATTACACACACAATAATTGATTTACTATACAAACAATCAGTTTCTTTACAATTATGCTACATGTGTCAGCCATTACAGCCATCACCAGACAAAATCTTTATAAAAGTGTAAGGAGGACAATAAATATTTATGACATGAGAGGCCTTTCCCTTACCAGTGTTGTCACACTAGTATGTATACTATTGTAGATAACACAGCTGAGTGTTGCATTTGTTATAAAATAAATATGTACTTGTTTTCTTGTAGTAATACTGTTATAAAATTTGTAATCAACTTCAGAAATATACTGAAAAATTTTTAAAAATGGTGTAGCATCTTAATAATTGGATGTTCAAATTAATTAATAAGAAACAGGAGTACACTGACTTTCAATAGTAACGACTGTGTTTAGGATGCCAAAAGTTGTTACACTGTATTCTAGATGTAGTGAAAATAAATACAAGATTCTGAGAAGAAAAGTAATTGATAGATCATGCTGTGTTACAGCTGGAGGTCAACATCCAGTTATTAAATCATCTACCATTTTTAGCCATCTTTAGGTATATTCCTGAAGCTGATTATAAATTTTATAACAATATTATTACATGAAAGCAAGTAATGGTATGTATTTATTTTATATTTTGTGCATTTTTGTAAAGATTTTGCCTGATGATGACCATAATAGCTGAAACATAGAGCATAATTATGCAGAAACTGGATGTTTTTACAGTAACTCAATTTTTGTGTTGGACTGTAATTGTCTATTGACAATATAGCCCTGACAACACAGCAGGATGTATCTGCCTAATAAAACTTTCTGTTTCAACCCATTCATAATTAATTATGTGACAGTAGCCCAGAAGGTGCAGTCTTTTTTTTTTTTTTTTACATCAACCTTTCTGATCCTCTTGTGCTCAGTGTGTGTGGAGGAAGCATTCATGAGATGGATTCTGCTACTCACAGTGATAGAATATTGATGATAATATTAGGAAATATGGCTCAAGATGGCCTCCGAACCAAAATGTGAACATGATATTCCCAAAGCCTATCACCTTTACCAATGATAAAAACTTGTCTGCACACAGACATACCTGCATCTGATAAATGCTAAAATCTAGCAACCCCCAACCGAAAGTTTAAGGTTGGCTGGAAAGGTAAAAAAACACAGGACCTCAACAGACTGCAAACTTCTAACAGCACTTCCAGACCAACATACTTACCGACTGTAGCAGTTCATCTTGCAAGGAGCTGCGTGACCATGACATTTCTGGCAAAGTGCAACCCAAGTTTCCAGAGTCTGTTTCTGAGCTCGCTGAGGAAAGAGTAGGGCCTCGAGAATGTGGTCGTGAATGTGGTAATGACTGACTTCCACTTTCACCATTACCAACCACTATGGTGTGCCTCCTCATTGAAGCTCTCCTACTTGGACACTGTGTTGCCAGGTCATATGCTAAAAACACAGAATCATATGCTGTAAAAACGTGACAGCAGGGATTATTCTTAATTTACAAGCAAAAACCTCATAATTTTTTATGCACTGTAAAGCATGATTCACTAAACGTTTCTGACAATAAGTGGTTCATGAATATGCAACTGTGCTGAAAACTGTCCATAGTAATGTATGGCAGTGTAATGTAAAGGATACTGAAGAAGACCAACCCATGTAAACCTAGGTGTAGGAGGGAGGATAATATTAGATGGACCGTAAAGAAACAGTGTGGAAGCATCAGCACTGGCGGGATTTTTCACAAGGTGGTGCACAGATTTTTTAAAACACTGCGAGACAAGACATTTACAGACGTGATTTAATTAAAATCCTTACTTAATCCTGAGAAAAATAAACTGTAGGACCTGCATGAAACTTAGTTTTGTTTTTGTTTAATTTTTACTCTTTAATACATTATAAAATATGTCAAAATCCCAAGGTGGTGTAAGCGGATGCACCACCTTGTACCTCAATGTCACCACCCCCGGCTAGAAGAGTAATGAGTATATTCATCTGGCCCAGGAAAGGAATCAGTGGCAGGCTCTTGTGAATGTGGTAATCAATTTTCCAAGTTCCATACAAAGCAGGGAATTTCTTAACTAGCTCAGCAGCTACAAAAGTATGACTCTGCTCAACATAGTTTTTTTTTTTTGTATGACTGTACTTCAGTTTTCAGTGAACTGTATATCATGATAACAACAAGCAAACATAATGTGGCCTGGTATTAAATAGATTCTGGGTACAGTCATAACTGCCGCTACCAACACTGAAATTTAGAATAAACATTAGTATGTGTGTATAATTTCCATAAACCATTTGAAGACTGGAGTAAAGGAAACTCCAAAAACATTATTTTTATTAAACATAAAGGCAAATTTCACTCTATAACAGGCCACAAAGGCCCAGAGTGGGATTAGAGCTATAGCTCTACACTTTCTTTAACCTCGGCGATAGATGGGGGTGGGTGGCCAGCGACATGCCCTGGCCGCTTTACCCCCTGGAAAGATTTGGTACCCATTGTATAGGACCTGGGCCCACCCAGCCACCTATAATATAGGTGGCTGGGTGGGCCCCACGGCCAGACTGAACTTGTAAAAAAACCTCACACAATAAAAGATTGCCTATGTAACAGTCCTGTAAACTGTAAGAAGCGTTCATATTTATCCTTCACTCGTTTCTCATTCAGTGAATATGTCCAACAACAAATCAAGAAATTTCATACCTTTAGAGCATAATGGTTAGTTCACATACCTCCTCCTCCAGGCTTAACACTAGGGCACTACATTTTGTCCCAATAGTGTAATTATATGTTTCATACGAGGGTGTATCAAAAAGTTCCGAGACTGGACCTACAGACTAGAATTATTTACTTGATTTAAGTTTGGGCAGCATCCCCTTCAAAATAGTCCCCTTGTGCAGCGACCCATCGATCCCAGCGCCGTTGTCACTGCTGGAACGCGTGCTGGAAGTCCTGTTCTCGAAGCGTACCAAGAACATTTTGCGATTCCCGCTGGATCTCCTCCACTCTGTCAAAGAGGCGACCCTTTAGCTGCAACTTCATCTTCGGGAAGAGGAAGAAGTCTCAAGGAGCCAAATCTGGTTAGGGCGGATGTGGAAGTGTGATAATGCTGTTGTAGGCGAGAAACGCACGCGTTACGAGAGCTCGGTAAGAGGGTACATTGTCATCATGGAGCAGCCAATTGCCCGCGCGCCACAGTTCAGGTCGTTTTCGCCGAATGTCCTCCCTCAGACGGCGAAGAACATTGCAGTAGAATCCGGCCTTCACGGTCTGGCCTTCGGGGGCAAATTCATGGTGCATAATCCCTCGAATGTCGAAAAACACGATGAAGATGCTCAAGGTCGCGCTGCGGCTCTGCCTCGCCTTCTTCGGTGTTGGGGATCCTGGGTTCTTCCATTGCGAAGACTATTGTTTAGTCTCGGGATCATACTCGTAGACCCAACTCTCGTCCCCACTGATGACCCTCGACATGAAGGATGGGTCATCCAGGGCACGCTGACGAAGCTCTTGACAAATTACAACACGGTGCTGTTTCTGTTCGGGGGTCAGAAGCCTGGGCAACGCGGTGCATGTTCAAATCACACGCGAGAATCATCTGCACTGTTCCGTTTGACACATTAACGATTTCAGCAATGTCCTTAATGGTTATCCGACGATCCTCATGCACAAGCCGCCGAACTGTTTCCACATTTTTAGGTGTTGAGCTCGTGGAAGGTCGCCTGACCTCTCGTCGTTTTCGAGTGATGTTCTGCCTCTCTTGAAGCGTGCGTGCCACTCGAAACACCTCGCACCACTCATGGCCTCATTTCCATACGCACGTCTTATCATTTCAAAAGTCTCCGCTCCAGATTTGCCGAGTTTCACGCAGAATTTGATGTTTGCTCTCTGCTCCAGTTTCACGTCCATGCTGAAATCGCAAATGTGAGGACACACGTGGTGACAAACACTCGTGTTGTGCAACTCCCAATGGTCACACAGCGACGCAACTCGGCATACTGAGTGGCGACTTTCCCTGCTCCCAAGCACAGCGCACGCATTCACATACTGCCATCGGTTGGCGTTCTATGGGACTAGTCTCGAAACTTTTTGATACACCTACGTATGATCGTTTCAGTAGACAGCGATTGTTTCCCAGTACGTAATTCACTGACTGGTCTTTCTATTCATATACAGCTTCCTTACTCCTTTGATTTAGCCTTTAACAATGATATCCAACAACTGTCAAGTTTCAAAATTATCCAGTATCGATAAAAAAAAATAGATTTTCTCTATGACTTGACTGGGCATTCTCTCTTGCACTCTGCCCTCCTCTCACCTTCTTAGATTCTTTAAAAGTGCAAGACATGTATCAGAAGCTCATGCTGTATCGCAGAAGTCAGGTGCTGACAACAAAGTCAAAAACCATGTGTACTTACACAAAATTACTCTCAGCATCAAAATCCAAGTAACTTTCAGTTATTGTGTATGGAGGGACATGTAGAAATATCCTTCACAGTGATCATCAGGAACTGTATGTTTCTCAAAAAGAATGATGTGTTGGTACACACTGTACACCTGTACTCAATCCCACCTTTCTCAAGGTTACTGTTGTCATTAATCCAGTGACATAAGCTATGCAATTAGAAAAGCCAACAGCTGAGGGAAAATTGCAGCATCCTATGAAACAACTTGCCACATACCACTCCATGATTTCCATTCAGATACTTTTCTAGTAATTATAGAAAATGATTTCAAGTGTAGACTCAAAAGAGAAAAGGTAAAGCTCTCTCTGTACATATTCGCCCTGCAAAGCTAGAGATCAAACTAAAACCTTGGAACTAAATGGCAACTCATGCCCTAGCCATATTCAAACCTAGGCACAAACTCCTGATACTCATTTGATAGAAGGGTGGGTGACCTTCAGTTGCATTCTGAATGTGGTGATGAATCCAGACACCTTGAACAGAAACTGAACCACAACCATCAAATGTATGACTTGTAGCTTCAATCACTGAACGTCAGTTCCAAAATGTAAAATAATATGTACAAAAGTAATTCAAATTAATTAATAGTTAAGAATAGTTGCAGTGCTGATTGTAACCCTATTACGAATTTGACAACATTTTTAGTTTAATAAAGCAACATTAGCTTGATTATTTGTAAGTTATTAATAAGTAATAATTCCCAACTGCTTTCATTACAATCTTGTCACTGTGTTACTGATATTTTCATTTCAACCCCAATGGACCATCCTCAATGTTTTGCTTATGCCATAATATGTTGTTATCTTTACAGCAATAGTATTCAGACTGAAATACCTCCTAACATATTCGAATAAAAAACAGATAACCTCAATCAAAATTTATAAGTATATATCTGTTATTTACATTATAAAGGTTTGAAAATCTCAAATGTTGGGAATTATATAATTTTTACTTGGAAAAAGGTACTTATTCCCATACATACATACATACAACTAACTTGTTACTTATGTAATAACTGGGACTGGAGAATAACAATGCCATAAAACAAGCAACCTATGTACTGCTTGTAATTTTATTACAAGTTAAAAATCATATGAGAGATGATCAGAAACTATGTACAAAATAAAAGGTATGATATATAGTCAATACGGATTAACTAAAAAGAATGTATGTTTCAACTACTGTGTGATAGTGTCTTGCAGCTATGTGGCAAATGAGAAAACACAGCAAATCTAGCAAAATGGCAATTTTTTGTTGCACCTTTCAGTATGCACTAGGACTGCAAAGGTTTCAAACTCTGGGGTGTATACCATATGTATATAGAAAGATCCAATACTCATAATAACCAAGCTCACCCTTGGACATTACCCTGAATCACTTTGCTTCAGAACACATCCTGACAATCCATTTCCATAGGATGCAGTTTAATATTATACAGAATGTATCTGAAATGGTTGGACAAATTTCAGAAGTGAGTTCCCCACACCAAAACAAGGAAAAACGTTCATATCAATATAAGTCTGCAAAAACTTGGTTTTTGAGGTACAGCCGCCATGTTCCCCCAACCTCATACCATTAGATTTTTATGTGGGGCACTTTAAAACTGGTTATTTGTTCCATTATCTCTCATGACATAATTTAGTTCAGTGGCAGAACATTGGGCTACCTCAGCATGCAAGAGCATATTTAAATACATCTGTTACATTGGCACGAGATGGAAGTCAGTGGACAGTTTTACGTTCCCATCACTTTATCCACAGAGAAGGAACATCTTGACACTCACCGGACAGAATGACAGGTGCAACCAAGTGTTAGTATGAACTAAGCATTGAAGACCCCTGGTCATGTCACGACTCAAACACTGGCTACCTAGACTGTCACTGGTTACTTATACGTAGACTCAGTTATTTCAAACCTTACATTGTTCACCTTGTAACAATAACAAGATAAGTGTGTTTTAAAATCCATTAAATGCTTAAAATGATATTTGCCAAGATTTTGTAGATAAGTTCAGTGAAACTGCAACATGTCACCTCAGGAACTAAATTGTTGCCAAATACTGCAATTTTGCAGATATTAGAACGTTATGCCTAAGGTGTATCATAGTGTACCTAGAAACCTCATGGAGAGACCTAACATTTTCATTTGTCACATCATGTCCTGTCCTATTTTCCCTGCTGAACTTTTTTCTCCCTTTTCATCACTACTCTGCTATGTGGCACATATAACCTTATTTAAAAAACTACAAGACACTTATACTTAACTACTCTAATCATCACTCACAACAGTGGTGCCAGTTTATGAAACAGTGAAATGTAAGTTGTCTCAGTAATTATCCAGTTAGTAGAGCTTTCCTTATCATCCAGTGCTGGACATCACACATCTCCATAAAACTCTTCTGCATATAATGCATTTCCATCACAATCTATTGCTTTCACTCTGATGGCAGCTTTAACATATTTAACACTACCAATGCCCACTTAAGTCTCCACCATCTCTTTCCACCTCATGTTCAGCATCCACTTGCTTCGTAGAAAATATCATAACATCTTGCCCAGTTTCATTCACAGTCTTTCCAGGTGATTTCACACTACAAACTGTTTATACGCCACTTGACTTCCCACCGCCCTTTTACTGTTAGTGCAGAACAATAATATAATTCTAATTCATATTCAGATATATGACAGTACATACACGTGTATGTATCAATGCAATATATCATCCCTACTCATTTCAATGTACATGCTCTCCCTTATAAATTCAATTTTTTTACCTAATTGCCTTAACTTTTTTGTGGAAAGTCAAAAAATTTTTTGTTACAACTCTCTCTACATTCTGTCCACGCAGAAGAACTATTCCGTAACATACATGCGTTTCCTTTCCTTTCCTGCAAAACTTCATTCCTTGACACAGTGTATTTCTCCACAAAGATTTCTTCCATAACACATCATGTTCCTCTCCACACAACACAAATGTTTTGTCCAAAACACACTGTACATGTATCTACACAGCAGGCAAATTGGTCCATCCACAACACACCACAGTGTGCTTCCCAATGAGAAGGAAGTGTGGCATTCAGAACACACTGTGTGCTTTCCCAGTAATCAGAATCTTCCATCCATAACAGACAGCTTGGTTATCCACACAGCAGACAAACTGATCCACCCACAACACAGCGTAGCATGCTTTTCCATGCAGCATGAATGTTCCATCCATAATAATATGCTCTTCACACAGCAGAACTCGTCCATCCATTACACATAGCACAACTCTCCACTTCAGCGTACTTTTTCTTGTAAGAGTGTTTGATCCATAAGGTCAAATAGCTGAACCTTCGTCAAACGAATAACAGTACAAAAATAACACATTACTAACCAACTTGCTTGGTTTGAAGCACTTTTATATTTTGTGCACCACCTTAATACACAGTATTACTATATGACTCATCTTAATGTGTTTCAGTTTGTTATTTGGTCTCTGTGTTGACATCATTAAATACATCAACTTCTGTGCAATTCCCAATGCTCTCAGATTTCTGCTTAACAATTTAAGCACATACTTAAACTATGACTATAAAACAGTTTAAGACTTGCTGCTAAATCCCTTTTAACTCAAATAAGTTACTGGTAAATGAGTTTATGTTCTCAATTGCCCAATATTCCACTGTCAAATGCTAATGTATTACCAACAGTTTAATCTAAGGTGTTGCTAATATTTACAAAAACAAATGTTCACTATTTTAATCCTACCATGCAGTAACAATAAGATATTACACAAAAAGAAAGAAAGAAAGAAAGAAAATAAAAATCATCACATAACTTCTCAACTTTGTAAACTGCACTTAGTGCACTGCCTAAGTGCAAGCAAACAAAAACACAAAGCTTCTTTGCTCAGCAAGAACCACACATTAAAACACCCACAAACTGCAAGCATCTCAATATGTGAGTGTATTTAATAACTATAAAACAATGTTATGTACAGCACCCTTGTAAGACACCCAACTGTGTCATTTTTAGGCACATTTGCAAAATTTTGAAACACAACTATTAGTTTCATCACGTCTAGCTGTCTGGCTGGGTGCATATAACAACTCAGCTCCCCCTAAATGGAATTCATAAAATTTGATATTTGAGGATTTTTAAAAAATTTGTTAAGAAAATTCAACTTTAATCAAAATTTAACAAGAGTAATGGGTATTTTACATAAAGACAGAAGTTGTAGCGACAATCAAAACACACATTTCATGTTCAATGAATTTCCCCCGCCCGAAAATCGCTCAGTTTATGAGATAATGTGGAAAAACATTGTAGAGCTGGACAGACCACGGATGACAATATGATGTACTCGCAGCGTATGCTGCATGTGAGTTTGTAGCCTTCGGTATCCAGCACGTTACTGGTACAGTGCATGTCTTGTTCCAGTCATGTTTGTGCAAGCTTAGCTTTTTCCTGGTTCCATTACAATTAATAAAAGTAACTGGTTATTCATAAGCCAATAAATGGAACTGAGGGAAGTTGACCCATGCATTAGGCAATCACTATCCCTCCCACTTGTCTCTCACACCACCTCTCATTATTCCATGTGCAAACATGTAGGTATGTAATAATCACATGTCAATAAACGAATCAAGTTATGCTGCCAGTTGAAGAAAACCTAAATGGTTCCACTGTCATAATACAGATTAAAAGTACTAGTTTATAGCCAAAGTGTACTTACATTCCCCATCAACTGCATTACTCTCTCTATAGCTAACACAGCTTCCTTCTATTTGACCAGAAACAAATAAACCTTACTTTGAAGATGTACTGATTATATTTTGTTCAACAAAGACTACCCTAAAAATGGAGGCTGCTAGCTTCTCCAGAACGTTGGTATGTATCTGCCAATCTGCAGATGTCATATCCTAGAAGATCAGCACCTTCCATAAAACACCTTTTCTTAAACACTTGTCTGAGATACCAAGAGATGAAATATTGCCAGTAGAACTGTAACAATTATAAAAGGTGCTTGTAGTTTCAGCAATACTGAAATGTTCTGGTGATGAACTGTGTCCACAACATCACTCATATTGGTGGCAGAAGTGTTTAGAACAGGGGCTAAAAATTATCCAAAAAACTGGAAGTCACCTCAAAATTCTAGATGCCAGGAGGGTGAAATATAGCAAGTTCCATACTGAGAAGAACAAATTTTAGTTGCCTGGGTGACCCGGCAAACAATATTTGTGAAGCCCTGACTTAGATGATGAATAGTGTGTTTGCAGTTCTGTCATGTGAAAGAAGTGTTGAGAATGAATGCTGCAGTGTAGCCATATTGATGCCAGAAATACAATGATGATAAAAAATGTCGGCAGTTTCTGACGCACGGACGGAGAAGTATTTAGTTGACGAACAGCATTTGCAGTTTGTATGATATACACTAGAAAGATTTACTAATAACTTTTCAGAGCTGCAAGACCTTAAGATAGAGATCTCACTTACTTACTTACTTACTTACTTACTCCATGGTGCAGAGTCCTTCTTGAGAAGCTAACTAGTTTGCAGCTAGTCAAGAAATTCCCCGCATTTCACGGAACCCGAAGGTTCATTACCGCACTC
>Ga0123357_10012230_pt1 | contig 11058 bp, 10 predicted proteins | sample TergutEmb28metaG_FD_89873 | JGI IMG/M metagenome (GOLD analysis project Ga0123357, IMG submission 89873) | Embiratermes neotenicus P4 segment gut microbial communities from Petit-Saut dam, French Guiana - Emb289 P4 | ecosystem: Host-associated > Arthropoda: Insects > Digestive system > Gut ... | reverse complement strand
TGTCTTGCTAGTCAAGACATTGCTTTTTTGTGGTAGCAGTATGTCTTCCAATTTAGGCAACACTCAGAATTTCAAATTAACTTATTTTAATTATTAAAAATCCTAAAAAATGGTTGACAAACCAATAATTTTTTGGTATAATAGTAAGGTCCGACAATGAGAAACATTGGGATGATAGTAGCATAAACTACTATGGACAGATGGCGACTATGGAACCTTGGAACCTTGGATCCTTGGAACCTTGGAACCTTGGATATTATCATAGTATGCCATATGCTGAAATGATTGACTGATACAGCATATTACATACACTCTATGATGATAATCTGGGGTTTTGAAATGCTTTTGCAAGACATCTAAGACATCCGCACAAGCCAGTGCGGGGAGTGTCGCTTTTTTGCAAAAAATTTTGCCAGGGGTAGTGGTTTGGGATTTGGGTGCTTTCCAGTAGTCAAGGAGAGAGTACTATAATGCTAGAAAGAATAAAAACAAAAAATGGGAAGATGGTGATAGCCATCAGTGCAATTTCTATGGTCTTGCTTTTTGCAGTGTCATTTGGCTTGCAAGCCGTGCTCAAAGCCAAAAGCGACCCTCACAGTGGTCTTGTAAGCGTGCAAACCCAAGATAGGTTATCACGCCAAGAGATTGACACTATTGCAAAAGATGAGATGAAAAAAATTGGTTTTGATGTTATTGAGCAACAAAATCCGTTGGTGCAAAAAGCACTAGAAATTTTTGATGATTATAACCAAGCCTATGACAGTGGAGTTGGATTTGTAGACCTAATGGAAACCTTGCAAAAAGATATAGACAATTTGATGAGTTATATCAAGGACAATATTGGAGAGATAGAAGGCGTTGACAATCATTCACGGGATGAATTGTTGAGAGGGGAGATTTGGGTCGGTTTGTCAGCAGGTTTTATTGTCACGGTAGTATCCACGATGGTAGGTTCGCTTGTGGCTGCGTGGGTAGCCTATTTGATTGCAATGTTCAATAGTATGTTTGCGTGGGTATATGCGATTCCCGTCGTTGGACCTATCATTATGGGTGCTTTGTCTGCTGTTTGTGGTTTTTTTGCGGGTTATTTGTTTGATAAATATCACGATGGTTTGGGCGGGAACCCTATTCAGGACTTGAAATTTAAGGTAGCCTCAGCGTGGTGGTTGCCCAATTGGAGTTTGATAGTATGACAAAAATGAAAAAATCAACCAAAGTTTTTTTGGTTATACTATGGATGGTTGCGGGTGTTTTGGTAGGGGCTGTCATTGCCAATAGATACGGATGGCTGAGTCCAATCAACATTTTGGTGCAATGTATTTTTGCATCAAGTATCAGTTTCTTGATTTATGTATATCGGTTGAGACAAGTATATGCCGAGGATGAGGAAAAGTACCAAAAGTTAGTACGCAGACTGCGATGGCAGTTTCCCATTGGCGTGGGGATTGCAATAGTGGTGTGTATTGTGCTTGCAATTTTTGTATTGAAGTAAGCATTGGAATAATTGAGTTGCCAATTTCAAAAATTTAGTAGCTGCAAGCAAAAAAAGCCGCTCCCTTGGGGAGAGGCTTTTTTGTTTTGTATTGTCTTTTAGAGGCACTATTTTGCTTGGGAGATGGCTACGGCACACGCAACGGTTGCACCCACCATTGGGTTGTTGCCCATACCGAGCAAGCCCATCATCTCTACATGGGCGGGGACGCTGCTGCTGCCTGCAAATTGGGCATCTGAGTGCATACGACCCATTGTGTCTGTCATACCATAACTTGCGGGACCTGCACCCACATTGTCGGGGTGGAGGGTACGACCTGTGCCGCCACCGCTTGCAACTGAGAAGTACTTTTTGTCATTTTCAATTGCCCATTTTTTGTAGGTGCCAGCCACGGGGTGTTGGAACCTGGTTGGGTTGGTGGAGTTTCCGGTGATGGAGACATCCACTTTTTCGTGTTGCATAATCGCCACTCCCTCACGCACATCATCGGCACCATAGACACGGACTTTTGCTTTGTCGCCCTCGCTGTACTCAAACTTTTTGACAATGTTGAGTTTGTCTGTTTGGTAGTCAAACTGGGTTTGGACATAGGTGAAACCGTTGATACGGCTAATAATCATTGCGGCATCCTTGCCCAATCCGTTGAGGATGACCTGCAAGGGTTGTTTGCGGACTTTGTTGGCTGTCCGTGCAATACCAATCGCACCTTCGGCTGCTGCAAAACTCTCGTGTCCTGCCAAGAAGCAAAAACAACTTGTTTTCTCACTGAGCAAACGAGCGGCAAGATTGCCGTGACCAAGACCTACCTCTCTTTGCTCAGCCACAGAGCCGGGTACGCAAAATGCTTGCAAGCCAAGACCAATCGCCTCAGCAGCTTCTACGGCATTTTTGACGCCTTTTTTGAGAGCGATGGCTACGCCCAAAATATATGCCCAAGACGCATTGTCAAAAGCAATGGGTTGTGTGCCCTTGATGATGGCATCCACATCAATGCCTTTGGATTTGCAAAGTTTTTCGGCGTCTTCTAGGGAGCCGATTTTGTACGCTTTGAGAGCGGCATCAATCTTTGCTTTTCTTTTATCATATCCTTCAAATGTTACCATTTTGAATCAAATCTCCTGTTTTTTATTTTTGTTTTTTCTTTATTCTTTTTTGAAAAAAAGAACCAAAAAACTTTTATTGGGTAGTAGGGGGACGCATTGAAAATAAAATCTCCCAACAACACCCATAAAAAGAACCTATTTCAAAATTACTCGTGTCTTGGATTGATATATTTTGCCGCATTTTCAAAGCGACCGTAGTTGCCCGTTGCTTTTTTGAGTGCTTGGGTTGCATCCATACCTTTGGCAATGTTCTCCATCATCACACCCATACGCACAAACTCATAGCCAATGACTTGGTTTTGTTTGTCAAGTGCAAGTTTGGTGATATAGCCCTCGGTCATCTCCAAATAGCGTACGCCTTTTGCCTCGGTACTATATATGGTGGCGGTTTGACTGCGGAGTCCTTTGCCCAAGTCTTCTAGGCCTGCACCAATTTCAAGCCCGCCTTCACTAAATGCAGATTGGGTACGACCATAGACGATTTGCAAAAAGAGTTCTCTCATGGCTACATTGATAGCGTCGCATACAAGGTCGGTATTGAGCGCTTCTAGGATGGTTTTTCCGGTCAAGATTTCGCCCGCCATTGCCGCACTGTGGGTCATACCGCTACAACCAATGGTCTCCACCAACGCTTCACGGATGATGCCATCCTTGACATTGAGCGTCAACTTGCACGCACCTTGTTGCGGTGCACACCAGCCCACACCGTGGGTCAGACCACTGATATCCTTGACCTCTTTGGCTTGCACCCATTTGCCCTCCATAGGCAAGGGGGCTGGACCGTGATTGGCCCCTTTGAGAACGCAGGTCATTTGTTCTACTTCTTTGCTGTAATGCATTGTGTTTTCTCTCCTCCATTTTTTAGAGATTTGTTGCCTACACAAGCGCAACACAAATTCACTTTTTGCAAATCTGCGGACTTGTGTATTTTGTCCTTGTTTATTATAACATATTTGCATAGATTTGGCAAACAAATAACAATTGTACGCAACAAATCACACCAAAATATAATTTGAAATATTTTAAATTTTTGCATACACGCATATTTTTCTTGACTATTTTTTTTTTTTTGATATACTGTGCTTGACGGATTTTGTCAAAAAGAATGCAAACAAAATTCAAAGATGGATTATTTGGCATTCAAGTTTATCCACAAAGTGCGGGTAAAATCCGTAAAAGAAGGAGAACCAATGGAAATCAAAAGACATAGAGTATTTATCAGTTATCATCACAGTATCGACCAAAAGTACAAAGATTGGCTCGTGAGGCAAAATCAAACACATAATCTTTTTGAAAACTTGTCAGTGAATGAAAAGGGCATTGATGATGCAGGTCTCAGTGCAGAGCAAGTGAGGCGTATCATTAGAGATGATTATATGCAAGAGGCAACTGTGTTGGTTGTATTGTGTGGGCAAGAGACAAAAAATAGGAAGCATATAGATTGGGAAATTCATACTGCAATGTATGATAGTGAGGTCAATCCTCAAATGGGTATTGTGGTTGTGAATTTGCCAACTATTGGGCAAACAGTAGAACGATCCGGTTACAAAGAGAGTCAGCAGTACTTTCGCCCTACAACTTGGGTCACAGCAAATAATGAGAGAAGAGCATTGGAAACACAATTCCCATATATGCCAAGTCGTATCCTGGATAATTTTGAGAGCAACGGCAATGGGATTACTGTCATCAATTGGAATACATTTGAAAACAATATTCGCAATTTGATGGGTGTCATTGATGTGGCATTTAGGCACAGAAAAGATAAAGCGTACAATCATTCTGCACCACTTAGGAGAAACAACAGTTAAATGGCAAAAACAACCACCAAGGAGATTTTGATTAGAGATTTTTCTCAATATTGCTCACAAGGCAATGCATCCATTTTTGTTGGTTCGGGGCTTTCTCGCAAAGCGGGCTATGTGGGTTGGAAAGATATGTTGAGGCAAAGAGCCCAAGATATTGGTTTGGATGTAGACAAGGAAGAGAATTTGATAGACCTAGCACAGTACTATGTCAACAGCCAACAACGACTCAATATTCACGCAGATATTAGAGAGTTTTTTGCTTATCAAAAGCATAGCCCGGTACAAGAGCACCATATCATTGCATCCTTACCCTTGGCGAGTGTTTGGACAACAAATTATGACACACTCTTGGAAAGAGCCTACGCCAATGCGAATATTTCTTATGACATACTCACAAATGATGCATCCTATGAAAAATTGAATCTTAGAGCCAAAGTTATTATCAATAAGATTCACGGCTGTATGAATGACCCCACGCAATGTGTGTTGACAAGACACGACTATGAAGAATTTGAGAATAAAAATGCAATGGTCATTAGTCAATTAAAGGGTGAATTATGTTCAAAAGCATTTTTGTTTGTGGGTTACAGTTTGCGTGATACCAATATTCAGCATATCATTGCCCAAATGAGATTAAAGTTTGGCAAGAGTTATAGGTTGCCTAGGTATTATATTCTCAAAAAAATTGCGTTAGAAGATGACGAATTCAAGCATTTGCCCAAAGCAAAACAGAAAGAAGAATTTGCATATCATTCAAAAAGACAAGAACACTATATAGATTATTTGCTTGAATATGGATTCAAGGTTGTGGTTGTGGACAAGTATGATGAGATTACAGACATTTTGGAACAAATACGCAAGACAGTATTGCAAAAAAATGTTTGGATAAGTGGTGCCTATGAAGATAATTATAACGCTCAATATCAATCGTTGGCAAGTAGTTTTGCGCAAGAAATCTCCAAAAATCTTATAGGTGATGAGTTCAAAATCATTACGGGTTATGGCAAAAATTTGGGTGCAGATATTGTAGCGGGTGCTTTTAGTGGATGCAATGCACAGGGGAGAGATTTTAATGACAATGTGCAGTTGTACCCCTTCCCATACAAAGATAGCAAACCCGAAGATAGGCAATCCAACTATACGCTTTTACGCAAGAATATGGCATCAAGGTCTAATGTATTGATCGTCATTGCAGGGCAAAACGCAACACACGAGGTGGCAAATGGAGTCTTGGAAGAGGTGCGACTTTCCAAAGAGCAGGGGAGTCTTATTATACCTATCGCCTCCACGGGTGGAGCGGCGTTGAAAGTGTATGAAGATATGTTTGGGGAGATGAAAGATAAACAGAAAAAAGCAATGTATGAAAAACTCAACACGAAAAAAGTAGCAGACATTTATCAAGTGGTGAAGGACATTATCAATCAGTATGGTTGAGTTTGTCTGGTGGCGTTAGGGTTGTGTCAAATTTGCTGGTCGTACTCACACAAATAACCCTTGCCCAGTGCACAACCCGTCACAAATTGATTTGAAATATTTTAATTTTTTGCATACACGCATATTTTTCTTGACTATTTTTTTTGATATACTGTGCTTGTCGTATTTTGTCAAAGTATGTAGACAAAAGGCAAAGACATAGAATAACAAGCAAAACCACATTGGATTGCAAAAAGCAAAAAAAGTGTAGATGCGTACGCTTGGAGGAGTAAACAATGGCAAGAGGCGGTAGAAGTAGAGGTAGGGCAATGAGTCCTGAGGAAAGGCGGTTTTATAAGAGAGTGCCTTTATACAAAAAGATATTGATTGTCCTTGGGTGTTTTGTGGGTTTTGTGATTTTGTCATATGCATTAAGCCTCAAAACAGACAGTGGAGGGAGTAGCGACAATCACCAAACAGGATTGGTGATTAGCAACAAATTTGTGGTGAGTTCCAAAGTGGTATCCATCCCATTGCAAAAATATAGTACGACGGTTAGTGCGGGCATCACTAACTATGGGAGTCAAACTTATAACAATGTTTCTATTGTGGTCAGCGTCACAACGAGTGTGACAGGGCAAACTGATACACTTAGGGTTACGGGTGTGACACTTGATGCAAACCGCACTGCGAGCATCTACCAGATTTTTGACACCAAGGCGAATTTTGAAAAAGTTGTTTCTGTGTATGCGGTGGATGGTTTTGGGCACAGCATCTCTTTGCAAGAACCTAGTACAAGCAAAGAAAAAGGAGCGGAAAGTTTGAATGGAGGACAGTTTGGAGGGTTGTTTGTATTGGGGCTTGTTTTGACCGTGTTTGCTATTTGGCTTTGTGTCAAAAGTGAATCCGCTCACAAAAAACGCATTGCTGAGTATAGGGGGCAAAGACAAGCACACGCTCAACAAGTCAAAGTACAAGAAGCCCAAGCGCAAGGGCAAGCCTTTGCGGCAGGGGTGGCGGAGTATATGGCGAATGCCCAAGTTATGGCGACCGCCAAAGAAGAAACTCCACAAAACAACTACTCCTTTTGTGAGTATTGCGGTGCCAAAGTTTTTGATACCGACAAATCGTGTGATGGGTGTGGTGCAAGGGTGAAGGAGTAAAATCAATCAATTCAAATTTTTTGAAAAACCTATTGACATATGTTTCAAAGTATGATACAATGATTGCAAACATATAGACTTTTACACAAGACAAAGACCAAGGTTGCGTTCAAAAGCCTTGGTACATAGGGTGCAAAAAATAAATAAAAAGGAGACAAAGGATTATGCAAAATGAAAAAGCAATGCAAATGTGGGTGCGAGAGTTTGGTGCCCGCCCACAAGCAACGGACTTTGCGGGGTGTAGAGTGGATAGGAGTGCCTATCAAAACAAAATAAACAAAGTCCCTATGGATGGGACATTGACCATATACAACCTGTGTCCAAAAATGGGCACAGTGGTGTAGCCAACACACAAATTGTATCCATAGGCGTCAATCGTACAAAGGTAGACAAGACAACTTTTGTGATAGAGTATAGCAATACAAAAAAATGTACCTATCAAGTCCACCGCAACGATGGCATAGACAAATGCTTTTATGCAAGTAGGTACAAGTACGCAAGCAAGGATTATTGTATTGTACAACTTGACGAACATCAAGATATGATTAGGCAATCATAATAAAACAACGCAAGGAGAAAGATGACACAAGACAAATCAAAATCAAAGATAGGCAATTTGGCAAAATGCTGGTGGCAGTCTTTCTTGCAAATCAATTACAGAATGTTTTTTGCCTTGCTGTTGTTAGGGCTTTTGCCAACGGTGTATACCCTTTTGCGGATATACTTGCTTGGGCAATTGCCCGACGCAAGCGGGTTTGATATTGCAAGCCAAATGCAATGGGTGGAGGTGCTTTACGAAATTTTGCAAGAGGCATTTATTGTGCCGTTGTATTATTTTATTGCACGCTTTGTCCCCAAGCGAGGTGTAGACAAAGATTGTGATGGGGGTCAAGCCACAGCCACGCAAACCGACAACTCCACGCAAAACCAAGCCGAACTCACCAATAGAGTGCGTACAGGGCTTTTGGTGGTGCTTTGTGTTTATGGATTTTTGTCCGTGCTGTTGATTGCCTTTGCAAAACCGATTCTCATCTTTATGCAACAAGGGGAAGTGCTTGTTGACCGCACGGTGCAGTATATCAGGCTGGAAACCGTGGCAAATATTTTTGGGACGCTTTTCAAATACGCATTGGCGGTGCTTGTGTGTATCAAGCGTGAGGTGTATCTCTATATTTTGCTGGGTTTGCAAATGGTGTTGAGTATTGTCTTGGACATATTTTTTGTATCCAATCTGCAAGTCTCTTGGCAACTGGGCGTCAATGGCGTTGCGGTGACCAATATCATTGTCAATCTGTTGTTGCTTGTGATGGCGGTGATTTTGCTACACAAGGAGCAGATAAAAATTTTTTGCAAAGACAAAATGTCGTTTGCGTGGCTCAAAGGGTATCTCAAAGTGGGCGGAGTGTCTGGGATTGAGTCCTTGGTACGCAATGCCGCTTTTATATTGATGATTGTGCGGGTGGTCAATGAGGTGGGTGAGCAAGGAACTTTTTGGGTTGCCAATAATTTTATTTGGGGCTGGCTTCTTTTGCCCGTCTTGCAACTAGGCGAACTTGTCAAGCGAGACATTGGCGCGTCAGGGCAAAAAGAGTTGGGCGCCAAGGTGGGTGGTTATTTTGTATTGACCGCCGTGTTTGTTGTTTTTTGGTTTGTGACGCTGCCACTGTGGCAACCTTTTATGAAAACGGTGTTAGGGTTCCCAAATGCCCGTGCCATTTTTGATATTGTGTTGATAAGCCTTGCGTTCTATATCCTCTTTGCTTTCAACAATGTGATAGACAGCGTGTTTTATGGGCTGGGCAAGCCAAAGTATATGCTCTATCAGTCCATCGTTGTCAATGGCTTGGTCAACGGCGTAGCCTTTGTGCTCTACGCAACCAAAGTCTGGTCTCCCACACTTCTTGGGATTTCTCTGCTTTTTGCCCTAGGTATTGGCGTGGACAGCCTTTTGACCTATGGTATCTATGCTTGGTGGAGGAGAAGAAACAAAAAACAGGAAGTGGTTGCCATAGATTTGGAGTTGGCAGCATAAGATACTGGCAAGACCCAAGATGCTACTCTATTTGGGTAGTATTTTGGGTCTCAAAAAAACTTTGTCACAAGGCTATGATTTGGTTGACAAGAGGGGCATTGTGTGGTATACTAGAATGGTGGCATAAAGTAGAATTGTATTGTGTAGAGAGTGAGCGTAATAAAACAATTATATTGAGTTATAAAGTTTGCACAGTTATTTGGCAACAAGTTGAGAAAGTTGCCAAATAACTGTGCGGAAATTATTTTTTAATAGTATTGTGTTACTACTATTAGTCCCTATCCGCTATAAGACTATTTTGCTACGAGACATTGGAGTGGTTCAAACCTTGAACCACTCCAAGAGGTGTCGTAGTTTTTTTATGCCATAAAATATAACAATTGATTGTATTATGATGGAGATGAAAAATGGACAAGAATCAAATGAACGAGGTAGAGCATATCCTTGGATATGAGTTTTCCAACAAGGCGTTGCTCAGACAAGCGTACACACTGCGTTCCTATGCAGAGGAGCAAGGCGGTGAGTGCAATGAGATTTTAGAGTGGATAGGGGATGCCTTTATTTATAGGTATATGACCCAAAAAGCCTTGGAGTGCTTTATGCGGGTGGATGCACAAAATGGCTTGGCTTCTCGTTATGCCGAAGGTGAGTTGTCAAAATGGCGACAATGCTTTTTGGGTACGCCCTATTTGAGCGGGAGAGTGGACAAACTGGGGCTTGCCAACAAGGCGTATTTTAGGATGGGCAAAGGGGATGCCTTGCAAGGCGTTCACACGAGACCTGGTATCAAGGAAAACCTTTTGGAGGCGTTGGTGGGCGCTATTGCGTTGGATTGCAAGCAAGACGGGCAAACCATACGCCAAGCCCTTGGAGTGTTGCTTGCGGTTGACAACGATGGGAGCCGTGCAAGGCAAACTCACTTGTCGGCGGGTGAAACAAATTATATTAGCAAAGTGCAAAAATTTTTTGCCAAGCACGAACATTTTGCGTTTAGCAGTTGGAATGACCATTATCCACAATCTTTTATAGACAGTGGGTTGGTGGGAGCAAGTTGCAAAAGAACGCAAGAGATTTATGAGTGTACACAAATACAAGATGGGTGGCGGTGCGACGCATTGATACCAGAGTACAAGTATACAATGTATGATTCCATAGAAAATCAATCGTTGATGGGTATTGCAGGTTTTCAGATGGATGAAACAGTATACAACCAAGGATGCTATGAGGAGCAAACTAAGTTTGTAGGCTGTGGACAAAACAAAAAAGAAGCCAAGGTGGAGGCAGCAAGACAAATTTGGGAGTATGTTTCCAAGAGACAAGCAGCGTGGTTTGATAGCATAGGCAAGAGTGGTGCAAGAGCCGGTCTGATTACAACGGGGTTGTCTACTCCTGAGGATAGAGAGTTGAGGGCAATCATTGTCCGAAGGTTGGAACAACTCCATCAGTCTTCTGCCGATAGTGCAGTCAATGCATTGGATGAATTGTATCGTGCGGGATGGACAAACAAGGCGGAATACACGACGACGGATGTTATGAATGTGCAAACTTTGCAATGGCAAGTGCATTGTGTTATCGCCGTGGTGCACAATGGCAAAGTGTATAGAGCAACTGCAAAAGATACGCAAAAAAAAGAAGCCAAAAAAAATGCAGCACTCAGTTTGTTGAAGCAACTAGGAGGTCTCAATGAATAGAATCTATCCCTTGATAGGGCAAATTATTGAAATAGTGCAATATATTGAGTACAACATTGTAGAGTTGATTTGTGAGCATAGTCAGCAGTCCGAAGAAGTCATTAGAGAAAAATGGGGTACAAGCACGCTGGGTCAATTGCTGGGTGAGTTGCAACACAAGGACTTGCTCAATGAGGATTTGGTGGAGCAACTAGAAAAAGCACTGCACGACAGAAACCACATCGTCCATCAATATTTCAAGAAAAATGATTTTGTCAAGCATAGCGACAATGAGGAAATGATAAAAAACCAAGAGAACTATCTCAAAAACCGCCTCCACGAGATGGAGGACTTGAATGAACAACTCTACAAACAGTGTG
>Ga0123357_10012228_pt1 | contig 11059 bp, 7 predicted proteins | sample TergutEmb28metaG_FD_89873 | JGI IMG/M metagenome (GOLD analysis project Ga0123357, IMG submission 89873) | Embiratermes neotenicus P4 segment gut microbial communities from Petit-Saut dam, French Guiana - Emb289 P4 | ecosystem: Host-associated > Arthropoda: Insects > Digestive system > Gut ... | reverse complement strand
AATTAATGCCTGCTATGTGTATTATGCATAAAATAATCCGTCTTAGTCAGGTTATTTACGCAAACGGTTCCCGAAAATTATTCCATTTCCGCGTTAGGTAGTTTTCCGGTTTAAAGTATTATTTTACATAGGAAATAACTCCGTTCTGAAATTTATTTTCCGTTTGTCCAGGTTTCCGGTATATAGGGGGTCCGGTTTAGGCAGATTTCACTGTATTTTCATATGGACATATTTGTGCTGTGCACTTTATGTTGATGTGCTATGGCATATACATGTCAGTAGGAGTTTCTGCTGATGTGGAGACTAAGGTTGTGTCGGGGGATGGGTATAGCATGTGCACTAAGGTGTTTTATGGAAAACAGGAATACATAGAGTGTTGTAGATATTGTATATTCCATTTTCATCTAAATTTCCTATAACTCAGTGACGATACATGCATGTTATACTAAATCTGGGGCCACCACATATAAGCCTGTGTTGAACTTATCCACATCTGATGTCCCAAAAGAGTTGTTTCACCAGATAGAGGTCACTCTTGTTGCCTCCCGTTTTTGACAGTGAGAGGTAAGATGCTGTTAGTTTTCAGTGTGAGATGATGTGTTTGAATGATGTTTGTACACCTTACCTCATCCGATCATTGGTGGACTCTACATAAATTTAGCAGAGCTGTTCTTTGAAAAACTGATAATGCATCCCAAAAGCTACAACTTAAAAATTTACAAGACTCCTTGCATTTAATGAACTTGGGTCACCAACCACAGATATCATCCTTCAGTACTGATTCCCAGCTCAGCAAGTTTCTCAGTGAATGAAGTAAAGTTATGTCGCAGCCAGGCATGACCAGTATGGTGCTGATTGTAGACAGGGATAAGATTCCAGGTGGAGCCAGTAGCTTGCAAAAATCCATACTGGGTAGTCACTTGGCTCTAGCTGTTGCTTATGTGCTTGGAGGCTGGAAATGAAACTGAGCCAACCATCAGATTTCCGATTGATGTATATATCACTTACTGAGAAGAGATGCAGCTGGGTTTTTTTTATGCTTTGCCTTAATTCTGAACCTAACAAAATAAATGGGATCCATATGACTGGTGTACCTGACTCTTCCTCCCATCTGATAATCTGAAATGGTTGAAAACCAAATCACTTTTCATTTTCTGACTAGTAGGTTGCAGGTTCGATTCCCAATGGTGTCATTGGAATTTTTCGTTGACAGGGCCGACCCCAGGGCCACAAGGTCAGCTTATCCTCTAACATAAATGAATACCAGGAATATTTCCTGTGTGGTAAAGGCATCCAATGCGTAGGGCTGACAACCCTTCATGTGCTGATTGTCTTTAAATCTGGGAGCCTCAGCCTCCTGGTACTCACAGGACCCATGCAGAGTATGCTTTACCTTTTCCTTTTTTGTTTTCTGTCCAGTGTCACTTCTAGTTTCATTGAAAAGTTTTGAAAAACAGCTTAAACTAAATTCTTTAGCCAGCACCAAGTTAAAAACAAAATTAAATATTTTTGCTTCCATCCACACTTCTCTAGTTAAGTATGACTTTTCTCTTCCCCATAACATTAGTGTTTGACCCAGTGGTTGCTGGATTGCTCTGTTCCATGGCTGACTTAAATCTGCCAGATACTTTCTTCAGATCAGTCATTTCAACCATATCTAGACCTTTGTCTGGGGCAAACATTGTTCTTTCTGTCTCTGTTTCTATTGTAAATACTCCATCTAGTATCTTAACACCCCATGTCAGATGATGGATGTGCTTCAGATTTGGATCATAATATTATTCTGGTTATGTTGGTATTTTTTATCAATATATTAGGAGATTGCATACCAAATATACCAACGTCTATGATAGTGTTCGTGCCCATGATTAAAAATTGCCCATAATACTGGGACATGGATTATTGACTACTTTACCATCACTTCCTGCTTTCTGCTCCATATTCTACTTTCCAACCTGCAAAGGACTTTATGGACTGAAATTTGTCATATGGTGGCAGTGAACTTGTCATTATAAGTGTGTGGGTTTTGTTGGATTTCCCTCTTTCATCAGGAGGAGTTAACCCCATATTTTTACACTTGTTAGCTTATGGCTTTAACATGAGTTTGACTAGTCAGTCACTTCCTTCCTTGTGGAAATGGACTGTTTCTGTTCCTAAGATAGCAGTTCTGTTGTTATAATTTTTCCAGTATTTTAAATTTCTTATTCATGGTCATTATGTATTTCTTTCAAACGTAAGCTTCATTTAGCTCAGCATTGTTACAGAAAATACTGTTCGATTTCAGCCAGTTTGGTTACCTACCTTAACACGCTCGTGTAGTCTAAGTACAAAAGGTCAGATTGATTCTGTACATTTTGATTTCAGCAGTGCGTTTGGTATTGTTCTTCATGCCTTGCTCATACATCAGCTTAGCAACTTTGGCCTGTCTTCTAGTTACATTAACTGGCTTCATAGCTGTTAGAGTGACAGACAAGTGCCAGTGCATATTTCTGATATCTTCTCTTCTTACTTATGCCCTATGGAGTCTGGTGTTCCACAGGGATCTGCTTTATGACTCATACTAGTTAATGTCCTAATTAATGACAGTTGTGGTTCTGTGTTTTACGAGGAATGTTGTTCACTATAAATAAAACAGTCTGACATAGACTCAATACAGAAGTGGCATTTGGATAAAGTAATGGAGGAAGAGTGGTCCCTTTCCACACTGTGAAGGCATATAGGAGGACAGAGATATGGCTGTACTCTTTCTTGACCTATGTGCAGGATGAAATGAGTTGTCAGCCTCACTCTCCATCAGCTTTACCCCTGGGGAAAGATCCCCTGGTACCCTTCATATAGTTGGCTGGGCAGGCCCTGGAGCAGGTCTGGATGTCTTGGAGAAGAGTTAAATCTCTTGCCCCCACTGGGATTCAAACGGATTACGGTTGAGTTGCTTATCTGTACCTCTGCTCCATGGTGCAATGGCCATGGAGTGTTACAAACAGAGAGTGTTGGTTAAAAATTGAAGGAGTGGGAACTTGTTTAAGGTTTCATTGTGAACATGTATTAAATGGTTGAAAAATTTGTTGTGTTGTAAATTTGTGATGCTTCTGAGGCGGGAAATCCTTGTTAGCAGGAAACATATTGGAAAGACAGCACGTGTTAATTATATGAGAAAATTTTGGTACTGAATGTTATAAAATGCTGGTTGAGAAACTTTGTAAGCAAAGTTTTCTTAGGCAGGTTTCACTCTGTGTAATTTCTTCTGTTGTGCATTTTATTTTGTATTGTGTATTATTTTCTGTTTATTTAAAAAATTGTATTTTATCATGGCTGATGCTGTCTATAGTGATAGCAGTACATCCGGGAACAAATTGATCTCAATAAATCGTCTGTTAATTTAATTATGCAAATATTACTAATGCTTTTTGTTACCTGATCTCACTTGTTCCTGTTCTGCCTTGTCTGTGGGCTACCATTTATGGGTTGTTTTTGGTGTACTTTTTTTGGTGGTATTTTGCTGTTCCTGTGTTGACCTGGTGGGTGTTGTGCCAGCACATTAATAATCAATAACTGAATTGAATTTCGTATTTCTGTACTGTCTCTGTAATTGACCTTATGGGTATTGTGTCAGCTTATAAATCATGAAAAACTGAATTGTTTAGTTAGGCCTACTCAGATTCTAAAAATTTTCAATGCTTTCTTTTATTTATTGATATTGTACGCATACTTCATAGAGAGACATCAGGTACTACATACTCTTTGATCATATCATCTTACTTTATCTGGCCCATATCATTGGTCACTTTGCATCAGCTACCATATTGCATGGTATTTGGCCGACTTACCAAGCTGCCTAAATATGCTCATCACACAGAGGTCTTTACATGCCTGTAACCAGGAAACCAGTCTTCTGTTGAATTGTAGGTACCATTGCGACATTGCATGTTTGTGTATGATGTGTATACTAAATTGTGATCCTGCAGGAAGTATAATTCTTAATTTTAGATGAATGTTTCCTGATGCAACTCTTCCGAACACCATAACAGTTTGCCAATATGTGAAAAAGTGTTCGTCTGCAGCTGCACTTCTAGAGATGGAGTGAATACTTGGAAGATATGTGCTGTGTGCTAAATTTTAATTTTAATAAAGGTCATTTTTTCAAAGCACAACATAACATTTAATTAAAAATCTTACCATCATGGCACAAGGTATCATTCTGAAGCCTTATTTCAGTTTATCTGCTGTGCAAGAACTATTACTGTATGTGTTACCCTTTAACATGCCCCCCTCATGGTTTTATCTGCGTGACCTAAGATTCACACGGGTATGTTTCACACGTTGCGACACCATTGGTACTCTGATGGTTTGATATTTAATTAAGTTTTGCACATTGTTTACAGATTGTTTTTGGTAACTGAATGATAAGCAGGGGATTGTAGCCTCCTCATTCACCAAATTTCAACCCATATGATTTTGTTTGTTAGGCTTGTTAAACAATAGGGGTAAAGATGTCCTGTTTGTGCCTTGAAGGTACAGAGGGTTAGTAATGGTATAGCTTCACTGAATCACAACCTGGTGCTAGATGGAGGTGAGTGATGACACTCCAGCTGCTTTGCCCCCCAGGGAAAGAACCCCTGGTACCCATTGAAGTGGAAGTTGGTTGAGCTCCAGAGCTGGTCTGACATGTTTAGAGAAAAAATTTCCTCTGACCGGTATTTGAACTCTGGTCTGCCCAGTCTGGAGCATAGTTGCTATAGTGACTACCCTACCCTGGCCCCCTAAAGGATAAAGTTTATGGAAATACTTCCACTGAAGATTGCCTGAAATAAAGCATTCAGAATATAGTGTTTTCAACTTCACAAGTAGAGCTGTGATGTGCAATGAACAGCATGTTTCTTGTGCATGACACTTGTCGTCTGCAAACCAAAGGAAACAGTTTCCACCCACTTTAAATGTGGTAAGTACTTTATTGCCTTAAACAGATTGAATTAAAATTAACAACACCTTCTTTAATATGATGAATAAAAACCTAGTATTAGCTGCAGTACATTTATCTAAAAGGTGCTGATGCTTACAGTAAATTTAAACAGCATTCAGCAGTTCACTGCCTCGTATGATGTGGAACGGTCTATGTAGTGACCAAGCGTATGGGCCAAATAAAGTCAGGCCTATATGTAGAACCCATGTGGTGTTGACTGTCAAAGATGGTGTGAATAAAAAACTATTAGAGAAAATTAAACATGTTATTGTAATGCACCCTGTTTGTAGCAAATTTTGTATCTAGTGGACCTAAATATAAGGTTCATGTAGAACACATACGGTGGTAGGATAGAAAAATTTTTCAGAATTTAAAAATGTAATTTGGATTTTAGCTAGGAGTGAATCAAATTATAGATCAGCTTGTAACTTTACTTAAACAGACTTCATAGGCACAGGATTGTTCTGTAATAGAGAAACATCATTGTTTGTAACATGTATTATCAAAAGTAATTCGTAGTTGTAGTGAACAGTTAAATTGTGATCATGTGGATTATAACAGTGTGTAATGGGGTGCAGGGAGCTGCATCCAACTTACACATGAAGGGTGGAGGCATTATGTTCCTCTTAAAATTTGGTACCCACCTGCCAGACTGTATGGTGTCACTATGTAGATGACCACTATTTGAATCAAACATTGTAAATACCTCAAATCTCATAACAACAATCTCTGCTTGGGTGTATCATTTGGTAATTAATGGCACATACTCTGACTTTTATTGAGTGAATGTGGAACTAATCTAAAGTAGTATGAGAGATTTATTGTTGAGTACTGTGGTAGTATTTTAAATACAGTTTCTTATTTCATACCATGCAGTACTCATCACACCTCATTTTAGACATTGATGCGTTAGACCTATGCAGTAGGGGTGAATGACTTTTGTTCTGTCTGAAGTTGAGAAACATAGAAGGCAGTAGGAAGACATGAAATGCTAGATTGCTGTTTTCGTGGCATGTGACACCATGACATTGGCCATGGTACCTCTGCCACACTATACACTGTCACATTCTGAAGGGCAAGAGTTTTGGTAGTCATTGCAGTGAATCTCAAATCTCATGTGAAATGTTTTCTGTAGTTTACAGTAATTTTTTTGTGGGACACTTTGACTGTGTCCTGATCCTTCATTATAGTAGTCCCGTGTAGTGGGTGGGGATGTACAGTTCTCGATAAAATGAACTTGGTAAAAACCACATTTATGAATTTACTTTTTGCAGTTGTCAGTTGTAAGAAATGCGTATGGCATAGATGGGTGAATACTGTGTGCTTCTGATTTATTTTTTTGAAGTCATGCATTTTTCTTCACATAGGTGTGGTCAAATAGTCTTGAAAAACACCTATTAACTACGTCATGTCCATCTGTCCATCTATCCACCTCTTTGTCACCATATATCTGTGGGGCTCCCGTTGGGCAGATTTATGTGAGATTTTATGTTCGGGACTTTAATCAGTATCTGTCATGAATATTTAGATTTGTTTAAAGTCATTCAAAAGTATCAAGCACATGGCATAAAGACATAAGTACCTTTTATTGTTGCCGCTGATATTGAGTCACCATATAGGTGCTGTCTTCAAGTTACATGGTATTAGGCTGTTAGGATAGACCAGAAGGTATAAACATTACACAAACGCACTGCAATGTTTCATTATATGTACATTGCACATTTTATTGCAATTGTAATTTTGACTTATAAGTTGTGTTGTATATTTAAATATTTTAATTAATTTCAATTATGTTTTACAGTTTGTTTTATTACCTTTTCTAGGTTATATTTAGGACAACAGTGAAGTTTTGTCTGTTTTCTAAAAGGGAACAGGGAAGTTCAGTTACCATACTTGGGTGATCATAGTGCTAAGATTGCTTAAAAAGTGCAAATAATTTGGATACATGATGTGGCTGTTTGACCATTCACTGCACCCACACATCAGTCCTGGTACTTTTGTGGAGTAGGTTGGTGTCTTCTTAGTTGTGGGTTCATATGGCCCTGTTCTGAGGTAGAAATCCTAAAGAACTTAAGATTTGCATATGTATGAAATTGCTTTCAGTTTACTCTATAGTTTGAATGAATGGTATCTATCATGTTGCAATAAAATTTAATTTTATCTTTGGCAATTCGCATATGGTATTTCACACTAGATTTTTAGAACAGACTTGTATTTCCTTGCTTATTTTGTTACCTGTTATGCTTTCATATTGATAATCCTGGGTGGATGGTTTTGTATTAATGTATGTATTTATTATTCTTCAGATTTAAATTTCTGTTGAGAAAAATTTAGAGTCAATATATGCTAGTAATAACTGCATGAAATGGGAAGGCCTACTTCTTAGCATAATTTTTTTGCTCCAGATACACATAAGATTTGGTATCTTTTGCATGATGATGAGCATTTGGTTAGGGATATATGGCTTATTTCAGATATGGTACTGATGTTGATCTTACTGCAATTTACATCTGTTTCTGGATGCCTAGATGTGTCTTGTAGATGGGAGATTGGTTCTGCTGCATCTTGGATTCTTTCTATTTTTTGCATTGAGCTTGTGCTTTTCAGTAGTTATGTGTGCTCTTGTGTTCTAGGTGCCTAAGCAGCATCTTCTCATTAACCAATCTCTTGGCTCCTACCGCGGTGGGTCGCTGCCCAATGTGAACCACATAGGCAGTAACTCAGTAGATTTGAAGGTAGGGGTAAATGGTGTGCTGTGATTTGCCAACTGTTTGCCCACATTAGGTGTTGCATGTCCTATTCCATAGCAGACATATGATTAAGCTCATCTGTCATTTGGTTGAATTCTTTGTGGAAGTGAAATTTGAACCTGCGTTACAATTTTAAAACTTAGCTCCCACAAGCCTTACATTTTATAAATTGATTGTTTCAAGTGTGTGAATGGTTGAATGTCCATATTTAGTGAACATGAAAGGCATATTAGGACCAAGCTGTGGTGCAAAATTGCAAACCCCAGACCACCATCTGCTACTGTAGTTTAACAATGATTCTTGCTGTTTCCCAAGTTCTGTACTTGTTATTCCTGTTTTGGTGCTTAGTTAAGCATGAACTTTTACCTTATGTTGTGAACTAGATATAATTTAGTTTATATTCTAAAATTTTAATATTACCAGACATGCTAATTTTTTTTATGTATATGTGCTTTGTGTCACCATGTGATTTAAACAGGTTCTTCCATGGTTTTGCTAATTGTTGTGAGGCTCCATACATGTATGTTATGTACATCTTTTGTGATATAAGGAAGATAGTTCATGTTGGATTTGAAGCATTTATGGTGAATAAATGCACGCATGTCTGCTTGGACAATTCCCTGTGGCAGGTTTGAGTTAAAAACCATTGTTTGGGAGAACTGCACCATATCCTTAAACAGGGTTGATAAGTTGAGCCAAAAACCAGTGTTTTGGCAATTTGATTCATGTCTTTTGGGATGTTATACCATGATGACTGGTAAATAGGTATTGATGTTTTGAATGTTTGTAGTGCCTTCAAAACCTCAGATCTCATTTTTAGAGGCTTGCTTTGTCTCCATTGTCAAGGGCAGTGTGGTTGCACTAGGAACCAGTGTTTTGGAGGCTTGCTTTCTCCTTGATCAGGTTCGACGTTTCAGCTGTGGTGACAGAAACAGGCAAGTAAGTCTCTGAGACATTGGTTTTGTGTTCAACCATGAAATGGCTGATGCCTGAGATTTGAGTGCAGATGGCTGATGATGACTCTTATTGACCCTGACCACATTTTTAGGTGTTCTTATGTAATGCAAAACGAATGTTTCTTCTTAACAATTCAGAATAACCATATGTTTAAGTGTTCTGTCTGTAGTGCAAAACTAATGTTACGTTGTGCCAAATCAGAATAATTATTTGTCTGCTTAATAAAACTGTGCCATCAGATCAAGCTACATGTGCCGAATACTTCGGAGTGGTGTGTTTAATATGAAATGTTAACAATGAGATTACCGTTCATACCACCTGAAATAACTAACAACTTTGCATTTTGCCCATGTAGTATATGTGTGCATTTTGCCTGATTTTCAGAACAAACAACAGTTATTACTCCTTACAACATTTATGGATTTTTGTTTGTAATAGAGACTGAATGTTTACAGTGATGTGGGAACCAAGTTTTTAAATGTCACATAATATTTCTGCTTCGAAGTATTAAGGTAGTAGGTATGTATTAAGGTATAGTTTGTTGTGAGGCCAAAATGCATATGTGGTTAACATCAGCTGCTTTTAATCCGGTTACCAGTTTTATCTGTGCCAGAGAGATGTGCAGTCAGGGTGTTCTTAGGCTCTGTTACCTTTTATGCATGTTTTGCATGGAATAAACAGTATGAATGCTTGACGGGGAAGTTATGCTTGCATTTTTCATTAACAGAATTACCAAACTTATTTATTTAAATATAATACTGGGGGGTTTATATGGACAGTTGCCTTCATGGGTTTTCCCATTCTCTTACACCATAACTGTTGATCTTGATAGTTCTCTTTCTCTAAATTGTTAACTTTCATCACTTTCTACAGTGATATTCAGAGTGTTATTAGTTCCCTAGTCCATATGTTTCAGTGATAGTACGTGCTTTCCAAGTGGTAGTAATGCTAGTATATTACCAGTAGTTATGGTCTGTACTGGCCTGTTTTGTCTGTGTACCTCTAGCCAAGAATGTAGATGGATTTCATTTCTGAGTTGAGGGCATGTATAGGGTGGAGTTTTGTTACCCCATAGGAGTGATGATCAGCAGAGTGGATTTAAAAGTAATACGGTCTCTGAACCAGAGAGGGTGCCAGGTGTCCATCACATTCCCAAACATTTATCTCCTTTGGAAGTGAAGGTTTCAGTCTAAGAACTTAAAAATCTAAGCACAGGTCTCACCAGTGATCAGACTCATTACACAAGAAATTAGAGACTAGTGTCTTACCTCAAGACCACCAGATGTCAATACAAAGCACTATTCACTGTAGGGTCCTGACCACTTTGTATTATAATAGACATGTTAAAAATAGAAATTAATTTAGGTTATGTAAGCAAAAATATAAAACAATGATAACATTATTTTCAATCAAGTTTGTGATGTTTGGTGTAGTTGGTATTTTGACTCCCTGCCATGCTGAATAAGCGGCCTGGATTCTGAAACAGCCTCCTCTTTTTGGAATTTACCCATTTTCAAATAATAACTAAACATAGTGTTTTGGAACCTGGCTGTGCTTCTGTCTTCAAGTGTTGTAACAAACATATCAGGCGGGTCCCATAAGAGCTGTTTTCAGTCACTGGGCCAATCCTACAGGGTTTGATAATGGAATGTTGTATTCTGAAACAGTCTCATTCTTTTTAACATTATCCATGGCTGAATAAACATTAAAGTAACATTTTGGAAGCTGATTCTGCTTCTGTCTTTCAGTAACTGAGAATAAACCACACTGAGGGGCCCACCCAATAGGCTAGTTCCAACAGCTGTAGAAAGAAGTGTGAGCCTCCAAAAACTGTGTTGAAATTATTATTGGATAATGGGTATGGTAATATATATATATATATATATATATATTGTTTCAGAATACAGCATGCCATTGTTAAAAATCATATGGAATTGAACCAACTTGGGGATTGAGATTGGGTTTAATTTCCCCCCTTAAGAGCTATGTAATGTCACAGAATTTAACTGGTTTAATCGTAAGGCACAATGATGGGCTTTTGTGAACAATGAAAGACTCTTGTGCCATAGGTAATCAAAAGTGAACTAATAAAAATAAATAAATAGTATATATATTACATAAAGCAAATGTTATACTTACGTAAGAAATGGTTGTTAAGAACACTGTTGAGTGAAAGAAAACACACATGTAGAGTCAAAAATGTGGCCCTGTCTGAGTAGTTCCTGCACCTTGAAGATGGTTACTTGATTCTGATATTCTGCCACATTGAGTGGTTCATTCTTTCAACCTTTTCCAGCTTAGCTTTTCACATACACAAGGAGCACCATGTCTCATATTCTAAGTTGAAACAACATTGAAATGCAAAGTTCTTGAGTGACTTTTTTTTTTTTTT
>Ga0123357_10012227_pt1 | contig 11059 bp, 8 predicted proteins | sample TergutEmb28metaG_FD_89873 | JGI IMG/M metagenome (GOLD analysis project Ga0123357, IMG submission 89873) | Embiratermes neotenicus P4 segment gut microbial communities from Petit-Saut dam, French Guiana - Emb289 P4 | ecosystem: Host-associated > Arthropoda: Insects > Digestive system > Gut ... | reverse complement strand
GTTCCATGAAAGAGATAAAATTGTTGTTTGGTTGGGTGGTTTATAGTGGTGGGGAGAGAAAAAAAAAAAAAAAAAAAATAGTTTTGGGGGGGTGTTTTTGAAATATGGGGATGGGGGGGGGGGGGGGGGGGATTTTTGGCAAGGAACTTAAAAAGGAACAGGGCGTGAGTGTGTTGACTGGATTCATCTGGATCACGAAAAGGACGAGTAAGAACGGTAACGAATCTTCGGTTTTCATACAAGGCGGGCAATTTCTTGATTTCTGAGCGACCATCATATTCACAAGATGAACTCTGCTGTATGGAATTAGTTAAAGTGTTTATTATTCAAGGTTTTGGAAAACAAGGATGTACTTTCAAAGCAGATGATGCAATATATAAGCTAAGTGCGATAAACAATCCGTTGTTTATAGCCTAAAGACACTCCTTCCTGTTGGAACTGCAGATCCGTATAACCGCTGAAGTAATAACGTGTTAATTTTAAGTTCGTGGTTCCGTGCATCTTAATTCAATGTGAATAAAAATCCAACAGATGCAACAGTATGCAGATATTTATTTACTGCAAAGCTACTCTACATGTTTCGGGTGTTACGTGGTCTGATCGGGACTGGGACAAACCAGTCCCGATCAGACCACGTTGGAGGGGAGTAGCGGTACAAGTAGTATGACCTGTATCGGAGGCTGCGGGTACAGTTTTTAATACTCCTGATGATGGGTGCTGTGACACCCGAAACATGTAAAGTAGCTTTGCAGTAAATAAATATCTGCATACTGTAGCATCTATTGGATTTTTATTCATATTTAATAACGTGTACTCCAAAGAGTAGATACATGTACACACTCACTGTGTGAGGAAAAACATTCGGACTCGTCCCAGCAGTATGACAGCAATGCTGAGACGAAGAGCTTGGGGACGAAAAATGGATTACACGAGACAAAGAGATTGATTAATGGAAGTGGATATCGGTTTAAGGATACACCGAGAACGTGATTGATTGAGGGGAAGGACGGGAAAAGAAACAGACGGAGAGATGAAGAAAGTTGGTGCATAAGGCATGAATAAGAAAAGAAAAAGTAGAAAACGCTGGGGACTATGAAACGAGAAGTTTGGGACACAGACAGTGAAAAAGAAAGTCTGCGCCGATTTTTCAGATCAATATTTCTGAAATGATACTCGAGAAAAAGATTGTCCTACTGGAAATTTCTGAGCGACGTCAAGTTTCGTTTTATTCCTAGTAAAGTGATTTTTTGTATCAGACTTTTCGGGGGCAGCGGGAGGGGGGGTGGAATTTGTAGCAGGGAATAGATTTAGACAGCTCTACACGTTCGCAATTGCCTTCTCTCCACCTAACCTTTTTTCTCTCACTCCCAAATCTTTTTCTGACCCCGTATGATTTTGATTTACGACATTCGCACAGCCTGAACACAGAAGGGTTCTTAAAGCTACCTTTCTTTTTACGAGATTAAATTCTTGTGTTACGAGTGGTGTCGATATTGCGAGTATCTATACGCGACACAAATCGACTATATTTTAAGTTCTGTATTTCAACCCACCCCTCAGTGATTTTGGGGCCAAGAAGTACTCTATCTTTTTCTCAACAACAGAACTGGCCGAAGAATTGAACACGATCCCTTAGGCGACCTCCATTTAGGAACAGGTGCAGTTAACTGATGCTACCGATGGCCATTAATTTGATGGACTAGGATTCGTATAAGAACACGTCCAAAGAGATCGTTTTTTAAAACATAACAGAAAACAGCCGCAAAATATTAAGTTCTGGTCTACAGGAAATCACTTAAGGAATTGGTTAGACCCGATTCAAATTCATAAGGGTACATGATGCACTTTTGTTATAAAACTACTTGAAATTCAAATGTCACAATATTTCATTTAAAATCATCTATAATTCAGAAGGTATAAGTTGATATATGAGTCACTGATCTAAAGTTAAGAGGAAATAGGAGAGCCTATACGCTAGCTCACACAACGGAGGTATATAAAAGATGAACGAGTTCTCCAACTTCCATGATTCAATGAATTAATCATACATAAAATTCCTGTTCAAGTTTACTTTAAGCCTTTTGAACAGATATGTCCGAAAGACGTCTTGAATTATGACGTTAGTAAAAAAATTTAATTTCCTTTTTCTGAATTCCGTTATTCGTAGGTTATGATACAACAGTGAATATTTCTATCATCATAATAGACAAATTTGTGTTATGCCGTACTTCAGATTCACTGCGTTAATTTAAATAGGAGTACGAAAGTAGGTCAATAATGCTTTACATATTTGTCTCTCAGTTCCAGTCAAATTCAGAATTAACTTCCGAAAATGTAAATAGTATTGAGGTTGGGAAGTTCTCTTGTACAAGGGACGCACACGTCACATTAAATCGCCCTTATCCGTCTCAAAAAAATCACAAAACAAGTAGGTATATAAATATTTCGTGGGTACATAACTATTTCTCGGTGGTATTCGAAAGCAAGGTTATAATGAAGGATAAAGAAAAACGGCCATTTCACTTTAAGATTTTAAACTCCTATCAATCAACGCGTCTAAAAAAAAATGAAATAAGTACTTTCTTTGCAGTATATCTTTCAACAGTTTCTAACTCAGGGTTAATTCGGTCACTTCCACCAAGAATTAATTATTTTGTTTTGGGAGCAAATATTTTCTCCATATTGCATCCACACAGATTTCTCATGATAATCCTTAGCCTCTTCGTATGAATTCCGACAACAAAACTGCTTTCAGCAATTAAACTGAATTGCCGTCTGCCGCCTCTTTATGTCTTGCGTAAAACGAGCGAATTTGGTAAGCTATCAAAAACGAACCTGCTATTTACGATCTTCAAAATTTGAGTTTCTCACAACGGTCACTATGAAGACGCGAACTGTCACACAGAAGGGGGAGGAACAGAACGTTAAGGATAGTTACGTCCTGCAACTTGATTGGACCGGGCTACTGAGGGAGCAATTCGTTTACAACGTGTAGCCGGAAGTAACAGTCACGCTGATAGCATTCCTGCTTCGTATCCGGAAGTTCACCTGTTCAAACCCAAAAACCAACTATTCTGAGACTAATCGTGGGATTTCTCAGTCTTCTACATACATTCTGCTATAGTACCTCAAAATAAACCAGGATCCAATTCTTCTACGTCCTTCCTAATTCATTATTTTCCAGTTGCACAATTCATTGTCATTATAGGCTTGGCTGCGGACAGTGTCGTTAAATAAACGATAAATCAATTAATCAATTCACGACTTGTAACACAGAGTGAATAAAAGTGGATTTTAAGAAAATTTTGTCTCACAAATGAAACAGCAATTTCTTTCACTATGTGTCACAAAAAACGGGGCACAATAGGACATACGTAAACACATAATCGCACAACTGAAACAACAATAAAAATGACATCACATGACTTCGTTCTTAGACGAAACCACACGCAAATGGATTAACTTAATGGCTACTACTTCCTTCCTCAAAAAATTATTTTAACATGAATTTACAAGAGAGAACCATCTGGTTAAATGCTTGCTTGAAGTGATAATGTGTAACTTAGCGAGGCCCGTTACAGAGTATCCACAATCCACTTTTTTCCCCAAGCACTCAGCTCTTTAGGGTGTCACTTTAAAAGCTTTCTTTAGCAAAGCTTGTCGAATGATATATGAGTCATAACACAATTGCCACTGCCTCTTCACACCATGCCTGTACTTCAGTCTCTTCCTATACTGAACATATCAGTGTCTGCTGTAAATGGTTTCACAACGCCCTAAAATCCTTCTTATATATTGCTTAACTCAGCACTTAAATTGAATTATTAGAAACAGAAGTGGGCTGCATGCGTTACCCAGCATGCAGTAGAGTCTACCACACTCAAGGGATATCGAGTTTCGGACATGACAATATCCAGCTTACACACATTCTCAGTCACATCATAGTGTGGTTTATAACCGATTCTTTGGAAGTATTATTATTATTATTATTATTATATAATAAAAGAAAAGGACTATTAGAAAAATAAGGTGTTTTAATAAAAGTTGTTAAAGCAAACAATCTCCTTCCACACAGGTAGGCAGAATACAGAAATATATGATTTCCCAGTCTTAAAATCTGCCTGTCTCCACACTTTTTGTACGAAAACCCGTGATAGCTAGTTGAACAGCATTTACAGTAACGTCTGTCGAAGAGTTTATTTCCGTTTCTCACAGGTTTACATTCTACAAAAGTTCTTACGAAATTGCATATGAACAAATGCACAACTCGGTCTAAGGTCTCTATCCTCTCCCTCTTCACTTCTCCCATTGGCCTCATGCCTTGCAACTCCCTTGCTACAATCGACCCGTTTGCCCTGCCAAACATTTCAGCGTCAACCTAAAATTAATTCCGTACCCTGCTGATAGAGGCAGCACGTTCCTCCGAAACGTCATAACAAACATCCTACATGGTTTACGAAACCAGAAGACTGCAGTTTGGGGAAAAACCACCGTGAAAGTCTGGTAACTTACAAGAAAGCATTCTAGACAAATATGTTTATCGAAATTGTTACATAAATACGTATTAAACATAGAAGATAAATCTACGACTAAAATTTTAATTCTTAAACGGTATGAATCATTTTCGTTCTTTCTTTCAAGTTTTTTTCAAGTTTATTTCTAATTGTTTATCACCAAATCATCTGTTATTTTCAAAACACTGAGGTTTAATGGAAAACGCACGGCAAAAGGAGTACACCTTAAAAGAACTAATAGTTTCACGCCTACTTGTGTTATATATCCTTCGGACAGAGCCAACTTCAAGAATTCCCTCTTTTGACACCGGGTCTATTCGCGCATATACCGCACCCCAAGAGATGGTGATATTCATAATTAGCACTCTGAGGGCCTCAAATTTTGTAAAAGACAGAACTTCCTTAGATTCCTTTACAATCACTGCGTATTTACGTGTATAAACAACTGCTTCTTCTTCTTCTTCTTCTTCTTCTTCTTCTTCTTCACGAACTCTTTGCAAAGAACATCACGTCTGTTTCAATTTGTGATTCTCATGATGGTAGGTATGAGACTAGAATCTTCTGAAATGTGAGGCCCCTTCATTTGATATACAACTACCAGATTTTTTAATAAGTCCATCTTCAAGTCCGTAGAGGGACGCAGCACGTTCCTCCGAAATGTTGTTACCTGTCTACAAAATTACAAAGTTTTCACCTCCCAGAAGGCAGTAATATGCAGTGTTGCATCTACTAATGTGAATTTTAATCTCTCGAAGTTACCGTTACCCAACTTCGCCACCACCTATTTTACCCCAGGCCAGTATTACTGTTCCTATTATTGTAATCTTCTTTCATGTTCAAATCCACATATCAGACTACAACAGAGCATGAAGACTACACAGCACGAAGACCTCCCACAAAATGGCATCAATGTATAAGCTGCCAGTCGTTCACAGCTTCAAACATCCACTCATATTACCACACCCCCGTCTTTTTCCGCTATATTTGACGTTTTTTATACCGATATATTTTCCGGTGTTTTCGTTTTTGCTTTCACGCTGAATTTACGATTTTTGCTAGCTTTTACAACGTTAAAAATTGTGTGGTATTTTGAAAGTGTCTAGTTTTTGTTCATGTTCACAGTTCGTTGCTCTAAGCAGGCAGTCCGGGCATCACAACAAAATATTTTAACAAAAACTTCACACAAATGTGAACCAGGTTTTCACCACTTTACCGCAGGGGCATGCCTGGGAATCAGTCTAATTTTTTTCAAGCAAAAATTACAGAATACAGTTTTGGATCTCACAACTATAGTCTTTTTTTGTTATATTTCCCGCAAATACATTTTGCAATATAATTAAGAAACTGAATTTTACACAGTAAAAATTTCAGAGCCCTAATACTTTTAAATGTCGGTATTTCCCTGTGCAATTTCCGCCTCTCAAAACTACATTTAAAATAAACCTTTCATTTTTTGAATCAAGTTTTTTGACTCAAACATTTTGTTTAAGTCAGCTTTCCCTTGAGATTTGCGCCCTTTCGGGATTTTACGTAGCACTGAATTGTGGTTTAATACAAATTATTCGAGAAAACTTATCGGTACCAGGGTCAAGCCGCCCAACCTGCTAGGACTGCTTGACCCTTGAAGATGAGAACGATCGGTTATCCCGATACGTCAGTGGTAAATTACCAGTCTACGCCGCGTAAAATCCTAAAAATGGGCAATCTCATTTACATCGCGGCAGAAGCCTGAAACCATGCAGATTTCCGATACACAAAGTCCCTTTTTGGCCACGTTTCAGTCTCTGTCATTAAGGCTGGTGTTAAAAAATCCATAAACTGCCTCCCATATTATCTCAAATAATTTGCAGGATTAAAGACATACGTAAACAACATTATCAATGCAAATACTTAACTAAATTGAACCATATTTAACTACAGATGGTTCTGTAAGTGAAACTGGGTAACAATCTGCCGCAGAAATTGAAACTGATGAAACTTATTTTTATGTCGTATTAGTACAATATTACATTAACTTTTTTATAGACGAAAATTTGATACCCAAAATTTTATACATATTTGACCCCTGGACACAAAACGCTAATTGCATGAATATCTGCTTGAACATTCAGAAAATCTGGGTTTTTTGCACATAGCATGCGTATAGGGTTCATGTTGCAAACGGTAATATTTCTCTTACACCGTAAAGGAGATGCATTTTATTTTCTCTGAAGAAAACACGTAGTTTTTATATATCATGCAGATTAATTTAATGCTTCAAAGACTTGTCAATTAATTATTCTATGAGTGGTTTAGAGTAAAGTTACTGCTTTGTTTGTTCTTATGGCAGTATCATCATAAGGAACTATGGGGCAGTGGATGTTAAGCTCTTAACCTGTGCACTAGAAGAGAACCTGCCCCCCGGAGAATAATCCTTCGGTTTCAACTGGATAGAGGCAAGGTCGATTTCTAGGGCCGCTCTGGACGTGATGGGGAAATAAAAGTCCCTACCCCTGCTAGAAATCCTTACTCAGCTATCGGGAACATATAATTTTCAAGCCGTCATCTTAAAACACTCCAAAGTAAGAAGCAAGATGAAATAATAATCGGGATATTTAAGAATAATGGTGTAAGGCGTGTTGTGAGAGACAGAGACACAAAACTCCAACGCAAATTATCAGCTTCGACGAATATGACAGTGAAAGGTAATCTACAAATCTCATCGACAGATTTGTTTCTTTTATTTATTTATTTGTTTCTTTCTTTCTTTCCTTCTTCTTTTCTTTCTTTCTTTCTTTCTTACTTCCTTCCTTAGTATTGAACTCTTCCTACCTACTCATTATAGATGTACAGGTTATTTTATCCTTCGATCGAACTCTATGTCACGAACACACACACACACACACTCGGTAGGAGTCCTCGGGACGAGGGTTAGGCCCGTCGCCGAGAATCTGACAACACACAGCACTCACAACAGACAGACATTCATGCCCCCGGCGGCATTCCAACTCGCAATCCCAGCAAACTGCCGCAGACTTACGCCTTAGACTGCGCGGCTACCGGGATTGGCCATCGATTCACGTCCGAGAAATCACCAGGCCGTAAAATGTTTGGTCGGTTACTTCATTCTGAGGTGAATTTGATTTCTAATTAATAAAATATATAAATTTATAGTCCAACACAACTTTATTACGTAAAAATATTTAATTAAAGGAACAGAGCAGCTACAGTGTTTTGGCTTTCATGAAGCCATCTGCGGGCTGTAACTGAAAAATTTTTATATACAATTGTCAACGCCTTAAAATTACGAGATCTCGTTTACATTTCTTGATTAATATAATATATTATACCATAAAAGATAAAAGATAAATATAAAATATAAGATAGTCTCGGAACGACAGAGACATATAGAAACAGAACGGTGATTATGAAGGGAATCTTATATATTTGACTGTCTTGTAGAAGTTGTAAATGTTGCGATATTATTTAAGATCCACTTTACTCAGATGGTGGGAAGTTATCTTTATATTTCATATGCTAATATAATTTATTAATCAAGAAATGTAAACGAGATAGCGTAATTTTAAGGCGATGCCAATGTATATAAAACCCTTTTTAAGTTACAATCTATAGATGGCTTCATGAAAGCCGACACATGGTAGCTACTATGTTCCTTTAATTAAATATTTTTACATAATAAAGTTGTATTGGACTATAAATTTATATATTTTATCAATTAACGAAAACAACGGGGATGCTTCACCTGAAAATTTTATTTCTAAATTAAAATAAAATATCACTAGTACTACAACATTCAATGAACAAGGGCCATAAAAACATAACTGATCCCTCCACTTGTAGGTCTATGCCCTTACTTTCTTCAGCACCATATTATACACTCCAGTCGTGTTAAATGAAAGCATTTTTGAGGTGATAAGCTTAACCATATGCTGTACTTGTATCTTTAGAGACAAGCAAAATTTAACAAGGATTATATCTCTTCGATGTTCTGCTGTAAGAGACTTTCTAACATTCCTACACCAGCTGTACCGAACCACATAAATCCCCCTGCGCCGAACACGAACAGTAAATAGACCCCACTACTCCACGTCTCACTTCTTGGTCAGTCTGCTCTTACTCATGGTTCTTTTCCCAAATTTCTTGGAAAATTCTCCTCCTCTCTTCACAAGGACGTGGCAGGACTGCCCTCATGGATTGCACCGTACCAGTCACCACCCAAAATGCGCTGTTGCCAACTCCAGAGAATTTCTTATGAAGATGGGTTCCGCATCAAATAAGTGTCATTGTTGTGGCTGGTACAGAGACGGCAGACAGCCCACGTGACACTCGGAGTGTCTATGTCCTTCTCTTTTTACAAGCACTCTTCGAGAACAGACTACTCTACATTACTACAATGTTAGATTTAAGTGACAGTGACGTGTGTGAATATTGTGTTCTTCTGATGGATAGTAGTATCTTTTGCTGTCCTGTCCCACGCATCTGATTTCAAGTTCACTCACGAATATCGCGGAAAATTTATTTGCTAGAGGCGTACTTTTGGGTGATCGATAGTAGCGATTCAAAAGCCGTACGTTTCTGGACTTTAATACTCAGATCGGTTATCGGATAGCGATCCAAGCTTCAACAGGAAGTGAAGTAAGATGCTATGGACTATCGGAAAAGACACTACCAGGCATATGGCCTGTAACCAGAGAACGGAATACCAACGCACGTTAACATCCATCTACATGCACGTCCAAAACATTTCTGCGCAATGTTTTTCTTCAAATTTGCAAGAAATTTAAAAAATGCTTCAAGTTAAAGACCGATCTAAAGTGAGCAGCTACAAAATAAGGAGTAAAGATGTTAGTTTCGATGGGTGAATTTTTAGAAAAACACGTGCTCGATTTATAGGACTCGAACCTGTGCATGACTACCGACTACGATAAGAGACACTAGCGATTACCTCACTCTTTGCAGAAATATAGCTCATGATGGGAAGCACCAAATTTTTTTCTGTCCAAAATTGTGCAACATAGTAACAGAGGCTTTTAATTCTTGTTCCTGAAAAGCATACTGTATTGTATTGCAAAGATATCCAAATCACGTTCAGTGCGCCGTCCATATACGAGAAACGAGCATCCAGAAACGTAGAATATTTTCGGTTAGAACGCGCGTCATCAACGACGTTCTGTTTCACTCCACTGAATCCTTCCACCCGCTCGTACACACTACTGTAGCTCATAGAGATATCGTCAAATTCAAACGTCATTTTCAGCACATTTAGTTAGATATAATAACAAAAATCTGATCATAGTTCAGTGATCTTGTTTAGTGCCTTCTACCAAAGCAGAAATAATGCTTTACCTCTAGGGTTATTATTATTATTATTATTATTATTATTATTATTAATCATCAACCTCACTAGAAGTTATAACACATCCAACTTCAGTACTTTTCTCTCATTTCCTTACAATTATACTTAGGCGCCTGAACGCCAAAAGTTACACACTTCAGAAGTTAGAAGGCATCAATTTGACGCCCCTTTTTATTCAACCTTTCGTAAGATCAAACTTTGTCTTTCCTTGTTGGATATTAATAATCTCAGAATTCCGTCTTGTAGTAATAGAACTTCAGGCTTCGCTAGATTAACAACACCTTCAATTTCAGAATGCAATGATATATTTAGTAAACAAATTGATACTTGGAAATATATTCGACGTAGGTAGCACGTTCATGTAAGCCGTCAGTTCCAGTTTTCAGCTAACTTGTTTTTATATTTACGTTATATTGGCAAATGTATGTTGACTGCTGTTTTGCAGTGGTTGTGTGTGTTTATTATATAATTTGTATTGTAATAATTGTGAGCTACTTTATCACGAGCGGATGCTGATAAGTCCTTAGCCCGACCAGGAAGGAAACAAGCTACAGCGACCAAACTCGGGATTTGTTCAACATACTCCTCACGAAGCTCAATACACTTCTTAGCCACTCAAAAAAATCAGAAGGTTTTTCTGTCCAACCAGGTCTCCGCGACAGCAATGACCTCCGCGTCGGACGAAAAATGGCGACTTTTCAATTGCTTTTCAATTGCTTTTCAGTCCAGGGAACAGGTGGTAGTCCGACGGGGCCAGATCCGGAGAATAGGGTGGGTGATCAAAACATTGGAAGCCCAGGTAGGCCAGTTTCTTCCGGGTCGCAAGTGCCCGGTGAGCCAGCGCATTGCCGTGCAAGAACAAGACCTCATTGGTGAACTTCTCGCGAAGTTTTTCCTTCAAAATGTCCTTCAATTGCACCAGCAGAGATGAGTAATATTCCGCGGTGATACTTTGGCCCTTTGGAAGATAATCAATGAGGAGGATGTCGTCTTGATCCCAAAAAAAAAAATCGAGGCCAGAAGTTTTCCAACGGATTTTTGTACTCGGAATTTTTTTTTTTTTTTTTGGGGGGGGGGGGCCGCTTTGCCCCCCCTCCATTAATTTTTGTTTTGTCTCCGGATCAAAGGGTTATAAACAGGTTTCTTCCATGCCCATCAAACGCCCAAAAAAAACATTTGGATCCTGCCG
>Ga0123357_10012225_pt1 | contig 11061 bp, 8 predicted proteins | sample TergutEmb28metaG_FD_89873 | JGI IMG/M metagenome (GOLD analysis project Ga0123357, IMG submission 89873) | Embiratermes neotenicus P4 segment gut microbial communities from Petit-Saut dam, French Guiana - Emb289 P4 | ecosystem: Host-associated > Arthropoda: Insects > Digestive system > Gut ... | reverse complement strand
CCGGGTTCCGCTATGTTTCCCTATATTGTTCGAGGGGGTGGGGTGGTGGGGGGGGGGGGGGTGGGAGGGGGGTGGTGGTGTTATTGAAAACAAAATGTGTGTATGATTTTGCTACAAATTTTTTCTTAAATATTTCTTAGTCTAAGAATAATTCAGCGAAATATTGTCATAAATGTCAATACGTCTTCCTATAGAGTGCCCGTTATTTTTTTCATATTTTAATGAAACTTGAATTTTCTCGACAAATTTGAGAAAAATGCTCAGTTTAAAATTTCATGAAAATCCGTTCAGTGGGAGCCGAGTTGTTTCATGCGGGCAGACAGACAGACATGATGAAGTTAATAGTCGCTTTTCGCGATTTTTTCCAACTGGCGTAACAGTAAGTAATTTTTGTTATTCAGTGAATCATTTAAGCTACGTTCCATTTCAAACGTGGACTGCTTTTGAATACGAGATGGGAGAAACCGCCCATGATTCTGTTGTGGTAACTCCTTCGATGGTAACAACATTACGTTTGAAGAATGTTAACTTGATTGAACTGGATCCCGATCTATGAAATTATGGGCTATAGAATTGTCTTCTTTGAATATGCATACTGTAAAGCACAGTGATTACTATTTGTTTCACCTTCCAGGGCTGTTACCGGCCTTCTCACTGGACATAACACCCCGAGGAGACATCTTCACATGCTAGGGCTGTTGGACAGTCCATTGTGTAGGGGGTGTTGAGCAGTGGAAGAAACCTCGGCCAACGTTCTTTGTGAGTGTGAAGCTTTGGCTTCACTCAGACATGCATATCTGGACTCCTCCTTTTTGGAGCCAGAGGACATTAAGAGTATAAGTTTGGGGGCCATCTGGAACTTTATCAAAGTAACAGGGCTCACATAAATTGATGTGGAGCACAAAGGTCCCGTTAATTAAGGCCTAAGTGGATCGGGACCGTGAGGTGCCGAACCCATACGTAATCAATCAATCAGTCAATCAATTTGTATCACCTGTTGTGTCATTAAAAGCTCTGCATTCCGCCCACACGGTGCATTTCTGTGTTTCGTATGGCTTTTCGCAGTAACAGCTATTATTTTCTGAAAGGAAGCCAACTGATTGATCTTTGTACAGGAAGTCATGGCACGTAGCTGCACGGAAGAGGAGACAGTGCGAGTCCTGAAACAGAAAGTACTGTGCGACCGTTACAATGTGGTTTGCTCTACATACAGCCGGGCACCAAACTGACACACTTTAGCTACTGCACTTCTTTTGACAAAGTGGACTCGTCCGTCTGCGTAACTTCACCTGCACTGAATGCACTAATGAGGCGCGTGTAGCCTGGCCCTTAACCCGACCTCTGATCGCAGCACTGTGTACTGTCCGTGACGTTAGGAATTAAATATTATTTAGACGAACTTCGAACTAAAAACGTTGAAGACAAAGCCGGATGTACTGAAACCCACTGACTGTGAAATCTTGTTCACATGTTGCTAGGAGAGTTAAAAGGAAAGGGAAAGCGCTTGAAAACGAAATTTGTTTTCGTCCAAGTAATGGATAGAAAGCTTTATTGTGGGGATGTGGGTCTTCCAAAAAAAAAAAAATATTACTGTCTGTCCTTGAAATGTGACATCCTGTGGGCTCTGTACATTGACGTCAAGTTCTTCCACCGCTTCTTGAACCGCTAATCTTTTCCCCGTGTTTAACTGAGCAAAATTTGAGAGCGGTTATATATCTCCACGCCCGCCTGCTTTACACTACATGGAGCAATCTTTCTTAAACACAACAGGGCTGTTAGAAGGTTATTACAATCTGTGCGGCTGAATGGGGCCTCCAGTCGCATGGGTGGAGGGGGGGGGGGGCATGAAATCTGATTTAATTTCATATTTTTGTGTATATGCTCTCAGTTCAGCGTCAGTTCAGGAGTAAACATAAGTAAATTCCACAGAATTTATTTTCGCATTGGACCTGGAAATGTCTTAATTCGGCCCTGTCAATTGTACAGGTGGCTTGCTGGACAATACAGCCAGTCCAAACACTGTGCAAGAGGGGGAAAAAAGTCTTCCACCCGCTGGGTGTTAAATCTGCGTTATCAACTGCCTAGTTTAGTCATAATGCCGACTAAACTTGGCTGTTCGAGAGGCGACAATTTAACTTTATACCAAATATTTGTAGTGTTATGAATCGTAGCCTTTATACAGGTTTGTGTGTTTACAACACCGATATGTTGGTCAAATTCCGAGTTTTTGATGAGTCAAAAGATAATCTGGGGAAATTTCCTCTGTTTTGGATGTGTTTCAGACACTGTTACGATAAACTGTGAGAAGTGTCCATACTGTCGGCAATACGTACGGATTCCATGATCTGTCAGTAAATTCTGCAGATGTCTCTCGATATGTTACAATAAACTATGAGAGGTGTCCATACTGTTGGTGATATGTATGGATTTCTTGAACTGTCAGTAAATTCTGCAGATGTCCTTCTATATGTCGTTGTGTGTTTCCAACTAAACGTGTTTCCGACATATGTGACCCGACCAGCTTCTCTGGACTGACATATTGCTGCCGAGTCGCGCATGCGCACAGTAGCACGTTATCCGCAATTCCATGTTCAGCTTTCACAGATTTATTTTATATTGTACCGGGATGTACTTACGTGTTTTACATGGACAGGCGTAAAGGAAGTGCCGCGAAATTAATTGAACTGTTGTGTATTAATGCTGCCTTATGAAACTTTTTGCAATCGACTTTTAAGGGACTCTCAGGATAACACAACGTAATAGACAATGGACAAATAAGACATTTGGGACACTGTCCATTATCGCAGGCCATAAAACCCAGAACTTTTTGGATACGGAATTTCTGTCCCTCTTCGGGCTGAAAGAGGATAGGAAGAGCCAACGGTAAAGGGTACTTCAGAAAAAGAATTCTCTGTCAACCAGTTATACGTAAGTGCTCTTTTTTAACGGGCAACCCGGTTAATTTCTCCCTGTCCTCTTTCCACCTGAAGATGAAAACATCTTGATATGACATATCCGAGGTTTGGACCAGATAAAGTTTTCTGACACACATTGTAATTTACTATATTTTGTTGTCCTGCCGTTACTGTCTGACCACCCTATATCACGGAATCTTTATTAATATTTATGCTTTCTTTATTTATTGAAACGTTGTTATATCGTTCTGTATTATCACAAACAAATTTTCAGCTTATTTACCATCGAATATCAATATTAAAGCTTTAATTGGCCTCGGACAGCAGGCGAGGTGCAAAATATCGATCACCTCCAAGACAACCCTCAGGCTGATTCCAGCAGGGAAAGAAAAAAGACAACGTACTGCTGAAAGTGTTAACCCTCAATTATGGAGGTATAAAAGATGGATCGAGAAGATCAGTTGGACCGATCTCTGAAGAATGAAAACATGTTACATAGAGACAAGGAAGAGAGGAATATCATACATAGGAAAAATATCAGGAATGGACACATCTTGCATAGGAACTGCCTTCTAAATGACGTTGTTGAAGGAAAGATAGAAAGGACGGTAAAACGAGGAAGTAGAGGTAAGCACATACTGGGTGAGTTGATTAAGGAAGCGAGCAGGTCCTGGAACTTGCAAGAGGAAGCCCTGGCTCATCTCGCACACTCTGAAGAACTCGGTTTGGAAGAGACTATGGACCTGTCGTAAGGCATCTGGATGTGATGACAAGCAGTCTCAGAAGCCAGAGACCCAGTGGGGCCGGGAAGGCTGTACCAAGTCTGTGAATGTTGCACATGTCAGAATCTGCACTTCCGGCATTCCGACGGCGCTTTTGAATTCTTGCCTGTCTTCATTTCGCAAGTCATTCAATATGCATCGATTTTCCCTGTGGTCTGTCCACTTGTACGACCAGTTTCTAATCCACCATGGATTGTGTTTTATTCTTGTTTGTCTGACACTTCTCCTGTTAAAGAAACATTTGCAGAAGAAAACCAAACGAAAACCTAATCGACCAAGTCAATATTGTCAACTGAGATGTTTCAGGAAAATAAATGCAGTTTGAACAGTATATATCCTGGATATTGTATCCGCCGATATAAGACTATCTTGAATTTTTTAAACCAAATTTATGAGCCGACATGACAACGATTGCCTTTAAAAATCTGTATGAGTCTCCCGTGTTCGTATGCCTGTCTGTATGTCTATATCTCAAGCACACTACGAAAATTATTTCAATTTGGTGAATAACTTATCGGCCAATGTATCTCTCTCCTGTACGTGAAAAACTGTAGTAACTTTAGCAATGTAAGTGCGCTATTGTGCTGGAGAAGCAACTTGAATTACAATGGGACGTAAGTCAATTATTGACGAACCTTAGCGTCAAGCAGCCAGAGCTGCTGCTTCGGGTTCGCAAGCCTCTTTGTAAAATTTCGATACGAATATCATCAGTCCTTAAACATATTTCGAGGTTTTCCCCAGCCCCTCCATTCAAATCCCTGGACTGGACCTAGGATCACGTCTGCTTCCTTTCGCTTCGTTTTCCAGTTGGTATTCACCGATCACCATTCCATTCGGTGCTATGTGATCTCCAGCACTGGCAGTGTAGTTAACTGAGATCTGTAGATCATTTAGCACCCCTAACAGAGAATAAATTACTGACGTAAAATAAATAAATTACTTATTTACTCACTCCATGGAGCAGGGTCCTTCTTGAGAAGCTAACCGGTTCTCAGTTAATCAAGAAATTCCCCGCATTTTATGGAACCCGAAGGTTCATTACCACATTCACACGTGCCAGCCACCTGTCCCTATCGTGAGCCAGCTCAATCCAGTCCATACCCCCACGTCCCACTTCCTGAAGATCCATTTTAATATTATCCTCCCATCTACGCCTGGGTCTTCCAAGTAGTCTCTTCCTCTCAGGTTTCCCCATCAAAACTCTGTATGCAACTCTCCCCATTCGTGCTACATGCACCGCCCATCTCATTCTTCTCGATTTTATCACCCGAACAATATTGGGTGAGCAGTACAGATCATTAAGCACCTCATTATGTAGTTTTTTCCAGGCCCAAATATTCTCCTCAACACCCTATTTTCGAACACCCTCAGCCTACGTTCCTCCCTCAATGTGAACGACCAAGTTTCACACCCATACAAAACAACAGACAAAATTATATTTCTGTATATCTTAATATTTAAATTTTGTGATAACAATCTGAAAGACAAGATATTCTGCATTGAATGATAGCAAGCAGCAAGCATTCCCTGACTTCAGTCTGCTCTCAGTTTCTTCCTGAATATAATTTTTATTTATTTAGGTTGTTCCTAAATATTTGAACAGTCCCGCCCTTTCAAAGGAACTATTATCAGTCTTTATACTGTGACTTCGTCCTGCATTCTGATCTTGAGTCTTGACCATGTACGTGTACTTAGTTTTATCAGCATTTACTTCTAGTCCAGTCTCCTTACTAACAACTACTAAAGCTTCTGCGTTGTTCTTTATAATAAATAAATAAATAACTGCTTATCTCCCTCAATTCCATTAAACACCCCGACCCTCAATATCTAACACAACTCTTTCTTCCACATACTAAAAGTAGTTTTGGTATTGGCAAGCAGATTATGGTCGCGCGGTTTAAAGTGCGTGTTCGCTGCCGCTCGCTTGCTGGGATTGCGGATTCCAATCCCATTGGTGGCATGGATGTCTTGTTGAAGGTTGTGTGTTGTCAGGTAGAGGTCTCTGCGTTGGGCTAATCACTCGTCCAGAGGAGCCCCACCGGGTGTGGTGTATCTGAGTATGACCATGAAGCCTCGATAACGGGGAGGCCCTAGCCTAGTGGGGTCTGTCGCACAATTCGGGGAAATATTAAAAGCAAATTACTCTTGCCGTCCGGTACTAAGTTAATTCTGGAATGTTAACTCATCTTAATTTCAGTTACGCTCCTTCAGAATTATCTAACATTTGTGATCTTACTGTTTGATCTGTTTAGTGACTCGCTACGGGCTGGACGGTCCGGGAATCGAATTCCGGTGGGGGCGAGATTTTCCTTACTCGTCCAGAACGGCCCTGGGGCCCACCCAGCCTCCTGTACCGTGGGTACCGGGTCTCTTCCCCGGGGTAAAGCGGCCGGAGCTTGACATTGACCATCCACTCCCATTTAGGGCCGAGGTTAAAAAAAGAGTACAGCTATACCTCTACTCCCCCTCTGGGCCTTCGTGGCCTGTTCTACGTTGAACTTTACCTCTACATTTTACTGTTTTATTCAAGCCTATTAATTTTACTCTCAAGTATACCCTCAAATATTTCAGCGAATATCTACAAGTTTCGTGTCTTACTCTGTTCAGACTATCATCATTAATATGGCTTGGACACTGCAATCACTGCAAGTTGGCCGGCTTCTCCGTTCTAAAGATTTTTAACATTTTTCAGCAAACGATATTCTACGTTGATTCCGTTCGCATTGACCTACTAGCAGGGGTTTCAAACACGCGACCTGTCAGTCAGTTTGTTACCGCCCTTACACTAATTTTGTTCCAAGTACTGAATGGGTCCCTTCTCAGTGCTGACAATTTCATATATTTTTAATACAAATATTTATAATCTCAACCTTGAAATCGAGACCATTACGAAGTTTAGAAAATTCGGACACTAGTCAATGTTGCAATGTTGCAGGAGACCTGCATTGTACCGCTGCGATATCTTAACAAGAGAGGCACTGTGCATGTACAAGTAACACAGATGCTTTCGCATACACTATGTTTCCGTGGAAGAGCATTACGTATTACATATTCTGATTGTGTTTTTATAGCCTTAGTCATCCAGCATTCAAAACGCATGCTCCATAGTACATTGCCATCTGTGACCTGTCCGACTCAACCATGTTTTTCCACATTATCTCATAAAGGTAACAGCTAAAAAAAAAAGCCTTTTGACAGAAAATGTTTTGCTTTCTCTATAAATCTAGTCTGAAATATTTCTCTAAGATGAATTCAGCTAGATGTTATCATACATGTCAGTAGGTGTTCATGTAAAGTGCATGTAATTCAGCTAGATGCTATCAAACATGTCAGTAGGTGTTCATGTAAAGTGCATGTAATTCAGCTAGATGTTATCATACATGTCAGTAGGTGTTCATGTAAAGTGCATGTTATCTTTGTCAGATTTTAATGAAACTTGAGGTTTTGTAGAGAGATTTTCGAAAAATACTCAATGAAAATTCGTCGAGTGGGAGACGAGTTGTTCCGTTCGTACGGACAGATAGACGGACGGACGGAGCGACATGACGAAGCTAATAGTCGCTTTTCGAAATTTTGTGAACGCGCTTAAATATTCGCTTAGTTTATTAAAATTTTTCTGTTTCACAAATTCTTGCAAAGGCACTGACATCGTGTGCGGTAGCTGAGAATATGAACAAATTTTTAACGGAAGCAGCAGACGTACTGTACCTTGCCCCGAACAATGGTGGCATTTAAAAAAAAAACTCTTCCTGCAAGCACAGTGCGGATCGTGTCAGTGGCTTGGCTAGATATGTAGAGTGGCCGCTTCAAAAAAGCTGTGAGGGTTTTGTATCATATTCAGAACAGATTTGCAGGTATTACAACGCAAGCGATGGGTGAACTGGGATCTCTACTTAGTGATGGGAATTTTAAAACTGGCGTTTGTGGAAGGAAACACAGGTGATGATATTTTTTTTTAATTATGGACTCCCTTTATTTTTCCTTTTGGCGCAACAGGTCAACTGGGGCCCAGGCCACCGCATTGTTGAGGATTCTAGATGACACACATTTAGACACACACACACACACACACACATTCTGTAGGTCTCCTCTGAGTGAGTGATCGGCTCGTCGCACAGACCACTACCTACACAAACACACTAAACGGACGAACACCCATGCCCTCAGCGGGATTCCAGCCCGCGATGGCAGAAATCAAACTGCTTCAGACCTTTGCCTTAGACTGTAAGGACACCGCGATCGGCCATGGTTCAATTCAGTCAAGGCCAATTTGCCCTGGAAACGTTCGCTTTCATTAATTACAAGTCTGTGGCTGTGATTCGAGAAATAACTGGCGTTGCGGCAAAATGAAAGATGTGGAGGGCAGATTTACTTCTATGGTGTCCGCGCTTTTGTTCATCAGGAAATGCTGCGTGCAAAACGTGTGAAGATGAGACACGTGATAGACACGTGTAAAAAAGTGGGATTCAAGCCTTCGGGCATACCAGTCAGGGAAAACTTTATAATTACAACAAACTATTCTCTTTTGTACCGTAGCTACATGTTCCGGCTAAAACCAAGCCATCATAGGACTAGTATAAAAAATACACACGTAAAAATATTTCGAAATTGTTGTGACGTAGACAACAGGGTGTCTCAAATTTAGTACCACCTTCATATTGAGGCGTTAGGATTGGAAATATATAGTGAACATGGCGAAATAATTAACCACAGTAATGTGAGGTGAATGAATCGTTGATATGTTTCATAACAGCTTCTTACTTGCTGAAGGATGTTAAATTATTCATCGATAGAAGAATTGGACGATAAAGAATGGATAAGTGATATGACATTTTCTGTGGATGTGACATTTCGCTTGAAATCTCGTAACAAGGGGCTAAAAGGCAAAGGCAGGCTCACTGCAGGCAAATTCTTCAGCATAAAGGCTTTCAAATTTAAGCTTCGATTGTGGGTGAAATAAATCAAATTGCACAATCTTGTTCGCTTTCTACACCTGAAGCACCTCAAACCTGTTTTTCTTAGGAATATTAAAAGATATTTCATGGACAATTTTCTGCTACGACAGGAGATCGGAGAACAGTTTCAGAGCTCTAAAATTATGAATCGGAATTTATGTCGTTTCACAAGTGTATATTAGTATTTTCAGTCACATACACAACACACATTTCTTCATAATTGAGTTTTACTTGGCGGCTGGTTGTGGCTCTGAATGTGGGCCATCATCAGGCCATTATACTGGAACACCAAAATATATATGAAACTGTGTGCCGTAAGGTTGGAGATTTCCCTCTTTTACTTTAGAAATACATTATATATGTATACAAAGTGCGTAAGGGTGCTGTCTACTTACAAGAGTCTTAAGGATATTCATAACATACATAACTGTTTGTAAAATTTAAAAATCCTAAGAAAAACTGATTTATAAGATAAGAACTAAAACGTTGTCTGTGTTTTTTTTAAGGTACACAATGATACTGACAGGAAAGGTGCGTGCAGAGTTTTGGTGGTGAGAACCTAGGGAGTTGTAGAAGGGAGGATAATATTAAAACGGATCTTCAGTTGGTGGGATGGGGAGGTGTGGGCTGGATTTTCTGCGTTAGGATAGGGAGAGTGAATGCGGTAATGGACATTCAGTTTACATAAAATGCGGTGATTTTCTTGACTACCTGATGACCTGTTGGCTTCTCAGGAAGGATTCTACTCCACGGACCAATAATAATAGACTATTACTAGTAATGTGATCACTTGTCAGTCTATTGTGCTGCTCGTTTACACACTGACAGTCTCTCCCTAACCACCATATAATGGTCAGTATCACGGTTCACTCCTCTGAAATATCTGACATCAAGCACGATTGAATGCCATCTCCTTCCTGTGTGAAGATGCGATCAAGTTCATTGCCAGTTTTCCCATCAAAAGAGGTCAAAATGTATTTTTGAATGCTTCGATGCGGGAGCATTACGCTCTTAACCATAGCAGATTTTATGTAACAAACTTGACTCCTCTATCTCCATTGTCATTACTATTTTCACGTAAACCTTTATTCCCAACCCTCGGCTTGGAAATTTGTTCTGTTCGCAGTTATGCGTCAAAATGTAACAACATTTTCTTGTGTTAGTTAGGGAAGTGATTAATACCTCTCTGATTTATCACAGAAACTGTCCTTTGAATCCTCACTTTTATCCTTAGTTTGGGTATGTACATTCTGAACAATAATACGGCATCTTACAAGCGACATCCTGTTACTAACAAATTGCACAATCTTATGATACGCTAGAATAAAAAATATACCTGCCCTAATTGACGATTCCATTTCCCTCTCAGTTCAGTCAGTGCCTCTTTGTTTCCGCCCTCCCTGCTGTACTGCCACAAAGTCTAATCTACGGTTCCGCAGTTTTTTTGATGTTGTCTTCGGTGACCCTGAACTATACAGCAGGGGTGCAAGAGTTTTCTAAAAATGTACAAGCCACCCCAAATCTTTCGGCCCCAGAAGGGTGACATAAAGCAAGTTCCATACTAAGGACACACAAATATTAAGAGCCACTGTACAAAACTTAGCCTTCCGGCCGACCTGGCTCCCGGAATTTGTCCACCCCTGCTATTCATACTCCTCACACCCAAGTTCGAAATCTCATATTTATTCTTCGTTACTTGGGTCTTTCCGAATCATGTCGGCCTAGCCACCTTCATGTGCCATTTATCTAGAAATTCTGACAGCCTCAAATCCCTGGATCCCTAAGGGCCTGTCCAGAGCTGAGTAGGGACAGCTTTACCTTACCTTTGTAGAGACAGAAATGAAAAGTAAAAAAAATCTATCCTAAAGCGAAGACAAGCTATTGGATGTGGTGTTTTCATTCCGGCAGAGAAAGAAAAAGGTAAGTAGTAGTTAATGTGGAAGAGGTTTTGTGGACATGTTCATTTTACATCGCCACTTTGTGAATGTTACTACTTAACGAACACTGGTTCAGAAATGCAAACTGTAGCGTGCACCAAACCAACTCCATGCACCAGAGTCTTTCCTGAGAAGCTGACAGGTCTAGTCAAGATACTCCCCGCATTTATGGAAACCGAATATTCATCACCGCCTGCACAGCAGCCCGCCACCTGTCCCTATCCTAAGCCAGATTGATCCAGTCCATGCCCCTGTTCCACTTCCTGAAAATCAATTTTAATATTATCGTTTCATCTACAACTGGGAATTCCAAGTGGTCTCTGTACCCCAGGTTTCCCCACCAAACCCTGTACGCACCTCTCCAGTCTTCCATATGTGCTGCATGCCCAGCTCATCTAATTTTTCTCGATTTGATCACTAAATTATATGTGGATGGGTGTGCAAATCATGAAGCTCCTCATTACGTAGTTTT
>Ga0123357_10012224_pt1 | contig 11061 bp, 5 predicted proteins | sample TergutEmb28metaG_FD_89873 | JGI IMG/M metagenome (GOLD analysis project Ga0123357, IMG submission 89873) | Embiratermes neotenicus P4 segment gut microbial communities from Petit-Saut dam, French Guiana - Emb289 P4 | ecosystem: Host-associated > Arthropoda: Insects > Digestive system > Gut ... | reverse complement strand
TGTATTAATGTCCGAAACATGTTGAGCATAGAAGAAGTGAAATAAAACTTAATAAGTAGTGACATCAAGTTGGTCTCTTATTCTTCAACTATCACAATGATGCACGGTCCAATATACATAACAGCCCAGTTAGTTATTATCCATACTGATAACATTAGTTTCTGCATCTTAGGAGCACTTTACATTACACCTTTAGACAGCTTAAGTAACACATGAGTGTCTACTGGCTTTACAAAGTAACGTATAAAATAATTTATATTAATTATTTTTATTTACACAAAAATTTGTCGTTTTAAGCTAAGGTTTGTGTTCTAATTGCAGGTTATAAAGGGGCTTTACGGCCAGTATTTTCGGACTGTATCGATTTAAAATTCCATAAGAAATATCAAACTTGTTGCTAATTTCACATTAATCGTCTGAAGCGCCTGTAAGTCATACAGCCTTTTAATCTGGTAGCTCAGAAGGACCTGTATTTATTTAAATTATTGTGAATACCTCAGATATTAACAACAGCGTGTCAGCCACACCTCTGACTGTCAGATTTTAGTTGCCTTTATTTGACCTATCGTACTGTTCAGGTCTAGCACAGCAACTAACGGCAGAGTATTTCGGAAGTAATTCCTGTGCCAGAGTTTGGATTTCTCGCTGTTGTCTTCTCGGTCAATGACTGATTATCTCGTGTAATGTTTCTTCTTTAACAGGAGCATCCGATTTCGATTCTCAGACCGTCGGTCCTGTTTGCATATTTAAGATTTTACTAGGATTTCATTTAATGCACGGAGCTTCTTGTTAGGTAAAGGTAAAGCAGTCCCGTTACAGGCCCGGAGGGGCCCAGAGGGTTCCAGGATGTTAAGGTTCCCAGATTTCGTGACAAGGGCACAGGGTGGTGGTAGGTTGCTAGCCTTACGCACCGGCCGCCTTTACCCCCAGGAAGTGCTCCTGGTACTCATTTCTATTAGAGGCTGAGTCGACCTCAGGGCTATAGTGCGATCGGAACGATGATGTCAATGAAAAATCCAATGACGCCATCTGGAATCGAACCGCTTCCTGTTAGATTATCGTGAATTTCCTGCCTGTTCACCAATCCCAGTCACTTTATGTGTGAAATTAAGGATGCTTTCCGCTTTAAATACAACACGGAATAAAGATTACAGTATTCTCGGGTATGACGCCGTGTTGATTGGTAAGCAGTTACTGACGCTTTGTTGGAGCTTCCTGCCTCCATCTTCAGGGTAGTCCCATAAGTTGGTGAGAGCTAGATTTTAGCCTCTGCTTGCTTTTCCGGTAAGCACTGGATCGCAGGCTGGGTGAGTGGGCTGGAAAGTCGGTATGAATCTCACGTTGAAGGAAAAATTTGTATTCGTGCCGCAAATTGAGCCCTGTTAATCCAGCCACTTGCCATTAGCTGTAATGTGATAGATATCCCGGCTAATGCCAAAACCCTTAGCCTCTCAGACATCAGTAATACTAAAAGATTTAGAAATGAATTTGGATCGCGTGAGTATGGAAATAACGCCCTTTGCGAACTTCAAACCTACAAATCCAGGCAAATTCCGAGGTTACAGCTAGATCCGACTACAGACACCGGGTTCACTGTGTGAGGATACAGTGTCTGTCAAGAGATACAAATTCCAGAACCTGCGTCTGTCTCACAGATGCATGTTCTTATTTAAATGTCACATATAGAAGTACAAAACGTTGTTCCCATACTTTACACAGAACACCTCGAAGAACGGATTTCACGTAAAAAGTACACGAAGAAGGCAAACATTTTCTCACAATTGATATATTGCTTCTCAATTACAAGATTTAAAAATTAAAATATTATATACCAATAATGGCACCAAACGCCTAAGTACACTCTGTGCCAAACCTGCGAAGTTTGTGAATGTTAGGGCACGTGGTAAGAGCAGTAACCACTGTGCTTTAAACGTTTGACACGGTACAGGTTCTGCTGTCCCTCAGCACCGTACCGTGAAGTTGTATACAGTTTCACGTGTATAATGTGGACAACGCCTACTACATGGAGAATGGTCAGCTTCACTCTCCGCCCGTTTTTGCTGTAAGAAAGAGGAATATCACTGTCCACTAAGTCTCAGAGCCCGTCTGGCAGTTGTGAACAGGACAAGGTCCTTCGCTTTGCCTGAAATATGATCCGTATAACCTGGCCCTCTGACTTTAATATTTATAAATCAATGTGTCTTGATCCCAAATATAAAGTTTTGTTGCGGTCTTGAAGAAACGTTCTGATCCTATTTGTCGTCGTTTCTCAAAACCACGAACCATAGAAGGAAATTTCATAATTTGACATTGAATAATTTGATCTGGAATCTATATTGTAACCAGTTCCAACACAGGCAGAAGTTTGACCAAGTCCTTGCAGATGAGATTAATTTAAGTTATATTAATTAATTAGGTAATATTTATATTATATATTTTAATGTAGGTTGTACCTCTCCAAACTCAGTTTCTGTTACATCTTCCACACGTCCTAGTTTTAGCAGACAATACGGCACAATAGGCCACTGGTCATACCTCAATATAAAAAATTTACCCTATGTAGGCCTATTATATAGAAAGGTAAAGCCATCCCATTTGTAGACCTGGACAAGCCCCTAAGGATCCAGGAGTCTGAGGCTCCCGGAATTTCTAGACAATCGGTACATGAAGGTGGTAAAGTTGTTAGCCCTACGCGCCGGCCGCCTTTATCCCCAGAAGATATCCCTGGTACCCATTCCTGTTAGTGGCTGAGCTGATTCCACGGTCATAGTGCGGCCGGAAAGATGAAGTAAATGAAAAATCCTGAATATGAAACTTCAGTTAGTACCTACAGAAAACAAGCAGGCGTTTTCATTACAAAGGCCAACTGAGTAACATTGTTTACATAAATAATTTCTCTTTATTACAAGACCGTAGCGAAAGAAAAAATAAGTTGTTTGGGTAAGTGTAAGAATCTCTGGTGTGAAAGCAAGTGGTACTGTTGTAAACAATGTGCTGAAAAGAGTGAACCAACGAACCGTTGAGAGATCCCACCACCAAAACTAGATTGATGAACCACATCTTGTGAGGCGCTAAGTAGCGCTATTACTGCTAGTCGCATGAGCAAACCCAGCCGGCCGATGGTATATCAAATACAGCGCACACCGTGGACAATGTCCAGCCCAATCTTGACGCATCATTGAACTGCAATTGTAACCACTTTTATAGAATCATTAGGCCGATCTTAATCCGAAGATTTGACTACGGTACAAGGGTGGCCAAACACGTGGAGAGAAATAATTTATGTACTCCGACATACGTACACAGTACAGTTATATGTTACAAACGAAGTTCAATCCCAGTACGTGTTCCAGGTATAAAATGCCACTTCAGGTGATCAGTACAAAGGAAATACATAATATTAAAACAAAACAAAACAAAATAAATTAAACAAACTTTGTACCTTGTTTGAATGGTTCTAGCTTCAGCACTCTACATTGTTAGTCTGATTAATACTCTAATACACATTTTGAGCTCTATGCCCAGACTTAGAACGTACACACGTCAGCAGCATGCATAACTTTCCCTCATTTATCAGAAAATGATTTTTTTGGTTTTTCCTTACCTTACAATAAAATCATCAAAAATTATTGCATACGAAACTTAGTAGACACGTTTTGTATTCGTATCTGCCAAAATCTTAACTTACCCATTTGAATCTTATGTTTATTGGACCGTGCACCATCTTGATAGTTGAATAAAGATGTCACTTGCTTTATTATTTTATTATTTAATGCTCAACATGTTTCAGATGTAAATACATCCATCCTCAGGAGCTTGCGACTTATTTGTTGAGTTATTTCATGGGTTGTATTGCTCTGGTATGATGTGTGTTGGTGTTACCTTGTGGTTTGGCTCGGATGGTGTGGTATCCGAGCCAAACCATAACGTAACATCAACACCAGCACACATCGAGCCAGAGCAATACAACCCATGAAATAACTCAATGAATAAGTTGCAAGCTCCTGAAGACGGATGTATTAACATCTGAAACATGTTGAGCATTAAATAATGAAATAATAAAGCAAGTGACATCAAGTTGGTCTCTCTTTATTCAATTACCCATTTGAATTCAATCCCACAGCGACATTCGAAATCGGTACCACTTAAAATATCTGTTATCGATCCATAAGAAAATAGTTTCTTTCTTGTTACGAACTTGGGGAAAAAATAGTTTGGTGAGATTTGCAGTTCCCGTGACGTAGCATTTCAACTCTCTAAAGTGGATTACATTATTTTTGCTGTAAGAGCAACAGTTTGTGAACCGTTTAGAAGGAAACAGAATTCATCAACTTACTGCAGTGGTGCTGGAGTGGAATGTACTGGCATGTGCTTTTTAAGACGCTGGCGATATCGCTCAGTTTCCTTTTTAAAAATTAATTAAAGTTAAAAGACATGTTTTACAGAAAGTAAGCATTGCCGAATTATGAGTAGAGCTATTCTCTATTGGCAGTATGTTACATATATAATTATTGTCCTCTTACACATATAATTGGTATCATGTTCCACTTATAATTGGTGTCATGTTACACATAATTTGTGTAGTGTTACACTTATAATTGGTGAAATGTACACGTATAATTGGTGTCATTCAAGGAGCGATATTTTTAAAGTCACCGTGACCGAAAACTAACGATTTATTATTGTTATTATTATTATTATTATTATTATTATTCATTTAGCACCTTTATGCAGGATATTTACAACTATGTACTTGATGGAAACAATGTTCCTAAAGTGTATAATGTTGCAGCTATTGTGTAGTTACTATTTATGACACATTTCATCTCATTTCCGATGATAAATATTTTCTGCTGTTATACTAGTACTGTCTCAAGTGTATGTGCCGTGCCTAATGCGGCCGTTTCTGCAGTACTTTGATTGCTTTCTTTCCCGGTTAAGGCCATCACTTATGTTTTTATATTTCATACGCGCTGTCTCTGTTGTGAGGTGTTTCTAATTTAGAGTCTTCTTGGCTTCTTTCTTGATCACATTCCTGTCTCCTGAGATTGCAAATTATTATTTTTATAATTATTATCATTAATTGAATTTTAGTTGAAGATTCAATGTTTATGCTATGAACGCTACTGGTAAATTTTCTGACATCACATTCGACCATTAATTTGCTCCACCAAACTTCATCGCAATCCATCAAGTCCCAGGTCAGCGCACTGCTCCTCCACTCTTATTGGCTCACCAACACGATCGTATTCATCTACTTAAAAAAACCCATAACGATCGGCTAATATTCTTGGACCGTTTGGCTCTGAAGATGAAGACATCAAGATTCTTCGAAACAGCAGCAACTATTTCGGGGTCAACACAACGCAACATAAGACTTTTTGGTCGTTGTTGTTATCTTGTTATTATCATGATTTTGTTGACAGAGAACGTGAATACAGGGTGTTGGTAGGGAGTCTTGAAGGAAAGAGACTACTTTTAAGACCTAGGTATAAAAGGGAGGATAATATTAAAATGGATCTTTCAGAAGTGCGATGAGGACTTGCACCGGATTGATGTTGCTCAGGATAGGGACAGGTAGCGTGTTTTGTGAATGTGGTAATGAACCTTCGTGTTACATACGACGTGGAGAATTTCTTGACTATAGGAGTACCTGGTAGTTTTTCAGGAGGGACTCTGCTCTATGGAGTTAGTTATTATTATTATCATCATCATCATCTTCTTCTTCAACAACACCTTTATCATTATCATCATATCGTACTACTTTAAAATATTCTGTGTTTGAAAATCTGTCTTACAGTACAATAAATTCTGAACTGACCTACATGAAGTCGCATATGACCTTGAGGGAATACAGTGAATGTATCTTCTTAACAGACAAAGAAAGACGCTTGTCTCTTTCGATGTTGGATGCCCAGACTTGACGTAAATATTATAATTGGAGTAAATAAATTAATAGCCTTAGAAATTGTGAATTTTTCTTGCATTGTCTGAATAAATTTTACTTTCCTACTATTGGGAATTCCAAAAGTTAAATCTCCAACATTAAACTGCGAACTAAACTTTCTTTTATCTCTTTATACAGTTTAAAGTACACAGACTTTTACGGGTAAAAAGTAGTCGGAATTAAACCAAAAAGTTCTTGTAGAATTTCGACACCCTTGAGGCTGGTACACTGTATGCCTTTATAAGCAGCCGACAAGAGCCCGCAGGCTGTGGACAAGGCGGTGAATAATGGCCGCTTCGTTGTATGGACAGCTTCACGCATGGCTCTGGATCATCATCCCTTCTTTGACGTTTTTACCTCTTGTTGCAAGGGAGCCGACAGAGCGAGGGAGAAAGTGCGTGTATGGCAGGGGTGGGGAAATGAAAGTGTGTGAAGTGTTTAGCTCAGATTTCGTATAACACCACTCTTTACTGTTCTAGCACTGAGACACTACATTTGTAGGCGCGTTGCCAAAATACCGGAAAACGACTCTTAGCTTCGTCATGTCTGCCCGTCATTCTGTCCGTCTGTCCATCAGCCCGCATGGAACAATTCGGCTCCCACTGGAGAGGTTTTCATGAAAGTTTATATTTGAATATTTTTTCGAAAAAAGTGTGTGTGTGTGTGTGTGTGTGTGTGTGGAGAAACTGCAAGTTTTATTAACATCTGCAAAGAATAACAGGTATTTTACATGAAAAAAGTATGTATATTTATGATTGTAGGTATCTCGCTGGATTCTTCTTAAAATGAGAAATGTTTCAGACAAAAGTTGTAGAGAAAATTAAAGTGCATTTTATGTTTAATTTTTATTTGTTCTGAAAGTCGTGACGTTTATGAAATAATCTGGATAAACATTGTAGAGCTGGACAGGCCACAGATGACTGTACGGCGAATATGCATTGCGTACTGAATACCTAAGGCTACAAACAAGCACATAATCTATAATACTTACGCCTTTTCAACGGAAAATATCGTTACGCGAACGACTTTCATTGCCTGTCTTGTTAAAAATCATTTCTGGAACATAAGTGTCATTTTTGATAACTTTTCTTAATATAATTCGAAAAGTCGAAGTATTATGCAAGCACCGAGTTCTTATCTCGTATTTATAACTGGTGATACTGCTACACCTTGTAAACTGTCAAAATAATCGGACCATTTTAAAGTAATTTGTAACCGAAAACAAATAAGGCTTGAACGAATGCAATTACGCCCCGTCTAGTAATCATCCGTGTGATTGTGGAGTGAATTCTTGATGTTTCGAAGATTGTTTGTGAGTCCATCATCAGGAAATAACGCTCGACTTTGGGCAATCGAATGTATACACATAAAATAATATTCAAAAATTCAGAGGAATATAGACCATTTTGGTGCATAGCCATATATGCAAGTAGAATATTAAATGGAGATTATGAGTCCATCATCAGGAAATTGGGTAATCGCATCCAGAAATATATTATTTTCATAATAGGGAGGGGACATGCATAAATATGAAACTGTATTCAAAAACTCAGAGGTATATAGACCATTTTCGTATATAGACATATATAGAAGGATAATATTAAAATGGAAATTAATAGAATTTGATGGCGTGGAATGAGTCCTCTGTTTCACGACAGGACCATCGACAGCCTGTTGTGTACGTGATAATAAATTGCATAAAATGCATGGACTTCGTTGGCTGCGTGGACAAGGTTCAGTTTCTCAAACGGGTTCTCTACTTGGTAGGTATTCTTCGCGACTCAGTTTGCACTATTTGCAAAGTACGCTAGTCACGTTTCGATTACACAATGGCGAAGGAACAGTCGTGTTGCTACGTTGTTTTGTATTGACAGCGAATTAATATCAGCACCAATTCAAAAATCGCCAAGAAAGCTTGAGGAATGTAGTGTTACTTTTAGTTGGAGTTCAGGTTTGGTGATTGTTTTTCTGGAAAAAAAAAATCGTGCCAGGGGGCTCCATTAAGATAAATGTAGTGCTGTCTGATCTTTTAGAACAGCCGATCTGTTCACACTGGTTGAAAATACCAAATTCACTACCGTTCAATAAATTACTATTGTTAATCTTTCCCAAAGCACGTGTCTGGAAGGAACGTAGGTGCTTGCATTTTCAGAGGCAATTGATCTGTTACGATGCTGAAATTGTTACAGCTTGGTCCTTTTAGTATTAACCTTTTAAAGCCTACTTGTTACCTGATGCACCACCAGTTTAACATTCAACAACTGTAGGTTCTGCACACTAAACAGCGACTTGTGCCACTTACAACATAAACTGATTGGTTTTTATAACCGAGATGAAAAGTGTTTACAGCGCGGTACGGACTGAGTCTTAAATAAAGCGGTCTGCACTTCGTCTTTAAAAGGTTAAACTGTTTGGCTTCAATAGTCAGAATTCCTAGCAATTTGTTGAAGAGTCTACATTTGGGCAGCTGAGTGCCCAGATATTTATTGTGGAACGGAGGAAAGCTCATCAGAGCAAAAATGGTCGAGATGCAGTGCCCGTAGTAACAATTATTACGAGTAGTTCAATATCATATGCGATGCATTTGATGATTACTGCCCGTCAAATATAGGCCTACTTTCCCTGCATGTTTTCGGTGCACGTGATGGAATTAAAAGCTTGTGTTTGGTGCTACTGATGTAGCAACAAACACGGAATAATAACACCAATAATAACAATAAATTTGATCCAAATAATAACGTTTATGATTTACGTTCAAGAGGTATGCAGTTCGATTTATAGGAAGGCACATCATGTTTCTTGACCGAGGTCCGTCGCAGTTTTCATCATTCTTTCACGATTATTGTCGGAATAGTAAGTTAAATCAGGCCACGAATGATTATTCCCCCAGTCTATCTCCTCTCATTCACGCAGTTTACCCTGTATTTTGGAATACAAACAGCGTTATTAAACAACCAAACATTTGACTACAGTGACAGCTGAATTTTACGCTAATGATGCAGTGAATACTGAATTAGATGCGTACGTACGAACGTACATATATACTTACATACATAAGTACATACATACATACACACGTACGTACATGCATTCATACATACAAATACACACATATGCATATATACATACATACTCATATATATATATATATATGTATATGTAAAGTCGAACTCGATTATAACGTCATGAAAGTAACGATAGTTTGTGTTGTTATAAACGAGTGTTTTCTGCACATGTCATGTAGTGTTAATAAGGAATTATTTAATAAGGAATTATTTACTATAAGAGTATATCTGACGCTATAGAGGAGGTGTCGCAAAAACTGACGTCGTTATAACCGGGTTCTGCTGTACATAACAGCGTTGAATACCATCTGTTGAAAATGTCCATATTAGCTCTCGTCACTCGAAAAGCAAAGCATACACCTAGTGAGAATTTAAATTAAATGATTACACTCTGAAATGAATGATTTATATCACGCGTCGAACTTGTGAGGGCGTCATTGTACTCACTTGTTGAGGTTCGAGGAGTCACAACCTTTTCTGCCTCACATTTATCATGAACTCTCGAACGTATTACTCATGGTCATGTCATCGACTTCGCATGACGCATCTCTACACATTAAAAACAGGGTAAAGTGCACCCTTGTACAGGCACTGAGGATCTGTACAGGCCGTACGGCCCATAGGAGGAGTAGAGGTATAGCTCTGCTCTTTCTTGACCACGGCACTAGAAGGGGGTGAGGGGTCAGTGTCAAGCCCCGGCCGCTCTTTACCTCCGGGAAAGACCCGGTATCCATTGTACAGGAGGCTCTTTGGGCCCCAGGGCCGGTCTGGACGGGTGCAGAAAATCTCGCCCCCACCGGGATTCGATCCCCGGACCGTCCAGCCCGTAGCCAGTCGCTATATCGACTGAGCTACCGGCCCACTCTACACATTTTTAGTGTTATAAAAAGGAAAATGTTTGCTGGAAGGCCGAGTGAATTTATGCTTCGCAATAGGAGCAAAATTTGCTTGAAAAGGAGCAGCTTATTTTTCATGCAGGGAAAAGATACAACGCTTAATTTGCACGTCCCATTAAATACTGTCCTCTGTGGTATCTAATGTGTAATTATATAATTTTTACCGGAAAAATTAAATAAAACACCCCTTCACCAATGACAATTTTTCTAATGAAATTCTAACAGTTTTCACGGATATTACCATCGGTTTACGAGCAAAAATTCCGCTTGTTTTTTTCCAAATAAAGTTCTTTGTTGTTGAATTTAGCTTCGATATATCAATGGCACGTTAGAAAAGTTTGCACAATATGGATCTTATTTAACTTATTTCTCAGAAAAATGTCTATTTTATGTAATGTGTGTCAACCATATTACCTGAATGATGCAGTGTGGGAATCAGTAAGTACGAAAGGTGAGTTGTCCTTGGATATGTAAACTACAAACAGTGCAGAGTGTAGGAGAGTGAACCTACAGATCCAAAGTTGTTTGATCTGAACTCCAAATAGAACTGAATGGGCAGCTTCGCCCCTGAACGCTTTACGTTCAATGCAGAATGTTTTGGTGACGTTAAACCGGAAGCTCTACGTACTCCATAGTCGCTGTACACATGGCGACAGCGATTCCTCTACCGAGAATAGAACCCAGTCCTCTAGGGTATTTACTAGCAGTGTGTATTTATCAGCTTACAATCTACACAACCTTATAGTACAATCCTTATTGTTGCACCGTTCATATCGTCCAATTATTTAATTACTATACCAACTGATGCACATATATACAAATTCCACATTAAAACATTAAAATCGCTCCGACATGTTTCGATCCCAAGATCATCATCAGGGAGCTACACTTTCCTCGCTAAAGTCACTATTAAAATTAGCCACTGATTAATTTCGTTGTATAAACAGGGTGTTGTGGCAGCATGTCTTATTGTGTAAGGTTATGTTGTTGAGAGTGCCTGACTGCGGGTGTGCGTCCTGTGCTTTGCCGCGTATCACGCAGCAAAGCACAGGACGCACACCCACAGTCAGGCACTCTCAACAACATAACCTTACACAATAAGACATGCTGCCACAACACCCTGTTTATACAACGAAATTAATCAGTGACTAAT
>Ga0123357_10012223_pt1 | contig 11063 bp, 1 predicted proteins | sample TergutEmb28metaG_FD_89873 | JGI IMG/M metagenome (GOLD analysis project Ga0123357, IMG submission 89873) | Embiratermes neotenicus P4 segment gut microbial communities from Petit-Saut dam, French Guiana - Emb289 P4 | ecosystem: Host-associated > Arthropoda: Insects > Digestive system > Gut ... | reverse complement strand
TGGGGGGGGGGGGGGGGGGGGTGGGGGTGGGTGGGTGGGGGGGGGGAGTGGGGGGGGGGTGTGGGGGGGGGGGGGGGGGGGGGGTGGGGGGGCCGGGGTTGCGGAGGGGGATAGGGGGGGTGGGGGTGAGGGCGAGGGCGTTGGCGGAGAGGGCGCCGGTGTTGATGTCGATGCCGGCGATGAAGTTGTTGGCGGTGTTGGTGAGGGTGAGGGTGCCGGTGTAGGTGGCGGCGTTGTTGACGGTGGCGCCGTTGTCGGCGGCGCGGGCGCCGAGGACGAGTTTGCCGGTGGCGGCGGTGGCGGGAGTGACGATGTCGGGGTAGGTGGCGCTGGTGGTGATGGAGTTGCCGGTGATGGTGTAGTTGGTGGTGCCGCTGACATACATGGCGGCGATGTAGGCGCCCGTGGGCACGTTGACGTTGATGGTGGTGAGGGTGCCGGTGATGTCGGCGAGGTTGGCGATGTTGCCGTGGACGTAGTTGACGTTGACGGGGTTGGTGGTGGCGTTGGTGGCCCAGTTGGGGGCGGAATACCAGAGGTTGTTTTGGGCGCCGTTCCAGGTGATGACGGTGTTGTCATAGGCGAGCATGACGAAGTTCACCCAGAGGGTGTCGTAGGCGCCGGTGGTGGTGAGGCCGAAGAGGACGGAGTCGAGGCCGGATTGCAGGAGGAAGTCGTTGTAGTTGAGGCCGGAGTAGAGGGAGGTGTCGCGGAGTTGGGTGAGGCCGTTGGCGTTGATGAGGTTGGTGGCGGTGGTTCCGTTGAGGCGGCTGGCGGTGGTGCCGGTGGTGATGAGGTTGTAGCTGCCGGAGACGGTGGTGAGGCTGTCGCCGAGGAGGAAGCTGATGGTGGGGTTGAAGGAGTTGTTGGTGATGAGGTTGTAGTTGGCGGCGGTGCTGAGGTTGCCAACGATGCGGAGCATGGAGTTGGTGCCGGAGCCGGTGTCGGCGCCGTCGAGGATGTCGAAGGTGAGGGTGGAGCCTTGGGCGAGGGAGAGTTTGCCGCCGGAGGTGATGGTGGTGTAGGTGATGGCGTTGCCGCCGCCGATGACGAGGTTGGCGCCGGAGGCGAGGGAGAAGCTGCCGGGGGTGCCGGCGGCGCTGCCTTGGAAGGTGATGTTGCCGGCGGCGGTGGTGTAGGTGGAGCCGGAGGCGGCGGAGTAGATTTCTTCGCCGGCGCGGTAGAGCCAGAGGGTGCCGGAGTTGATGTTGATGCTGTAGGTCGAGTTGGTGCCGTTTTTGGTGCCGGTGGTGGCGCCGGCGAGTTTCCAGAGGCCGTCGCCGTTTTCGTTGATGCTGGAGGCGGCGGTGACGGCGCTGGAGATGTTGAAATACATGGGGTCGAGCATGTCGATGGTGGAGCCGGCGCCGGGGTTGACGTTGATGGTGACGCCGCCGTTGGCGCCGTTGAAATAGCCGGCGATGCCGCTGCTGACGCTGCCGTTGCCGTTGCCGGCCCAGAGGGAGGCGCCGGTGGTGGAGACTATGGTGATGGTGACGGGGTTGGCGGGGTTGTTGAAGCCGATGGCGCCGCCGCGGGTGCTGGCGGCGGTGGCTTGGTTGCCGATGAAGTCGACGTCGGTGAAGACGGCGTAGGCGCCGTTGGGGGCGTAGTAGGCGCCGCCGCCCATGTTGTTGCCCTGGCCGGTGGCGACGTTGTTGAGGAAGGTGCCGCTGTTGAAGAAGGCGGTGCCGCTGGCGCTGTTTTGGAAGCCGACGCCGCCCATGCTGGAGGTGTTGGAGACCGCGAGGAAGTTGTTGACTTCGAGGCGTCCGCCGCCGGTGAGGGCGAAGATGCCGCCGTTGGCGCTGCCGACGTTGTTGCTGAAGGTGACGTTGTTGAGGATGATGGTGCCGGTGTTGACGGCCATCATGCCGCCGTTGCCGCTGGTGCTGGTGTTGGAGTCGAAGAGGGCGTTGTTGATTTCAAGGAGGTTGCCGGCGCCGACGACGTTGGCGATGGTGCAGTTGCCGTAGGAGACGTTGTCGCGGAAGATGAACATGGAGTCGGCACCGGCTTGGAGGAGGAGGGTGCCGTTGGCGCCGGCGAAGTTGATGGCGGCGCCGGCGACGGTGAGGGCGGTGCCGGTGACGGTGTTGGCGCCGGGGTAGCCGGTTTTGTTGCCGGAGAAGGTGAGGGTGGAGTTTTCGTCGAGGATGATGGCGCCGGCCACGCCGTCGCCGATGACGAGGCGGTTGGCGGTGGCGGTGGTGGTGACGAAGTTGCCGTTGGTGTCGGTGACGTCGACGGAGCTGTAGGCGCTGTCGAAGACGATGTTGGAGTTGGGGGCGATTTCGAGGGTGGCGAGGTTGTCAAAGCTGCCGGTGACGGTGTCGCGGGCGCTGAGGAAGTTGAGTTTGGAGAGGCCGGTGGGTCCGATTTGGTCGGCGGTGGAGATGCGGAGGGTGCCGGAGTTGATGTCGATGCCGTTGTCGAAGCGGTTGGTGCCGGTGATGCCGGTCATGTCGATGACGCCGGTGAAGGGAACGAGCGTGTAGGGGGTGGTGGCGTCGGTGATGTCGCCGCCGAGGACGAGTTTGCCGTTGGCGGCGGGAGTCGTGGAGGGGATGGTGGGGGCGGGGGGGTTGTCGATGTCGCCGGGGAAGGCGGGGGTGCCGGGATCCCAGTTGCCGTAGGTGCTGGAGATGGCGAGGCCGGAGCCGATGAAGCTGAGGGATTGGTCGCCGGCCACATAGACGGCGGCGAGGTTGATGGGGCCGGCGGCGAGGTTGATGGTGCCGGTGGTGAACTCGCCGGAGAGTTTCCAGAGGTCGCCTTCGAGGTAGGGGAAGTCCTGGCCGGCGGTGAGGGTGAGGTTGTCGGCGTTGATGTATTGCGGGATGTTGACGGGGTCACGCCAGGTTTGCGCGTGGAGCACGAGGGGGAGGGCAAGGACGCAGGGGAGCAGGAGTGTGAATGCGAGGGCGGTGAGGTGGTGGAGGCGGAGGTGGTGGTGCATGGTAGTGTGAAAGGTGGTTGAGGGTTTAGAGGTGGAAAAATCCCAAATCCCGAAATCCCGAATCCCAAATAAATCCCAAACGACAAAATCCCAAATTCCAAAGGGCGGCGCCACGCGCCGTCGCTTCGGGATGCGGATGTGTGCTGGTGTTCGAGTGCATGGATTCGGTTTTGTGATTTGTGATTTTAGAATTTCCAGCCGAGGGAGAGGGTGTAGCTGTTGATGTTCATGCCGTTCCAGGACTTGGTGCCGTTCCAGGCGGTCTGGCCGACGGAGAGGGTGTCGTTGTTTTTTTGGTGGTTGATGAGGTCGGGGTCGGTGAATACGAAGGCGGTTCCCAGGACGACGGCGTTGAGCTGGGCGGGGTCGGCGTTCACGAAGGTTCCGTCGGCTTTGACGTTGGCGACGCCGGTGGGCTTGAGGGGGTTGGTGACGTGGTTCACCCAGTAATAACGGTAGGCGAGGTTCAGATAGAGGCGGGAGGTGATGTTCCATGTGAAGCCGGCGCCGGCGCCGAGCGAAAAGGCGAGTTTCATGGAGTCGGAGCCGCTGTAGGCGGGCATGCGGACTTTCGCGGTGATGGTGCCCGGGTCGGGGAAGCTGAGGGTTGTGTTGCTGGGGGGCACGAAGGTGCCAACGGAGGGGTCGAGGTTGTAGGTGCTTTTCATGGCGAAGAAGCCCATGGCGGGGGAGAGGCGGATTTCAAAGCGGCGGGAGGAGGTCAGCGGGATGCTGTAGCTGTAGGAGAGAAACATGGGGATCATGGTGGCCTTGGCTTTGGCGGTGGCGGTGAGGTCGACGGGGCTTTGGAGGTAGCCGACGCCGCTTCCGCCAACGCTTCCGGTGCCGGGGAGGAAGAAGTTTCTTGTGTAGGTGATGGGGCCGGAAAAGTTGCCGGTGCTGCAGCCGTTTTCGATTTGGATTTTGTCCTCGGGGCTGATGTTCCAGCCGAAGGCCACGTTGCCGCCGCGGAATTTGTCGATGTAGGAGCGGCCGAGGGTCATGTAGCCGGGGGTTAGTTCGACATACCATTTGGGGGGGGCTTCTTCCTCGATGACCCCGGTGTCGTCGGTGGCGTTTTTGCTTTTTTTCCTGGCCTGTTTTTTGGTCGTGTTGGTGACGTTGCCCACGCCTTTTCTGATGGCTCCCATGCTGCGGCCGGCGGGGGCGGCGTTGAGCTGGGTGGAGAGCGCGGGGAGCAGGAGGCCCGCGGTGAGGAGGGCGAGGGCGGTGAGGAGGAGGCGGCGGGTGGTGGTTTTCATTGGTGGAATGGGAGGGATGGGAGGAATGGGAGAGATGGGAATGATGGGATTTCTTACCAGGCGTAGTTGGCGCCGAGGTTCAGGCCGTAGGGTTTTTGGTAGTCGCGCGCCCATGCGCAGTCGTAGTCGAGGTAGACTTGCAGGTTTTTGCGGAGCGCCCAGTTCACGCCGAGGCCGGCTTCGAGGCGGCTGCCTTCGATTATCGAGTAGTAGGGGCCGTGGGGGTCGACGATGCCGGTGTCGCGGTTGGTTATCAGGAGGGCGCCGCCAGCGGTCCACTGGCGGGCGAGGTGGAAGCTGGCATAGGGTTGGATGATCTGGCCGTCTTTGCGGATGAACTGGCGGCCCAGGAGGAAGCCGGCGCGGAGCTGGCGGCTGGTGGCGGATTCTTGCGCGATGTCGTTGCGCAGGGTGGTCTGGCTGCCGTCGGTGGAGTAGTCGGTGGATTCGATGCGGGCCATCGCGGCTTGCGCGGAGGGGGTGAGATACCATTTGCGGCCCAGTTCGATGCGTTTGCCAAACTCCACCGAGCCGCCAAAGGCGGTGGTGGTGTAATTCGCGTTCATCGATTGCGCGCCGTCCATGTTCGCGGTGAAGGTGTTTTTGAAGTGGTTGAATTTGCCGACGAGGTCGACATACCAGCCGCCGGGGCTGACGAGGGTCGCGTAGGCGCCGGCGTGAACGCTGGTGGTGTCGCCGTTGACGCCGGTAATGTCGAGGTTGCGCTGGGAGCTGCCGTAGCCGGCGAAGGCGCCGAGGTAGGCGAGGAGGCCGTTGGCGTTGGGGAGGCCGCCGTAGTCGGCGCCGACTTCGGTGCCGTATTGGGTTTCGTTGAAGGGGACGGGGGTGTTTTTGTCGTTGACGTTGAGGCGTTGGGAGTAGGCGCGCATCCATAGGTCGATGCCGGGTTTTTCGCGGGTGGAGATGTGGAGGTCGCCGAGGCGGTTGGCGAGGGTGTCGAGTTCGGAGAACCAGGTGAGGGGGAGGACGCCGTTGGCGTTGGCGACGATGGCGCCGCCGGCGGGGCCGAAGGCGGCTTGCTGGGTGAGGTTGAGGATGGCGCTGCCGTTGTCGGAGGCGACGTTCCAGTTGTAGAGGTAGAGGCCGAGGTTGTTGAGGGTGCCGGCGCCGGTGTAGGTGGCGTTGCCGCCGGCTTTGGCGTCGACGAGGGTGCGGGTGGCGGTGCCGCCGTAGGGGGCGGTGCCGGTGTTGGCGATGGTGATGGCGAAGGCGCCGTTGGCGGGGCCGTTGACGACGAGGGTGTCGGAGTTGCCGAAGGTGCCGACGTTGGTGTTGAAGGAGAGGGTGCCGGAGCCGTTGAGGGAGGCGAGTTGGGCGAGGTTGCCGGGGTTGGCGGTGGCGAAGGCAAGGTTGGCGGCGTTGGAGAGGGTGACGTTGCCGAGGATGGCGTTGTTGATGGCGAGGGTGACGGTGGCGGCATCTATATTTATAGAGGCGGAGTGGAGGGCGTTGGGGTTGGTGGCGGCGGTGACGGCGGCGCCGGGGAGGACGTTGATGGCTCCGTTGAATTGGAGGTTGTTGCCAGTGACGGTCATGTTGGTGCTGGAGAGGTTGAGGGTGCCGGCGCCGGAGAGGGGGTTGGCGAGGAGGGTGCCGGAGGTGCAGGTGAGGGTGTCGTTGATGGTGACGGGGCCGGTGCCAAAGACGCCGCTGCGGGTGGCAACGACGGGGCCGTTGATGGCGACGGGGCCGGTCATGGCGCTGGTGGAGGCGAGGGTGAGGGTGTCGGTGTTGTTGAGGTTGAGGGCGCCGGCGCCGGTGAGGGTGTTGGCGAGGGTGCCGGAGGTGGTGTTGGCGATGTTGAGGACGCCGGCGTTGGCGATGGGGCGGGTGTTGAGGGCGGCGAGGTCGCCAAGGGTGAGGGTGCCGCTGGCGCCGATGGTGGCGGCGGCGGAGCCGGTGAGGGCGGTGTTGGCGGCGGCGATGAGGAGGTTGCCGCCGTTGACGGTGAGGGCGCCGGTGCCGGTGATGGCGCCGTTGATGGCGCCGCCGTTGTCGAGGGTGAGGGGGGCGGCGAGATTGGTGGTGGCGGTGGCGGCGGTGACGAGGGCGCCGAGGGTCTGGGCGTAGGCGCCGGTGTTGAGGGTGGTGTTGTCGAGCTGGGTGAGGGTGGCGGCGGGGCCACCGAGGGCGTTGGTGGCGGTGGTGAGGAGGGTGCCGGAGGCGAGGGTGATGACGCCGGTGTAGGCGGTGTTGGTTTTGCCGAGGGTGACGGGGGCGTTGGTGGCGTCGATGGTGATGGCGCCGGAGCCGGAGAGGGTGGCGGAGAAGACGCCGCTTTCGCCGGCGGCGGGGGCGAGGGTGAGGTCCGCGCCATCGAGGATGTCGAGGGCGGTGAGTCCGTATTTCACGTTGAGGCCGCCGGTGGCGTCGAGGGTGTGCGAGTAGGCGCCGTAGGCAACGATGGCGCCGTTTTGGTAGATGGCGTCGGTGGCGGTGGCGGTGACGGGGGCGTTGTTTTGATCAACGAGGACGAGGGAGGTGATGCTGGAGGCGCCGGTGACGGAGCCGGTGGCGACGACGAGGCGGTCGAGGCTGGCGCCAGCGGCTTGGGCGAAGAGGCTTGCGCTTGCGTCGATGCCTTCGTCGGGGAGGGGGATGGTGACTTGGACGGTGCCGGTGGCGATGGCGAGGGTGGTGACTTGCATGGCGCTGTCGGGGGCGGTGAAGTCGATTTTGCCGCCGTTGAGGGAGAGGGCGGCGATGGTCTGGGTGCCGGTGGCGACGGTGGTGGTGTTGCCGGCGTTGAGGCGGAGGGTGGCGGCGGCGAGGGCGTCGGTGTTGGCGCCGGCGAGGTTGTAGGTGGAGGGGCCGAGGGCGAGGGTGCCGGTGAAAAAGGCTGAGGGGCTGAAGGCCGAGGGGCTGAAGGAGACGGAGCCGGCGGGGTCGGTGAGGGTGATGTTGAGGGAGCCGGCGCCGGTGAGGGTGTTTATGATGGTGTAGCTGGGGGCGTTGGCGATGGCGAGGGTGGCGCCGGTGGCGATGGTGATGTCGCCGCGGGTGACGAAGATGCCGTCGGCGAGGGTGAGGGTGCCTTGGGCGACGTTGAGGCCGGTGGTGTAGGAGGCGTTGGTGAGGGTGAGGGCGCCGGCGCCGGTTTTGGTGAGGCTGCCGGGGCCGGTGATGGGGGTGGCGTAGGTGCCGGTGGCGGCTTGGTTGAAGGTGAGGGTGCCGGAGTTGGCGATGCCGGCGGCGGCGCCGACTTCGAGGGTGTCGGTGTTGCCGGTGAGGGAGGCGCCGGTGGCGATAGTGATGCCTTGTTCGAAGAGGTTGGGGCCTGCGGTCGTGTTGGAGAGGGTGACGTTGGCGCCGGTGGCGATGGTGAGTTTGCCGTCGCCTTCGCCGGCGGCGAGGGAGGAGTCGGTGGTGGCGCTGGTGGTGATGGGGCCGCCGGTGTAGGTGTAGGTGCCGGAGTTGACGGTCATGGCGCGGGTGAGGACGCCGGCGGTGTCGACGGTGACGGCGTTGGTGCCGCCGAGGGTGTTGTCGAAGATGACGGCGTCGCCGTTGAGGAAGACATCGCCGCCTTGCCAGTTGGTCTGGTTGTGCTGCCAGAGGCCGGTGTTGGTGCCGTCCCAGACGAGGTTGGGGAGGTTGTGGGTGATGAGGATGAGGTTGAGGTTGGTGCCGGTGTCGATGAGGAAGGAGGCGGTGGTGCGTTCGGAGAGGGTGTTGCCGTTGCTCAGGATGCCGAGGCCGGCGGTGGCGGTGGCGTCGAGGGTTTCGGTGGTGGTGATGAGGGTGTAGGTGCCGGAGTTGAAGGAGCCGAGGGCGATGTTGAAGGTGTCGGAGCCGGAGCGGACGAGGGCGGCGGCGGTGATGAGGTCGCTGGTGTTTTCGCTGTAGACGTCGTAGTTGAGGGTGGTGGGGCCGGCGAGGGCGAGGGTGCCGGTGAGGGCGAGGGTTTCGGGGCCGTTGGCGAGGGGGTTGTTGAGCGTGCCGACGGTGATGGTGGCGGAGCCGAGGGTGGTGAGGTTGTGGAGGGTGCCGGTGCCGGCGAGGGAGGTGGTGTCGGAGAGGATGGTGTCGCCGCCAAGGGAGGCGTCGGGGGCGAGGGCGAGGGTGCCGCCGTAAATGTGGGTAGTGCCGGTGAAGGCGGAGGAGTTGGCGGTGAGGGTGAGGATGCCGGTGTTGGCTGAGGATTTGCGGAGTTCACCGGAACCGGAGATGGCGTTGGGGAGGGTGTAGTCATTGGTGCCGGTCGCAATGAAGAGATCAGAGTTGTTGTCTATGACTATATTGGCCTGGCCGAGCGAGCAGCGGGTGTTGGAGACGCCGAGCGAGAGGGTGGCACCTCCGGTGATGGTGACAGGGCCGGAGATGGTGTTGTCGCGGTTGATGGAGACGAAGCCGCTGTCGATGGTGAGGGCGGACATGGTGTTGTTGCCGGCCAGAGAGAAGAGGTTGTTCAGGATGACAGGGTTGGCGCTGATGGTTACTGAGGAGGAGGTGTTTATGGTGCCGGTGTAGTTGACGATGCCGGTGGCGCTGATGGAGAGGGTGAGGGCGCCGTCGCCGGTGATGTTGCCCGCGCCGGCGAGGTTGTTGAGGGTTTGGTCGTTGGCGCCGATGAGGAGGGTGCCGGCGGTGAGGGTGACGGTGGAGCTGGCGGCGAGTTGGTTGGGGCGGGTGAGGGTGAGGGCGCCGGCTTCGAGGGTGGTGGCACCGGTGTAGTCGGTGGTGGCGTCGAGGGTGAGGTTGCCGGAGCCGGTTTTGGTGAGGTTGCCGAGGCCGGTGATGTTGTTGGCGTAGGTGGCGTCGGTGGTTTGGGCGAAGGTGAGAGTGGTGTCGGCGGCGGTGGTGACGCCGTTGATGCCGGTGCGGAGGGTGTCGGCGGTGCCGATCAGGGCGCCGGCTTGGAGGTCGATGCCTTCTTCGAAGTTGTTGGGGGCGCCGGCGGTGTTGGCGAGGGTGAGGGTGCCGGTGCCGAGTTTGACGAGTTTGCCGGTGGCGGCGAGGGAGGTGGCGAGGGTGCTGGTGGTGATGGAGGCGCCGTCAAAGGCGAGGGTGTCGGCGGTGTCAACGATCATGCCGGCGGCGGTGACGGGGGTGTCGACTGTGATGGCGCCGGTGGCGGTGGAATCGAAGGTGACGGCGTCGCCGTTGTAGAAGATGGCATCGGAGGGGTTGGCCCAGTTTTCGGCGGTGGTGTTCCAGAGGTTGCCGTTGGCGGCTGTCCAGGTGCTGGAGATGTTGGTGACGGCGAAGTTTATCTGGATGGTCGCGGGGTTGATGATGTAGGTGGCGGTGGCGCGTCCGCCGCCGAAGGCGCTGCCGCTGACGGTGGTGTTGAAGTCCGCCGTGGTGAGGGCGGCGGCGTTGGCGTCGAGGGAGCCGGCGGTGATGAGGGTGTAGATGCCGTTGCCGGCGTTGCTGAGGTCGATGTTCACGGGGCCGCCGGCGGTGGCGAGGCCGAGGATGCCGGTCACGTTGATGGTGCTGTTGCTGGCGCCGGAGAGGTTGAAGAGCAGGGTGGAGCCTGCGTCGATGGTGAGGTTGCCGCCGATGGAGAGGGTTTCGAGGGAGGCGGAGGTGTGCGTGGCGCCGGCTTGGAGGGTGCCGGCGGGGGCGAGGGTGACGTCGCCGGTGGCCGTGCCCGCGCCGCCGAGGGTGGCGGCGTTCACGGTGATGTTGCCGCCGAGGGTGGCGGCGGGGGCGAGGAGGAGGGCGCCGGCATTGACGTTGGTCAGGCCGGTGAAGAGGGAGTTGTCGGCGGCGAGGGTGAGGGTGGCGGCGCCGGTTTTGTTGAGGGTGCCGGTGCCGGCGATGAGGGCGGCGTAGACGCCGGCGTCGTCTTGGTTGAAGGTGAGGACGCCGTTGTTGTGGATGCCGGCGCTGGGGCCGACGCCGAGGGTTTTGTCGTTGCCGACGAGTTCGCCGGAGAGGATGTCGATGCCGCCGGCGAAGTTGTTGGAGGTGTTGGAGAGGGCGAGGGTGCCGGAGTAGGCGGCGGCGGAGGTGGTGTCGAGGGCGGAGGCGTCGTCGAGGGCGCGGGCGCCGAGGACGAGTTTGCCGGTGGCGACGTCGGTTTTGCCGGCGAGGGTGCCGATGGCGGGGATGTCTTCGATGCTGTTGCCGGTGATGGTGTAGCTGGTGGTGCCGCTTACGAACATGCCGGCGATGGTCGCGCTGGTGGTGGTGTCGATGTTGATGGTGGTGGCGGCGGGGTCGGAGATGGTGACGCCGTTGGTGGTGTCGGCGAGGTTGATGATGTCGGCTTGCTGGAAGGTGGTGGCGGTGGTGACGGGGTTGATGATCCAGTTGGGGTTTCTCCAGGAGGAGGAGGCGCCAATCCAGGTGAGGACCATGTTGTCGCGGGTGAAGAGGGAGGCGTCGAGGAAGGAAATCCAGAGGGTGTCGTTGTCGATGCCGGCGGTGGCTTTGAAGTTCGTGGCGTCGAGGAAGTCGTAGTAGTTGAGGTTGTTGTAGGTGGCGTTCTGGACGATGGCGTCGAGGGCGGCGGGGGTGTTTAGGGCGTCGAGGTTGCCGGCGCCGGCGGTGAGGGGGTTGAAGGTGTCGCCGCTGGCGAGGGTGAGGGGGGCGTAGGTGAAGTTGAGGAGGGGGTTGAGGGTGTTGCCGGTGATGAGTTGGATGTGATCGGGCACGGGCGTGCTGAGGGTGAGGAGGGGAGTGCCTTGGCCGGGGGCGTTTGTGGCGCCGTTGACGAGGTTGTAGTTGGCGAGGTCGAAGGCGAGGTGGGAGCCTTGTTCGAGGGCGATGGAGCAGTTGGCGGGGTTGGTGGCGCCGTTGGTGTAGGAGAAGGTGTTGCCGCCGCCGATGGAGAGGGTGGCGCCGGATTTGACGGTGAAGTAGAAGCTGCT
>Ga0123357_10012221_pt1 | contig 11063 bp, 6 predicted proteins | sample TergutEmb28metaG_FD_89873 | JGI IMG/M metagenome (GOLD analysis project Ga0123357, IMG submission 89873) | Embiratermes neotenicus P4 segment gut microbial communities from Petit-Saut dam, French Guiana - Emb289 P4 | ecosystem: Host-associated > Arthropoda: Insects > Digestive system > Gut ... | reverse complement strand
GGGCGTGTTTCGGGAGTCTGTTGTTGTCCATTCTTTCAAGGTGGTTGATCCAGTTTTGTTTGTATTTGATTCTCACGTCTTGTATTCCAGAGATCTCTAGTTCTTTCCTTATGACTTCGCTTCCTATTTTATCCAGTCTTGTGTATCCCGTAACACTTCTTAGAACGCGCATCTCTGCAGCTTCTAGGCGAGTCATGTCTCTCTTCATGGTTACCCATGTTTCGCTGCCATACAGTAGTGATGGTCTAGCTACAACTTTATAAAATTTCATTTGGGTATCTGTACGGGTTTTCTTTAAGTGCTTTCTGATAGTGCCACATATTCCTTGAAATCTGTTTATTTTTTTTGTCAAAACCTGGTTCACCGTCTAAACTCAGTTCGCATCCCAAATAATTAAATTGCTTCACTTGTTCTAGTATTGATCCGTCTATTTCTATTTTAGAATGCACAAAGTGTTTTCCTTTAAAATCTATAATTTTTGTTTTGTCTTTAGATATTTTGAGGTTGTAGTCTTTGCTCATTTGGTTTAATATAGAGACAGATTTCTGGAGTTTGTCTTCAGAGTCTTGTATTATTACTTGGTCGTCTGCAAAGAGTAATGTGTTAAAGTAGAGGTTTCTTTTAAGCATTATACCAGCGTCAGCTTTGTGTTTCCAGTTTCTTAGGAGGTCGTCTGTGTAAATGTTAAAAAGAGCCGGTGATAGATTACACCCTTGTAGTACTACTTGATTGATATATATTTTGTCAAGAATTTTCCTTTCTGTGTCAATTTGTACACTGGTATTTTTGGATAGGCTTTTAAATACTTCAATTAAATGATAGCGTATACTTCTTTGTTAAGAATTTGCCATAGTTTGTTTTGATTTACTCTATCAAAAGCTTTTTCTAGATCCATGAAGGCTATGTGAGTTTCTAGGTTGAATTCTGTTCTTTTTTGCATAGTTTGTTGAATAGTAAATACATTGTCAATGCATGATCTACCTATTCTGAATCCATTTTGTTCCTCAAGTAATATTGCTTCTGATATAGTTTTGAAACATTGTGTAATTATCTTGGCGTATATCTTGTAACCACTATTTAAAAGACCTCTGTAATTCGAAGTCATCACGTTTACCTTTTTTGAATAGGGGTTTTACTCTTGCTTGTCCCCACTCTTCTGGAATCGATCTTTCTTTCCAACACTTATTTATTAACTCAAGTAAGCGGTTTGAGAGGACAGGTCCCCCATATTTGAAGAGCTCAGAATTTAACCCTTTAAACACCGAGGTAAATCCCAACTGTAAGTCCCAGCTCGCCGAATTTTTTTTGGGGGTATTTAAATTTTGCGCATTATATTCGAAAAACCTGAATATTTCGAGAACTAAGCGGGATAAATTTGTGAAACAAAAAGCATTTTGTAGGGAAGGAAACAGACATTGCTCAGAATACCTTTAAAATGCTGTAATATCCTTAACTGCATAATGGAGAAGAAAAGTTTCTAAACGAACTTGTAAATATCCTTATTCTTTTACTTACATTGCGATCGAGGCATCAGCTGTTTGTGTGGAGGGCAGGCGAATAGATGTCTTACAAGTTGGTCTTTGTATGGTAATCTTCAAAACACTTTCGATCAACACAAAGTGCCACGTCACACTTGACACATCTAAATATCACCGCTTCACACACACACACACACACACCCACTGAACACATTTGACATCAGCGTTTCGTGTTACTGCGGCCAGGCCAGTGCTTATTGTGATGTGTGTCCAGTCTTCCGGTGTTGTTAGAAGCTGCGGCTGGGTCTCCCTACAGACATGGATGGTCATGGCTCATGCCCAGAACGTGCCAGCATCTCTCTGATAAGGGTGAGTCGAAAACCTCTGTGTGAGATTTTCTTCCCACCACATGAAGATAAAAGGATGCAACTGTTGACAATGGCCAGGTCCAACTGGTGGAAAAAGAGCTTTTTTGTCCAGTTCCATGTTTGACGGCTGGCCCTGTAGCTATTGGCCATCCTATCTGCATTATCAACATGCTCCATGTGATGGTTATAATCCGCCACAATTGCTGGCTTTATCGCATTCCCGTGTCTCTGGGTGGATCGTGAATGTTTGTCAGGAGGCACACGTCTCTCTTGTCCTTCCACACCACAGCCACCAAGTCACCCCTGGTTCTTACTCGAATGTCACCACGTTTCAGTCTCAGTGTCTTGGGTTCGAGGTCCTTGGGCGTGCCCTTTCTATGTAGTCTCACAGTCCCACAACAAGAAATTTTTTTCTGTGCCAAGTCATCAAACAGGTCGGGAGGAAAAGAAGTTGTCCATGTACAGTTTATGGACAAATCCTTCTACACCCCTTGTCAGATTAGTCACTGTAGCGTGGGTTGCTGTCAGGTGTTGTGCCGCCCTTTGTCTGTCTTGACCGAGGTAAACATTCATGTCATATGTGTATCCAGTAGAGTCGCATAGTTTGAACATTTTGATGCTGAAACATTTGTGTTTTTTTGGGATGTACTGTTTGAATAATACCCTTCCCTTGAATTTCACAATGACTTCATCTACTGACAAATGTTCAGAAGGGTTGTAAAATTTTGAAAAGTTCGTCCTTATAATTTCAAACAAGTCTCGTATTTTCCACAGTCATCTGTCCTGTCAACTCCATTCCTATTATTGTCCATGAAATGTAGAAAGCGTAGTATGTGACAATACCTAGCACGTGCCACCTTTTGTCCATAGAATATAGTGCGAAGCTGTTCCATTTTCGTCCAGTAGTCCTCCAGTCTGTCTTGAACTGTATGTTCCATCTGTATTGTCAGAGCCAAAAACGAAAACATTTCTGCTTCTGTCACCTCACATTGGGGAGAACGTCCGTCTTCAAAATTGTCTAAGAACTGGTAGTAGTAGCGATTCGTCTCCACAACCAGCAGTGTAACAATTTCTGCAAAGAACAGCAGCAGGACGCAAAGTGGAGTGGAAGCTGGGGTTATGTGTGCAGCTTCACTGCTTTTCCCATTGGGGGCCTCAATAAAGTTGTGCACTAAATGCCTTCGGGGTTTAGGGGGCAGTGTCCACTGAGAGGGTTGTGGCTGTTGACCTGCCACATTACCAGCATCATCTTCATCTTCAGAGCTGCTGGCAGATCATCTGGACTTGGAGGCTGTCACAGGGAAGACCATCACGAAGGTGGGCGTGGCTCCTCTTCATCCTCTGACTCTTGTGTTGCCTAATATTTATCCTTGTCACTGTCAGAATCCATTACGATTTCTTGTATTTCATTTCGAGACAACACACGAGCTCTTTTCCCCCACGAAGTAGATCCACGTTGCGTTGTCAACAAAACTTCAGTACATCTAACCCACAAACAGTAAAATCTCTACTGAATGAAGTCAAAATTCTGCAAGCTGCTTGGTGGTACAATACATAGATCAGGTATAATGTTCCCTTTCCCAACCTAAGAACCTTACTCAGCTGCCTGTTAGTAGAATACCAAAAAGCTTTATTATCAAAACATTCCAGTCCATTTACTAAATGCAAGACGTAACTAACTGCACAGTACGTTTTCAAGACTTATGACACTTATGCATTCATGGCTAATTAGGGTGTCTTTGGTAGCAGACTAAGTGCTTAAACACAAATATGACACAGGACTGCTTTCATGAGTGATACAGTGTTGAGACATTGTGAAGTCAGATAGAAAGAGAGGGCTGACCATTGCCAAACTAAGGTCTACTAGAGTAGACGTTAGCGTTTCTGACATTACTAGGTGATGCTACTATAGTGGATGTTAGTCTTTAAAGGGTTAATCCATCTGGTCCAGCTGCTTTTCTGTTTTTCATAGATTTCAGGCCGTGTTCGAGTTCCTCATCGGAGATTTCATCTATTCCTGCTGATGGGGTTGAGGTTGTTTCTTGTTCATCATTGTCGTTTTGTGGGGAATTCGTATACCATAAATTTTTATAGTGTTTTATCCATTTTTTATTTTCTTTGTTATTAATTTCAATAGTGTCTTTGTTCGATTGGGGTGTTTTAGTACTTTATAGGCCATGCTTTGTTCGCCAGAAGTATCAGATTCTATCCTGCTTATGAATCTGTCCCAAGATTCTTTATGTGTTTTGGAGACTATTGACTTAGCTATGTTCCTTTTTATTTTGTATATTTCAAAATTTTCTTCACTAGGGTTTTGTAGGTATTTTTGGTAAGCTGTTCATTTGTTTTCAATGGCATTTTTGATCTCCTCATTCCAGATTCTTAGACGTTTCTTTCTTCTATATTTTTTCTTTGTTCCTATTGCTTTGTTTGTTGCCTTTTTTATAGCAATTTTTATGTTCTCCCACTCTTTGTCTATTGTTGATGCCCTAGGGTATTCACTTAGGTTTCAAACTCATTTGCCAATTTGCTATTGTTGCTTTGTTGTTTCCATCTGTTTAATATGTTAATTCGAGATGTCACAAGGAAATGATCTGATTCTATGTCACTGCTCCGAAAAATCTTAATATCTTGTACCAAATTTTTTAGTCTTCTTTTAGCTATGATATAGTCAATAATGGTTTTAGATCCTTGAGCACTCCATACTTATTTGTGAATTTCTTTTTTCCTGAGGAAAGTGTTGGCAATTTTGAGATCGTTAAAAGATACAAATTCTTTTAATGTTTGTCCGTTTCTGTTCACACAGTCTTCTCCAAAGGTTCCTACAACATTTGGTATTGGCTGGTTTCCAACTCTAGCATTAAGGTCTCCAGATATTATTAGGCTGTCAATCTTACTGTATTTGTTAACTTCTTTTTGTAGAAATGCCTCGTTTCTTCTTCTCTACCTTCTTCCGGAGCGTAAACTACTATTATAGTTATGTGCCCTCTGTTGGTTTTGAGGCAAACAGTCATTATGCGGTCTTTGACAAATGAGTAGTTTGTGATTCAAGAAGTCCATTTATGGTCTATTATTAAAGCTACACGTGATTGAGCTCGTGTCTTTTGGGAAACTCCACTGTATAGCATTGTATAGTTATCTATCATTTTGGTTCCTTTTAGTTTTTTCTTTGTTTCAGATATAATTACTACATTTATTCCTTTGATTTTTATTTCCTCTACCAGTTCAGATTCCTTGTTTCCAATAGATATAACATTCCATGCGGCTACATTTAGTGTTTCATGTACTCCGAGTCGTGTTTCCTTTTTCGTGCCAGGTCTTTTGTCATTTGATCTGCCGATATCCAAGGCTATGCGTCTTTGCTTATGAGTACTTTGTTTTCCTTGGGAGGGTTACCAACCCATCTGCAAAACCCCCATTTTTGGAGAACCAGTTTGTCTCTCTTAGTCTGTCCTCTCTCTTACGGCCTGTCCGGCTTGGTAGGCCCTACCAGGAACAGAAATTTCCCGCCGGCATAGCCCATAAGGTCATTGAGGCCCGCGAGCCCCCACCACCACCACCACCACCACCACCATCATGACAAGGTGTAGACAATCGGGGGAGTGTTTTTTTTGATTAGCCATAAAATGCAACAGTATATTTTGACTTTTTTATGTTTATACAGAATTTATCTGTATTTTGTCTACTAAATAAAAATATTTTAATTATAATACTATATTTTTGTTTTCTTAAAAATTTCCTCGTTATTACATTTTAATGATTGGCTGAAAAATCTTTTAAATAAAATATGTACTTTGCAGTAATAATTATCACATCAAAACTAAAGTTACAATGTCAAAACCTCGTACTGTATGTTATTATCGTAACAGGTTTCATGTTGGTGTACTGTGGATATTGTTGGAATGTCCCATGGTTCAGAAGTGAGTATGTGGTCACCCTCGATAAAGCTGTCATTCTGTAGGCAGGCAGCAATAAGTCTGTGTCTACACTACACAAGAAACTAGAAAAAAATGTATATTTTTATACTGTTTTAAGATGTAACATGCCATATAATATACTGTTTTATGTAATAAAGTTCAACAAAGTCATAAGTAAAATACCGGAAATAGTAACGGAATAATAGTCCAGAATCACAGAAAACTGTATACATCTTATAAATGATAAATCTTATAAATGAAATTTTTTGTAATTTAATTTCATTTAATTGCTCTTGAGATTATCGCCATTGACCATACGCAGTTATGACTTTTTGGTCCTAAAGGTCCACAAGAGTTATATTATGTGTAACTTCAAAAAAATGTATATGCGTGATTACTATGCTTCATGTGGATGTGGTAAAAGACAACATACCATATTTCCCCCTCCCACTCCCCCCAAAAAATCCCCAAAAATCACCCTGCCTCTTAACACTGTAAGGTCAAATTGTAGAGAGGAGTTTTATCAGCCATTGCTATTTATGGGGTGCATAAATATGGCACCTTATGTGCTGAAAGTGTGATTGTTATACAGTTTTGGACCATCTTTTTTCCAGACACAACCTGCGATTGTCAATATTCCCCAAAATGCGAATGCATCAGGCATCTTTGGGAATCTTACTCAGAGTCTCAACATTACGTGGTTGAACAACGATAATGTAACAAATCAATTTATCATCAGGTTTGAGAAGAATGATACTACAAATCGCTATATGATCACGAACATCACTATGAGTGTAACCCCAACGGAGGATGAGTTTCCGGGCTTCAAAGGTAAGTTGAAGGGTTATTTATGTATGTATTTATACTTATTTTTATGGTACTGTCAGTATCTCGGAGTATATAGTGTTTGTAGGATGGTGGGTGAATGTTGAATTGGAAGTGGTTGTGGCCTAATTAAGTTGCCACCTGGCCTTTGACTGGAGTGGCTGAGGCAAACCCACAAACATGTCGGGCTGGCTGTTGTCATAAACTCCCTGGCCTGAAGACTCACACCTCGCACCTTCTGATTACAGGTCTTGGAAAACTGACAATTCCTTTGTTACTTTAGCTGTATGCAAAGAAATGTAAATGGCCACTGTGAGTAGTGATCCTTCATTGCTGAGTACATGCTCCAGAACCGTAATGTCTCTCAGTCCAACCCTCCTGCTTCTTCGTCTACCTAGCTGATAATGGGTCATAACATTAAGAAACACTCCTTGTTTATATATTGATTGACTTGCAACTAGAAAGGGCCATATGTCATTGTTATTGTTTTATGAGCAGGGATTGACTGATATACTCCAATTTTTCAACTAAAGCTTTGGAATGCTTGTGCCTTGTTACTTTCTTTAGCACCTAAGGCAACAGTGATGATTTGCATAGTAGTCTGGCAAATAGGTTTATTTTGCAGTCTGTTATAGCTTGAGATTCTGATTATGCATTCATGTATATGGTTAATAATACTCTTTCACTAGTAAATCACTACTGAGCAGTCCACAGCCCAAATTTCGTGTGATTAAATTTATGAATTTACCTTTAAGTAACATTATGATTCCAAGTCAGCGGATATGTATTGTCCGCTGCTTGGCCTTCACCATGAGGTTAACGTTGTATTGTGTTGGACATTTATTTTGATTGATCACACTTGATGGATGTTGGTGATGCCCTGTCATTAAAATTTATTTTGTATTATTGTTTATCCTTTTGATGATAAGAGATATTTTGTGTTCAGTAGGAAGCTATCATCAGTACAGACATTCTCACAAAACGAGAGTTTTACCTACCGTAGCATACGTACCTGAAAGTAATTTATAATTTGAAAAGAACCTCCCGTTTTCTTCATAGTCTCTTCATTTGCAAGTGAATGAAGGCATGTCTATCATTGATAAGTACATTTAATTTTCAGACAATGCTACCATCATACTGTACAATAATAAAACTGAGTTTTCAACACCACTGCATAAATCATACCATTGTGCAAAGGAACAGACTTTTGATCTAATGAAGAGAGGAAACAACATAACATCTGGTGCTGTTACACTGAGCCATGTTAAGCTTGAAGCATTCCGTGAGAAGAGGGATTATGTATTTGATACAGGTCTGTATTTATTATGCATGTGACAGTGTTTGTGTACAGTGTGTACAGCTTGATTCTTTGCACAACTACAATAGCATTTAGTCATACATTTTTCTGCTTATTTACCATTATGTTTAGCATTGAAAATTTGAAGGCGGGAGTATTTTGACAGGTTCTTGGATCTATATAACAAAAGCTCTCATACTTTTGGGATGGTTATGTCATGTTATATACACTATTTGTTGGTGCTGTCAATAGCTCATTTCTTTTGATACAACAGTATTCCAGTCATACAATTTTCTCATTCCCCTGCTCTGCAAAAGCAACAGTTCCCTGAAATTCAGAATTTGAACTGTTATGTTTGCCCACTATTACATAGAACACTATTTTGCTCCAAGAAATGTTTGCATTGGTATGTAAATTTTGTGTAATTAACAAGTAGCCTTCTAGTGTAGGTAGAAGCTATTTGTAGGGACATCTATCTTTTAAACAACCTACATGGTCTGTTCAAAAAGTATCGGACCTTGATTTTTCCTGCATAAACAAATCAAGCACGGGAAGTATCCATCATTGTAGATGTGGAGGGGACATTTATGCGCATGCGTGAATTTTTTCCCGCCTATAGAAAGCGTCAGTAGCCGGCAGTCGGTCGATGACTGTGTAAGTGTTGTGAATGCTCATCAGATTGTCAGTTGTTGCAAAATGACGGAACGACTCAGGCAGCGGTATTGCATCAAATTTTGCCAAAAGCTTGGCGATACCCAAGTGGAAACTATTCGAAAGATTCAACAGGCCTTCGGGGACGATGCCATGAGTATCACACGAATAAAAGAGTGGTACATCTGCTTCAAAGATGGCAGTACATCAGTGGACAGTGAACCACGTCACGGTAGGCCCTCAACTAGCCGAAATGACAATGTCATCAACCAAGTGCGGACTTTGGTCATGCAGGACTGTCGTATCACTGTCCGAGAACTGGCAGACGAGGTAGGGGTAAGCATTGGATCGGTACATACCATTTTGACTGCAGATTTGGGTTTGAGGAGAGTGTCCGCGAAATTCGTGCGGAAGCTGCTAACGATGGAGCAGAAGCAGCTTCTCCTGGAATTGCACAAGACATGCTGGACTGCGTAGAAAGTGATTCCAACTTCCTGAACACCGTGATCACTGGTGATGAGTCGTAGGTTTATGGGTATGACCCAGAAACAAAGGCACAGTCCTCACAATGGAAACATTCATCATCCCCGAGGCCAAAGAAAGCACGGCAGGTCCGCAGCAACGTCAAGGTCTTGTTGACCATTTTTCTCGACTCCCGTGGGGTGGTGCATCACAAATACACACCACAAGGCCAAACCGTCACCAAACAGTACTACGAGGGGGTACTTTGTCGCCTTCGTAATGCTGTGCACCGCAAACGACCGGACCTGTGGGCAGCAGAAACTTGGCAGCTCCATCATGACAGTGCACCCGCCCATTCTTCACATCTGATTCAAGGTTTGCTAAACACAACATTCCCCTGATTTGTCAGGCTCCCTACTCTCCCGACATGGCTCTTTGTGATTTTTGGCTGTTCCCCAAACTGAAAATGCCGCTGAAAGGGACCCGATTTGAGTCAAGAGAAGACATTATGCGGAACGTGATGGCCCAGCTGTACAAGATTCCACAAGAAGCTTTCCAGAAATGTTTCCAGCAATGGCAGGACCGCTGGAAGAAGTGTGTGCATTACCAAGGAGACTGCTTTGAAGGGGATTAGGTTTTCAGACGTCACAATAAATAATTGTATTTTTGCCGACCAAAGGTCCGATACTTTTTGTACAGCCCAAGTATGTTCATACATTTGAAGATACATATTCAATACCCATAGAAATTAATATTATACATTTAGCAACAAGGAACTTTACTGCATTTTAAAGACATGCTGCATAATCCCTGTTTTATTTTCCACAACATGCTGTTTATTTCATAGTTTTATCTTTTTCTGTGTTCAAATAATGCATTTTTCATAAGAGGTTGTGGGTATTTTGAATGTGTAGTTTGGGACCAGATGTCTGTATGTGGTGGTATGCATTGTAGTGATTACAGTTCAGAAGTTCATGATAACTGCATTTGAGTGATTTAGTAAGATTTCCTTACTTTTGTCTGTGGGGTTGGAAGGGACAAACTTGAAGTGAGTATGTCTCTTGTGGTTGCAGTTTATATTTGAAAAAACAGTATTGAAATTGAGTACTTTTGTGGTCATTGATGAGAACTGAATTCATTAGAACATTCCCCAATCAACTTCATATTTTTCCCTGAAGTTTGAGCTGGATGTTCTATTGCAAGGGGGACATAGATGAGTAAGTACGGAATTGAAATTGTAGCAGGTGGCATTGATGGTAAGAAGTAAAAGTTGTCACATATAAATTATGCAGCAGTCGAGGCCTTGTAAGCTGTTTTTATATAAAAATAGAACTCTGCATTGGCCAGTGGGTATGATCCTTATAGTGTTCAGGTGTCACTATTGGAGCACCAGCAGATAAGTCTCCCAAATCACCTTAGCTTCTGGATGTTGTGTTGCAATATCTGAAGGTAAATGATAATTTGATTTGAAATTTGTAGTTAAAATGATTTTGACTCCAGTAGGATGGTTCTTATCTTGGCTTAGATTGAAGAATAGCTAGTCATTAGGCCAGTATGTAGGGTCCTGTTGCACTTCATGGCTTCATTACTGCCTTCACCTCCCTCTTCACCTTGCTGCTTCAAGTGAAGTAAAAAAAAAGTATGACCCATCACCTTAGTGGTAGGCTCACCTAACAGCTTTTGACTTTTGATATCAGGTCTCAAGTAGTCCTTGATTGCACTTCAGTTTTAAAAATGCCGAAATGCCTTAATTATAGTGTGCTGTATACTAGTGACTGGGTTTTAGAAATTCATGTATCAGCCACTATTGTGCAGATTAACCCTTTGATGCCTAAAGACCCTTTTAGTAGTCGTACCGCACCACTAACCTCTAAACGTTGCATTTTATATATTTATTCAACAAATACAGGTACTTAATATTTTAAACATGGTATATATGTGGTCTGTCCGGAAAGTATCCGTCCAATTAATATTTAAAAAAAAGTAACAGACCTAGAACAATGGTACCTTAATCCCCTTCAAAGTACTCCCCTTGGGACCTCACACACTTATCCCAGCGTTCCTT
>Ga0123357_10012220_pt1 | contig 11064 bp, 9 predicted proteins | sample TergutEmb28metaG_FD_89873 | JGI IMG/M metagenome (GOLD analysis project Ga0123357, IMG submission 89873) | Embiratermes neotenicus P4 segment gut microbial communities from Petit-Saut dam, French Guiana - Emb289 P4 | ecosystem: Host-associated > Arthropoda: Insects > Digestive system > Gut ... | reverse complement strand
TGTTAGTTTCAAGTTCCTCAAGTTTAGCTTTCAAATATTCCTTCTCCCCCCCCCCCCCCCCGAAATGTCAGCTATAATCACGTCTTACATTGTTCAAATTATGTACACAGCTTTGGCTTGGACCCTGTACCCACTGCATTTTAATCTGCTTCCTTCGATCTAAAAAACCTAAGAATTCTTCATCAAACCATGGTATCAGTCCAGGTCCGAGGCTTTGTCTGTGAATATACTGCTTCGAATTAGCCCCACATCCTGCAAGAACTGGACTCCGACCTCGTGATTGCTGAACAGGAATGCCAGAAACAAGTTATTAGCAACACCGTTGGCGCCCAGCGTCGCAAGCCCGAACGTCGTGGAAAGAACGTACTAGCTGGAATTGAGGCGCCGTTGGTATGTTTCAGTTACAGAAGTAACACATATATCCTCCAAAGGCGTTATAAACTTACAATTTTTGTACGAATGCCAAAAACAATTCAAGTCACAAAACAGCACAGCAATCAGAAAAAAAATCATAACGATTGTTGCGTCCGGCGCGAAGAAGACGAAATGTAACGGAAAGCCCGGAGGGGAAGGAGGAAACGCTATGAATATATCAAACGGCTAACCGTTTGCCTTGTCGTTATTGGAATATCAGGAAAAATTGGGAGGGTGAAACGAAAAGGCAATGAAGCGCCATTACGTTGGTGAGAAATGGGAGAGAAAGACACTATATGAAACGCTGGGAATAACCCGAACGACTAATCTAAGTCAGTATGGACAATGCTCGAAGGAAGCAACAGACTAATATTATGAATAGGACCAACGACCAACCTTAGTCTCAAAAGTGATATATCTGATGGAGGAGACTAATGTGCTGTGGTTGTGTTAGTGGGTGTGCGCGCGGTGGAACAGCAGCGTCACACGCGGCAGACCTGTGTTAATACCACCGATGGATAAGAGGGCCAAATACGACAGACGCACAGAAATAACTAACCGAAACCGAAAGGAGAGCTCCTGATCTCTTTTATCAGTGTTGTCTTTGCAATCTCTGATCTGTTGTTCGTTACGCGTAGCGCGATCTTATCCGTGTTTAGGAGCCATTGGCATACTAGATGATCTGTGATTGGCATGGTCCATGGGTATGATCGTTATATATGATCTGTGGGTATGATGGTGTTGTAGCGCTTTTGGCCGTTCCAAAATGGCAGCTGTTCTAACGGGAAGTAGAGTTTGTGAAACTCCTGGTTGTAATTCTGCTGCGAAGTTACAGTGTCCGACGTGTATAAAATTGGGGATTCAAGGTTCATACTTTTGCTCCCAGGTAACATGTACTAGTATGACTCTTAATTTCACAGTATTTGTTGATGCGGAGACTCCGGTGGTAAACTGGAAGCTCGTTCTGGTGGGGTTAGGGGTATGCATACTATGCAAAACGTCGACTTGTAGGCGTGTGTAAGGGAATGTAGACGATCAACAATGTTAACAGATCTTCTTATACGTATGCGTGTGGAGTTGCCTGACATTTATAAATTAATTGTTTATGAGTCGGACTCTACCTTAGTTGTCCTATCAGTTTCTCTGTCACTTTTGTGTCCTTACAGTGCCGAGGTTAAGAAAGAGAGGAGCTATAGGTGCACCTCTACACCTCGTATATGCTTTCGTGACGTGGACAGGGAAAACTTTACATTTTTGTCATTATTTATGGCGTGGAATGAACTTAAACTTGTGCTTACTGTTTTCAGGATTGTTTCAAAGGAAACTGGAAATCACATAAGGTTCTACATAAAATAGCAAGTAAGTATTTGAGATACTTGTATGCCGTGTGTTAAGTTTGTAATGTCCTAGCATTTACATAATACAGCGTCATTTGATCGACCAATACCTTTGTTACTTCCCTCCCTTATTCCATCGCGCGTTTGAGCAGACGTTGTTTGCGCTACATTTTATACAATAAGCGAGGGGATAGGAAGTTATGTTGGTCAGATAAAATAATGCCCTTATGTAAGCTAATAAGGTTTTGTAAAAGTACGTTTTTTTGTTGAGGATGCAGCGAATAAGGGGTATTTGATTTTAGAGAATAGTACCCAAGGAGTGTGAAAGCAGTTACATAGAAGAGTTTCAGGAATTAAATGTCTGTCATGTTCAAGTTGTGTTTGGATTGTTACTACCTGATGCTGGAAGTGTATGCTGTAGTTCTGGAGGAAAATACTGCTTCCATCTTCAGGTTCAACCAACCATCATCATGGAAATGTGAAGACTTAAATTTCAGTCTGAGACACAGGGTCTTTATCTTATCACTGAGAACACATTCAGATTGTTTCCTTCCAAAACACAGATAGATATAAGTAATGAGGAATTTTTCTGTGACATCATATTTGCTGTGCTGAGGCATTAAGTGACATTTATATTCCATACTGCATGTGCATTTGTTAAATGCAATATAATTCTCCCATAAGTCTTAGTAATTTTCATAAAGAATATCTGATGGGGAAAGTACCCTGGTTTTTGAGCATCATATAAAATGGCATTAGTGGGAAAGTTTATACCTCAACTTCCATGCACACAGCACCGGGCATGTTACCAAAAGTGTCATTAAGAGCTCTTTGCTATCCAAAGTGGTTTATCAGAAAACTCATTTGACATCCTAATGGACATTTTTAATGTTCCAGCATCTTACATAAAATACCATTCATTTTGTACAGCCTTGAATCCTAGATAATTCTAAGTGCGTAGAAAATAACCCCATACCATGTGTGATACCATTGTAAGTATCCAGGAAGACAGTATACAAGAGCTCATTATAAATCGTATATTACCCTGTAAATATGTAGTGATTTTTTGATGCTGAGCATGTACTGGTGTTTTTTGGATTGCAAGACCAATGTGATTTATGATTTTTGGGTCATGGACAGGAAAGTTATACCAGTGAATATAAGGAGTTAAATACAAAGCAGTCTCATTAATGGTGCCTTGAACTTTGATTTATTATTGTTACATTCTAGAATTGCTGATGGTGAGCTGTTTGTATTTGTTCATTATGGAATGTAATCATCAAACACGATGCATTGTATCTGTTTTTGGTTCAAATGGCCGGTCATGATGCTCCAATTTTTATACTTAGGTGATAAGAATGTGTGATGGCGCTGCTAACATCGTCTATGTATTCAGACAACTGGGCCCAGGAAACAGACAGTCTTGTTGCATTGTTTTGTTGCAGAAGGTGAGGGAGTGGATGGAAAAGATGAGAAGGAAGATTATGATCCATGGCCACGTTACAGATTTACAGGTTAGTTTTACTGTGGTATCCACTTTGCTGCAGGATATTTAGGTGGACTACTTTGTACTGAGTATGTGAAGTGTGAATTCAGTGAGGAGGCCAGTGAGTCTATGTGTTTGAACTCTTTATAAATGCTTACCTTATGAAGGTCTGCACCAACAACTGCATTTCATATTCGTACACTTTAAGGCCTAGTTTAGCCTAAGGTCAGATTAGATTATCAGGTTTCTAAAAGAGTTTCTTATCGGCTATAGGTATGGATGTATGAGAGTTCCTTAGTTTGTGTCACGGTTGCACATTAGGAAAGTGCGTCTTATATCAAAATGATGTATGTGGAAGAATTTTTTTTTCAATAAAAATTTTATGTGGTAATTTGAGGTAAAATCAGTTCTTCTAATGTTGAACATTGGCTGGGTACCATGTGAGATACAGCGGAGTGGGGTGGAGGAGTATCGGGTAGGAAGATGGCAAGAGACGGTAGAATATTGTATGTACAGAATATAGATTTGCTGTTTTGTACCCTAAATATGATGAAAATATGGTGGAATTTATACGTTTGGTATTTAAATAAGTTCATGATGCACGTTCCAGGAAATATGTACAGGGGGACATATCAGGAACAACCCTTTGCCTCTTCCCCAACCACAGTACTTAAAATGAATTGACATCAAGTTCTATAACAAGTGTAAAATGTGCAAGAACATATTCAGAAAGTGTGTATTCTAAATGGGGGAGTATTTTTCTGTTAACAATGGCTGTGTTGAATATGGGTTTGGAAAAGAGAATATAAAACCTGTTTTATGTAGTCACTTACCAGCATATAGTAGCCGGATATTATTCAAGGATACACTCTTGAACAGGCAAACTGCGCCCATTTCCACAAGGCTGCCGACGCAGTGTGCCTCCACACATTCCTCGGCCTGATTACGCAGATCATCCTGAAGGGGTGCCTATCTTAGAGCAAGCTGTTCGGGGCAGCGCACAGATTAAATGTTTGGCAGAAGATGAGGAGGAAGGCATGCGGGTGGCTTGTAAGGTTTGTGGCTCCTTGTTCCCACATTTCTGTATTGTGGTCTTTTCAGATTACAACAATTTTCAACGTAAAAATTATGCTAGTTGAGTTTCCCTATGAAAGTGGCTGTTGTCTCCAAAAGTTGCAGTAGTAACTATATTATCATTTATTATTTTCATACAGATTATTATAAGAAAAAGAATTTGAGTGTATTTGAACAACTTCGTATATGTATTTGTGTAATTAACGAAATTGGTTAATGAATGGTACATAGATAATGATTATACAAGGTGATTCAAAAAGATGGACTCAATTGAGCAGTAAATGGCGCCTCAACACACACCAGACAGTTGGTTGCAGTATTCCAAGTTCTCTGCTTGGTGTACAGGTTGACTTGCATGGACTACACTCAAAACTCTTGAATTTGTCTCATATTCTCCTCTGATACATGCAAAAAAATTTGTGCTGCATAATAGCCATTTTGCTCTCAACTGACGTAGCTTTGCACTAGGTGAGCGCTCTAGCGGTGTTATTTGAAAACTTAGGACTTCCTCTTTCAAATGTTATGTAGATCATTCACATACCATGTATAGTTCAGGAAATATAGATGTACGAAATTGAGTCCATCTTTTTGAATCACCCTGTATTTTGTGCAGTTAGGTGACCAGTGATGGAGAAATGAAAGAAGGTACCATATGTCATATTGTCTAGTAGTTCTGCAAGGCTTGTACAGGAGTGACTTCAGAAAGTATCCAGCAGGACTACGTATGCTTACAGTATAATGCAGAGGTAGTGATAGCAGTAGTTTCAGAAAGCTAACAATTTATTTGCATGATCTTAAAGACAACAAAAATTTGTTAATGTTTTAAAAATACTAGTTCTAAAATAGTAGCATGTAATGGAACAGTACTATGGACTGCTGCAGCACAGTGCAGTGGAATCAGTTACAGGACCTGTAGATGACCACATAGTTCAAAACACTTAATGAAGTTTCAGGCTTGAGTTTTTAGTGATGCCAATGGTGTATTACATTTTTAAAAGTCTTTGCTGTGTATCTCAACAATTCAGGCTCACATAAAGGCAAATTCTGTGTTTCACGTACCAATGTAAACGGTTTACTTGAGGTTCTCATGTAGCATATGTATTTTATGAACTCAGTTAACCACTTTCTCAGTTGCACATTACTGTTTGTTTATAGTTGGGACGTGAAGTCTTAGATGAAGCAGCTCGTGTAATGGAAGTAGGGGTGACCACTGATGAGATAGATCGTATAGTGCACGAGGCGTGTGTAGACCGGGAGTGCTATCCTTCACCGCTCAACTACTATGAATTTCCCCGCTCATGTTGCACATCTGTCAACGAAGTTATCTGCCATGGAATTCCTGATCTCCGTCCACTCAGTGATGGAGACATTTGTAATGGTATGGTTGTAGGTGTTAACTTGAACTGTGGCTTCCTAAGAATGGTACAAATATTGAAAGATTTTTTTGGTAGGATCAAATGTTTTAGGTGAAAGTAATGGGTATGTGGGTTTTAACAAAGACTGCTCAAATTTAATAAAGAAGTTTGCATTTAATATTTCTTATTATGCTTTATATTCAACATCTGAAAGCCAAAAATACGAGGAGCAAAAGGTCAAATGAGTGAATGATGCTGTCAACATACCCGCCATTTGAATGAATGCATAAATAAATTAAAAAAGTAAATAAATAAACACACATATATATATATATATATATATTAATGTATTAATATTGTGTATTGTGGGTACCTATTCAGTCTAGCTGCTCCACACACCACATAAGTTCCTGTGTATATGGAGGGGTTAACTATTTTGCTTGCAAAATAGTTACAGGAATTTTACTATACAGTGATTGTACTGTGTTGTATTCATTGTGATGAGCCTCTGTTTTAGCACTTGATGCAACACTGAATACACCACTTACCACTGTGTGTCAGGCACTGAACTTCCAGAGAATCTTCAGATCCTACGTATAATTTTTCTTGACTTATGTAACAATGAGGTGCACACTGGACAACTTGAACACAGCACTGTAAAGACAGAATAACCATTCAACTCGAAGAGACCACAACAAAAACCAAATTTTTAATAGTCTCACTAAGTAAATAAATACTTTGTGCAAGTTATAAGACAACAGTTGAGAATGTCTCATAATTTTAGTTGCATTTTTTATTTCTGTCAGGTTGAATGTTGTTACTTATATTATTTCTGAAGTATGGGTTTTTTAAATTTAATTTTGTGTCTTGCAGTTGATGTAACTGTTTATCATCGGGATTTCCACGGGGACTTGAACGAGACTTTTCTCATAGGGAATGTGAGTCCAGAAGCAAAGAAATTAGTTCAAGTTACATCTGAATGTCTACTGAAAGCCATCAACATAGGTAAAAATTAAATATTTTGGATTTGATACCGAAAATGAGTGAAGATGTGGCTTTTGAAGTTTAATAGGATGGTGTACTTTAAATAGACGTACAAGTTTTGAATGAATTTCATTTAATGCACGGAACATTTCAAACATACTGATGTTGTAAATCTTCTGATAGTATGTTCATATACGTAATGGAAATGAAGCTGTGTTATGCCACATACTCCACATTCTGTTATTTTTTGTCATGTTACTGACACCATGATTCATACTGGTGTGTGTGTTTAAGAGTTGAAATGCAGCATTTAAGGGTCTAAATGGGTTTTGAAATGCGTTGATTATATGGTGTGTTGGGGATTAAGTTTTGCTGATGGTTATGTACCTGGATATTTTTTTTTTAAAAAAAGTGAGAAGAGAACCTTTTGACACCGGAATTATTTTTTTAATTTTAACACACCTCTATATAAAATGTGAATAATACAGGAACCAAATATGTTAGATTTATGAAACAAACTGCATTTTGAAGAAAAAACGGTGAGCATATACCTTGTTTAAAATATTCAGTACCTGTATTTGTTGAATAAATATATAAAATGCATTGTTTAGAGGTTAGCAGTGCGGTACGACCACTATAGTCGTCGTTAGGCGTCAAAGGTTTAAGAGTGACCAGAAATGTGGACAGAGTTTTGGTGAAGAAATACCTTAGAAAGTGACAACTTTGAGGAACTGAGACGGAAATTGGAGGAAGATGGATCAATGAATGGTCACTTTATGCATTATAATTTAATGCCAAGATCATGTGTCATGGTAGTGGCCAACTCATTTGTTAAGGTTAACATCAGGTCCTGTGCAGAGTGGAACGTCACTGAGGTAGAATCCTCCTGTTGTTCTTATTTCAGTTTTGTAAGCCTAAAAGGAAAGTAGTGTGGGCAAACTGTTGATGTTGTTAAGGACAGAACAGTTCCAGTACACTGAAAGTCATGCTTTGTGACATTTTTCTCGTCTCCATAACATCTGTATTGGTTCTGGGTTCCATCCGGGCTCCAGTTCATTGGGCACTCAGGACTCATTCCTCACGGATAAAGTGGCCAGGGCCTGAGGCTCATCATTCATCTGCATCTAGTTCTGAGGCTAAGAATGAGCAGAGCCACACCTCCACGCCCTCCTGTATGTCTTAATGGCATGCAGTGGGACAGATTTTTGTTTATCTTGTGTGAGGTACTGTAGCTTGGACTTTTGTTGTAGTGTATTGCACAGAGTATGAAGAAATCTTAACCATCCGTTGGACAGACAATGCTACACTGATTCCAGACTTGGACTGTGGAAGGAATATTGGTCCACATGTAGCTTGCTTATAAATAATTGCTCTACTAACATGAAATAGGGTTAATTGTTTAATTGTATCGTACGCTCCTCCATTTTGTTTTATTTAGTGATGTCAGTCACCAAGGTTATGTAGCATCGGTGATGGATTGATGCATGTGAGTATGGAATGATTGTGGCATGATATTTTTTGCATTGGTAATTATTTTGAATTATTGTTTGTTGTCATTTACAGTACGCCCAGGAGAAAAATACAGAGAAATTGGAAATGTGATCCAGAAGCATGCGCACAGCCACGGCTTCTCTGTGGTACGAAGTTACTGTGGACATGGTATCCACCGTCTGTTTCACACAGCACCAAGCATTCCTCACTATGCTAGTAGGTTCACTTTAAGGAAGAAAGTAATTTTGTCTGCTATCTGAGATGTGTACTGATGTGTATTGTGGGTGGATACTGCATGAACTTAATGTTTTTGCCCTTCTTTAGATTTTTGGAGACATGTGGCTGTGACACTTGGTCCACTGAGTTTACTTCTTGCTTGTGCTCTCATCATATGGACATATAAACCATATGTTGGTTTATGTTTGAAACTCTGTTTATCTTCTCTTGTTTCTGTACTTGTATGATTATTATACTCTATCTGGGCTGGGGATGAAAAAATTAATAGAGTTGTAAGCTTTATTTGTACATCTTAGAAAGTCAGATTTTAAGTGCTGCTACACAAAAAGTACATAGAGGCAGACAGTGATGAGGTTTGTGAGTTATATATGCGCTGTATAGAGCAGAAAACCAGTTTAGCCCCTTGGCACTGGAGCTGTACATTTAAATATTAGTGCTTGTAAAATGTTAATATCTTATGAACAAAGAAAGATAACATTATGAAATACATGATGTTTTGTAGAGGAGGGTGAAAAAAACAGATTTTGCTGCATGTCTAGAAAAATTCATTAACCTTTTGGTGCCGGAATTATTTTTTAAATTTTAGCACACCCTGTATATAAAATGTGAATAAAACAGGAACCAGATACATTAGAATTATGAAACAAACTTCATTTTGAAGAGGAAAAAAGGAGAGTATATACCATGTTTAAAATATTCAGTATCTATATTTGTTGAATAAATATATATAATGCAACGTTTAGAGGTTAGTGGTGCGGTACGACCACTATAGTGGTCATTAGGCGTCAGAGGGTTAAATATATTTGTTGACTGAATATATGAAATACAGTTACTGGGTTGTAGCGGTATTAGCTGCTGTCTATAGGATGGGCCGTGGTTGAAGGTTAATGTAACATTTTGAGTATGTAATGCCTAAAGCGTGCAGAGATGCTTTACGCAACTTAATGATATGTATAATTCATGGGATGTTGCTAGTACTTAAGTGGTGGGGATGGACAGTAGTCTGTTGATAGATTTGCAAGGGATTGTGCAGAAGTTCATCTGAAGAAACTGTTTACCCAGTTCAGTAGCTCATGAAGGTAATGGACAGTAGCTGAATTAAGGTGACATGATATCCATCTTGAAATGGTGTCAGAAAACTTTTTGGGGTTGGTTTATTTATGCTTTCCTGTTGTAATCTCCCTAAGTTTTAATTTGAAATTTATTTTCATTTTTCTCTTTTAAGAGGCATACAGCTTATATGTTTGGTTTTGATTGCATTTTTTATGGTTTGACTTTACCAGTTATTATAAGTTTTAGTGTACCAGATAGTTGACAGGTTGGACAATTGCCATAACTGTTGTAAAGTCTTTACTGATAGGTATGTGAATTAAGAAGGTTTGGGTAGATATTCTTTGCATTAACCCTTTGATGCCTAACGACGACTATAGTGGCTGTACCGCACTGCTAACCTCTAAACGTTGCATGTTATATATTTATTCAACAAATCCAGGTACTGAATATTTTAAACATGGCATATACTCTCCGTTTTTTCCTCTTCAAAGTGCAGTTTGTTTCATATATCTAACGTATTTGGTTCCTGTATTATTTACATTTTATATAGAGGGTGTGCTAAAATTAAAAAAATAATTCCGGCACCAAAAGCTTAATCGAATGATAACAGTATTGTATTCATTTGATTAATGCATGGAGTATGTAGTGTATAAAATTGATTAATGGCCAGCAGGCACAAAGTACATATGCCTGCAAGAATACAAAGAAGTTACACAGAACTAATGCAACCACCTGGTTTATTAAAATATGTTGGTTGCACCACCTTACTCAGAGATATTCTGGGTGTACCAAAATGATTGGAGCGGTTTTGAAGTTGATTATATTTACATGTATGGTGAACAGAATTATAAATACTAGTAGAAATGAAAGGGTAACTCAACAAGTTTATGACACATGCCTACAAATGTTCGATGAATGCACCCTTCGTCACAAGGCACACATCGAGGCGGTAGTCCAATTCCTGGCATACTCTGCTCAGCAAGTCAGGTGTGATGGTCTCCACAGTCGCGGTAATTCTGTTCTTCAAATCAGGTATGTCACGGGTTGTGGTGGCACAAACACTTTGTACTTCACATAACCCCAAAGGAAGTAGTCACAAGGGGTTAAATTGGGGGACCGCACAGGCCACGGACGTGGCACGGCACACATCAAGGCAATAGTCCAATTCCTGCCATACTGTGCTCAGCAAGTCAGGTGTGATGGTCTCCACAGCCGCGGTAATTCTGTTCTTCAAATCAGGTATGCTCACGGGTTGTGGTGGCACAAACACCTTGTCCTTCACATAACCCCAGATGAAGTAGTCACAAGGGGTTAAATTGGGGGACCATGCAGGCCACATCCGTGGCCTGCACGGTGTTTGTGCCACAAGGTGTTGGTGCCACCACAACCCGTGAACATACCTGATTTGAAGAACAGAATTACCGCTGCTGTGAAGACCATCACACCTGACTTGCTGAGCAGAGTATGGCAGGAATTGGACTATTGCCTCGGTGTGTGCCATGTGACGAGGGGTGCATATATAAAAAATTTGTAGGTATGTGTCATAAACTTGTTGAGTTACTCTTTCATTTCTACTAGTATTTATAATTCTGTTCACCATACTTGTGAATATAATCAACTTCAAAACCACTCC
>Ga0123357_10012219_pt1 | contig 11064 bp, 7 predicted proteins | sample TergutEmb28metaG_FD_89873 | JGI IMG/M metagenome (GOLD analysis project Ga0123357, IMG submission 89873) | Embiratermes neotenicus P4 segment gut microbial communities from Petit-Saut dam, French Guiana - Emb289 P4 | ecosystem: Host-associated > Arthropoda: Insects > Digestive system > Gut ... | reverse complement strand
TTTTAAAAACAATTTTTTTATTTTATTTTTAATTTTATATATAATATTTTTTTATTTTTTAAAATAAAAAATTTATAAAATTTAAAAAACCGTAACGTGCAGTTTGCTCTGTTTTTTTTTTTTTTTTTTAATTTTAGAACTATCCTGTTGGACATTTATTTTATATGGCTGAACAAGAACGCTGGCATTTTCAGAGTCATTACGAATAAAAAGACACGACAAGAGACTCATCGTTACAAGTACCGCCAATTCGCTACGAAACACCGTATGCAGTATATAAACATTCCTGTGCAACGTGAAAATTGTAACATCGTACAGGAAATAGACTGCAGTTATTACAGAGTCTGTGATTGGTGCGTCGGATAGTAGTAGGCAATCGGAAACATAAATGTGTAGGAAAGGATGAGTGAATTTACGTTAATTAAACACAACTGTAATTTCAACAGGATATTAGTAGACGAGTGTGAAATATACATAGTATTTTAATTAGCAAGTGTGAAATAAGCTACACAGATAATTTTACAGTTGCAGCAATGGCAATCGTAAGAGAATGCACCAGTTGTGTATAGAACGAAGTAATTATTTTACAGTTACACAGACAACAACCGGTTAATGATATTTTAATGATTTAATGTATTTTGTGTTTTGAATTATGTCTCGTGCACACAGAGAACGTTACAGTACTGAAACATTGTAGTTTGAATGTAGATAATGATGATGCATTGAATATTCGAAGCGCTTTTGTCGAGTAATAGAAGTAGTCGGAGGGTTATAAGGTTGATTGTTGTGATGCGATCATTACAACGGTCTAGTCGCACGGGATGCTGAGAACGCTTGTTCTAGAATTTGGTTATGAGTGCCAAAATTTACCGAATTCTACCCAGATTGAAGGAGATATCAGAAGTGTGCTTTTGTTTTTAATTACCAAAACCTTGTTATTTTACTGGCAAAGTTTGCTAATTACATCTGGCTGCAAATTTGCATAATTTACAATGAAAATCATTCATTCGTAACAGAATATTTTTTGTACGGAATGTATCAAAATCCTCATATTTCAAGAATGCGCTGTTCGTAGTAAATACGAGGGGTGCTGATAAGTCCTTAGCCCGACCAGGAAGGAAACATGCTACAGCGACCAAACCCAGGATTCATTCAACATCCTCCTCACGAAGCTCAATACACTTCTTAGCCCATTGCTCTAACTTTCGCAAGTCACTCAAAAACAATTCAGAAGGTTGTCCATCCAGTCAGGTCTCCGCGGCAGGAATGACCTCAACGTCTTACGAAATATGGCGACCTTTCAATTGTTTTTTCAGTCCAGGAAACAGATGGTTGTCCGACGGGGCCAGATCCGAAGAATAGGATGGGTGATCAAGACGCTGCAACCCCAGGTAGGCTAGTTTCTTCTGGGTTGCAAGTGTCCGGTGAGCCGTGGAAATGTCGTGCAAGAAAAAGACCCCTTTGGTGACCTTCCCGCGGCCGGCGTTTTTCCTTCAAAATATCCTTCAATTGCACCAGCAGAGATGACTAATACTCCGCGTTGATAGTTTGACTCTTTGGAAGATAATCAATGCGGAGGATGCAGTGTTGATCCCAAGAAATCGAGGCGAGAACTTTTCCAGCGGATTTTTGCACTCGGAATTTTTTGGGGTGAGGTGAGCCGCTATGTCGCCACTCCATTGATTGTTGCTTTGTCTCCGGTTCATAGTGATATAACCAGGTTTCCTCCATGGTCACCAGTCGCGACAGGAATTAATTCCAAAAAAAATCCATAAGTTGTTCAGACGTCTGGCACCGTTGACGTTTTTGATCCGCGTTCAGGCACTTAGGGACCCACTTCACGGAGAGCTTCCGCATGTCCAAATCTTTATGAATGATGGACCCAACCCACTCACGTGAGATGCCCAGTTGCACAGCCATTGATTTAGCCGAAATCCGGCGGTCTTCCAAGATTAGCTATTGAATTTGATCAATAATCACCGGGGTGGTCACTGTTTGGTGCCGTCCAGGTGGAAAAATAACCAAGTTTAAACTGGTTCACCCAGTTTTGGACGGTGGCATACGATGGTGCGTGTTCCCGTAATGTTTACCTTAGAGTGGCGTGAATTTCCGTCTCCAAGTTATTGAAATCGTGCTCATCGCCTGACATGCTTCCTTTCAACCTCTGTAACAAGAAAATAATTGCAGTTCGGCACATGAACAGGCCCCTCTTTCCAATGACATTATCGATTTCGTTATACGACATCGTGAAGTAGGTCGGGCTAAGGACGTATTAGCACCCGCTCGTACTAGGCAGACCATTTACGTATGACTTATCATTGAGGCGATATCGTGCGACGATTGTTGCAGTAGAAAAGCAGTAAGTACTCCATATTCTGAGGGTGTGTTTGTAGATTTAGATATCTAGTATGTTGTGTTCGTGCGCCATACTGTCATCTGTGGCCTGTTCGGTTCTACAATACTTCTCCACAGTATTTCATAAACGGCAAGATTTTCGAAAAAGGTTGCTGAGCATATTACGTGTGCTTTGTCTATACGAATTTTGTGTGAAACATTTCTCATTCTAAGAAGAAATTAGCGAGATGTGATAAAAAATGTTTGTTGGTCTTCATGTAAAGTACCCTTTATTCCTGTGAGATTTTAATGAACTTTTTTTCGACACATTTTCGAAAAATACTCCCAATAGAAAATGTTATGAAAATCCGTCAATTGGGAGCCTAGTTATTCCATGAAGACAGACGGACGGACGGCCAGACTAACGGACGAACGGACAGACGGACAGACGGAAGGAGGGAAAGAGGGACAGACATGACGAAACTAATAGTCGCTTTCGCAATACTGCGAACGTGCCTGAAAACGAAAATGATTATGTAAATGCATTTCGGCAAGTGTTTTTATTAAATTATTTTAACTTTACATTCAACAACAAATACCCTAATTATGTAATCATTTCTTGAAACTAACAGTTTACGTTCCCGATTTAATAACTGCTGAGTTATTATTGTTTATCAAGTCACAGTTCACAACAAATGTTCAAAATATCCCCCGCCTCTATTACTGTACGCAAGGACATGTCTGATCGTGAATTGTCGCACCTCTTTATGGGTCCCGGGGCGGTTTCGGATGCTTTGACATGCATCAAAATGCTTTGGCGAAGTGTCTCTTTATTTTAAAGTGGGGCTGAATACACCAGGGTCTTTATGTATTCTCACACGCCAAATGTATATCATTTACGTCAAAGCGTTGTTGCGCTGTACCTCGAAAATTAAGTGTTTGTAGACATATATTGATATAAGCTCTTTTCCTAGTTTTTGTGTGGGGAACTGACTCCTGAACTTTGTCCAAGCAGTAAGCATTTTAGTTACACCCTAAAATAGTTTTGAACTGTATAAGCAGTTTTGATTAAATGCGCCTGCGTGCGTGGGTGTAACGTGCTTTAATATTACCAACTCTGAATTCTGACCGCTGAATATTTATGTGTTAGAAATGAGTCTCAAAGATGCAGACGATTGTTTAATTAAACGGTATAAACTCTTTGATCCGTATAGTGGTAACACATTGTGTATTCCGCGAAGTGATAACTAATTTCATGCAGTGTAGTGCCACTTGAAAATCTGATAGTTCCTCAAGTGGTCAAGAAACTTTCGACATTTTCAGGGACCTGAATGCTCGCTACATCATATACAAGAGCCTACAAATTGCTTCTCCCCTGAACCAGTTGAACCCAATCTAAAAAATCCCAACCCAGTTTTATGGGATCCTTTGCATATTATCTTCCCATTAATACCTAGGTATATCAAGTGGTCTCCATCCTTTAGGGTTCCCCATCAAAATTCTTCATATATTTCTATTCTCCCCCATGTGTGCGGAAGCTCCCGCCGCTCATCTCACACTTCTTTATTGACTATCGCTTATACTATTTGGAGAGGAATACAAAACAGGAAATTTGAAAGAAATAAAAACTTAATTTCAGGCGTTTTTCGTATGCTCTTGAAAAAGAACAAATTAACTACGTCATGCTTTTTCGTCCATTCGTCTCTCTGCCTGTCTTGTCTGTTCGCATGTATCAGCTCGGCTCCCGTTAGACGGAATGTCGTGAAGTTTGGTATTGAACACTTGTTTAAATCTGTAAAGGAACTTCATCTTCTATATTCTGTCAATAAATCTCAAATTTGGATACAATCGGACAAAAATGCCTGATACTTTACATGACCTCAGCAGATTTTATTTGCTGGCGGCGACATTGATTCTTCATCAACGCGTGGCCTTCGAGTGACATGTATCAGGCTGTTGGATAGCCGATGAGGTATAAACATAAAGCGAACGCGCCGCAATATTGTGTTATACGTTTATTGACTTTATGGTTAGGTACTATTTAGATTAATTTCGATCTGAAAAGTTTTAATTTTATTTCAGATGCTTCTACTAAGTTATTCGCTTCCTGTATCACATCCGTTCTTTGAAGCTTTTGTATTCGGCCATTTGTTGCTACAAATACAAACAGCTGAGCAGTTCCTTGAAAAGGATCTCGGATAGCGTAGTCTATATAGTGACTTGGTAATGGGCTTTATGACCGAGGAATCGTGGTTCGATTCCCGGTAGCGGTAAGAGAGTTTAGTTTCCCCCAAAGTATCCAGGATCGGCTTTGGGGTCCATCTAATCTCCTATTCCGTTGGTGCCTCGGGCTCTTTATCCCTGAGTAAAGCGGCCCGAGCATCAAGCTAACCTCTCATTTCCATTTAGCTTCAAAGTTAAGAGAGATTTTAGCTATTTCTCGATTCTCCCAATCGCTACCATGGCTTGCACGTCGACAGCTTTATCTTTACTCGTACTTTACATGAAGCCATGCTTCATTCCGTGACCATCTTATAAGCTCAATCTCGGAAGGAAATGCCGCAGGAGTGAACAGTAAGAATCAAAGGACTTGCGTCATCTCATGTTTCCCGGTGTAACATATTGGCTGTCTCAGCCACTCCGCGTCTTCAGGAGACGCAGCATGAATAAATGGAATCCTCCTGTAGTCATCTCCGCTTCGTGCGGTGGGTCTGAGTAGACAAACAGCCTGTGTTGTTGACTTAGTGCGGAAACCCAGGTGTTGCTGCCAACAGCTCCGAATTAAAGCGAGAATACTCCTCACTCAGTGTTCCACTTCCTTTAATGATGATTGCCTTTCTTTTTTAAACCAAACCTTTAAGGACTGGAAAAGCTTTGCGAAAAGGCATAAGACAAATGACAGCCATATCTATTTCCTTTGTATAAAATCAGGAATAATGAAATATGACGTACATTTCATCTCACTAAACGGCCAGTTTGAACTACATAAAGCCCTACATTATACGTCACCAATTCCAACATTAAAAAATTCTATGTTTTGCCAGCAGAGAGAGTTCGTCTGATTCCTATGATGCCTGCAACAAACAGCCATTTTTTTACGCTACGTTATGCGACTGGATTTCATAATGATGATGTATTGTTTACTGCACAGTACCAGCTGCATCTTGAAATATTTTTTAGGTAATTTTTTCTCTCACCAGGCTGTACCATGGCACAGACATTTGGGCGCCTGGCTTCCACAGTTGAGGCTAGGTTCCATCCCAGGCCAGTCCATGTCAGATTTTTGGTAGAAACAATGGCACTGGTTTACTCCTGTCACTATTATTCCACTAGTGATCCATACTCATCTTCATCTACAATTCACTGTTACCAGAAGGACGAAAGGGAGAAGCCTGTGAAACTTTCAAATTTCAATTCTGTTTTGCAAATCAAGGAGCACTGGATGGAAAAATACTTACACCCTTTTCCTCTCAGAGCGGCGGTCCGTGTTAGATCACATATCAATCAATGTGAAGTTTATTCCATACAAATTGGCACAGGGATGGGTATTTTTCGAGTACTTCGGTTCTTCCTTTTCAGTATCATTCCACCAATACTCCATAATCGTCTTCACCTGCGTGTTTCTCTCACTAGAACGACATAAGACCTGAGCCGTCTGACTTTTAACAAAGCGGTTGTCTTTTGGAAATCAGGGAACATATGTCTGCAAATTACTTCCACTTTTTGCTTCTTCTGTAAAGGCTGTACTGTATGTCTTGCTGTCAAGCACCGAATTCTCACCGTTGAGGGCTGGGTTCGAGCAATGACAAACCAATGTGTTATTTGTGGTGGACAAAGTGACACTGGGGCAGACTTTTCTTCAACTACTTCGATTTTCCCCTGTCAATATGTAATTCCACAAATATTCCACACTAAATCCAACTTCACACTTTCTTTTGTTAGTAGGAAAATGGTGAAACGTGAGAGCCTTCCAAAAAAATTAGGCTTTCCCATTTGTCGCTGAGGATCAAGAAAGGAAATATATTTGCTGTCTAACATGGAGGAAGTTTATTTCGTTCTGTTTTCCGGTGGCTTTTGTTAGACTTCGCCTTGGTTACATTCATTACCAAGCCTGGATTTGCTCAGTTGGTATAGTGAAAAAGCTACTGGCTGGAGATCTGAGGATCGAATCTCGTTACACCTGTACACTTCCATATCGTGCACAACGAATTCTTTCCGTTTTACCTTTATATCCCTCACAGAACTAAATTAACTTACCTCCCTGTGACGTGAAGCTCTTTTATTTTTAAAACTTCTTTGGCACAACTCTTGTAATATCAGGAATGCACAAATTTTGTTGAAAGTAAGAAGTACTTCCTCCAAGAATATCCTGCTTCAATTCGTCTGTCTCTTGAGAAAAGCCTTTTGAGATCCTGTGTTGCAACTTTGTGATCGGTAACCTACTTATTATCTGTTGCTAGAACACTAAGCCTGTTTTCAGGAGTTTGGAGTTCCTGTTCGGTGGTTAGGAACCTCTACCAGTATCCGAGTTTAGGGTGATATTACAAGGAACGTGGTGAAAATGAGCCTTCCATTAGCCTCTCCCTTACTCAGTCCCAAAGGCCTCTGAAATCTTCTTCCAGCACACATGCTCAGTAAATAATTGGATCCATTTTAACTCCCAAGTAACCAGTGCCAGCTCCTTTCATATTTTTTCTGATGGATGGCATTAAAATATTAACTTTTCAGTACCGCCCTCTGTGCACTATACGAACCTTCGTTGTGAGTGCTTTTCAAGACACGATTCAAATCTTTCTGTCCTGGGCGGTATACGGAATTTAAACCAAATGTCCCAGAATGGTTATAAACCTTGCATACTGTGCTCCTCTAAGCTGGTAAACTTGTGCCGTAATGTGTCGGAGCTACGTCTTTAGTGTTCATATATATTAATTACTGTTATTGGTTGGTACAATAAATCGAATATGTCTATCTGAAAATGACCGGAATGAGCAATTTTTAAATAACTTAAAAAATTCTGCTAACCGTATTTAAGAAGAATCTGTATATTTTTCCTTTTAGATTGCAGGCACGCGTTGCAGCTGACAAGTGTGCTGTTCTCTACGAGTCGAAGTTTTGAAAGTAGCGAGCTGACGGGAAGTTGCTAGTGACAGTGGCCAGATAATATAATATCCTTACGTAAAACATTTCAGTATCAACGAGATGCTGAAATGCAAGAAGTGGCTAAAAGTTTGTACTTATATTTCACTTTGTGAAACTGGAAATGTGGGAGTTACCCACGGTAATGGAATCCGGCGAGTTGTACTTGATATGAATGACTTAGTACGAGGACTCAAACTACCAACCCTTTTCCATTGGCTTTCCAGAGTCGATGACGATGAAGGGTAAACTGCTGTACGGTACTAGAAGGGCTGTACGTTGAATTACCATATGGAGATGAAGCCCACGCCATGCCAATTTGCAAAGAGATTACGTTAGGTTTCATGTTGGGGTATAGAAGCAGCTGATCATAGAGGTCTCGCATGTGGTGGCGCGGATCTAGTTTTGCAGTGATTGTAAGTTGCTGAACAATATGTATCTTCTATACAAGGGAAAGAAAACTAATGTATAGAATAATTCTGATAATGCTCAGGCCGAACGTGTCACATTTTCTGCAGCTGCAACAAGTTTATCTCTTTGGAGCCCAAAATAAGAAAAGTGATTTTGCTTTAGATATGGTAGCCAAAACCAACAAATACACATAAATGTATGAAAATATGCTATAAACATAACATACCTCCTTCATGTTTCGACCAGTCATGTGGCCATCCTCAGGAAGGTGCCTTGTAAAGATATTACAAAAGCTTGTGAAATATTGCAGAGCTGTGAAATATTAATTTTTAAAAATATATGGTTTAAAATACATATGAAATTTTAAATTACAGATAACAACGTTATTATGATTACTTATAGCGTGTAACGATAGATATATGTAGACCTAGAGAGTATGTAGTGTGTCACCATCCTGCGAGGAAGGAAATATGTGTGTGTAGGAAGTCATGGATACTAAACTGGTAGATGCGAATTGTATAGTGTAATATCGAGATGAAACGGCTGTCAGTGAAATATGAACCTAGAAATGGAATTTTGATGTTTTATCCGTATATTAAACTTTACTATGTATTTTAAGCCATGTTTTTTAAGCATATTTTACAGCTGTTCATTGGTTCACAAACTTTTGTAATACTCGTATCTCGAGGTAACCTTCCTTTGCAAGGCACCTTTCTGAGGATGTCCGCGTTAGTCGAAATATGTGGCAAGTATACCATGTTGTAATATATTTTAAAATACATGCACTTACTGATTTTAGTTGCCATATCTAATTGCTCAATAAACGGTCATGGATCATTTAGAGTTACGCTTTCTTTCTTGATGATCCCGGTTTTCGAAAGAGCTTTAGTTTTGTTGGAACGTTCCCTGGTTTTCGTCAAGATTGGCTTTTAAAGGCAAAATATGATACTGACAGATGAAAATAGAAGTACGTAGAAAACTCGTCGTCACAGTGCTACTTTTTCCACATGTATTACACAAGACCCAGCCGGGGCTCGAAACTGGGTCTAAAATTTTATGAATATGATGTGTGAGGATTCAAGTTGTACCTATTCTGAAAAATGTCGTCTGCATTAGAAACAACAGTATACCAATGCTGTTCAGGTAACAATCCGCTGTTTTTTGTAAGCGTCTCTACAAAATTTGTGTATACACTCTGTAGGAAACTTGAAGATTTTTAATGTTAAATTTTATAGAACAAAAGTACAGCAGTTCCTGTACAGGTCTGAACAGACCCTGAGGGTTTCAGAAGGTTCAGGCTCCCAGTTTCGCGCATAATTGGCATATGAAAGTGGTAAGGTTGTCAGCTCTAGGAACCGGCCGCCTTTACCGCAGAGGAAATATTCCTGGTACTCGTATCTGTCAGAGGGTGAGTCGACCCCAGGGCCATAGTGCGGCCGGAAGGATGAAGTCAATCAAAAATTCCAATGAAACAATTGGAATAAATTTAGTAGTACGCTAAAGTAATTAGTTGTGCAATATTCTGACTCAGTAGTGAATAACTTGTTTAGAAGCAACAAAGATAATTGTGTTTGTATTTATCTTTCTTTATTGATTATATGCCGAGTACATGATATGCAGTGTCAGACCTTAGAAGCGCATCTTTCTGTTCCCTTGCGAGAGTCTTTTCTTATGGAGTTCATGGTCCCCTTGTCTTTAGAGGAAGAAGGGCCCTCCGAAACGTCACTGCATTTCTATCGCACTCAAAGGCACCACATCTCCTATGAAAATTTATCACGTTCACAAGCCTCTGAACCTCGCATATCTCCAAACAGGCCAAGTGCATTTGTGCACAACATTTTTTTAAACTCTGATACGAGTGATTTGGCGAAGTTCCACAAAGTGTTTTAAAAAGCAATACACGTATAAACATACTAAAACACTGAATTTGATTTATATTATTATTCATATTTGCATTACATCTATCAGACTTGAATATAGAAAGCACGAATGTGTGCATAGACGTTCTCAGTTTCTTTAAAGCCTCCTGCATACTTTCACTATGTCGACCAACGAATGCACTCAATAAAATTCAATAAAAATACAAATCATACATTACAATTCATGATAAGTATCAACTCCTATGTGTTTCGGCACTGGATTGCCATCCTCAGGGATTCCATCTGAACAAAGAGACACAAGTCCAGCACGCTAATCCAGATACTGGTTGCTTTCACTGTCATAATTAAAATATTCAAATATTCGAATATGAATGTTAAAATAATAAAACATTAAAATTCTGTAACACACAATGTTTACAAACATAGTTCCACTATCCTCCGACACCACAGCTATGTAACAACAATGAGGGCGATCGGTACCTGGATTAGTGAGCTGGACTTGTGTTTCTTTGTTCAGGAAAACTGCCTTAGGATGGTACTCCATTGCCAAAACGTGTAGCAGTTTATATAATGAATTGTAATTTATATTTTGTATTTTGTTGTACTTTATGGAGTGCGTTTGTTGGTTAACATACAGATTGTAAAAAAATTTCATGGTATGAACAACATAAAAAAACTCCTACATACTTAATGTGGTCCATATCCGTGCACGAAAGAGTATTTACACATATGTTTCAAACAACAAATACAAACTGGTAAAATGTGCTATCACATAGGCGTATATTATTAATCACCTACAAGTTCTGTCGCTTTTTCAACCATAATCATGGTGCTTTACAAGAATAGTGATAAAATACAAACAAATTGCCAAATTGCAAAATTAAAACCACTTGATTATCTCAAGCACTCCCTAGGATACAACCATACTGAACAGATTTATAACATTATCTGGTTTGAAATAAATGACATAATAGTTCTCCTTGATGGTGGTACATATGACATCGCAACATAGAGGAGAAATACAATAAATTTGTATGAAGAATAAATATCGTGCATTTAGTTGGTACAATTAAAAGTTGTTTACTAACATTAAGTGTGTTTTCTTTTGTGTGTGTTGTTTGGGTGTTTTGTTTGCGTGGATTGGATAGCTCTTGATTAACTAGGACGACGTCCCAAGTCCAAAATAAATACCTAACACTTCCGTTTTTTAAGTAGTTATTTCGAAACAACTTAACTATCACGTCACATCATCACTGACAATTTTGCCACTTGCTGCAATCTGGAGTTCTGTGTCTTCCTCGAA
>Ga0123357_10012217_pt1 | contig 11064 bp, 5 predicted proteins | sample TergutEmb28metaG_FD_89873 | JGI IMG/M metagenome (GOLD analysis project Ga0123357, IMG submission 89873) | Embiratermes neotenicus P4 segment gut microbial communities from Petit-Saut dam, French Guiana - Emb289 P4 | ecosystem: Host-associated > Arthropoda: Insects > Digestive system > Gut ... | reverse complement strand
TGGCTAAAATCTGGCGACATCAAGGGAGAAACAGAAAGTACAATAGTGGCAGCTGAAGACCAAACAATTAGTAAAAATTATTTCAAGAAAAAAATTTTGAAGGAAGAAATTGAGAGTAAATGCCGGTTATATAAGCAACACGAAGAAACTATTGACCATTTAACCTCGGGATGCCCCATTTTGGCAAAGAACGAATATTTAATGAGACAGATAAAGTTTATACACATTTGCACTACTCAATATGAAAAGCCTTAGGCACTGAAACCACAGACAAATGGTACACAAACATTCCGAAGTCAGTGTGTGAAGACGGAGATGTTACAGTGTTGTGGAATCAAGCAGTACACACAGACAGAGAAGTCACAGCAAATAGACCAGATATAATAATTAAAAACAAAAAAGAGAAAACATGCACACTGATAGATGTGGCAATACCCGCAGACACGAATGTTGTGCAAAAGGAAGCGGAAAAGACGTTAAAATACAAGAGTTTATGTATAGAGATAAAACGAATGTGGAACCTGAAATGTACGATTGTACCAGTAATAACTGGAGCCACTGGAATAGTAAAGAGAAGCTTAAGGAAAAATTTGGAAACTGTACCAGGAAAACATTTGATAGATTCAGTACAAAAGACAGCTAAACTTGGAACACCATACATATGGAAAGTACTGCAGTGTGAAGATTGAAGCCTGAGCAGTGGGGATCACCGCTGGTTCAAGAGAAGTACCAGGAAGAAGAGACCTGTGACAAGAGACATCCATATCATATAATAATAATAATAATAATAATAATAGTAATGATTATTTCGGACAAAAAATATGGCACTGTTTTCAGATGTTCACCGTCAAACAACGAAGCATGCAGTCGCAATTTTGCGGTGGTCACAACCCAGGGCTGGGAGAGGAAGCACGTGCAAGTTACAATTGGCAACACGAGTGCAAGCCACGTGACTGTCTTCAACTGCTGTTTCGAACTGACAAAGATGTGTGCCGAGACAAGGGATCGTAAATTCGCGGTGGAAGCGTAGTTAGATGTTTCCAGAAGCAGGAGAGCGTTAATGCATGACATAGTTACTGTGGGTGTTGTATGTTTGTCCGCATGGTGTACCTGCTGGGGCAGAAGGGGATCTGCTGGTGTACTGTACACAGCTCGGGGACATGGCGTCGTCAGAATCGCTGTGTCATGTCGTGTCTTGTCTTGTATGAAGTGTGATATCAACCGGGAGTGGAAGTGGATCAAGAAGTCTTTGAAATTTGAAGAATGTCTAAATGAATAAATAGCTTCAAACAGCTGACAAGGGATAATAGTCCAATTCTCGGTGCTCATGTGCTTCTAAATCGGTGTAAAATGTAGTATTTTATGATTTGTCACAAAACAGGTAGGAATGCATTCCTTTTTGTAACATACGAAACAAGAGAAAGTAAAAGGTAAAATGATTCCGTTACATGACCGGTGTGACCCAGAGGATGGGTAGAGGTATAGCTCTACTCTTCCATGACCGCGGCACTAGAAGGGGGTGAGTGGTCAGCAGCACGCCCCGGCCGCTCTTTCCCCCCAGGAAAGACCCGGTACTCATTGTACAGGAGACTGGGTGGGCCCCAGGGCCGGTCTGGACAGGTGCGGAAAATCTCGTCCCCATCGGGATTCGATCCCGGAACGTCTAGCCCGTAGTCAGTCGCTACACCGACTGAGCTACCGGGCCCACGAAATAAGAGAAGGGCTTGGGGTAATTCAGAGTTCAAATTGCGTCACTTTTTTGATGACACACCCTTAACTACACAGCATTTTATTGAATTATGATAAGGAATAGTAGAAAAGGTAAAGTTGCCCCTGTTCACGCCCTGAAGGTGTATAGGGGTAGCGGAGCTGTAGGTCCACTTGTTCTTGATCTCGGTACTAGGTGGAGTCGCGTGGGTAACGTTACCCACCGGCCGTTTTAGGTCCGGGAACGAATTCTGGGATCCACTGAGTAGGAGGATGCTTGTACCCAAGATTCGGTCTGGAAGGTTCGAAGAACACAAATTCCTCGTCCCTGACTGTGTTCAAACTGCGGACGTCAGTCCGCAGCGATTAGCTACACGCCGACTGCGTTATCCCTGCTAGGGAGGGAGCGTGTTGTAGGAAATATGTGAGCAACCCAATTCCAGACTTTTGCCATGGGGTTGTGAGAAGAGTAGCGTTAAATATAGGTGTAGAGGGCAATCCGAACCTGAGAGCAAAATACGAAATAAGAGCTGACCACTCAACCGTGACATTTTGTGACGTGGAACTGCGACCATTGAAGAGTATACATTCACATAGTTCAGGCTCTTTGACTTCCATAGGTGGAGGTTTAGTGAGAACGGATTATTGATTATGGCTGTATGTGACACATCAGCAATGAGATATGCATGTGGGTCAACAATTAATTTGCAGAATACAGTTAAATGACGTTGCACGTTGTGCACAGGTATAAGATTTAACGATGCTGATAACAGCTGCAGAGGCTGGCCCCAGGCAGAAATGCTAACCTCATCCAATTAAATTTTTGGTCGTTATTTGGTCTTGATTTACATTTCTTGCAGGCACTGAACTGCTTTTGGCTGAAGTAAACAAGACAGGCAATGCACGCATAACGTGACTTTGAGGCGCGTTCTTGCAACCACAGTTGCAGTAGAAAAGCAATACGTATTACACATTATGAAAGTGGGTTTGTAGGTCCAGCATGCAATACGCTTGCGCCATATTGTCATCTGTGTCGTGTCCGGCTCTACAGTATTTTTTTCACATTATCTCATAAAAGGCACGATTTAAAAAAAAAGTTATTGGACATAAAACGTGTGTTTTGATTTTCTCTACAACATTTGTCTGAAAAAGTTTTCATTCTAAAAAGTATTAAGTGAGATATGACGGAAAAATATATATTGGTCTTAATGTAAAGTACTCGTTATTCGTGTAAGATTTTAATGAAACTTGATTTTTATCGACAAATTTTCGAAAAATACTCAAATATCGTATTTCATAAAAAATCGTTTGTTGGGAGCCGAGTTGTTCCGTGCGGGCAGAGGGGCATATGGACAGACAAGACATGACGATTCTAGCAGTCACTTTTCTGTTTTGCGAAAGCGCATTTAAAAAAAAAAACAGAGGTAGGTCTGTTATGCATCGCCCAATCATAAATTCCATCGCTGGAAGACCAAATAACCTGTGACAGACAACATTTCATAAATTTTCGTATATCAACATATGTCTTTGTGTTTTGTTAAAAACACATAATATCAAAGGCCTATTAGTAGAAATTACAAATTTTAATTGCAAGTGTAGCATTTGAGTATAGCGAAGTTTAGACCTTTTGGTGTAGCGACAAAAATTTAGAACTTTTCATATGCCGATGTGAATTTAGACTTTATGTTGTAGGGATGTAAATTTAGATGGGATGTAAACGTAGATATCTCCTTGAAAGGTAAGCGGATTCAATCACAACCAAATTATAAGCTTTCCTGACTGATTGTTTTCCTCCTTTATAACCACAATTTTTGTATTTGGCACAGCAGCCCCCAGTGGGCCAGGGCCTCCTCATTCACAAGGTTTCTAGATCACACACAACGTCGCAACACAGTCGACAGGACTCCTCTGGACGAGTGATCAGCTCGTCGCAGAGACCTCTACCTGACAACACACAACAATCACAACAGACAGACATCCTCGCCTCCGGTGGGATTCGAACCCACAATCCCCGAAAGCGCGCGACCGCAGACCCATGTTTTAGGCAGCGCAGCCACTGGAATCGGCTTATGACCACAACTGATTAATAAAGATCAAACGTTTTAAAACATAAAGCACCGGAATATCGTATATCTTTTAATAAATGATGAACGAGAGACTGCGATGAAAAGAACATGACGTTGATTTAGAACACTATGATCGCGAAAACATTTGGACTTTGAAAAGTTAATGTTGCAAAGAAGCTGATAAATTCAGGTAACAAATTTATGCTTGGAGTCCTCATTTAGGTAATGTTACAAAGAACCAGTGCCCACGTGTTTGTGGGAAATGGCGAAGAGTCATTTGAAGAGGAACGCGTACAGGCTAGAACATGTTCCGAATGAAGACGTGAAACTTGTTCGGTGTGTGAGGAGCTGGTAGTGTTTTTATGCAGTTACAACCAATGCGTCCTCTTGGATTTCATATTACATTCCTACACTATGCACTAGGGCACACTAAGAATACGTGCTTCTGTATTTCAATTAATATTTATGTTCATATTCTTGTGTAAATATAACTTATTGTTTTATTTATTATTATTAACCCGCTAGAACTCGTTCTAAACCATGGAGTCTGAATAGGGCCATATAATTGCTAGTAAATATTGTCGGCAAGGTATGACGCAGCATTGCCGACCCAGGCATGGGTAACCTTTGACTGCTTCATAGCGACTGGAATTCCTGACAGTTGGTGTGGGTATTATAAACTATAAGAAGAACCACATTGTACGCTACCACGTCAAGGGTATTAATTCTATATAGATTGAATGCAAGACACAATCCACGTAGGCATTAAGAACAAAAGTGCTGCTCGCAGCTCGCAGCGAGTTAGGTGTGTGTCCTTGCCTGCTTTTACTTCCAAGTTTATAAACATGTAGATTATTGAGGAAGCTTCGCTTGGTTATTTTTGAGAAGAATCTTTACTAATATTCGTGTATTTGGGGAATTATTGATAATTGTTGCGTAGAAATTCTTGGAGGTTTCTTATCCTTTGTTTAACTATTCCAAAGATCACAAGGTTTATGCAAAATATGTATTTGACGTTACATATTTGTTTTATTTTGCTGTACAAACTGTGTTCGAGATATTTATCTATCCTAATAGATTAGCTCTTTGAGGACGAATATTAACCTAAATTACACTGAAAAATTTAGATCGAACCTTGCAGTAAAAATTCAATCTCTCGGCTGTATAAGCCAATCAGCTATAATGCATAGGAAAACATCACTGTTTGTTCTTAGATCCATAAAAAGCACAAAAACCTAGTCTGTGTGCAGAGTGTAGAGAATTTCTGAACGTTAAACTGGTGGTACATAAAACACCCACTTGACCTTAACCCTTTGACGCCTAACGACCGCTATAGGCGTCGTACCGCATCGCTAACCTCTAAACGTTGCATTTTATATATTTATTCAACAAATATAGGTACTGAATATTTTAAACATGGTATATACTCTCCATTTTTCTCTTCAAAATGCAGTTTGTTTCATAATTCTAACTTATTTGGTTCCTGTATTATTCACATTTTATATAGAGGATGTGCTATAATTAAAAAAAATAATTCCGGCGCCAAAAGTTTAAGGGGTTAAGCGGGTGACGCTTGAAATGGGAACATAAATGCAAGTAGCTCTTTATGTAAAGTAGCTGAATTTTGGCATCACAATAAACATTATCCTGCTAACGCGGAGAATATGGTGAGCTACTAATAATGCCAACAAATGGCAGATGGGATTGAACTTGGCATTTAAAGGGTTAAGCAGAGCGGAGTGTTTCCACATATATTCAGTAGGAATTCCGAGTATCAAATTTCACTAAAATAGGCACGCAGTTTTCGACTCAGTCACGCTTGCAGACAGACGGACTAACGATTTTAATAGCCTTTTGCCAGTGAGGAAATTACGCCTAAGATTGATTTATGTATGACTTCAGGGTCTAATGCGTCTTCATGACTGTTCCGTGCATTAATAATATCAAGTCATTTATTTGATCCAACTAATTCACACAAATTATTTTAATTGTTAAACTGTTAAAACATTTAGAATTATAAAAGTTGCTCCAACATGTTTCGGTTTACATGAACCATCATCAGGGAGCTACAGCCTGCACTTTGCCACAGTTACAATATTGATTGCAATATACAAGTCTTTGTTGGAGTATTCAGTATTATGGCTGCATATTTCCTTCAGTCCTGTTATGCATGTGTATTATACACTGTGCAGAATGAAACGCTTTCTCGACCTCAGGACCATAGTGCGATGGGAAGCTGGGATCGAACCAGCGACCTTCCGATTTGTAGCACAGCACCTTAACCACTGTGCTACCGCGGTCCCCGAAAATATCTGGACTCCAGGCAAATGTTGAAAGTTATTCCAACTCACGGAACAGCTTGTATGGCTAAACTGGTATTCTTTGTCAGCATCGGCAACAAAGCCATTATAAATTCAGCGGATGGTCGCTGACTGTTACAGAGATTAAAAATGTGGGTCTGTGCTCTTCCTTCAGACATACGACAAACTATGTAAGTCATGAAGGTGTTGAAATTTGACTTTTTTTTGTAAACATTTCTTGCATACGTTTTGGAAAAATATATACCCCTAAGGAAAAATTAGAATTAACGTAATAGCCTTGTGGTCTGTGAGCCCTCAATTTCGGTTTTTGAGACAGCCGAACGATTTTACTAAAGTTGATACTGTCTTTGTGATATGAGTCACCATTTAAACATCACACGATTCTTGATTTTCAATGAAATAATAATCTTGGGTGATATCATCCCATTGTATATTTATCAATAAGGTGTTAATTATCTCTATGTTGTGTTTGACCGGATAATTAACACCTTGTTGATATACAATAATATTCACACTAGATTCTGAGGTGGGCGTGGCATTAGCACCACTTAATCTGGGGACATGAAAATGTGTAGGGCTATGTCCGTCGGAAAAATCTTCAAATTCTTAAACCGATTTATTTAGAATATATTAAAGGTACAGGTAAAGTTTTCCAGTTGCAGGCCTGGTGTGGCACTAGAAGGGGGTGAGTGGTCAGCAGGATGCACCGGCCGCAATTTACCCCAGGGAAAGACCCGGTACCCATTTTACAGGAGGCTGGGTGGGCCCCAGGGCCGGTCTGGACGGGCGGAAAATCTCGTCCCCACCGGGATTTGATCCCGGATCGTCCAGCCCACAGTCAGTCGCTATACTGACTGAGCTACCAGGCCCACTATTTAGAATATATTAAATCAAAATAATAGTCATATGACAGCTATATTTAGCCTCCATTTGTTGGAAAAACTAAGAAATATTGGAGCTAGGAACTCGTTGCGGAGTGAAATAGTGAGATAGAGTAGGCCCACATTATTTATTAGTATTTTATACGTCAAGAATGAGAAGATTGATCCAACATGTTTAGCGGAATTAGCAGAAATATTATTGTTCAAACTGTAAAGAAGGGAATAATATACGCATTTTCGGTAATTGCTAGCATTATTGACGTTGATAGAATAACGAATATTTAACACTCTGATTCCAAGTTGCTCTGTTTTTAGTTCTCAAATAAACAAATTCGTAAATTTTAATAATCGCCAAGAGATCAATGTTCACAATATCGACTTTCACAGTCAAGAGAAGAACAACATTTTTTGTGTTTTGTTTTGCAATTAAACATTTCTAGAGAATGTAGTTATTTATTCATTGAAGTTCCTTGAACCAGTTCTAAGTATTATGCAGATGCTTATTTCTTTGGAAAAGACATCCTGTAATATGAACAGAAATATCACGCGATTTCAAAGCCTTTGTTTTATAACTTCTGTCATCTTCTTTAAGTGCCTAAACTCATGCAAACAGTTATTTGCTTACAGGATACGATGGAATAAGTTTCACTATACGTCAAACACAAAGGAGCCTGGATACACTTTTCTGAGAATTGCTTTTGTTTTACAGCTTCTTATTTGTTATATGATCAAAAAATTGCATGTGTACGTTCCTTCCCTAGTTCAGACATTAACAATAACTGGTTGATTTTCGTAAAACATGGCACGAAGTGCATGTTACAGGGTATAACACACCGGTACACTTAAATCATGTTGCAAGATACATGTAACATTAGTATCATGAAAAAAACACTGTAATTGTCTTAAAATTACACCGTGTGGCATTTAATTAATTTGCGTTTTTCATTAAAGCATTTGTGTCAGTGTAATAAATCAATTAGGAATCGTCTTGTAAATAAAACCAACTTGGTTTTGTTACAAGATTATACAGAGATGCACGGTCAACAAAACATAAAATTAGTAATAGTCTTCAAAAATGTGCAGCTTTTTTTTTGGGGGGGGGGGATGCAGAACACAATCACGTCAGCCACGCAAAACTGTACTTAGTTTCCGGTTCTGTGACAATGAGTAACGGGTCATTTGGAGTTAGAAATATGTCATTTTATCACTAAATGTTGTGAATAAATAAATTGTAAGCATAGCTATAATTTCTGTATGAAATATTACTTACTTGCTCTTTGTTACTACGCATTTTCAATGACAATGGTTATTTTCTGAGTCTTTATTTTTTACATTTGCATTAATGAAAGATGGAGATTTGAAAAGTTAATTTTCCAGTCACTTGTGAATTTATGACACCATAACTTCTGAATTGTCACTGCTGAATGACAACCGGTATGTGAACTGAACTTCGTCCTGATAAAGATAGTAACTGTAGTGTAGCCTGAAGGTAAAATAAATCAATTTACGTGGTGTGGCTATAAAATAACCGGACTTAATTTTTTTCCGCTCCCCTGTAAACTCGGCAACACCGAACGGTGTGTTCTATTGGCTTGTGCTCTCCCCTTCATTCACGATTACAATTTCAAACTCGTGCGGCAAACAGTTTGGCAGTAGCCTTTGCTTGAAGTGGATCGTGTTCTTGTTCTCCGTCGGAATCATGTTAAGTGTTAACATGGAGCAACGTGTCAACGTGAAATTATTTTTGAAACTTAGAAAATACGCTACAGAAACGTACGATTTGTTGAAGAAAGTTTATGATGATGAGTGTCTATCTCGTACTCAAGTTTTCGGGTGGTTTGAAAGGTTTAAAGAGGGAAGGGAAATGATCGGAGACGATCAGCGCCCCGGTCGTCCCAGCACATCAAAAATAAATGCTAACATCGAAAAAGTCGGTGAAATTGTTCGACAAAATCGTCGCCTGAGCATTTGAGCAGTTGTTGAGTTAATTAACATTGACAAGGAAACTGTTCGGCAGATTTTACATAAAAATTTCAACATGAAAAAGTGTATACGAAGATGGTGCTGAAACTCCTCACACCTAAACAAAAGGAAATTTGAATGAACATTTGTGCTGACATTCTTCAAAACATTGAAAAGACCCAAACTTTTTAGAGAACGTAATGACTTGTGATGAATCATGATTTTTTTCAATACGACCCAGAAAGTAAGCGCCAATCCATGCACTGGAAGAACCCCAGTTCACCAAGGCAAAAGAAAGCACGGCAGAGCAAATCCAAATTTAAAATAATTATCGTTTTTTTTTCGACATCCGAAGGATTGTTCACGTTGATTGGGTGCCTGAAGGTCAGACCATTAACCAGGTCTACTACAAGGAGGTTTTGACAGATCTTCGTGAAAGGGTGAGAAGAAGAAGACCTGGAATGTGGAAGAACATCTCATGGGTTCTTCACCAAGACAACGCGCCGGCACGCAACGTCCTGTCTGTCAAGACGTTTTTGACGAAGCACAAGATCACCGTTTTGGAACATCCACCGTACTCACCTGACCTAGCCCCATGTGACTTTTTTTTTTATTTCCAAAGATCAAGTCTGCGTTAAAAGGAACCAGGTTCGAGTCCGTAGATGCAGTGAAAGCAAAAGAGACGGAGCTCATGAATAAGCTATCAGAAGACGACCTGCAGCATTGCTTCCAACAGTGGAAGATTCGCATGGAGTGGTGTAGGGATCGGGGAGGGAGTACATTGAGGGTGACAACAGTTCTATTGCGTATTTTTTTAAGTAAAAAATGTTCTAACATCAGCCCGGTTATTTTATAACCACACTACATATTTCAGTTTGTTTTAAATGTCGGAAATTAATTTATTTTAAAAATAAACAGGGTTTGTCTGTGCTTCCCGGTACCACATTCAACTATAGTATGTAGACCTGTTTCATTGTACAAACCCTTCCAGAGCAAGTGCAACATCTACAAATCTTGGCTTATATTTATTAGCAACCTCTATTTATCTATCCTTTATGTACAAGTGAATGAACGAGTTAAGTACTCGGAGTTTTAATTGATAATTCTGCACTGTCGCTGATGGGAAATTATCGAATTCTAGCTGCTGATGCGTCACAGAACAAAGCGTTTGACCCATGGGGATAAATAAACTTCAGTCCCGCGTGAACTGTGACATTTGCTTTTAGCGTAAACTAATATCCGCTTCACAGTCACTGTGTAGCGGCTGACGTTGTTAAGTCCACATTTTACAATTTAGTCTGTGTTAACAACTTTAGGAATGGTCGAGAACGTAATTGAAATAAGCAGTAATGATAGACGGTGCGTTTTTAATTATTTCATGTCCCTACCGAGATGTCGTATATTCTTTGGGGGTACTGGTCATTATTTAATTTGTAAGTGAGTAAATAACAGTCGACACAACAAAGTGTGTATGTATTGTATTGCTGCAACAAGTTTCGATCTTAACAGGTCATCGTCAGGCTAAAATACATTTGTGTACAGGACATAAAAAGGATACAATTTTTTTTTTTTTGAATTGAGATCCCAGTTTTTGCGTTACAAATATAAAGTTAAAATTAATAGATGAAATGACTTGCCACAGCTCTCTGATCGTTTATTTAAACCGATAGACAAAGTCCAGAATGTTGCTGCATTGTTAGAATATACGACTGGCCCAGTTAACCGTTTCTTCTGAATAAATTCAAACATAACCCATAATATATAGTTAAACGCAGGTTCTTCGTTTCTTATGTTCTTACGTATAATTCTGTGATATTGAATTATTTTTGAGAAAGTTATAAAATTTCGGCTAGGAAGAAATTTCATGTACTCGAATGCTCATAATTTTCAATTCATCAACCAACGAATACACAATAATTTTACATAAAACACTTTTAAAACACATTGAAACACTTTAAAACACTCCGACATGTTTCTATCTTGTCAGATCATCATCAGGGAGCTTTGTTCCTTGCTAAAGTTATATTACAGTATTCACATTCAATTCTTATTTGCAAACGAGGTGTTGTGGCAGCATATCATGTTGTGTGGGAATGTGTTGTGGAGCAGTGGCTAGGTGTGCGTCTT
>Ga0123357_10012216_pt1 | contig 11065 bp, 3 predicted proteins | sample TergutEmb28metaG_FD_89873 | JGI IMG/M metagenome (GOLD analysis project Ga0123357, IMG submission 89873) | Embiratermes neotenicus P4 segment gut microbial communities from Petit-Saut dam, French Guiana - Emb289 P4 | ecosystem: Host-associated > Arthropoda: Insects > Digestive system > Gut ... | reverse complement strand
CTCGCCCCCCCATGCACATTGTATAAATTAATCTGTAAGTCACACCTGATGATGGCCCACACAGAGGGCCGAAACATGTAGTGTTATACTCTACAACAGTAGGCAAATACAGTTGTGTTAGACTAAATATATTGATATACACTTTTTATTAAATTGTTAACAACAGACGGTTCAGAATTGCCAATGAAATCACCCCCTACAGCAGACTAACTTCCTGAAGATTGCTTAAATAGATGGCGAAAAGCGTCGGAGCGGAAATTAGTGTGTGATTTGTCATACACGGTGAAGCGTACAAAAGTTAGTTGATGAAAGTGATGGTTAGAGCACGATGCACGGTACGTATGACATGAGCCCGAACAGGAATTTGTTCGATATATCGATTATACAACTGGTGGGTATATATTAGATCTTTCCCCCATCTATCGTACAATGAAAACATTACTTGCAGTAACCATGAGAAATTGCGGCTTGTGTAGTGTACTTAATTACAAAGCCCATCCTTCTCAGCGTGTATTATACCTCTATATAAGACTTCTAACATGTGTAATTTTGTTATGAATCTTCTATACAATTTATTTGTTCTTAAAGTTTTTCTTTTTGCTTGTTTTAAACAATATTTTCGAACAATGGAAATAATATTTTAGTTTCATGAATTTCTCATAGATCTCGACTTCCGTGTATTAGTGCTAGCCACGCTTCAATTGTCTTATCTATTCTGTGGGTTGAGAAACTACCTCGCATACTATTTTTAGAAAAGAATCAGTGAATCGACTTTATCTTCTAAAACAAATTGGCTGATAAAACGGCCATTGTGTCCGATGTCTAGTGCTGAAGTGGTGGACAGTTCCGTTGATCCTCCAGCCAAGAAGCGGAAACTTGCTACAGGAGACTCCACTGCAGCGAAATCCGTTTCACTGGCTATTTCAGACATGGCGCAGAATGGGTCATCTTATTCTAACGAAGATATAGACGAGGGATTGTATTCAAGGCAACTGTATGTGTTGGGTCATGATGCGATGCGTCGAATGGTAACATCAGATGTTCTTATTTCTGGGCTAGGAGGACTGGGCGTAGAAGTGGCAAAGAATGTGATTTTAGGTGGTGTAAAATCAGTGACACTACATGACGAAGCTATATGCAAGGTCGCAGATTTGACATCCCAGTTCTATCTCAAAGAATCTGATGTTGGGAAGAACCGAGCTGACGCATGTTTGCCACAGCTGTCAGAGCTAAATACGTACGTACATACAAAGGTCTACACTGGTGGTCTTACAGATGACTTCATAAAACAATTCAGGGTAGTTGTTTTGACAAATAGCAGTCTAGAAGAGCAGTTGAGGATTTCGGAGATAACGCATGAAAATGACATAGCCCTTATTATTGCAGATACAAGGGGTCTTTTTGCTCAGGTATTTTGTGATTTTGGGAAGGAATTTACTGTTGTTGACACATCAGGTGAAAGCCCAGTTTCAGCAATGATTGCAGGTATTTCACGGGAAGCTGAAGGAGTGGTTACATGCCTGGATGATACACGTCATGGATTGGAAGATGGAGACTATGTGACATTCTCAGAAATCCTTGGCATGACTGAATTAAATGGGTGCATACCCAAGAAGATACGTGTCTTGGGCCCTTATACATTCAGTATTGGTGACACAAGTAATTATTCTGAATACATACGTGGAGGAATTGTTACACAAGTAAAGATGCCAAAAGTCTTGAACTTTAAGCCCCTAAAGGAATCCATCAAAGAGCCTGAGTTTATTATTACTGATTTTGCAAAATTTGAACGGCCTTCGCAGATACATTTGGCATACATTACATTACACAAGTACATTGAACAAAATGGAGAAGTGCCAAAACCTTGGAATAAGGAAGATGCAAGTGCATTTGTGTCCCTTGCGAAAACAGTTAGTGCCACTGATGGGCATGATGGACTGAATGTGGGTTTGCTGGAAGTATTTGCTAAAATATCATTAGGTGATGTGGCACCACTCAATGCTACTATTGGAGGAATTGTTGCACAAGAAGTAATGAAGGCCTGCAGTGGTAAGTTCAGCCCAATTTACCAGTGGGTGTATTTTGATGCTTTGGAATGTCTGCCCTCAGATTTGTCTAAGGTCAGTGAAGAGGACTGCAAAGTAGTAGGGTCTCGATATGATGGGCAGGTAGCTGTCTTTGGAAACACCTTCCAGAAACGTCTAGGAGCACTAAAATACTTTATAGTTGGAGCTGGTGCCATTGGCTGTGAACTTCTAAAAAATTTTGCTATGATGGGAATAGGAGCAGCAGAAGGTGGTCAGATAACAATTACTGATATGGATTTGATTGAGAAATCAAACCTGAACCGACAGTTTCTGTTCCGCCCTTCAGATGTACAGCGACCCAAATCTGTGTGTGCAGCAAAAGCAGTACGACATATGAATCCTGCTGTCACTGTTGTGGCTCATGAAAATCGTGTTGGCCAAGAGACTGAGCGGGTCTATGATGATGCTTTTTTTGAATCTCTAGATGGTGTGGCCAATGCTCTTGATAATATAGATGCTCGCATTTACATGGATCGGCGTTGTGTGTACTACCGCAAGCCTCTTCTTGAATCTGGTACTCTGGGAACAAAAGGAAATACACAAGTTGTGGTACCTTTCCTTACTGAATCATACAGTTCTTCACAAGATCCACCAGAAAAGAGTATTCCAATTTGTACACTGAAGAACTTTCCAAATGCTATTGAGCATACTCTGCAGTGGGCAAGAGATAGTTTTGAGGGCTTGTTTCGTCAGGCAGCTGAGAATGCAGCACAATACTTGGCAGACCCTGCATTTGTAGAACGTACCCTTAAGTTACCAGGTGTTCAGCCATTGGAGGTTCTGGAGTCTGTGAAGCATGCCCTTGTAGATCAACGTCCAGCATCATTTGAAGATTGCGTTGCGTGGGCACGTTGTTACTGGCAGGAGCAGTACAGTGACCAGATTCGACAACTCTTATTCAATTTTCCACCTGATCAGCTAACTTCAAGTGGTCAACCTTTCTGGTCGGGACCAAAACGTTGCCCAACACCACTAGTGTTTTCAGTGGATGATCCACTGCACATAGATTATATTCTGGCTGCGGCTAATCTAAAGGCCCAAGTTTATGGAATTCCACAAAACCGAGACAGAGGAGCAACAGCAAGTACGGTAAAGAATGTCATTGTTCCCGAATTCATTCCCAAATCTGGTGTGAAGATTGCAGTCACAGATGCCCAAATGCAAGTATCAAATGGTGCTGGAAATGTGGATCATGACCGAATCAGTCAACTGCAGGAGGAGCTGCCTTGCAGGGATGACCTGAATGGATTGACCATCGCTCCATTGGAGTTTGAGAAAGATGATGATACCAACTTGCATATGGATTTTATTGTTGCTGCTTCCAATCTCCGGGCTGCCAACTACAATATTCCACCAGCAGATCGTCATAAGAGCAAACTAATTGCAGGTAAAATCATCCCAGCCATTGCCACAACAACTTCAGTAGTTGCAGGTCTGGCATGTCTAGAATTATACAAGCTGGCGCAAGGTTTCTCTACATTAGAGCCATTCAAGAATGGCTTTGTTAACTTATCTCTGCCCTTCTTCGGCTTTTCTGAACCCATTGCTGCCCCAAAGATGAAATATTATGAAGAGGAGTGGACACTTTGGGACCGTTTTGAAGTGGAGGGAGAACTAACTCTGCGAGAGTTCCTGGATTATTTCAAAGAAAAATATAATTTGGAGATCACCATGCTGTCACAAGGAGTGTGTATGCTGTATTCATTCTTCATGGCCAAGGCGAAGTGTGTGGAGCGTATGGATCTTCCTATGTCTGAAGTAGTGAAGAAGGTTTCCAAGAAGAAGCTGGAACCCCATGTCAGAGCACTGGTGTTTGAGTTGTGTTGTAATGATAGTTTTGGTAAAGACGTGGAAGTTCCTTATGTTCGTTACACCCTGCCTGATAATTAGTACTGAGATTAGTAGTGATGTACATGCTTTGTAACAGGACTTGCATTTATGTGTGATAGTTTAATAACTTGGAACATATGATGTGCAGTGGTTTTTTCCCTCTTTTTCACTGAAAGTAATAGAATTTGGTTCTTTTTGCACTAGTGACATGTGTGTAACAGTCTTCGCACTCTGTGAATTCGTCTTGGTAAATGCAGTGATTGTAATGCTATGTTTGAATTGTCCCTTGTACCAGAACAAAATAGCTTAATTAATTTGCTGTTTCAGAATCTCCAGGAACCTGGCTATATCAAATTAGAGTCTGCTCTCACTTTCACTATATTAGATCCTACATGTCAATCATTCCCACACATGTAATATTGCGTGTGATGTTGATGTGTGAATTTGATTGTAACCCAGTTAGGAAGGCACTTTTCAAATGATGCTTAATAAAATTCATAGTTTATTATAAGAGGATCTCATAACTTCTGTGTGAAACATTTAGAGTACTTTGAACTTTTGATCATTCATGAATCGTATTTGTTAATAGTAATATTGTGAAATGGTAGACATTTTTGTAAGGTAATTATTTTACAGTTGAAGTACAATATTATCGAGGGTACTGGCAAAATATGACATCTCATATTCATGGTCCAATTTATAGAGTTTCAGATAAACTGAAAATATGGAAATTGTTTTTGCAGTAATTTAACTCCATCATAAAATTAGAATATTGTGTAAGTGGGTTGACATTTTAGTAAATATTATGTTTTTCTTTGAGAAACTGAGTAATGTGTGGAATTATAGTTCATAGTTGTATAAAGTTTATTCTTCAGACAGTTGCCTTATTTCATTCAAATTTTGGCACTTTAATTCTTTGTTGTGTATAAATACTGATTGATTCAGAATCTTCCCTGCACCCCACACACAATATTCAGTGTTACAATTTATAATTACATGGAATGTCAGTATTTGGTTTATGTGATTTTACAGGCAGTTTATGCACTTATTTGACCTAACATTCGATCTTAAATTCTGTACTGATAACTGTAGGTAGCAGGGATGAAAACTCCTTGTTATGAGACTCTGTTTCAAATACCTTCTTAAGCATAATGTTTTCATGGTGTTTGGGAAAGTTCAGAATGAGACATTGTGGTAAGGTAAAGATTATTACTTACGCAGTAGTGGTCATCTTAAAGACTATACACACCGAAGAAAATTGCATATCACGGCCGTGAAATTGATAATAGTTTAAAAATGGTACTACATCTGTAAGAAGCTATGATTCAAATATTATCATGTTGGTAATTTCAGATTTTTTAAACTGCAGTCTGCTTTGCAACCTGTATAAATTGAGCGTGTGAAGACTATTTCGCATTGGTTTCTAACCTGTGTGGTGATGTGCATGGAATTGCATTACTCTTTATGAAGTTTGTTCACAGAAAATGTACTGCCCAACAAGTTTCAGTAATAGTGTCCAACAGTTACATTTATACAACTGTAAGGTTGACATGCCATTATTTGTTCACATTGATTGGTATTAAAAGAAATCAAATCCATCATTATGTTGTTTCCTTGCAGACCTTTTCCTCGGCATTGCAGCACTTACTGGATTTCTTTGTTTTATAAATTTGTTAGTGCAAAGCAGGGGTGAACAAATTACTGTAGCTAGGCATAACCTGCTGACCAAAACTCATTGACAGGAGTCAGATTGTGGGTTCTCATGGCATTGTTGGTGAAGATTCAGTTGTTGAATATATTATGTCATGTCACCTTGTTATCAGTACATTGCAAGAAAATCCAGTCTCATATTGATAATGAGTTCACACAGCCTACCTCAATCGTAGGATGGTTCGTGGAAGTGCATTAATATGTGTCCACTGCACTGTATGTTAGGCTTATAAGCTTAAAGCTGTAGCAGTTTTTCATGTCCTGGTTTATAGAACTTTGTTTCTCTCAAAATTTATGAATTTGAGGATTTTAGAATGAACAGTAGTGGATATTCAGAAAAGTGCTATAGACAAAGAAATAATTATGAAACTGACAGTTAAGCAAAACTGTAGTTACTTTGAAATGTAATGAATGTGTGTTAATGTTACAGGGGTTTCTCGTTGGCAGTTTTCTTTGTTTGGCTGGATTTTTTTAGGTGGGGGGTTTGGGTTATGAAATTGGTATGTGAAAATGTGACCTCACATGAATGTCCACTCATACATTGGACAAAACAGTGATTTGTACACTAATATGTCTATTAATATGTCAGTTATGTCTGTTGGTGTTTTCAAGTGTCAAAAGAAATTTGAATTTATTCGTGAACATTTAAAGTGAATATAGAAGGGGATGGAATTGTGAAACCTTTTTGCTTGAGATGAACATAAATACCAGTATACAATTCTTAATTGTATTTTTGAAGAATTAATTGGCATAGTGTAAAACACTTGGATTGTTCACTGAGGATGGAAGGGTAATCAGCGTCGGTTATGTGTGGTGTAGAAGGATGCATTTGAGATTCTTCAAATGATTTTGATAAGTGTGAGCTGTTTGAAGAGAGAATGAAGTGCATGCACCAGATGTGTGAGGCTTTCTATAATACATGTTTTTAAAATGTCACCTATAATTAGGATGTTTCATTCAGCTGTTTTTCGTGTATAATTAAGTGCACATTTTTGTACTGATTCTTATTTTGCAAAATGTAGCAGAAAAGTAAGTGAATGTACCATCGCCATAAGCAGAATTCCAAAGGAAAAGTGATCCACATATGAACTATCAAAGCACAGACTAACAAGAATAAAATATGCTCCTTCATGTTGCCTTGTACAATTATTTAACCACTAGGCATTAATATTATTTAGTCATGGAGCCCATTGTACATTGAAGTCCTAGAATTCAAAATACATGCTTACATCTGTCACAGAACTTGTCTGCTTTCTAAGCAAGTAATTTTGATTTCTGTGACTCCTTACTGTAGTAGAAATAGTGCTGTCTTAATGTGTGGATGTGCTACAGCCATCAAGTGGTTAAGAATTCTGCTGATTTGAAACTGTTAGGTAAGGTTATAGTAACATAAAAACTTATAAGGAATTATGAATTTTGTAATAATCCTTGCTTTGTGCATTTCTCTGTGTGGTGAATTAAAAGTCTTTGGTCAATTAGGTTGGGTGACATTGTGTTAAAGAAATCCTTCAAACTGATCTAACAGTCTGTTTACACTTATGTAGTAAACCAATAAATGCATGCTGATAAAATATGTTTTATCATACCTTAATATTCACGTACATGTTCCAGTCATGTATTCTTGTACAGCACCTTAATGATGGTTGTAAAAGCAACCAAAACGTAGGTGAATATTAATATATGATACAGCATATTTTATCACTGTGCATTTGTTGCTTTACTACATAAGTGTAAATATTCCTTAATGCACAGATTTGGCACATGTAAACTCTCCTGGTCAATTCATTGTTTGTGCCCATTGCTGATGTTGCTTGTTGTCACCATTATGCAGGGTACTTACAATTATACACTTCAAACAATGTTTGTAGGGTATACAATGCTCTAGCTATTCTGTAATTACAAGGTGGTTCAAATATGACCCAGACTGATGCGGCTTGTTTACACACAAATCAGTCCCGGTCATATTGGAACCACCTTGTACAGTGCATGGCACATGTAATACTACATCCGATGTTGATGGTTTGCACTTTTACATTGGTACTTTCCGAAGTATGTGTGCAATGTCCAATCTGGCCGTTTTCTGTAGTTCGTTAATTTTGTGCTTTCACAGTATGTGGCTGAGGTATTTTCTGTATGATTTTGAGATGGTTCAAATTGCCCCTTTTATTCTTGGTGATACTTCTGTGTTTACATTCCACTTTCACTATTTTTGTTGCAAGGGCTTTGTAGTTTAGATTATTATTATTATTATTATACTTCATTGTCTTTATGACATTCAGTCTATGAAAGGATATTGCATGCTGGGTATATAGTAGTGTTACTGGTTACGAATCTTCAAACTATTACATGTGTACTGATTAAAACAGGTTTGTGTATACAAACGAGGTTGCATGTTGAGCTTTTGCAGACTAGTCAATGGAGACTTGGATATTATTATTATTATTATTATTATCATCATCATCATCATCATCATCATTATTATTGTTTATCGCCTTTATGTGTGGTATTTACAATTATGTACCTGAACCAAACCATATTTCTAGGATATACCTAGTGTTGCAGCTGTTCTGTAGTTATAATTCATAGCACATGTAATGCTATTTTACATTTGCTGCTGCTTTTGTTTCTACTGCTTCTACTACTACTACTGCTACTAAAGGGACAAAATGTGAATTTGTGAGGGAAACATTTTTCATGTTTTACAAGTAGCTGTACAAATGTGTTATGTATCCTTTTTAGGTGCGTTCACAAAATTGCAATAAGTGATGATTAGCTTTGTCATGTCTGTCCATCTGCATGGAATAACTCAGCTCCCACTGGACATATTTTCTTGAACTTTGACATTTTGATGTTTTTTGGAAATCTGTGGAGCAAATATAAGTTTAATTCCTGACAGGAATAACAGGTACTTTACATGAAGATGAATGTGTATGATAATATCTCACTGAATTATTCTTAGAATGGAAATGTTACAGATAAAAGTTTTAGAGAAAATCAAAACATTTTACATTCAATAAGTTTTTTGCCCTGAATATAGAGCCATTTGTGCAATAATGCAGAAAAATGTAGAGTTTGATGGGCCACAGATGACGATATGGTGCATGTGCTTTGCATGCTTCACAACAAAGGCTACAAACACTTACTCAGGATACTTTTTCAGGGCAGCAGTGGTTACACGACTGCACCTCAATGCCTGTCTTGTTACTTTATGCAGTTAGTGGCCCCTGTAAGTACAGCATGGCTGACAGTTTGAAGGACACTACCCAAGACTCCAATCAAGTGCTTCACCAAGTATGATACTGAATGCCTCTGGCAACCCCTGTGGTTGTATGTATGCAATTGAGTCAGTAAACAAGCAGAATAGTTAGCTTCAAATACTGAAGGTGTGTCAATCAACTGAAGTGCTGGGTTAGAGGGGTTTCCTACAACAGCACTCATACAATGGGGCCTGTTAACAGCACTAGTTTAGACAGTTTGAATTGGTCTGTGATGCCTACATTGAAATGTATGAGTTTACAGTCTGCAAGTTATAGCTTGGCTGTGACTTTTCTTTTGGAGGAGTGTGTGTTATAGTTTACATTAACCTGATAATTGAAGCCTGATAAGTACCAACAAAACCAAATATTAATGAAGCACTGCACATAAACATGAGGCTACAAAAATGGCAATTGTGGTTGAAAATATCAGAAAATTTTGAAAACTCTGACAAATTAGGAACAAGAAATTGGAAATGGGATGGTAGGTGTGAGACATGATGACTCGTGTACAAGAGTTTCTGGCTTTACTTAAGGAATGAGATAAAACTGCATATTTGTAATATTACTTTTTTTCTTTTTCTTCAAGTTATTACCATGTTAAACTAAAAGCTGGTCATCTAGAACAATGTTCGTTCGGGGGGATGGCAGTTAGCTTTCACACATTTGTTTCGAATTGGCGGTACGTTAGGCAACGACAGTGCTCATTCTCCCTCGCACATACCCACAGTTCATCTCTCCGGTGTGCGTTTGTAAGGTACACCGAACTGCTCCAAAAAAGCGTGACGTCATCACGGAATTGTGAACGTAGTTTGTGGACGATATCTGTGTCTAAATCGACAACGGATTAAAGCGCCAATTCTTATCCATGGACCGGAGTTCAATCAGTACCCGCGATTTCAGGTGTTTGTTGTGACGTTCTTAAAATATGTATCAGAGCCAAATTACGTAAGCAAGTTAATTTAACGATTATTCATAGAAATAAATCAGGGCGTTCTGAAATGTTTTTATTGTTAGTTGGTCAGTTAGTACTTCTACGGTCGTTAATGTTTTGCATTTCTTTAGCTTCGAGTATTTGTATCCAACGTTGAGGTTAGGTATTAAATAATATGTTTTATCTCATGCACAGGTCATTTTTCTCGAAGGCTGCTGAGAAATCTGGCATGCCTGGCAACAGTGAATCGTCCAGTAACGATGATGGGTATGGTTGTATTTAAAATATATTGGCAGTAGAATTTTTACCTACAGTAAATCTGAAGCGAGAATCATGATTAAATCGTTATGTGATGTAAGGAAATTTTGGGATATATCTAGATCAATAAACAATTGTACGCTTCAGAATTGTATGTTTGTAAATCGGCACGAGGCATTTATTCCTAGACATATGATTATATTAAATTTGTGGGCATATTTGAAGACAGTGACTTCAGTTTTATCACTCTGCCCACCTAGCCAACAAGATGGATCAGAGGTGGACAAAAGCGATTCGCCAATTAAATTAGGTTCCACCAAGAAGAAGAGGCGCAGAATTCTGAGTGACAGTGAAGAACAAGATGGGGATACTTCATCCAGGTTTGTTCATGGCATGGATCTGTCTATGCTAAACTAACCTAACATGACCCAATTGAACAGTCCTAACACTAACCAGGAAGGAGTGATTGTATAGGATAAAACCTATGTCTGAGAAACAAAAGAATCTGGACCACTTCCTCTCACTACCTTGCCATCCTCTTCGTTTATATGTACACACACCTGAAACTAAGATATTACTAATTCGAAAAAGTGTTTTTAGTTGATATGTATGAGGCGAGTCTTTCAAGATTCAACTAAAGTAATGTGAAGTTCGTGCATATGCCATCAATTGAAGTGTGAATTAATGACCAGTTTGGGACTAAAGAAGTTTATAAGACATCAGTCACTAAGCAGTACACTTCTGCTATTCATGACCTTTGTATTCAGGTTAACCAGCCTGTATTAAATTAACATGTAGCTTAGTAATTATAATAATACTAATTGTTGGCACGGCCTCAATTATTTCTTACAGAGGAAAGAAATAAACTTGGTATTGATGTGTAATGTCCAAATTGCCCCCCCCCCCCCCCCCCCCCTCTTCCCCTTTCTTTTTTTTATTTATTTAGGTGATGCGGGAGTGTGGAGAATGATCAGATTAGTAATTAAGTTGCG
>Ga0123357_10012215_pt1 | contig 11066 bp, 8 predicted proteins | sample TergutEmb28metaG_FD_89873 | JGI IMG/M metagenome (GOLD analysis project Ga0123357, IMG submission 89873) | Embiratermes neotenicus P4 segment gut microbial communities from Petit-Saut dam, French Guiana - Emb289 P4 | ecosystem: Host-associated > Arthropoda: Insects > Digestive system > Gut ... | reverse complement strand
CACAAGTTACTTTGATGAAAAGTACAGATATTAACATTACAGAAACCACATATTCCTGCCAGTTTCAATACGAATTTGGTAATCAGTAAGTGTGTAACAGCTGTCAAAGTTTCAAACTTCACACGCCATTATCTCCCAAACCGTTCAACTTTGGATATAGGTGTTTTGGGGTTTTTCGGTATAGTTTAACATAAGGAACACCCTCCCGAAGTCTGGTCCGCTCCTCCTGTTACACCCTGTATATATATATGTTTAAAATATTTTATATATCGTAAATACTCCTACATGTTTCGATGCACCTGCATCATCTTCAGAGAGTTTATCCTTCTACTCTGCTAAATCGTTAGGATAACTGTAATGATTGTTATAACTTTACCAGAGTAAAAGGATCAAACTCCCTGAAGATGACGCAGGTGCATCGAAACAAGTAGAAGTACTTACGATATATAAAATATTGCTAATATATGTTGTTCGTTTGTTGATGTGGATAAAAAACTGTACGTCAAAATAAGCCTACGAAATTTTGGTATTGAAATGTATTACAGAAAGACAAATAAATTTTCTACGAATGATCTTGTGTGTATACAGTATTTAAAAAGACAATGATAGAATAATTCTTGTATATATATATATATTGAAATTTATTGAAGAGGATATTTTACAAACGGAAAAATAAGAGAATTGCATATTTATTAATTTATAAATGTCTGAGACAGAAAAATATGAAATAAATATTTACGGGTATTTATTGTGTGGCAGAAACCAAAAACAGATGAGAGCAACTCGAGGGCAGACAGATAAAAAACTCCACATAACGGGAATGGACCATTTTGTACTGTAAATTTGAAGTGTGGAAAAAGGACTGAAGAAATGGAACAGTCTGGTTGATGTAAGAACATGCGCGACTGAAACGTCGCCTAATGACAATGGCACAAGACAAGTGAGTCTGAATAAAAGAGGTGGGGGATGGAGCTAAGAAACTTGTCGAATATTTGACAGTCGTTTTGCTGAAAATTATTTGTGAAATACAGTTATTTTCTGTTACAAGACAAAGACAAATCACAGACGAAGTAACATTATTTTATCCTATGCGTCAAGAAAATAAACTGAACTTTATAAATTCGTCAGATATTTATGTGATTCAGATTTTACGTACAGAATGCTTTACTTCTAAACGGAAAGAAAAATAAGACTTCAGAAACCATTTGCTTTCACTGGTCTACAAAACAAAACTTCGACACATGGTGACCGAAAATGCTCATGATGTTAGTGGGCGGTAAGGAAAACAATTCATTCCACGCTGTAAAAGACATATAACTGATATAATCTGAAATACTAAAATTAGTACGTTTAAGGGAATAAATCCAGAATATTCGTGGATACGTGAGACTTAATATATGCATGCAATTAATTTATTGCAAGAGTAAACGACAATCAATAAAATCTATAAAGAAACTGGGTGATAATCACCAACCCTACCTTTTAATTAAGGGATTTCGAATCCAGGGTTTTGCCACAGTACAGTGAATCCCCTTAACTTTCGTTTTTTCCCATGTGCTTTAACACACCCAGCACAAACCGTTACTGACTGTAGCTGCAATCATTTTCCTCACATCTTATCTTCTGTAGCTTGCTGTTATAAAATTCGCGAGTAGAAGTTATTTTATTTATCAACCCTTAGTGCGAATGTCATATAAAACACTTTCTCATATCCAAAGAGTTACAGTTTTGTTTAAAGATTACTCTTATAATTGTTGTATCCTGCTTGGATCTGGTGGGGAACGTATCTTGGATGTTGTTCCCAGAGGGACGAAGCTCGGAACTCAGGTTAAGACGGGGAGTCGAGCAGGCCGCACACACTCATTAATCGCCAAGTACAGTGTACTGGAGTTTTATTGTGCGTAATTAGGGAATAATTGCAGTTACAACTGAACTGTATTGGTGACAAATATCGCCAGCGGGGCTCTTCATTACCGTCAAAACTCACTGCTCGTTCAGCTTCATTCTCTTTTGATCAATCATTGTTTGAGCTACACAACAGACTGCAACTGGAGCACAAGGCAGCTACTGTTACATGAGTCAATCCACACATTGCTCGCGCGATAAACATTTAGCGCGACCACTTATAAACAAAAAGAAATAGAAGGAAATTATATTCCTACCATGCCTGGCCTGCTTACTAAGAAATTTAAGTGTAAACAAAGAGTACGAGTTACAGGAAAGGCGAGAACTAAGCATGATAAAATTAAGCTTATGACTTACATACAGTACATACAACAATCCTGGAGAGAAGATAAAGAAAAGAACAAAAAAATTAATGTGTATCAACTACACAACCAAATAAAAGCTATCACGCAATAATAATTCTGTTTATGTTTTTTCACCGTGAATTGTAATATAATCGTATAATATAAACCAACAAGATGCACCTTTAACTAATATTTTAATTTTTACAGAGCCTTTTGCATGTTTCGAACCCGAGGGTTCATCTTCAGGAAGACGATTGTACGTGCAGGTGTGGTAGAGTGTGTTTACATGCCAACTGTATAAGCAGTCTTGTAGGTGGAAGACAACAAGAGATTGCGGGAGGTTTTAAATTCAGGCCAGTGGTCCATCTGAATGGCTGCTGCAGAAGCATCGGCCTGAAGCATTTGATAGCTTCCAGTGTTCCCTCAACCAGCAGAATGAAATATGAAGTTAAACAAACTTGGACATGGTGGATAAATGTCAGCATATAATGTCAAGAAGATGTGTCCAGTGGGAGTCATTCCATACGGGCGGACAGACGGGACAAACACGACAAAGCTAGCAGTACATTTTCGTAATTATTTTGCGAAAGCGCCTAAAATGAAGAATTAAATCATTTGAAATCTTTAAAACAGATTTATTTCATAAACTTAAAAATAAACATAAAGTGTTTAGCCTACCATGTTATATTGGCAACGTTTAAATAGGAGTGAGGTTGGATCGTTCAGTACTGTAGTGCCCGACCATACGACGTGACATTCTCCATTACATTTCCCTCTTCTGCCAAGCGTTAAAACTGGCATTGTGGCGCCTTCCTCGGGAAAACGCTGACACACAGGGACACCGATAGTTCACTGCCATCTAGTGCACAAGCTGAGAACAATTTCCGCTTTCTCGGCCTGTCTTCGTGACTTGGGACTGGTCTAGAAGTTCGTTTTTAAAACAAAGAGTATTTGAGAAAAAGTATTAAACGTTTTCACAGTAAGTCAGCAGGTGCACAAGACGATAAACTTAGGAAAAGGTATCTAAAGTTGATAAAAGGAACACTGAGAAGGCAGTATAAAACACCACTTTATGGAACGGTATAAATTGACGTCTGAATCGCGGTGTTGGTGATGGTTTAATTAAATTTGTTAAAAAAAAACACGTGGACAATGTCCACAGGAAAGACCTCAAAGTAAATGAGAAGATAAAAATGAATCTTAGGAAGACTGCTTGTGGTGATAATGATAGTTTAACGGCAGTACACTGAAACCGTGTCGGCTTCCACAAAACTTGTAACTCAGCTTATACTGCTTTGACAATGTTCTCACGAACCTCCAATTTCAAAATATTTGCAGTGTCTCTGATGGGGAAGGAGATGTGCCATCAGAATCTATAATGGAGAGTTTTTTGAACAGACTGTTATGGTTTTTTGTGGGTTGTTTGACCTTGCATCTTCACCATGAAATAAAGTGAAACGCCAACTTGATGCAACAGTGTAATTTAGTGAAGTTTCTTTATCTGGACATGCCGTGCGACGGCACCTTCCAAACCGGACACACGACCTGCGCAGCGGCTCTCAGGACCACCACCCATCTACAAACTGGGAAAACCATATGCTGAAACTTAACATCTAGTGCTCCTGATGATGGGCGTATGCGCCCGAAAAATGTCGAGCTAAAAAAACTTCAATAAATTGCTTTGTTGTATCAAGTTGGCATTTCACTTTATTCCCTGTTATGGATTTGTTAGGGAAGAGCAAGACCGGGGAATTTCGTTCACAGGAAGGATACACGAAATAAAATTTGCAAGTAACGTAGTATCCTGTTTGGCCAAGGAACGGTGCATACCTCGATTGCTCATTCTGAAATACACTTGGCAACAGTTATTTGAAAGGAAGAGAGAATTTGTTAACGTTTACTGCGTGAAAAGTGTCATTTTTCGGCGTTTTGAACATTTTAGGGCCAAATATTAATTTTATTCAGTACCGGCCTGTTCATTTAACATTTCCTTGATTTTATCTCGTTTACCTGTGCAATAAGCATGGCGGCACCATACCCATTGCTGAATTACCTGCTTCAAATCGTTGAACACGGTCTCCTGTTCTGAACACGCCTACAGTTTCACTAATACCATCTTCACGTTACGCATGTCCGCGCATTCATAAACAATTTATAAATAAACCAAAAAATGTAAGAATGTTAAAATTAAATATGTTTTCGCACACACAATTTGTCATAATTCCGATATATTTCAATCTATATCATATTCAGAGATCTTCGTAGTTGCACCGTGCATGTTGATAGTATTAAGTCCTTTATTTGTCCAACTAATGCACACAATTATTATAAAATTGTTAACCAGTTAAAATCATTTAAAATTATAATGGTTGCTCCAACATGTTTCGCTTTACATAAACCATCATCAGGGAGCTCTCAGCCTGTGCTTCGCTAAAGTTACAATGTTGACTTCGGTTACATGTCGTTATTTGAAGTTATCGGTATTGTGGCTGCATATGCATAACGATATGTAACCGAAGTCAACATTTTAACTTTAGCGAAGCACAGGCTGAGAGCTCCCTGATGATGGTTTATGTAAACCGAAACATGTTGGAGCAACTATTGTAACTTTAAACGATTTTAACTGTTTAACAATTTTATAAAAATTTTTGTGCATTAGTTGGACAAATAAAGGACTTCATATTCAAAGAGTTACTAAACATCATCAAGGCATATACAAAAGCATGTATGGATTATTAAATAAATTAAAATTTGTCCACCAAATGTCTGGAGATATTTTAAAATTCGTTTGTAGCAGTGTAATATGTGGAGGTTGTAGTTCTGTAGAGTTTTATAATGGTTCATATTAGAAGGGCGTCAAGTTTATGTTTTGGCAGCCAACATGGTATTTAATACCCCATCCATGTTTTTATATATTCTTTACTGATGTCAAGTAACTCCCTGAAGATGATCAAGACAGATGGAAACATGTCAGACTTATGAAAATATTGTGTGTAAAAACTATAATTTTGACATTAGTGCATTTGTGGGTTTTATTGTACGAGTTCACTAATATACCAACAACATCTCTGTTCGTTATACTTTTTATCCCTAACTTACAGTTTGAAATTTAGTGTGACGCTTAAGTGCCGTGTGGTTAGGTAGATATTGCAGTAATGCAGACCTGCAGATATCTTGCGACATGATGATGCAATCTCCCTCCACTCTTCACTCCATCTGACCGTCGGAAGGTGTGAAATATAAAGACTTTCTCAGATATTCGAAACACTTGAAATGTTTGGGGGGGAGGGGGGGGGGCGGAATATCCATGGGAGTGTGTGGGGTAACTAGTTTCCACTCACGCCCCGTTCTATCCGGTACGGTTTTAAGAGCGTGGACGGACAGGAGACAAGACCAAAAATTGCTCTGATGGTTCATGGGAACGATGATTATGGAATCTCCGAATAGAAGCAGAACTGTACTGTTTTTTATGTGGGTGTACCTTGTGAAGCCGCCCGTTCCAGGTTCGAACCCAGGAACAGGCTTCCTTGAGCTATAAAGGTTTTATTTAAAACTCTTTTTCTTTACGGTTTGCGTCGGTAAGTCAACGTTTGTTCTGCTCACTCTGCAAATCAGGCCTTCGGCTTTCCGCTTAGTAATCGTTTATGCAGGTGTGCCGGGATCGTATTACAGAATGGATGTCAGGTGGCCAACAGAGTAACTGACGTTTGTGACGAAAGCGTTATCGCCGGGATCACTTCGGAAATAGCAAGGCAGCGAGCAGGACTAAGTGTGTGCTCTGGTAAACATTAAGTGTTTCGACTTCAATAAAAGAGGCTGTTTTTTGTAACTTCGATTTGGCGTATCTTCGCTGTCGTCTCCATCCCTCCCGATATTCATTGGGACGAAGAGGATCACTAGAAAGGCCGGGTACACTTACTTTTCTTTTGTATAAGAACTGCAGCAAAGCGGACACATTTCATATTTCACATACCTACAGAGCTTCTGTCTGATATACTGGACGGCCCGAGCTTCGAATCCCTGTAGGGAAAAGATAATTTATTCTTCTTCAAAAACGTCCACAACGGCTCTGGGCCCACCGGACCCATAAATCAGTGGATATCAAATTCTTCCGTGGGGGTGAATCGGACGGGGAATGAAGTTAACGACTCATCTCCGTGCAGTGTCGACGTTCAAAACGAGTGAGCTATACCTCTTCTCCCCCTGTATTTCATCAAATTATGGACAGGGACTTCTTTTTATTTTTTTAACAAGGTAAAAAATAAAGATTTAATTATACATGCAAAAGTGTTGGATAGTTGAAAAAATTTATATTGAATTTATATTGAATGAACATCCTAAATTTGAGGTCTTATCAAACTTCTTTCACGAGAATGCCAAATATTACACCATAAATATCTAAGCCCTAATTGTGTTACGCCAAACATTAAAGTTTCCGTGATAGCCGATGCCTCCAAAAGAACAGTAGGCATATGCAAGTACCTTGCGCACAAAACACGATAAATATTAACCTCCAGGGTACCAAAAGTTTGTCACATTTTACTAACAAATATGAAAAATATAATAATTTACGTAGACTTTGTAACAATAAAGTGCTCAAATTTTAAATCCGGATCTGAACTAAGCTTTAAATATTTCTGTAATGGTTATTAACGTTCAATTTTTCCAGAGCCAAATTACTGCACGTGGACGCACAAATGTTACGAAAAATTTCAGCCAAATCGAATATCTAACGCTGGAATTATAGCAGGAGGATGTACGTAAGACACTACAGAAAGTTCTGTGACGTAATAATGGCAATACTTCTGGGATGCACCGTTCCTTGTTTCACCCGCTCGCCACGGTGAGGCACAGGATGTGAGCGGGACCTGAAACAAACAAAACAGAACACAACAAAAAACAACAAAGGCGCGTTTCGCGACTGTGCGAAAGCACCAAACACTAATAATAATAATAATAATAATAATAATAATAATGTAAATAACAACATTGTATAAAAAGGTAACTTACCTGGGCTTTTTGTAATCTTGAACTTCATTGTGATATATCGTCTTATATGTACAACGAGGTGTTTAAAATGAACACATTTTTCTCGCTTCTGTACACCGTTCATTCCATACATTCTTGCTCAAGGAAATCAAACTCGTAAATCTGTGCTGTATATTGTTCGTTCATTACGTTAAAATCCCTTTTTTTTTTTTTTAAACGAGGTAAAGCAATGAACATTAAAATACAGATGTACACTGTTGACTATCGCGGATGAAAACGCATCAAGGCGAAGCGTAAATCTTCATTTCGGATCAGCTTCGTTTCCTCGTCGAATAAATGAAGGTTTGACATTTCTGAATGAAGACGCAACGTAAATTTATCGTTTTGAAATAAAGTTTCTTTCAGCGCATAAATCAAAACAGTTTACAAGTGTGGCCAATCTGCTTACCTCGTGGAAGGAGTGTATTGCAGTGATACTGGCTGATATTCATATTATATCTTATTTCCCGCCCTCCCTCCCTCCTTCCTTGATGCTTGTTAGAGGATGTATCTAAGTTTTTGTAGTCTTCCCACCTTGAATCCTGCTGAATATCTAAACTTTTGTAGCCCACTCTCCCTGATGCTTGCGCTAAAACTAGCATCAATGTTAAGGTATTCACATAGCTGTCAGTTCAGAAATACGTTTCTTTCAAACAGGAAATAAGAATTTTATATTTTTGGCTCCGTGCATCGCTGATCTTTATTAATAATTGTCCAACGAGATGCAACACAAAGCAGTCTATTTATTATTCTGCAAGTTCACTCTACATGTTTCGGGAGTCAACCACACTTATCATCAGGAGTACACAAAACTGTAACTACAGCCTCCAGTACTGGTGCAGCTACCTCCCTCCAACGTGGCCAAGCTTGGCCACGTTGGAGGGAGGTAGCTGCACACAAAAAATATGACCATATCGGAGGCTGTAGTTACAGTTTTGTGTACCCCTGATGATGGGTGTGGTTAACACTCGAAACATGTACGAGTGAACGAGTGAACTTGCAGAATAATAAATAGACTGCTTTGTGTTGCATCTCGTTGAACAACTATTAATATAGGAAATAAGAAATTGTAGTAATGTTGATGAAAACGGTAATTGGACAATCAGAGAAAGAACCTGAAGTGTTCAGACAACAACAACAACAACAGCAACAACAAAAATCGTTACATTCTTCATCTCAGTGTAATTCCAATAACACGCAGCCTGGTGGCTAGTGACAGGCTTACACATTTGTAACTTATTCAGTCCAGAACCTTATGCATGCATTTGTTCAGATGTTGCTTTATTACGAATGTTTCATAGTAAACACGTGTAACGTGTTGCTGCAGCATTAACGAAACAAAATGGCGGCGGGCTCTTCTACCGAAGCTGCAAATCCAGTGTGTGGTTTTCAAAGGACGCTCCATTCATTTCGGAAATCAAAAGATAACATAAACGCATTTCAACGATGTTCCTCTTATTTCTCCTTCAGGATAAGGAAAGAAATTTCCCTCGGTAGTAAGAAACCTGAGTAGTGCAATAATGTCTGACGCCTTGTCACGGAATATAATATCTAATAAATTCAGCTTAACTCTAATAATATCTATTTGTTCGAACATCAATTAGTAGGTCAATTAAACTGTCTTTGTGTAAAACCTTTAACTCCGACGACCAATGAAGGGGTTTACCGACGTCTGAAACGTAAATTTTACTAATGGGCCTTCGTTTCTCCTTTCCTAACAAAGTACAAGAATAAAAGTTGTCCATGACTCACCGTTCGCTGCCGGCTGTCGTGATGTCCCTCGATGTATGGAACCTACCTTTGCTTGTCCATCGATGTCACCGTCTGCGCGCTGCTCCTCTTGCAGTTATCCTGCGCTCGAAATCCTCCTTCGGATACATACTGCTGTAAACTGTGGATTGTTGCAGCCGCTGACAAAATCGCTGCACTTAACATTTCAGCACTACTACTAGCACTAGCACTTACATGGCCGTTGCAGACATTTCCGAATTTAGATCACACATCACTAAACACAAAATGATCAAAACGAATGCTAAGCTGCCAACGGTCCACTCGATAAAACTAATCACTGAGCACGGTATTCGAGATTTTAAAGAACCACATATAAGGCAATTTAAGTTCTTAGTAAACAAATTTTTTTCACTGCACGGACATTAAAAAAAATAACAAATTGGTGAACAAACACTCCGGAAAATAAGAATTTTCATACTCGGTGCACAACACTCAGGAAAATAAGAATTTTCATACTTGGCGCAAAAACACTCCGGAAAAAAAGAATTTTCATACTCGGTGCACAACACTCAGGAAAATAAGAATTTTCATACTCGGTGCACAACACTTAAGAAAATAAGAATTTTCATACTCGGTGCACAAACACTCGGGAAAATAAGAATTTTCATAGTCGGTGCACAAACACTCAGGAAAATAAGAATTTTCATATTCGGTGCACAAACACTCAATAAAATAAGAATGTTTACATTACGTTCACAAACACTCCCGGAAATGCAAGAAGTGTTATATTTCGCACATAAACACTCCCGAATAAAATAATATATAAATTCTAAAGCCACATGAACCGCTCTATCTGCTGCCGGTCTTGCTGTTTACCTGCTGCGCTTATTTTCACGCAGCCTTACTTTCTGTTGTGTCCGGTAGCAACAATTCGGAGAAACGCCGATATATATCGAAATTTATGTGACAAATTGTTCTACTATTAATTTTATACTTGAGTAAAAAAATGCGCGCAGTTGCTACAAGGTGTTTTGTGCACCAATTTAATAATTGGTATTGATTTTAAGTTACGTGTCATATAAAACTCTTATAAATGACTGGAATGAGAAATCGAAAGTAAAAGTCACCAGCAGGCTACAAATATGTTTCAGGTTCAATCAGAAACAGTAGTGATATTTTAGTCAGTTACAAGTGGTGCCAGGGGAAATTTGTCGACGTCCCACACCATGATAGTAAATGGGGAATGGAGTAAATTACATATCTAAGAACTTTGTGACATGTGTTGCTGTAAGAAAACTGTTAACAATAGGCTGAACGTAAACCTCGAATGGGCGAGAGAATATGCGTAAGGAATTCAGAAAAGGCCACTTAAGGGTACGGGAATCTAAACCTAAACTGGAATACGACTGCCAGCATGTGAGCTGGGATCGGCTCATTCAGAGCGTCGAATGACTGATTCTTTCTTGGCGATTTGGTGTAATCTCTTTGTAATGAGAATGCTGATGCCGTTGTTCAGTACTCTAGTGTTTATGACGATTTGTAATAACAATATGATATATAATATTGAACAACAACTAACTCCATGGTGGAGAGTCATTCTTAAGAAGCTAACTGATCCGCACCTAGTCATTACACTCCCCGTATTTTACGGAGCCTGCATCTTTAATAGTATGTGTTGATGCTTATGTTTATGATGATGATAATAATAATAATACTATACTGTGCTATACAATAACTAACTCCTCGCTGCAGAGCTCATTTTAAGAAGCTAATTGTTCCTCCCCTTATCATGGAACTCCCTGCATTTTATGGGACCTGTATATTTACTATTACATAACGATTATGATGGTGATGTTAATGATAATAATAATAATATGCTATACAATAAATAACTCCTTGGTGTGCAGTCCAACTTAAGACGCTATTTTGTAGAGCCCTATGTTCAATATAATAATAATAATAATAATAATAATAAGGGCTCAATGGGTATGGGAGAGGTAGTACCTTTGTAAGGGGTTGACCTTGCACTGGTCCTCACCAGCCCAGGTGTGCAGTAGT
>Ga0123357_10012212_pt1 | contig 11067 bp, 7 predicted proteins | sample TergutEmb28metaG_FD_89873 | JGI IMG/M metagenome (GOLD analysis project Ga0123357, IMG submission 89873) | Embiratermes neotenicus P4 segment gut microbial communities from Petit-Saut dam, French Guiana - Emb289 P4 | ecosystem: Host-associated > Arthropoda: Insects > Digestive system > Gut ... | reverse complement strand
GCCCAGGATAGAGACAGTTGGCGGATGCTTGTGAGTGCGGTAATGAACCTTCGGGTTCCGTGAAATGCGGGGAATTTCTTGACTAACTGCAAACCAGTTAGCTTCTCAAGAAGGACTCTGCACCATGGAGTTAGTAAGTAAGTTAAGTACAGGGCTCTGCGACGGGCCGATCACTCGTCGAGAGGAGTACTACCAAGTGTTGTGTTTCTGGGTGTGTGTGGTCTTGAAGCTTTGACTGTAAGGCGTCGGCCCACAAGGGCTGTGGACCCATGGAAGGAGGAGCGCAATTTTGTGAAGGTACAGACTTCCGACTTTTAAATCGTTGTCTTAATGAAATAAAAGGAAAAATGACGAATAGCGCTATAGAACTCTTTAAATGTAGGGTTACGATCTTCATGTTTGTGCCGTGCACCAATGACGATTAAAACACTTTGTTATCCAACAGATGCACAAATATATAATTCGTAGATATAGTTAGAATGCAGTACACACACGCACCACGGGGTAAGTCCTATATTATACGTTCATTATATTTATTTCCTTTGCATGTCATGTTGTTTTGGCATTAATTTGATTCTAAATCAGACTCCTAATTTATCTAATTACAGTAAATATGCTGCCATAACACCGACTACGTCCATATCAACGGACAAAATAGAACCATTACTGTAATTTTAGTCCAGCACTGTATAAAGCTCCCTGATGATGGATTCCTTGTGATCCGAAACATGTTGGAGCAATTTTAAATATTTTTAAATATTTTATAATAGTTCTAATTGTATCTACGAATTATATATTTGTGCATCTGTTGGATAATAAAGTATTTTAGTAGGGTTACGAGTTTAACTATTTTTCTTGTAATTTGTGCGGATAGGCTGAAGTAGTGTCCGGGCTGCAGGCTAAAGCACGTGCTTTAGCCTGCAGCCCGAACACCACCCCAGCCTAACCGCACCTAACCTCCAACATACAGCAAACCAAGAACGAAACGACCAATGTGGTAATCAACATTATAGTCGCGAGCTCCTGATGATGGGCATATTAGTGCCCGAAACATGTTGAATCTATAAGAATTACAATAAAATAATAAAGTAGCATCTAGCTGGTTATTATTCTTCAGTTATTGCATAATATAATTTGATTTTATTGAACAGTGAATTGGAGAGGATGTGAAAGGAAATTGTCGTTGTGTAGTCTGAAGTACTATAATGGTATTGCCATAAAGGGCCAGATAGGAACCACTAAGTCCAGACAGAGCTGTTGGTGTCATAGCCGAAGTTCGATACGGTAAGTTCCCGAATACAAGACAGAATCGCTGTCGCCCTTAATCAGTGTGCTTGGTGTGCTCACGCATATTTGTAACATTTCACGTAAAATGAACATTACTTACTACAGGGAGGTGGTACTGGACGTTGTGGAGTGGACAGCCGGTATTACGTAGCAGGTGCAATCGTCACACATACACACCGTCAGACTGCCACCGAGTAGTGAAAGTACGCCACAAGGTCAACGTACTCTGTATTTACTCAGTGTAATTGAGTATGCATGTAGTATATTCCTATCGTTAATATAAAAAGGCCGCGTTCATTTCGCATTATGATGCATTATGCACACAGGGATGGTATGCTCACTTGCTTAGTCTTTGTTGCACGATTGTCTTAATAACGGGTCTTCTTTAAACTTTAAGATAAGGGTGACTGACCTTCCAATTCATATATCCTTCTCAGATACGCCTTTCTCATTCATAAATGATGATTATATAGCGACAGATAAACTCAAGAAATAGCTTATTATCATAGGAAATACGATGCTGAATTAGGATTATATTATGGAATTCTTGCACTTCTGTGTGCTGCAAATCAAAACTGCTAATTATAAATGAATTTATACTCCATCTTAGGTAAACCCTCGAACTTGCTGAATTTAATAATTCATATATTATGATTACTGAGTAATGATAGTTTGAATTTAGATTGCAGTCACGCTGTTGTAACGAGAAATGATTCTATGTTTGTAAGGGACCCTCCCTCGCTACTTATCTGAAGGTGCCGCTGGTATTACTACTGGCAAAAGGTATGCAGGAGTGGTAGACGGTAGATGCAGTTGGTAATGCGTACTGGAACTCCACACGCAAGCCTGACGTTTTCTTTGCCGTCACGTGTGTCAGAGCAGTAAATTCAATGTCTTTACTTCCGGGTGTTTTCAGTGTGCTGTTTTTATCAAATCTCAACGACATTGATGATAATTCACTACCTGTATCTTCTGTGTACATCATCCACACCACTATACTCCATGTACAACGTTGTATCTTGTAATATGTTATACATACATTAATCTTTTATCTGTGAATTTAACCAAAATTATGCTTTTTAAACGTGGGTTTACTCTAAAACGTTATAATTGTATGGTTGTTTTTTATAACCCTGAAGACTGCCATATGAGTGGTGAAACATGTCGGTGGTTACTATGTAATATAATAACATTCATATACTCAAGTGCATTTGTTGTATTCTTGCTGTGTTATACATCGATGGCATCTGTTTGGAAACAGAGCGAATCGCTAGTGAGATTATCGGTGGCTAAAACAGTCATTCCTCTAAGCCAGGGCTGAGGAACCAATGGCACGCGTGCCCAAAATGACACGCGGATATGTTTCCTTGACACGAGGCATTCACTGTTGTCACATTTTTCTTTATTTCTTTTGCCGACCAGCGTGAAGCCCGTACTGTGAAGAATATGTATATGTGTGTGCATATATATATATATATATATATATATATATATATATACACACACACATACATATATGACTGCGTATAGAATGTATATGAATTACCGTTTCTACTAAATAACACTTCCAGTGAGACATTTTTGCAATGTAGCTCTGGCTGCTTCCCGACGCACTTTGTGTTCTACTGTGCAGTTGTGTGCAGCTGCCCCGTGCCACTCTGTTGACATAACGGGACCAACACCTTTTAGTACCTTGGTCCTGTATAGTTCCCGATTATTTCCCCTTCTTGTGTGACTTCCTTCTCACTATGTGGGGCTATTTCTTGTTTTGGTCACGTGTAGATATTGATTGTTGGATCTTTTTTTTTTAACTCTTCTGAAATATGTAGATGTTTTGTTGGTCAATGACGCGTCGCACAAAAGTCGGCTATGTTCAGCTCCACACAGTGGGAGCCGACCTTATAGTTACTTTTATTCGGAAAGCCCTCCGTTCTGCAACTGCTCGCATAAGCCATTACACGGACGTTTCTGTTTATGCCTCCCTTCACACAAGAGCCAGTGCGGTAGGCCCACTTTAAAGCGGACCGCGACTGCGACTTGCTACATTCACTCAAACTGACTCTTTGTCTATAGGCTCATGTTCATTTAAATGCCCTCCGGACTGCTGGTCTTACAATTGAAAATTTGTCAAGAATAGTCTAAATCTGGATTCAATTCGCAACGTTACCCTTCAACCCCCCCTCTGCCAGCTAACTAATACAGACTTTCAGAATAAAATCAGGGATTTATTTGTAGCGGGGAGGGATGCGACACCGATGTAGTCCGGGTGGGACTGTTAAAAATTATACAGCTATCTTCTTCTGTTAGATCATTTCTCTTGGAGAAACAGGTGGGTTTCAAAAATGTGTATTTTGTAAACGGTTAGGTATTTTTTATGTTTTGCTGATTGTGCATCTCAGTATAATCTTAGTAACTAACCAACTTAATGCACAAATTTTTGTTTTATAATAAGTTTATTATATGCCTCTAAATGTTTCGAGCACTATTGTGCTCATCATCAGGAGGTCAAAATTGTATTATACAGCATCTGGTAACATCACGCATGTAGGTGGCCATCCGGTGCGCAGGATGAGAGAGTCTTCTCTCAACCTGTGCACCGGACGGCCACCTATAGGTGTGATGATACCAGATGCTGTATAATACAATTTGGTCCTCCTTATGATGAGCACAATAGTACTCGAAACATGTAGAGGCATATAATAAACTTATTATAAAACAAGAATTTGTGCATTAAGTTGGTTAATTGCTAAGGTTAGTTATTAGTGTTTTGTTTGTAAAGAAATATGAAATTGGTGCACAACAGAGGCGGCGGAACACTCGGGAACAGCAGAACTACACGAACGGAACTTACGAATTGTGTAGTACTTGAAATGGCATAACAGTCATGTGATAACCTCAACACCAGTGTTTCTTCACTTACGATCAAACAAAATAAGTAAATAAATAACTCCATGGAGCAGAGTTCTTCTTGAGAAGCTAACAGGTCCTCAGCTAGTAAAGAAATTCCCCACATTTTATGGAACCCGATGGTTCAACGCCGCATTCACAAGAGCTGGCCATTTCTTCCTATCCTGAACCAGATCAATCCAGTCCATGCCCACGCATCCCACTTCTTGAAGATACATTTTAATATTATCCTCCCATCCTCACCTAGGTCTTCCAAGTGGTCTTTTTCTCTCAGGTTTTCCTACCAGAACACTGTAGGCACCTCAATTCACCGTACATGCCACATGCCCCGCCCAGCTCATTCTTCTTGATTAGATTACCAGAATAATGTTTGGTGAGGAGTGCAAATCATTAAGTTTCTCATTATGCTCTCTTTACCTCTCCGCTGTTACCTCACCCCTTTAGAGCCAGGTACCTTCCTCAACACCTTATTCTGAAACACCCTCAACTTACGTTCCTTCCTCAATGTGAGCGACCAAGTTTTACACCCATACAAAACAACAGGTAAATTAGAGTTGTGTGTACCTTAATCTTTATGTTTTGGAATGTCAGACTGGAAGACGAAAGTTTCTGTACGGAATGAAAAAGCAGACATTGCCCAACTTCTATCTGCTCTTAATTTTTCCATGAATAAGAATTTTGATTTTTTAGATTGTTCCAAAATATTTGCACTTCGTTGCGCAGTCAGACCGTTTATTACCTGTTTGTAATGAATTCGGAAAATCGTGGCTGAATTTCAGGTACGATTCCGACACTTTTCTTGAGAAACTGAGGGAAAACGGAAGTTCTGGCTGCTGGGAAGGGAGCAGGAATGCTAGTCAGTAGACCGTGGATATCTGTCAGAAACAGAGCTGTGCTGAAACCAGTTCGCTGAAAATGTTCTTTGGAAGTAAATGTGTCCCCATCAGGCGCCCCGAATGAAATGAGCTCGCCCAGAACATAGATGAAGGGCTGGGATGTAGATTGATAAGGAACTGACAACTGGTAATGGAAAAAGCAAAGCGGCAGTCAGAACTCTGGCAGCAAACCACAGAGCAGAAGTGATGTTATGTCTTAATGTAAACTGAGCTTAGTTTAATACAGCGGGGCACAGGTTTTCCAAAAATCTAGGAAACACTTCGAAGTTCAAGGCGTCAGAAGGGTGACAAGACGCTTGTTCCGTACTGAGGACCTGCAAATATTAGGCGCCGCCGTTACAAAATTAAAAGACATGGCGTCCTGGCGCCCAGGATTTTAGCGCTCGTGATCTAAACACAGACCAAAAAATTATATTAACAGCTGGATACTGCAAACAAATAGTACTAGTACGTATGGATACTCAGGACTAGATCAAATCGTGTTACGACTGGCAAAATAATCATTACATAATTAGTAGTATACGCAGCACATTGTCCTATGTCGCTCTCGCGGCCTGTCCATTGATACGACAAGCAGGAGTGGTCCATTTAACCCACGGATCTCCAACTCGCAGCCTCATTTGTAAATTATGTATGTTCCATAAAAAGTAGATAATAATTTATGCGGTTAGATGTACCACTTACTGTCATTTTTCCACTTGCGGCCCGCGAACCAGTCCCACAGTAACGGGCGTGACCCTTTGCCGTAAAAAGAGTTGGACGCCCGTGATCTAACGAAACGTATGTAAAAATATGCTGAATCGAAGTGAGAGCTGATCAAGACATATTTCAAACCTACTTCACTAGAAGTGTTTAAGGTAAAGGAGTGGGAGGAAGGAAAGGGGAGAAGAATGACGACGGGACGGACGAATATAAGGGTGCTTGAAAGAAATCCGGGAGATGGGGTTTCCCGTTGACTTTACAAGGTCCGTTGTACTTGTATTACAAAATTTGATTGAAGGTCAGAAATTAGAAATACAAGATTTACATTTGTTTGGCAAAGACGTCATTATCTTTCTAAACTTGTACAGTACATGGGCAGGAAGAAAGAGATGGGAAAATTGTTAAAATGTTTCTTTAAAGAAACATTTACTTAAGAGTAAACAGATGTTAAGATGATAAAAGTTCATATGATGGCATCCATGAAGGAGTTGGAAGTTCATGAAAGGTTATGTGGTGACAGAGCTTCGCAACACGATCTTGCAATTACTGTGGACACGCCTTTACGACAGGACCATTATTGAAAGGGTAACGTTATTGCTGAACCCACTCAGAAAACCATAGGTGCATGGGCAAGGGAAGATAAAGATCCACACATTCTTGATTTTGGCACTTGATGGAAGTGAGTGGCCCCCTTCAAGGTCTGGCTTCTTTGTCTTCGAAAACAGAGCCCCGACTCCGTCTTATGGAAGATTTTCTTGTCCGTAGAGCGTTGTGAATACGTTTGATGTTTGACGTTTCGCCATCAGTTGTGCTATCTGCATTGGCAAATATTGGCTTCCCAGTGATAAAAGTGGTTTACATAGAATAATGTGTCCTGTTGCAGAATACCCATCTAATGTGATATTAACGAAATACTTCACTAAAGAATATCTACTCATACAATAGGAAATTATAAGAATATAATCTAATGTTATATTAAAGAATTAAAGAATGTCTGTACCTAAATTACAAAATTGTTTTGATTGTTGGAATAAATATCAACTACGTAATTCGGTACTCATTATTAAACTGTACGCTCGACTGTTACACAAGAAATCAAGCAAGGGAACTTACCGGCTCTGTATAAAGCATCAAATTCAGTCCAGTTATAACATGTGTTTTAGAAAGCTTTAAAGGAGAATCTTATTCAGCTCAATATAGATATAAAAATATTTATACGGCTAAAAAAAAAAGGATAAAAATAACGTCCATATTGTGAGGAATCGAGATCTTATTTCCAGTAAACTGATCCTTGATATTTTGTGCTTTAGAGTTTGACATTTTTATATTTTATTAGATTAGCCTGATGAAACTGGATAAGTGGAAACATGTGTCGCTAGAGTTGATGTAACAAGCAAGCAGGTACAGCAATCCCTGTACTGCCCTGGACAGGCTCTTAGGTCTCCAGGAGTTGAAGGTCCCAGAATTTCTAGACAGTCAAAACATGAAAGTGGTGGGGCTGTACGCGCCGCCTGATTTACCCCCCACCCCACCCCCCACCCCCCAGGAGATACCTCTGGTACTCATTCCTGTTAGAGTCTGAGTCTACCCCAGTGTCGTATTGCGGCCGGAAGGATTGTGTCAATGAAAATTCCAATAACACCTTTCGGAATCGAACCTGCGATCTTTCGGCTTGTGGCGCAGTGCCACTACCAATTTAAATACCGTTAAGCATGTGTGGTATATACTGTATTGTGACAAAATGATTCGACCTAATTCTGTCATTTTCAGACCAGGAATATGAAATTTATAACAGTTTTGTCTGTAATTGTAGTAGATGGCAATAATAAGTGATATCTCAGTTTTACATTCAAACTAGATTGGAGTGTGTATACTTGTCTAACATCAAACTGTTATGGGTCACAATTCCGGAATTTGTTTGATAGTAGTTGCAATGTGGATTAGGATAATTTAATATAGTACTTTATGAGTTTCGTATTAATGGCCTGAGGAAGACCGAATTAAGTCCAACCATGTTGCCGCAGTTAAGTCTAAACATACGTTAGTTGTGACTGACGGCTGTAAATTCCTCTCTGTCACAATTAAGACAGGGGGATGATGAATACGAAATTTATTGTAGCAAGATTTGTTTAATAATAAAGGTTGTGTTCGATGGTTTACAGTAGTAATTGTCGATGTGAATGTGCTGTGTGGGACCGGTAGCGCAGTCGGTATAGCGACTGGCTACGGGCTGGACGGTCCGGGGATCGAATCCCAGTGGAGGCGGGATTTTCTGCACCTGTCCAGACCGGCCCTGGGGCCCACGCACCCTCCTGTACAATGGGTACCGGGTCTTTCCCGGGAGTAAAGAGCAGCCGGGGCGTGACGCTGACCCCTTACCCCTTCCAGTGCCGTGGTCAAGAAAGAGTAGAGCTATACCTCTACTCCCCCTATGGGCCGTACTGCCTGTACAGAGCCTCAGTGCCTGTACAAGGGTGCACTTTACCTTTTTTTACCTGAATGTGCTGAAATCATTCGCTGCCAGGAAAAGAACGTTTGTTTGTCAAGGTCGCACTTTGCTCTACTCTTTAACTTATTCAGGCTTAAAATAAAGGGTGGGGGAGGCATAATTCCGAAAACATTCCAGAACAAATCTTCCAGTGTGGCATTCTGCTCAATTCGGTCTACTGCTTTGCCCATTTTCTCAGCAACGTGTATGTAACGCATGAATGTACACTAGACAAGCCGGAGTTAATCCCATTGAACGCAGCCTAAAAACCAACCAACCAGGGCGTTTAGTTCAAGAAATTACTGCTCTACAGAAACGATCTTATTACACAAATAGCGCTGTGACGTTTCCGAAATCTGTCATTGTCGCACAGTCTGTATATAGCCTAATCGCCTTCTCTGTCATTCTGTGGAGAAGCCGGTGGTTTTCGCGCCCGACCGTCCGGGTGTGGAACAAGCAGAGCTAGGTCGGCGACCCGCCTGTTCGATTCCTCTGTTGGTCCGGTCGTTTACCTGTAAGCAAAGGGAAGGTCGATAGCGAGCGATGAACTAGTAATATACAGCAGTTCGATTGCTGCCGTACTTTGCTGTTTGGTGTATAGATAAGAGTAGAGATAAATAGAGCGTCTGTCACTATGCGTAGAATAATGTAGTAATATTGTTATGAAGCTATGATGAGAGGAAGAATCATGGTTCGATTCCCGGTCGGAGCAAGAGATATGCTTATCCAGTCTTCTCCAGAGCGTCCAGACCGAACGAGGGGTTCACGCAGTCCTATTGGAGATTTCCGTGAAGGCAAAGCTGCCAGGCCGTAGAACCGAACACTTCGTTCCGTGTAGTGGCGAGGTTAAGTTTTGGGAGGCTGTACCTCAATTCCCCCTGACGCCCTCATGGCATAAAAATATGACCGTTTTTGTTATTTAGTGTGGCTCTTGAACGTAGTGTCTTATCTTAAGATAGCGCCTATATGGAGGGTTTGTGAGACCGTTACTGCCATCTCATTCGGTGAAGCAGGACTCGAAGAGGAGTTGAAAGGCACTGTGAGTAGGTCTGCGGCATTCATTCAATCCGTTGAGCCAGTTAAAGACACCGCACACCCTCACGACGTAGTTCGTTATGATTCGTTTCCATTTGCAACTAGGTCTTTGAATCATCTCTTGCTTCCGGGATTCGTGATAATATTTTTTTTTTATTTCTTATCTTCCACTGTGCACTTCATTAGTCCGTATCCTTGGTCTGCCTTAAAATGTACCATAAATAGCATTCTTTATGAAGTTTATTATTTTGTAATTTTTCTCTTCTGCGATACAGTTTTCTTCGACACCCCGTTTTACAGGCATCCTGAGCTTATATCATTCCCATAGGTTTTTTTTTTGGGCAGTAAACTGTAATATAAGATATTCTTCATACTATCTGCCCTTAAATTCTTCTCGAAAGAGACTGTAATTTGTAGCTCTGATTTTCAAACTTGCTCAGGTTACTGCATTGTAACGTATTTATTATCTGTGCTTGTGTGACAACCGGAAATTTTATTAATGATTAAATTGAGTAGGAGTGTGGGACACGTGACACTTATAGGGTGTAAATAATAATTATCATCATCATCATCATCATCATCTCCTCTATGCAGGGTATTTATACTTATATTCCTGAGACAAACTATGTCCCCAAGGAACACAGTGTTGCAGCTATTCTGTTGTTATTATTCATGGTGCTTATATCGTTAGTTTCAGTGTTGAATCTATTGTACTTTTACATAAGTACTTTCCGAAGTATGTGTGCAGTGCCCAATGTGGCTGTTTTCTGTAGTTCCTTGACTTCATGTTTTCCCGGTATGTTGCGCACGTATTTTCTAAATGACTTTGAAATAGTCCCAGTCGCCCTTATTATTACTGGTATCACCTTTGCCTTTACATTTCACATGCGCTGTATTCCTATTGTAAGGTCTTTATATTTTAGAATCTTCTCGGTTTCTTTTTTAATGACATTTCTGTCTCCTAAGATTGCACCGTCTATTAACATACATATTCCCTTTTCATTACCACGGATTATAACGTCTGGTTTGTTGTTGGGGATAGTTCTGTCAGTTTGTACTTGTTGATTCCACAATAAGGTTACCTTGCCTCCTTGACTGGTTTCTACTGATTTTGGCACATGTTCATACCAGTGTTTTTTGTCTAACTGTATCCCTGTTTCCTTGCATATGTTGAAGTGTAGTTGTGCACACACTCTATCATGTCTTTCTATGTACTGTTCTTTTGCCAGTATTATTATTATTATTATTATTATTATTATTTTACCCCTGCGTGTAAATGGAACGATAACATTAAAATTAATCTGAAAGCAGTAAGGTTTGATTGTGCTGATTCAATATAATGGAGTCAAGTAGGATCCGGTGGCTTCATCGTGTGACCACAAAATAACGTTCCCTAAATAAATAGCGAGGTCATGGAAGATCCATTCACGACTGACGTACATGCTCTGCTAGTAACCCACTGAGTGTCATTCTTTTATGTACCGTGTCCCAGGAGGCCAAGAGTAATCGCCTGAATACTATCTCTCACCTATATCTAACCACTGAATACCTAGACGAGACCTGAGGGTTGTCTGACCGTGCATCTTCCTCATGAAATAAAGTGAAATGCCAGCTTGATGCAACAAGGTAATTTTATTGATGTATTCTTAGCTCGACATGTTTCGGGTACATACGCTAATCATCAGGAGCATTAGATGTTGAGTAGCAGCATATGGTTTTCTTCACCGAGTTTTTGGATGGGTGGTGGTCTTG